>Ga0126307_10000878_pt1 | contig 19889 bp, 20 predicted proteins | sample Plot28_FD_89955 | JGI IMG/M metagenome (GOLD analysis project Ga0126307, IMG submission 89955) | Serpentine soil microbial communities from UC McLaughlin Reserve, CA, USA - Plot28 | ecosystem: Environmental > Terrestrial > Soil > Grasslands | place: USA: UC McLaughlin Reserve, Lake County... | reverse complement strand
CGTGACCTTCGACCCGCCGGTGTGGGCGATGTTCGAGCGCGAGCAGTTCTGGGAGGCCCACCGCGTCATGTGGGAGGAGGACTACTGGCACCTGGAGAACCTGACGAACCTCGACCAGCTACCTCCTTACGGCTTCAAACTCTCCGTGCTGCCCATCAAGTGGGTCGGGACCACGGGAGCTCCGGTCCGTGCGGTGGCGATCATAGACGACTGAGAGACATTCGCGATGACCGAACGTAACGCAGGGAAGACGAGCGTGGGCCAGGAGCATAAGGGTGCCGTGATCTGGTTTAGCGACGAGGCCTGCCAGGACGTGGGCTTGAGTGGCGGCAAGGGGGCGAGCCTCGCCCGCATGAGTGCCGAGGGCCTACCCGTCCCGCCCGGTTTCGTCATCCCGTCGTACGTACTCGAAGAATCGTTGGATACCGAGAGGATGGTGGAGCTCGCCGCCACACGGTCGGCGGAGGGGCTACAGGAGCTCGTGGCCCAATGCCAACCTCCGACCGACGAGATCTCGGCCGCCTACGAAAACCTCATCGAAACGAGCGTGGGCGACGCGAAGGTCGCCGTGCGGTCCTCCGCCGTCGCCGAGGACTCAGAGGCGGCGAGCTACGCCGGGCAGCAGGAGACCTACCTCTACGTCGAGGGCGCACAGGAGGTCTGCCGGCGGGTCGTTGACTGCTGGGCGTCCTTCTTCTCCGAACGCGCGCTCTTCTACCGCTCGGAGAAGGGTTCGCTTGGGGACCTCCGCATGGCCGTCGTAGTGCAGAAGATGGTGGATCCCGAGAAGTCCGGTGTGGTCTTCACCGTCGACCCCGTCAGGCATCGCCGCGACAGGATCGTCGTCGAGGCCGTCCGGGGCGTCGGGGAGCAGGTCGTCTCCGGCGAGGTGACACCGGACCACTACACCCTCGACCGCAACGGTAACCTCAAGCGCCAGAAGATCGTCGACGAACGCGTGCTCATGGACGAGGAGCTGCTGAAGCTCGCCGAGCTCGGCAGGAGACTCGAGGACAAGCACGGGATCGCGCAGGACATCGAGTGGGCGATCGTCGGGGAGGAGATCTTCCTTCTCCAGTCCCGGCCCGTCACCACGATGTAGGCGCCCCGACCGAGGTAGAGAAAGCAAAGAGAGAACCAGGATGCCAACCACAGCGCCCGATTGGCACGAGCCAACTTCGCTCGAGGAGGCACTCGCCCTGCGCGCCGAGCACGGTGAGGAGGCGACCATCGTGGCGGGCGGCTCCTTCCTCGGTATCGTCATAAACCAGAAGCTCCTCGCCCCGACCCGCCTCGTCGCCCTCAGGAGGGTCGCCGACCTCGATGTAGTCGAGGTCGGCGACGGGGTGCTCAGGCTCGGAGCGATGACGACACACCGCGCCGTCGAGCAGCACGGGGCGGTACGCGAGGGTTGGCCCGCGCTGGCGTTCTCCTTCTCGGTCGTCGCCAGCCCGCGCGTCAGGAACCAGGCGACCGTCGGCGGGGTGGTGGCCGACGCCGACTACGCCTCGGACCCGCCCTCGATGCTGGCTGCACTCCGGGCGCGCGTCGTGGCGAGGAGCGTGCGTGGGGAGCGCGGGATCCCGATGGACGAGTTCATCCTCGGGCACTACGCGACCGCACTCGAAGATGACGAGCTCGTCACGGAGCTTCGCATCCCGCAAAGTTCGGGGCCTTCCGTCTACAGGAAGTTCCGGAGCCGCTCCAGCGAAGACCGGCCGTGCGTCTCGGTCGCGGCTGCGCAGGACAACACAGACCTCAAGGTCGTCGTCGGCGCGGTCGCGGATAGGCCACAATACTTCCCGGAATTATGCGCCCTAGCAAGCGGGGAGAGGATAACGACCGAGCTGGCTACAGAGATCGGGCGCCGTTACGCCGAAGAGATTGAACCCCTCTCCGACTCGAGGGGCTCAGGGCGCTACCGCAAGCGTGTCATTGCCGTCGAAGTCCGGCGGGCGCTGGAGGGCCTCAGAGATGAGTGACCCACGCGTAACCGGGGCTATCCGCTACTCGCAGAACGCACGGGCTGAGGGGATGCTACACGCCCGCTTTGTGAGATCTCCTGTGGCCCACGCCCGAATCGTCTCCATCGACGCCTCGGCGGTCCCCGCGGACGTGGTCGTGCTGACGCCGCAGGACGTCGCGGACCTCGGGAGGTACGGCCCGCAGATAAAGGACCAGGAAGCCCTTCCCCAAGAGCGGGTTCGGCACGCCGGGGATGTCGTCTGCGCCGTCGCCGCCGAGACCCCGGAGGAAGCGGAGGAGGCAGTCAACCTAATAGACGTCGAGTACGAGGAACTACCCGCGGTCTTCGACGAGCTGGAGGCGTTCGCCGAAGGCGCGCCGCTGGTTCACGAGCATATCCACGTCTCCAAGAACGACGCCGCGTACTTCGGTATCCGCCCACAGCGGGGCACCAACGTTTGCCACCTGTTCCGGCTCCGCAGGGGCGACGCGGTAGCCGGTTTCGCTGAGGCCGACGCCGTGGTCGAGGAATCCTACCGGACGGCGGGTGCGACTCACGCCCCGATGGAGCCCAACGCCACGATCGCCTCCTGGGAAGAGGGGAGGCTCATCGTAGAGACCGGAACGCAGACCCCGTTCAACCTGCGGATGGACCTCGCCGGGCTCTTCAGCATAGAAGAAGAAAAGGTCAGGATAATCTCGCCCCCCATGGGAGGGTCGTTCGGGGCGAAGACCTTCGTCAGGACGGAGGCGATAGCGGCGGGCCTCGCGCGGAAGGCCGGAAGATCCGTCAAGGTCGTGCTCGGGCGCGACGAGATGTGGATGACGCTGAACCGCCACCCGGCCACGGTCAGGGTGAAGATCGGGGCCAAGGGCGACGGGACGCTCGTCGCCTGCGAGATAGAGTGCTGGGCCAACACAGGGGCCTACGCCGACTGCGGTCCCGGAGTCGCCCAGAAGATGGGCTTCGCCGCCCCAGGCCCGTACCGCATCCCGAACGTTAAGGTCGACTCGCGCGCCGTCTACACCAACCTGCCCCCCAACGGCGCGTTCAGGGGCTACGGCCAGATGCAGTCCACCTGGGCGAGGGAACGCACGATGGACGTTCTAGCCGGGCGGCTCGACATGGACCCGCTCGAGCTGCGGATGAAGAACCTCCTCAAGGACGGGGACAGGTACTGCACCGGCGAGACCATGAACGACGTGCATTTCGAGAGGCTACTGCAGAACGCCGCCGATGCCATAGGCTGGTCGGAGGGCCGGGAGAACAAGGGTCTTTGCGTCATGCTCAAGGGCATGCAGACGCCGAGCCGGGCCTCGATTGCAGTCGAGGACAACGGGGACGGGACCTACACCATCCGGTGCGCCACGGCCGAGATGGGCCAGGGCGCGAAAACCGTCATGCGCATGATGGCCGCCGAGATGCTCGGCGTCGACGTGGAGCAGGTGAGCTGCCCCGACCCTGACACGGATGTGGTTCCTTATGACACCCGCACGACCTCCAGCCGCTCGACGCACATGATGCACCGGGCCCTCGAGGTCGCCGTCGCCGATTTGAAGGAGAACGGCAGGCGCGGCTACGGCGAGGTGGTGGACGAAGGCGGGCTGGACCCGGACACCGGCCAGGGCATCGCGTCGTCGCACTGGCACCAGGGGGCGGCGGCCGCCGAGGTCGAGGTCGACGAGGAGACCGGCAAGTTCAGCGTCCTCAGGCTGCACGCGCCGATCTACGCGGGCAGGGTCATAAACCGCCCGGCGGCCGAGCTGCAGAACGAGGGCTCCATGATCATGGGCCTAGGGACCACCCTCTTCGAGAGCAACGAGTTCTCCGAGGGCCAGATCACGAACGCCAACTTCTCCGACTACAACATCCCCGCCTTCGACGACATGCCCGATACCCTCTCCCACGAGTTGGTAGAACGCGAGGGCGGGGAGGTTCAGGGCCTCGGCGAGACCGCTTTGCCACCGGTCCCGCCCGCCATCGGCAACGCTCTCTACTCCCGCGGCATCCACGTCACGGAGCTACCGATCTCCGCAGAGCGGGTCCTCGACGCCGTGGACGCCCGCGATGGCAGGGACGAGACCCCTGCGATGGCCGGAGCGCATCCCGTCTCAGCCAACGGGCATGATGGGGATGAACCTGCCAAGAAGGTCTTCGCCGCCGGAACGCCCGGCGGGTCAGCTAGGACCAAGGACGCCTCGGACGGAGAAGCTGCCGGGATCCTCACCGAGGCCAGGAGGCTGGCCACGTCGGAGTCGTCGAAGCTCTTCTTCGCGGCGCTCGGGGCGGGACTGGCACTTATCTGGCTTTTCAAGCGGAGCGGAGACGGTGTCAGATGAGCTATGACCGCGTCAAGCGTGCTGAGGAGGTGGCTTGAGGGTTGCATTCACCGTAAACGGCCGGGAAGTCGAGGTCGAAGCCCGATCAGATGAGATGCTGCTCAGCGTCCTGAGGCGCGAGCTGGACCTCACGAGCGTCCGCGAGACGTGCGGCGTGGGGGTCTGCGGCGCGTGTACAGCGCTCCTGGACGGGGAGCCGATCTCGACGTGCATACTGCTCGCCCCTCTCGCCGAGGGACGCAAGATCACGACAGTCGAAGGGCTCGGTGGGAACCACCCCGTTCAGGAGGCTTTCGTCGAGGCGGAGGCGTTCCAGTGCGGCTACTGCACGCCAGGCATGATCCTCACCACCAAGCGGCTCCTCAAGGAGGACCCCGCCCCGTCGGACGAGAAGATAAAGACCTACATGGGTGGCAACCTTTGCCGCTGCGGCTGCTACTCCAAGATAGAGGACGCCGTGCACCTTGCTGCGGATAGCGCTCTGAGCGCCGTTGCAAGCAGCGAGGGTGCTCGCAAGACCACCAAAGGAGGCAAGTGAGGCTAGTAACCTACGATGCCGGCCGGGGGCCGAGGGTTGGGGTCCTCGAAGGAGACAGTGTGTTGGACGCCGGTTTCGAGGGCGACATGGTGGCGTTTATCGAGGCGGGAGCCCCCGTTGGAGAGACGACCCCGGCCCAGAACGCCAGGCTGCTCTCTCCCTTGAGGCCGCGCTCTCTTCGCGATTTCCTCGCCTTCGAGGGGCACCTCAAGAACGCCTTCAAGCGGCTGAACCGCCCCATTCCCGAAGAATGGTACGAGGTGCTCGCCTTCTACCGGGGCATGCCCGATACCGTCATCGGCCCCGACGAGACGATCCCTTACCCGTTCTACACGGAGAAACTCGACCACGAGCTCGAGCTCGCCGCCGTGATCGGGCGCAGGGGGAAGGACGTCTCTCGCGAGGAGGCGGACGGGTACATCTTCGGCTACACCATCTGGAACGACCTCTCGGCCCGCGATACGCAGTCGCGGGAGCTTCCTGTGGGGATGGGCCCTTCAAAGGCGAAGGACTGGGACGGCTCCAACGTCCTCGGTCCGTGCATCGTAACCGCCGACGAGGTCGACGCGAACGATCTCGCCATGAGCGTCCGGGTCAACGGCGAGCTGTGGGCCAAGGACAACTCGAAGAACATGCACCACAAGTTCGCCGACATGATCTCCTACGCCTCCCAGGCGCAGACGATCTACCCCGGCGAGGTCTTCGGCTCGGGAACGGCGGAGGGCGGCGCCGGCATCGAGACAGATCGCTACCTGAACGAGGGAGACGTCGTCGAGATGGAGATAGAGGGAATCGGTGTGCTCAGGAATGTGATCGGGAAGAAAAGGATTTAGCCAGCAGAAAAGGCTGATGGCTGACAGCTAATTGCTGACAGTGTCCGACTGAAAGGAGGACCAATGGCCTTCGTTGTCGTTGCGAAGTGGACGGCCAGGGAGGGCGAGGCGGACGAGGTCGAGGAGTGCATAAGGCAGCTCACGCCGCTGTCTCGGGAGGAGCCGGGCAACCTCTTCTACCAGGCCCACCGCGACCCGGAGAACCCCAACCTGTTCTACCTCTACGAGCAGTACGTGGATGAGGACGCCTACAAGGCGCACGGCGAGTCCGAGCACTTCCAGGAGCTCGGCTTTGGCACCGCGATACCGCTCCTCGAGAGCCGCGAGCGCGAATTCTACGTGACGCTCGACTCGTAGGAGGGGGCGACTTTTCGTGGCGAAGATCGTAGACCTCAGTCCGGCGGTGCCCCACGGCTTCAAGGGGCCGCCTTCGACGGATCTTGGCGTCCAGATGAACGTGCGCACGAAGTCCGATCCGGGCTACTGGCAGTCCACGCAACTGGACCTCATGAGCCTGCACACGGGGACGCACGTCGAGAGCGCGTTGCACACCGTCGAGGGTGGGGAGGCCATAGACGAGGTGGCGCTGGAACGGGTGATCGGTGACGCCGTCGTCCTCGACCTCACCCCGACAGAGGCGATGCAGATCCTTGACGTGGCCGACCTCGAGGAGGCGAACGAGAAGCTCGAGGCTTCGGGCGAGTCGATCCGGCCCGGCGACATCCTGCTCTTCAGGACAGACTGGGCGCAGCGGCACATCGGGACCCAGAAGTACTTCAAAGAATCGCCCGGCCTGACGGAAGAGGCGGCGCGTTGGGTCGCCGGGAGGGGGCCGAAATCCGTCGGCTGCGACTTCTTCGAGGAGCCGGCGGCCCGACAGCCCGGCTGGACGGCGGACGAGTTCGTGGTCCACGGCGCTATCCTGGGCGCCGGCATTCCGCTTATCGAGGGGCTCGTGAACCTGAAGGACCTGCCGCCGAGGGTTCGGTTCTTTGCCCCCTTCTACAAGTTCGAAGGGGTGGAGAGCGCCCCCGCTCGCGCGTTCGCGCTGATCGACTCCGGGTAACGGAAGACGATACGTGGCAAGAGATCTGGCGCAGGGCTTGGAGGGAGTGATCCCGTGTCCACTGTGAGGATCCACTGGCTGAGGCACGGGAAGATCGCCTCGCACAGGGGCGACGTCTCTCTGACGGAAGAAGGACTCTCCCAGGCCAGAGAGAGGGGCCGGGCGCTCGCCGAAGATGTCTCACCTAACGAGGTCGTTCACTTCATGCACGCCCCCACCCTCCGCACGCGGCAGACGGTCGAGGAGATCAGGGCGAGCATGGAGGAGGCTCTAGGGGCCGATAGCGGTGTGGAGCTCCTCGAGGTCACCGAACAATGGGCCATCCGCAACCCAGATATATTCGTTGCGGGCCAGCGGGTCGAGATGGTCAGCAGCGTCGAAGCGCTCGCAGAGCAGCTCTCCGCACCGCCCGTGGACCCCGAAACCCTCGCCGATCATCCGTTCTTCGGCGCGTTTCTGACGTCCTCGGACCGCATAGGCTACTGGGTAGAGCATCCGGACCCGCCCGGCGAGGACACGGTGGCCGTCGCCCGGCGTCAGATGACGTTCGCCATGAGCTTGCCGGACGGGCAGGAAGACAATCCGGTGCGCTACGTCCTCGCGACGCACTCGCCCGTGCTGCGGGCGATCCTGCTCCGCTACCTGGGGGAGGACCCCGGCGAGCCGGAGCACCTGGAGCCCATAGACCTGACCCTTTCTAGAGGCGAAGCGCCGGAGCTCTGCTTCCGCGACCGCCGGAGGGTCCTCTACGGCACCGCGGCGGGAGAGAGAGAGCCTCGATAGACCATACGGAGACCGATCAGGTCCCGCTGACGCCACGCTTGACACCAGAATCTGTGGACATATACACTTGGCTCAAGGTTCCGCGTGCGTAGTGCGGAGAGGGGAAGGTAAGAGATGCGCCGAAAGGGTGAGCGTCGGATCCGACGTTAGGCTCGGGCGCTCCATGGGGAGGTTAGGCAATGTCTGAAGCCGGACGGCAGGGGACCGCCGAGGCTACAAGATCATCTTTTCTCGACAGGTGGTTCGAGCTTTCCGAGCGCGACACGACCCTTCGCACAGAACTCGTCGCCGGGCTCACCACGTTCATGACGATGGCTTACATCATCTTCGTCAACCCGCAGATCCTATCCGACGCGGGGATCCCCGAGCAAGCCGCCTTCGGCGCGACCATATACGCGAGCGTGATAGCCACGACGCTAATGGGGCTCTGGGCGAACTTCCCCGTGGCCACGGCGCCTGGCATGGGGCTAAACGCCTTCTTCGCCTACACCGTCGTCCAGGGGCAGGGGCTCAGCTGGCAGACCGGGCTTGGGGCGGTCTTTATCTCAGGCATCGCCTTCTTCATCCTGACCGTAACCGGCATCAGGGAGTTGATGATCGACGGGGTCCCCGCCGTGCTGAGGTCGGCGATAGCCGTTGGTATCGGCCTCTTCATCGCGTTCATAGGGCTGAAGAACGCTGGGATCGTCGTGTCCGACGAGACCAACTTCGTCGCGCTGGGCAACCTCGTGAGCGCAGGGCCGCTGCTCGCCCTCTTGGGTCTGCTCGTGGCCTCCTTCCTGCTGGCTAGGGGGGTGAAGGGGGTGTTTATCTTCAGCATCCTTATCACGACGGTAGTTTCCATGATCGTCGGCTTCTCCGCGGCGCCAGCTAGTGTTGGAGATGTCTTCTCGTTTTCGCTGCCCGACATGTCGGATACCTTCCTTGCGATGGACATCCGAGGGGCGCTGGCCTACGGGCTGCTGAGCGTGCTCTTCACCTTCACCGTGGTCGAGGTGTTCGACAACCTCGCAACGTTTATCGGGCTTACCAAGCGGGCGGGTCTGATGGACGATAACGGCAAGATCCCTAACATAAACAGGGCCTTCGCCGCGGACGCGGTAGGGACGCTCTCGAGCGCGGCCCTGGGAAGCACGGCCATGAACGCCTACATAGAGAACGCGACGGGCATAGAGGAGGGGGGACGCACCGGCATCCAGGCTCTCGTGGTAGCCGTCATGTTCCTACTCGCTCTACTTTTCGCCCCGTTCGTCGGCCTGATCCCCGCCCAGGCCACGGCGCCGGTGCTCGTGCTGGTAGGCGCCCTCATGCTCAGCGAGATCCGGCATATCAGGTTCGTCGACTACACCGACGTGATACCCGCCTTCCTCACCATGTTCATGATGCCCCTCACCTTCAGCATCGCGGAGGGTCTGGCCTTCGGTTTCGTCTCGTACACGCTGCTGAAGGTACTCACCGTCAGGGCGAAGCAGGTACATTGGATCACCTACATCATCAGCGCCGCGTTCGTCCTAAACTTCTGGCTGCTGAGCCGGTGATGGCGGGGTCGTCCCACCGCCCCGGCGAGAGGCCTGTGCGGAAGGGAGAATAGTCTTGCCGTACGAGAGGAGGCCCTTGCACGAGACGACCCGGGAGCTGGCTGCGACCGCCAGGGGTGAGATCCCCGCCACGCTGGTCGTCCGGGGCGGGACCCTGGTAAGCGTGACCTCGGGCGAGCTCCTGCCGAACATGAGCGTCGCGGTGCGAGGATCGCGCATCGCCTACGTCGGGCCCGACGCAAGCCACACTCTGGGCGATGAGACCCGCATCGTCGAGGCCGAGGGCCGCTACATAGCGCCGGGCTTCCTCGACGGCCACTGCCACATCGAGAGCAGCCAGATCACCGTCACCCAGTTCGCGAGGGCCGTCCTGCCGCTCGGGACCACAGGCGGATACTTCGACGCGCACGAGATCACCAACGTGCTTGGCCTGCGTGGGTTGAGGCTGATGCTCGAAGAGGCGCGCACAACCCCCCTGGCCGCCTACATGCAGGTGGCCTCTTGCGTGCCGTCCACCTCGACGACATTAGAGACGCCGGGGGCGGTGATCGGGCCTGACGAGGTCGCCGAGGCCCTTAGCTGGGGCGAGGACGTGATCGCGCTCGGGGAGGTGATGAATTTCCCAGGGATCGTCTTCGGCGACGAGCAGATGCACAGTGAGATCTCCGCCGCCCTGCGCGCCGGCAAGATCGCCGACGGCCACTTCGCCTGGCCCCCCGACGACTGGCGCCTCGCCGCCTACGCCGCGAGCGGCATAACCGGCTGCCACGAGGGCACCTCACCGGAAGACACGGCATGGCGCCTCAGGCAGGGCATGTACGCCAAGCTCAGGCGCGGCTCGGCCTGGCACGACGTGGAGGCGACTATAAAGGCCCACACCGAGCTCGGCCTCGACCCCCGCCACATCCTGCTCGTCACCGACGACCGCAGCCCCGAGTCCCTCCTCGATGAGGGGCACATGGATTTCGTCGTGCGCCAGGCCATCAGGCAGGGCGTTCGTCCCATAACCGCCTTCCAGATGGCGACGCTAAACCCGGCAGAGCGTTTCGGGGTGTGGCGCGACGTCGGAAGCGTCACCCCGGCGCGTTACGCCGACATCATCCTCTTCGATGGCAACCTCGCCGACGTCGACGTCTCCCTCACCATCGCGGCCGGCGAGGTCGTCGCCGAAGGGGGACGCGTATTGGCCGAGCTGCCCTCCTTCGAGTACCCGGACTACGCCCTGAATACCGTGAAGCTAGGGGATAGCATCTCCGAGGAGACCTTCGACGTCCGCGCGCCGTCGGAGAACGAGAGGGTGCGGGCGCGGACCATCCGGGTCGTCGAGAACCACGTGGAGACGAAGGAGGAGTGGACCGAGCTGCCGGTGGAGAAGGGCCTCGTCCGCCTCGACCCGGAGCAAGACGTCGCCAAGATCTGCGTCGTGGAACGCCACGGCAAGACGGGGGACCACAGAACGGCCTTCGTGGCCGGCCTCGGCTTCGACCAGCCTGCGGCGCTCGCCACCACCGTCGCCCACGACAGCCACAACCTGATGGTCATGGGCAACTCGGAGGAGATGATGGCGCGCGCGGCCCGCGCCATCGCCGAGGAAGGCGGCGGTGTGGCCGTGGCCACGCAGGATGAGCTTACGCTGCTGCCCCTGCCCGTCGCCGGGCTGATGTCCCCCGAGCCCTACGAGGAGGTGGCGGATCGGTCCAAGGCGGTCGGTGAGGCGCTCATCCGGGCCGGCTGCCGACTCAACTACGCCTTCATGACCCTCTCGTTGCTGGCCCTCGTCGTGCTGCCCGAGCTCCACGTCTCGGACAAGGGACTCGTGGGAGTAAGCGAGAGTGGCTTCGGGTTCGTCGACCCGATCGAGCAGTGTTGAGAACGGACAGCGGGGCTCCTGGGCGCCGGACATTACGGGTGAATACCTATGTATTCCGGTAGCCGACTTTAGACGGAAGCGAGAACGGAGGGACAGAGTTGGAGTTCTTTCGGCCCGAGAGTTGGCAGGAGGCGCTGGAGATCAAAGCTGCGTACCCTGAGGCCCTACCCATCTTCGGCGGAACGGACGTCATGGTGGACATCAACTTCGACCGGGTGCGGCCCGAGGGTGTGCTGGATCTGACGGCGGTACCCGAGATCCGGGAGTGGGATGAGAGCGACGGGCGCCTGCGCGTGGGCGCCGGGGTCACCTACACCAGGATCATCGAAGAACTCGGGGACAGGCTGCCCGGGCTGGCGATGGCCTCGCGGACGGTCGGCTCACCCCAGATACGCAACCGGGGCACCGTGGGCGGTAACCTCGGCACCGCCTCGCCGGCCGGCGACGCGCTCCCTCCTCTGTATGTCTCGGACGCCGAGGTGGAGCTCGCTTCCACCGAGGGCACCCGCCGCATCCCCGTGGCCGAGTTCGTAACTGGGCCCAAAGGGAACACCCTCGAGCCGCACGAGCTCATAGCGGCCTTCCACGTCCCCGAAGCTGCAGGGCCGCAGCAGTACGCCAAGATCGGGCCCCGCAACGCGATGGTCATCGCCGTGTGTGCCGTGGGCCTGGCCCTCCACCCGGAGCAAGAGAGGGTCGGGATCTGCCTAGGCTCGGCGGCACCGACGCCGGTTAGGTGTAGGGAAGCGGAGGAGTTCATCGAGGGCGTCCTCGAGTGGGGGTCGAGCGAGGAGATCGGCGAAGCCGCGCTCGAGCGCTTCGGCGAGTTGGCGCAGATGGCGGCCGACCCCATAGGCGATGTCCGCGGAACGGCCGCCTACCGGGCCCACGCGGTGGGTGTGCTGGCCCGCCGCACGCTCAAGTGGGCCTGGGACGAGTACCGGGGAGGCGACCGTGCGGCTTAGGATAGAGGTCAACGGCGAGGTGAAGGAGGCGGAGGGCGTTTGGGAGGGCGAGAGCCTGCTCTACGTGCTGCGCGAACGGTTCGGATTCTTTGGCTCGAAGAACGCCTGCGAGCAGGGCGAGTGCGGGTCTTGCTCCGTGTACCTCGGCGGCGAGCTCGTCTGCTCCTGCCTGGTGCTCGCCGGGCAGGCAGAAAGCCTGGAGGTCGTCACTGTCGAAGGGATAGCCGATGGCGAGGGCCTGCACCCGGTGCAGGAGGCGTTCGTCGAGGCGGGGGGCGTGCAATGCGGGTTCTGCACGCCAGGCCTGATCGTGGCGGCGCACGACCTGCTTGGCCGCAACCGGAACCCGACCGATGCGCAGATAAGGGAGGCCCTGGCGGGCAACCTTTGCCGCTGCACCGGCTATGAGAAGATCCTCGACGCGGTCCACCTGGCGGCCTCCAGGCTGGAGCCGGCTTGAAGGGCACGGTGATCGAGGGCTGCGTCGAGTACGCCTCCGGCTGCCTAGTCGTCGAGAAAGCGGAGGAGGTTACCCTATGACGAGCGGGCAGACGATGCCAACGACGCCCACCCGTCCCCCGGTCTCGACGCCAGGGAAGGTAGGGGAGCACACGGTGCGCGCGGACGGCGTCCCGAAGGTTACGGGCGAGTTCGAATATTCCTCGGACCTGTGGATGGACGGGATGCTCTGGGGTGCGACGCTGAGGAGCCCCCACCCGTACGCCAGGATCTGGTCCATGGATACCTCGGCGGCCGAGGCTACGGCGGGCGTGCCCGCCGTGCTCACCTACGAGGATGTCCCCGGGCGCAAGGTCTACGGGATGGAGATCCCCGACCAGCCCGTGCTCGCGTGGGAGCACGTCCGCTACCAGGGCGAGCCCGTCGCTATCGTGGCCGCCGACCACCCGGAGAGCGCCAGGCGCGCGCTCGAGAAGATAGCCGTAGAGTACGAGGTGCTCGAACCCCTGACCGACGCCGAGGAGGCGATGTCCGAGGAGGCGCCCAGGCTGCACCCCTCAGGCAACCTCCTCCGTCACATCCACACCGTCCACGGCGACGCCGAGAACGCTGAGGCGGATGTCGTCGTCATGGGGGAGTACGAGATCGGGATGCAGGATCAGGCTTTTTTGGGCCCCGAGTCCGGCCTGGCCGTGCCAGACGGCGAGGGTGGGGTGGACCTCTACATCTCCACGCAGTGGCTGCACGTCGATCAGGACCAGCTGGCCGAGTGCCTCGACCTGCCCCAGGAGAGGGTAAGGCTCACCCTTTCTGGCGTGGGTGGCGCCTTCGGGGGCCGTGAAGACCTCTCCATGCAGGCCCACGCCTGCCTCCTCGCCCTCCACACGGAGCGTCCGGTCAAGATGATGTACGACCGCGAAGAGTCGTTTTTCGGGCACGTGCACCGGCACCCGGCCCGGATGCGCTACGAGCACGGCGCCGACCGCGACGGGAGACTCGTCTATGTGAAGGCGCGCATCGTCCTCGACGGCGGCGCGTACGCCTCAAGCTCGACCGCCGTCTGCTCCAACGCGGCCAGCTTCTCCTGCGGCCCCTACGACGTGCCGAACGCGCTGGTGGACACCTACATGGTCTACACCAACAATCCACCCTGCGGCGCGATGCGCGGCTTCGGCGCCGTCCAGACGTGCTTCGCCTACGAGTCCCAGATGGATAAGCTGGCGAGGGAGCTCGGCATGGACCCACTCGAGCTCCGCATAAAGAACGCCATCGAACCCGGGGACAAGCTCCCGTTCGGGCAGGAGATGCCCGAGCCCGCCCCGGTGGCAGAGATCCTTGAGCGCGTCAGAAACATGCCCATGCCGGAGGAGAAGGAGGCGATGGGCCGGGATTTGCGCGAGCTCCCTGGCGGCGTCTCCAACGCGACGCACGGCGAGGCCGTAAAGCGCGGGGTGGGGTATTCCGTCGGCTTCAAGAACGTCTGCTACTCGGAGGGCTTCGACGACTACTCGACCGCGCGTGTGATTCTCTCGATCGAGGACGGCGAGCCGCTCGTCAGGGTCCATACCGCCGCGGTCGAGGTGGGGCAGGGCCTGGTCACGATCCAGGCCCAGATCGCGCGTACGGAGCTCGGCGTCGAGCGCGTCTGGGTGCTCTCGGCAGACACCGGGATGGGGTCCTCCGGGTCCTCTTCGGCCTCTCGCCAGACGTACATGACGGGCGGTGCGGTGAAGATGGCCTGCCAGGCGGTCCGCGCCCGGATCTTCGAGAAGGTGCGCGAGGAGTTCGGGGAAGACCCAGGCGGCCTCTCGCTCGACGACGGTAAGGTTTTCTCCGAGGGCCGTGTAATGCTCGTCCCGCTTGACGAGCTGCTCGGCGACGAAGTGATCGAGGAGACGTCCGAGTTCCACCACAAGGAGACGTTTCCCTTCGACGAGAATGGCCAGGGGAACGCGCACGTCCAGTTCGCCTTCGCGGCCCATCGGGCGGTCGTCGAGGTCGACGTCGAGCTCGGGCTCGTGCGGGTGGTCGAGATAGCCACGGCCCAGGACGTCGGCAAGGCCATGAACCCCCAGGCGCTGGAGGGCCAGATCGAGGGCGGCATCGCACAGGGCCTGGGGCTAGCCCTGCTGGAGGAGATCCAGATCAAGGAGGGCAAGGTCCAGAACGCCTCCTTCACGGACTACCTGATCCCCACCATCCTGGACATGCCCTCGGTGAGGGCCGAGATCCTGGAACTGGCCGACCCCGAGGCTCCTTACGGCCTCAAAGGCGCCGGCGAGCCCCCGACGATCGCCTCCACCCCGGCCATCGTCTCCGCCCTGCGCGACGCTACCGGCCGGGAGCTCGCAAGGGTGCCCGTGAAGCCGGATCAGCTCGTGGGCATAGCCGAAAAGCCTCCGCGACAGCCTCCGCAGCCGGGCAGTCGTGGGTACTCGGACATCGGCAGGTTGGACGAAAGGAGCGAGACGTAGTGCCAGGATACAACCGGGCGGAGCTGACCGCCGAGCTCAAAGTCCTGGCGTCCGCAGACTCCGAGAGGGCCCCGAAGGAGCAGATCGACGCGGCGCGGCGTGCGGCCGGCGACTCTGGCCTGGCGCGCGAGGCGGGACCAGAGACCATGGCGCTCGCCGGCGAACGCTCCGAGGTCCTCGAAGCCATGCGCAAGGTGATCGAAGCCTCGCTCGACGCGGGGGCGCACGCCGTGCAAGTGAACGTGGAGGCGGAGGGGGACTCCCCGAGGTTCGGCTGAACGGGAGGGTCGTGGAGACGGGAAAAACGACGGTCAGGGCTTGATGGGCAGGATCACCGTCAGGGAGGCGAACCGGCTCGAGCGCGAAGATTTCGTGCGTGCGTTCAGATCCGTCTACGAGCGCTCGCCCTGGGTCGCCGAGCGAGCCTGGCGCGAGCGTCCTTTCGAGGGGCCGGAAGACCTGCGCCGGACCCTCTGGCGCGCCGTGCAGGAGGCCCCGCGAGAGCGGCAACTCGACCTCGTCCGGTCCCACCCAGACCTGGCGGGGAAGGCGGCCGTGGCGGGCGAGCTGACCCCGGAGTCCGAGCGGGAGCAGTCTTCGGCGGGCCTCGACCGGCTTTCGCCCGACGAATACGAGCGGTTCAGGAACGTGAACGCCGCCTACCGGGAGAAGTTCGGCTTCCCGATGGTCGTCTACGTTAAGGAGCACACGAAAGACTCCATCCTCGCGCAGACCGAGGCCCGGCTGGCGAACACCAGGGAACGAGAGGTAAAGACCGCGTTGGAGGAGATCCAGAAGATCGCCGCCTCGCGCCTGAAAGACCTGATCGACTACGAGGGAGGTGGGCGATGACGGAGGCGGCGAGCAAAGGAGTGGCCAGAGGAGAGATCGTCCTCGGCCAGAACAACTACGGTAAATCGGAGATCCGGCTCTTCAAGGTAGGGCGAGACGCCGAGCGTCACGAGATATGGGACCTGGATGTCCGCGTGGCACTGGAGGGCGACTTCGAGGCGGCCTACGTCGAGGGCGATAACACCGGCCTCCTTGCCACCGACACCATGCGCAACACGGTCTACGCGCTGGCGAAGGACAACCTCACCGGGAGCATCGAGGGCTTCGGTCTCGCCTTGATCGACCACTTTTTGGAGGCCGGCCCGACCGTCAGCGACGCCTGGGTGGAGATCAGCCAGTATCTGTGGAACCGCATCGAGGTGGACGGCCACCCTCACGAGCACTCTTTCGTCCGGAGTCGTGGCGAGCGCAAGGCGAGGGTATCGGGCGACGAGGGCGGCGACAGGCGGGTGGAAGCCGGGATCGGGGACGTCTACGTGCTCAAGACGACCAACTCGGGATGGGAGGGGTTCCTCAGGGAGCGGTTCACGACCCTTCCGGAAACCAACGACCGCATACTCGCCACCAACGTGACCTCTAAGTGGGTGTACAACACCACGGACGCGGACTTTGACCGCATGTGGAACGGGGTGCTGGATCAAACCCTGAAGACCTTCACCGACCACTACAGCCCCTCGGCCCAGAACACCCTGTATCGTACGGGCGTGGCGGTGCTCGAGAGGTTCCCGGAGATAGAGAAGATCTGGTACTCATTCCCCAACGTGCACCACATCGCCTACGACCTCGAGCGGTTCGGTATAGAGAACGAAGGCGAGATTTTCCACGCGACCCAGGACCCGTACGGCCAGATAGAGGGCTGGGTGGAGAGGAAGGGCTGAGCGTGTGGGAGGTTTCCTGACCACCCACGTCCTCGATACCGCGCGCGGTCGTCCTGCGGCCGGTATGCGGGTCGAGCTCTTTCGTCTCGATCAGGCCGACCAAGGGCGTAACCTGCTCACTGCGACCAGCACGAACGCCGAAGGAAGAACCGACGCGCCGCTGGTCGAGGAAGGGGAGCTGAGCCGGGGCGTGTATGAGCTCGTCTTCGAGGTCGGCGAGTACTTCGCGGGAGAGCGGGAGACGGATTTTGCAGATCCGCCGTTCCTCGATCGGGTGGCGGTCCGCTTCGGCGTCGCCGACCCGGCGGCCCACTACCACGTGCCGCTGCTTACCTCGCCCTGGTCCTACGCCACCTACCGGGGGAGCTGAGATCCGCCCACCCCCGTCCACCCCAAACCCAGGTAACAGCCACGAACGCCGTGGCTCGGAAGGACTTCCGGTGCAAGGGATCGCGTCTATCGTCATGGAGTGTTGCGAGTTGCTGAGCAACGTAAGCGAGGAATTCGGCGCCCTAACCCGTCCCTACGGCTCGCGGGCGATGCGTGAGGCCAATAAGGTCGTCTCGGGATGGATGCGCGGGGCGGGGATGACCGTGAGCCAGGACGAGATCGGCAACCTCATCGGCCATTACCAGGGAACCGGCGAGAAGACCCTCGTTCTCGGTTCCCACCTCGACACCGTGCGCGACGCCGGCAAGTACGACGGCATCCTCGGCGTCATGATCGCCATCGCCTGCGTCCAGAGGCTGCACGATCGGGGAGAGCGATTGCCTTTCTCTATAGAGGTCGCCGCCTTCGCCGACGAGGAGGGGCTACGCTTCGGCACGGCTTTCCTGGGCAGCTCCGTTTACGCCGGAGCGTTCGACGAAGAACTCCTGAACCTCCAGGACCAGGACGGCCTGACCCTCAGGGAGGCGGTCCGCGCCTTCGGCGGCGACACTGACGCCCTGAAGCCAGAAGGCCGCCGGGACGGAGATCTCCTCGGCTACTGCGAGGTCCACATAGAGCAGGGACCCGTGCTCGAGGAGCACGACCTACCGGTCGGCATCGTCACGGCCATCAACGGGCAGAGCCGCGTTGGGTTGGTCTTCGACGGTAAGGCCGGCCACGCAGGGACCGTGCCGATGGAAGGGAGGCAGGACGCGTTGTGCGCGGCGGCGGAGTTCGTCCTCGAGGTCGAGCGTGCCGCGAAGGCCGAACCCGAGTCCGTCGCCACCGTGGGCGAGGTCGCCACGTTCCCCGGAGCGGCCAACGTCATCCCCGGTAGGGCGGAATTTTCTCTGGACATCCGGCACCAGGACGACGAGGTGCGAGAACGGTTGCGCGACCACCTTAAGATGCGGGCGGAAGAAATAGCCACGTCCCGCGGCTGCGGCTACGAGTGGCAACTACGGCAGGAGACCCGCGCAGTCCCGACGGACCAGGACCTCAGCGACCTGCTCGCCGGTGCCGTCGAGGACTCCGGTATAGCCGTGCACCGGTTACCGAGCGGGGCAGGACACGACGCGGCCCAGCTTGCCGGGCTCACTCCCGTGGCGATGCTCTTCGTGCGCTGCAAGGAAGGCATAAGCCACAACCCGGCGGAGTCGGTCACGCAGGAGGACGTGGGCGTCGCGGTAGAGGTTATGGATCGTTTCCTCGAGCGGGTCAAGGAAGGGTTGTCCCTATCTTGACCCGCGCATTTCAGCATGTCAGCACTTCAGCATGTCAGCTTCTTTTTTGCTGAAATGCTGAGAACTTGCAAAGAGGCTCCCACTTTGCAAGCTGCCATGAAAGGAGCACTGACAATTGAGCGATCTCAGGATCACAGCCGGACCGTTCGAGTTCGGGGCTCGATGGGAGAGGGAGAAGTCGCCGAGAACCTGCGAGGCTTTCGGGAAGCTGTTGCCCTACCGCCAGAAGATCATCCACGTCCGCTGGAGCGGAGAGTCGTGTTGGATCCCGTTGGGTGACTTCGACCTCGGGGTGGGCTTCGAAGATCCTACGAGCTACCCTGCCCCCGGTGAGGTCTTATTCTATCCGGGTGGTATCTCGGAGACCGAGATCCTGTTCCCCTACGCAGGCACGCATTTCAAGAGCAAGGCGGGACAACTCGCCGGCAACCACTTCCTGACCGTGACCGAGGGGAAGGAGTACCTTCGGCCACTCGGGGAGATGACCCTTTGGGAGGGGGCCCAGCAAATCGTCTTCGACCGCGCCTGAGAGCGGATTGCGGAAGGTCGATCCTTCCGCAATCCGCGCAGTCAGCTTTCAGCGATCAGCTGTCAGCTATTTGTTTTCTTGCTGAAATGCTGAAGTGCTGAGGTGCTGAGAGCTTGCAAAGAGGTCCCCTCTCTGCAAGCTGCTTTAAGTGACGCGGCGGGCGGTCAGCGGGGGGAACTTCGGCGTCCGCTTCTGTGCGAAGGCCGCGAGCCCGATCTTGTAGTCTTCGGAAGAGAGGGTCGTGCGGATGGCCGCCGTCTCGTACCGCAGACCTTGTTCGATGGTCGTCTCTGAGGCGAGGTCTATCGCCGCCTTGGCATAGGCGAGCGCCAGCGGGCTGTTGGCGGTAATCTCCCTGGCCAGCGTTGCGGACTCCTCCATAAGCGAATCTGACGGCACGACCTGGCTGACGAGGCCCATCTCGAGCGCGGCCCGGGCGTCTACCCTCCTGCCCGTCAGGATCAGCTCCTTCGCTTTGGTCGGTCCGATCAGGCGCGGCAGCCGTTGCGTGCCGCCCGCGCCAGGCATTATGCCGATGCCTACCTCGGGGAGAGCGAACCTCGCACCCTCGGCGGCGATGCGAAAGTCGCAGGCCAGGGTGATCTCCAGTCCTCCGCCGAAGGCCAGGCCGTTCAGGGCGGCAATAGTGGGCACTTGCAAGCGGGCGAGCCGCTCGGCGAAGGCGCCAAGAGCTCTGTTGTGGACCCACCTTTCGTCGGCGTCCATCTCGGCGCGCTCTTTGAGGTCAACACCCGAACAGAAAGCCTTGCCCCCCGCGCCGGTAAGGACCATGGCCCTGACGTCCCCGGAGCCTTCGAGCTCTCGAAGCGCCCGGCCGAGCTCGTCGACCATGCGGGAGCCAAGGGCGTTGTAGCGGTCGGGACGGTTGAGCGTTATCGTCGCTATGCCCGCCTCCGTGCCCACCAGGATCTGCTCGAAGTGTTTCCTCTCCACGCTGCCCACCCTTCTTCCGCTCTAGTCCGCTATGGGTGCACGCCCAGGGCCGTCATTGTCTACAATCTTGACGGTCCACACAATCAGTTTCGTTGCGCCGTTAGGAGATCCAAATGGTCGATATCGCCGTTGTGGGTGCGGGAACTATGGGGGCGGGGATAGCGGAGAGCGT
>Ga0126307_10000877_pt1 | contig 19890 bp, 19 predicted proteins | sample Plot28_FD_89955 | JGI IMG/M metagenome (GOLD analysis project Ga0126307, IMG submission 89955) | Serpentine soil microbial communities from UC McLaughlin Reserve, CA, USA - Plot28 | ecosystem: Environmental > Terrestrial > Soil > Grasslands | place: USA: UC McLaughlin Reserve, Lake County... | reverse complement strand
CGCGTCGAGGGCCTCTTCGAGGCGAGAGATCTCCCCCCTGAGCTCCTCGCTCGGGCCGGCGAGCCGCCTGAGCTCGGCGATGCGCTCCTCGAAGTCCTTGATGGGGCGCTCGAAGTCAAGGATCACGGTAGGAACCCGAGCAAACGTTCGAGGTCTGACTTCAAACTGAGACGGTGCACGATACGGTCGACCATCCCGTGCTCCCTCTGGAACTCGGCGGTCTGGAAACCGTCGGGCAAACGTTCTTTGGTCGTCTGCTCGATCACGCGCGCTCCCGTAAAGCCGATCCTGGCCCCCGGCTCGGCCAGGACCATGTCAGCCGCCGTCGCGAACGAGGCCGTCACACCGCCGAAGGTGGGATCGGTCAACACCGAAACGTACGGCCACGACCCCTCGACGTAGCGCGAGAGGGCCACGCTGGTCTTGGCCATCTGCATGAGCGAGTAGACGCCCTCGAACATCCTGGCCCCGCCCGACGCCGAAACTATAATGAGGGGAACTTCCTCCGAATGGGCCAGCTCTACGGTCCTGGCGACCCTCTCCCCGACCACGCTCCCCATCGACCCACCGATGAACCGGAAGTCGAGCACGGCGAGCGCGACCCGTTTCCCCCCGATGGCGCCGGTGCCGCTCAGGATGGCGTCGTCGAGCCCCGTCTTGCTACGCGCCTTCTGAAGCCTCTGGCGGTAGTCCTCGAAGTCGAGGAGGTCGTCGGCGAGGATGCCGCCGTCACGCTCCTCGAAGGTGTTCGTGTCGGTGAGGAGCCTTATTCTCTCCGGGGCGGAGAGCGGGTAGTGGAACTCGCAGTTCGGGCACACGTTGAAGCGGGCCCTGAGATCCTTCTCGTAGATCGGCTCTCCGCACTTCTCGCACTTGGTGAAGACGGGGTCCATGGGGCCGACGCCGCTCTCGGTCTCGGGCGCGCTCCTGGAGTACTCCCTGCGCTTGCTGAGCCAGTTCCTGATGCCTAGCCCCCCGCCTTCACTACGTTTGAGAGCGCCTCGCGTACCTCGCGCAGCCACCCTCCGGCCCGCTCCGGCCCGCCCTCTTCGACGAGACGCATGAGCTTGCTCCCGATGATGATCCCATCGGCCTCCTCGGCCGCCTCGATGGCCGCGGCAGGAGACCCTATACCGAAGCCGAGCGCGACAGGCGCCCCGGTCCTCGCGCGTACGCGCCTCAAGAGCTCGACGGCGCCGGGCGGAAGCGCGTCCCTCACCCCCGTAACACCGGCCACAGAGACACAATAAACGAACCCTGTCGCCATCTCGCCGACGCGGGAGACGCGCTCGTCGGTCGAGGTCGGCGCGACGAGGGGGCAGAAGGCGACGCCAACGCCGGCGGCGAGTTCGGCGAACCGGCCCGCCTCGTCCACGGGAAGGTCGGGGATAACGAGGCCAGAGACTCCGGCTTCGGCCGCCTCGCGAAGGAACCGTTCGGCGTCCCGGGCGAAGATCACATTGTAGTAGAGCAGCAGGACGACGGGAGCCCGGTCCGAGAAACCCGAGGCCAGATCGAGGCAGTAGTCGAGGTCGGCACCGTTCTGAAGAGCGCGGGTGGTGGTGTCCTGGATCGTGGGACCGTCTGCTAGAGGGTCGGAGAAGGGAACCCCGATCTCCAGAATGTCCGCGCCGGCCTCCAGGTAGGCCTCCCCCACCTCCCGCGCTCCCTCCAGCGAGGGATAGCCACCGGTAAGATAAGGCACGAGCGCCGTGCGACCACCCCGAAAAGCGTCCCTCACGCGCCCGCCGCTCAAAAGGATACTTCGCCCGTTCCGGATGCGGAGGGTTCGTCGGAAACGGCCTCCTCCGCGCCGATGCCGAGCGCGTTGGCCGCGACCTCCACGTCCTTGTCGCCCCGTCCGGAGATGTTGACGACCATGTTCTTGCCTGGACCCAGCTCACGGGCCACCTTCTCCGCGTAGTACAACGCGTGGGCTGTTTCTAACGCCGGGATGATGCCTTCCAGGCGGGAGCACGTTTTCAAGGCTTCGAGCGCCTCCGTGTCGGTGACGCTCGCGTACTCGGCGAGGCCCTCGTCCTTGAGGAACGCGTGCTCGGGGCCCGTGGCCGGATAATCCAGGCCCGCGGAGATGGAGTGGGCTTCGCGGATCTGGCCCTCCTCGGTCTGCAGCACGTAGCTCTTCGCCCCGTGCAGGATTCCAAGCTTTCCTTCAGCCAACGAAGCGCCGTGCTCGCCGGTGGCGAGCCCTCGTCCGGCGGCTTCGACGCCGACGAGGCGGACGTTCTCACGGCCGACGAAAGGATGGAACGCTCCTATCGCGTTGGAGCCTGCGCCGACGCAGGCGACGACGGCGTCGGGGTCTGAGCCGAGCCGCTCGCGACACTGGTTTTCTATCTCCGTGCCTATAACGGCCTGGAAGTCGCGCACGATCCGGGGATACGGCGCGGGCCCCACGACGCTCCCGATGATGTAGTGGGTGTCCTCGACGTTCGCGACCCAGTCCCTTATGGCCTCGTTCACCGCGTCTTTCAAGGTCCGCGAACCGGAGAGGACGGGCACGACCTCGGCCCCGAGGAGCTTCATGCGCACCACGTTGAGCCTCTGGCGGCGGGTGTCCTCCTCGCCCATGTAGACGACGCATTCCTTACCGTAGAGGGCGGCGACGGTGGCTGTGGCGACGCCGTGCTGGCCAGCGCCGGTCTCGGCGATGATACGCTCCTTGCCCATGCGGTCGGCCAGCAGGATCTGGCCCAGGGTGTTGTTGATCTTGTGCGCCCCCGTGTGCGCCAGGTCCTCGCGCTTGAACCACACGTCGGCCCCGCCCCACTTGCGGCTCAGACGCTCCGCGAACATCAAGGGGGTCGGACGGCCGACGAAGTCTCTCGCCAGGCGGTCGCGTTCTTCTTCGAACTCGGGGTCGTTCTTGTAGCGTTCGTAGGCGTCCTCGAGTTCTTCGAGGGCGTGGATCAGGGTTTCGGGCACGAAGCGGCCCCCGAAGGGACCGAAGTAACCCGTCTCAGTTTCTTGCCGCAAGGACGAACCTCCGAACCAGCTCACCGTTTTTCCTGCCGGGCTCGTCCTCCAGAGAACTGGACGCGTCCACCCCGTAGGGCTCGAAGAACTCTATGGCCTCGCGCACGTTCCCCGGGCCTAGCCCCCCGGAGACGACGATGTTATCACGTCCTCCAAGAGACTTCGCCACCCCCCAGTCGAACCGCTCGCCCGTGCCCCCCCGCGCCTGCTTGCTGTACGCGTCGAGCAGGAACAGGTCAGGCTCGTATTCCTCCAACGCCTCGATAGAGGCCGCGTTTAGTACCCGCAGCGCTTTCATCACTTTGACGCCGGCCTGTCGCAGGGCGGTTACGGCCTCTGGCGGCTCGTCGCCGTGGAGTTGCACGAGATCCAACCCTGCCTCCCGCGAGATCCTCAAGACCTCCTCAGGCTCCTCGTCCACGAAGACGCCGACCCTGATGATGTTGTCGGGCAAGGCTATGGAGACCGCGCGCGCCTCCTCGACGCCCACGCGCCGTGGGCTCTCGGCGAAGATGAGCCCGACGGCGTCGGCGCCAGCCTCCGCCGCCACGCGGGCGTCCTTCGTGTTGGTGATGCCGCATATCTTCACCAGGGTCATAGGGCGAATTCTACTCTTTATCGGGGGCGGTGAGGGCCCGGGGCCGGCGGCGGGGAGCTTGAGGATTCGTAAGGCATTGGTAAGCGTGGCGTAACATCTTCCGTATAGATTAGTATTCGTGAACGGAGGGCCTCCGAGTTGAAGGAGTCTGTTTGCGACCCGAGGACACAACGGCGCGGGCGGCTGCGGTGTTACGAGAGAACGACATGGGCACGTGGACCCGCGCCTCCCCCACGCTCTACCCCCACCAGTGGAGCTGGGACTCCGCCTTTATCGCTATCGGACTGGCGCATCTGGACCCGGTACGCGCGGCGGATGAGATAAAGTCCCTCCTCGAGCACCAGTGGCAGAACGGCAAGATCCCGCACATCGTCTTCAACCCGGAGGCCCCGCCGGAGAGCTACTTCCCCGGCCCAGAACACTGGGCGAGCGCCACGGACGCCCCGAACGTACCGGCCATGACCAGCAGCCTGTGCCAGCCGCCGGTCCACGCCATAGCAGCCCTGCGCGTTCTCAGGGTCGCCGAGGTGCGGGGAGAGGGCGTCGCCGAGGCGAGGGAGTTCCTGGCCGAGGTCTACCCCAAGCTGTTTGCCTGGCATCGCTACCTGGCTACCTGTCGTGATCCCGAAGAATCTGGGCTCGTCACCATCTTTCATCCCTGGGAGAGCGGCACGGACAACTCCCCGCGCTGGACAGGGGCCCTGGAGCGCCTCGAGGTCGGGGAGATACCCGACTACGAGCGGGCCGACCTGGGGCACGTGGACCCCTCCGAGCGGCCTACGGGCTACGAGTACGACCGCTTTATCTGGCTCGTCGACGTCATCAAGGAGACGGGCCGCGACGACGCCGTCCTGTACGAGGAGTGCCCGTTTCTGGCCAAAGACGTGCTGGCGAGCGCGATCCTGGTCCGTGCCAACGAGGCGCTCCTGTATATGGCCGAAGTAGCCGGTGCATCGGAGGACCGGGCGATGATAGGGACCTGGGTCGAACGCGGTCGCAAAGGACTCGAACGACGCTGGGACCCCGACCTGGGCATGTGCTCGGACTACGACCTTCGCGCTAGAGCGCCGCTCGTGGCCCGCACCATAGCCGGCTTCGCACCCCTCGTAGCCGGCGGAGCAAGGCCGGACCATCTCGAGGATGTCCTGCGGGTCTTCGACTCGCGCCTGTTCTCGAGCAACCCGGATCTCCGCTGGCCCCTGCCCCCGAGCACCAGCCCCGCGCAGAGGGGTTTCCAACCGAGGAGCTACTGGCGCGGCCCCGTCTGGCCGGTGATGAACTGGCTGCTGTGGTGGTCGCTGGTGCAGTTGGGTGAAGAGAAGCGGGCAGCGCGGCTCAGGGGCTACTCCCTCGCGCAGCTCCTGGACGGGTGCTTCGGAGAGTACTACGAACCGTTCACGGGCGAGGCCCTGGGCTCCAACGACCAGTCCTGGACCGCGGCGGTGGCCCTGGACTGGCTGGCCCACGAGGGGGTGGACGAGAAGACATGACTCGGAAAACGCGGCTAGAAAGTCAGAGACCGGAAGGAGCGAACCTCGATGTCAGACCCACAGCGCTACGACGCGGTCGTGATCGGGGCCGGGCAGGGCGGAAGCCCGCTGGCCAGGACCCTGGCCGGAGCGGGACGCAAAACGGCCATCATCGAACGCAAGCACGTAGGCGGCACCTGCATAAACGAGGGCTGCACCCCCACCAAGACCATGGTCGCCAGCGCGAAGGTCGCCTACCTCGATCGCCGCTCGGACGACTACGGCGTCAGGAACGGCCCGGTCGAAGTCGATATGGTCGGGGTGCGCAGACGCAAGCGGGACATCGTGGACAGCTTCCGAACGAGCGGCGAAAGGCGCCTCGAAGGGGCCGAGAACCTCGACCTCCTGAGGGGAGAAGCGCGCTTTACCGGCCCGAAAGAGCTGGAGGTGCGCCTGCAGAACGGCGAGACGCTGGATCTAACGGCAGACGATATCTTTATCAACGTGGGCGCCAGGCCAGGCGGGGTTCCGGTCGAGGGGATCGACGGCGTGCCTGCGTTGAACTCGACGACCGTGATGGAGCTGGATGAGGTTCCAGAACACCTGCTCGTGCTCGGCGGCGGTTACGTGGGCGTGGAGTTCGCCCAGATGTTCCGGCGCTTCGGCTCGGAGGTTACGATCGTGCAGCGCGGCCAGCAGCTCCTCGCGCGCGAGGACGCCGACGTGGCCGAAGCAGTGGCGGAGATCCTGCGCCAGGACGGCGTACAGGTGCTGCTGGGGACCGAGGCGAAGTGCGCGAGCCAGGACGAGGACGGTATACGACTCACCGTTGCTGGTCCCGACGGGGAGCGCACCATCCATTGCTCGCACCTGCTCGTTGCTGCCGGACGTCCGCCGAACACGGACCTGCTCGACCTCGAAGCCGCCGGCGTCGAGACGGACCGGCGAGGCTTCATAAAGGTCAACGACCGGCTCGAGACCAACGTGCCCGGCGTCTGGGCCATCGGCGACGTAAAGGGAGGCCCGGCCTTCACCCACATCTCCTACGACGACTACAGGATCATCGAGTCCAACGTCCTCGACGGCGGCGATGCATCCATAGCAGACCGAATCGTGCCCTACACCGTTTTCATGGACCCGCAACTCGGGCGGGTGGGTCTCGGCGAAGCCGAGGCGCGCGAGCGAGGCTACGACGTCAGGGTGGCGAAGATCCCGATGAACTACGTGTCGCGGGCCATCGAGATGGACGAGAGCAGGGGCATGATGAAGGCCGTGGTCGACGCGGAAACGGGCAGTATCCTCGGCTGCGCCGTTCTCGGCATCGAGGGGGGTGAGATCATGGCCATGATCCAGATAGCCATGATGGGCAAACTGTCCTATACGGCGCTGCGCGACGGCGTCTTCGCGCACCCCACCCTCGCCGAGTCGCTCAACACGCTGTTCGCCGGTATAGACGCCTAGAAAGAACGCCGATCTCTGCGCCGGGGCGATTCGGGCCCACGCTATAATCCCGGAGAACGCACTTGCGAGGTGAGCTATTCCGTGGCGAAGATCCTCGTCGTAGACGACGAGCCGAACATCCGCGAGGTCGTCGGCCTGTATCTCGGGCGCGACGGCCACGACGTCGTCTCGGCCAGGGACGGCGAGGAGGCGTTGGAGGTTTTTCGTGATGTCGAACCGGATCTCGTCGTGCTTGACCTGATGCTGCCCAGTCTCGGTGGCCTCGAAGTGTGCCGTCGCATGAGAGAGGTGCGGAGGGTGCCCCTGATCATGCTGACCGCCCTCGGCGAGGAGGAGGAGCGCATCGTGGGCCTCTCCCTCGGCGCGGACGACTACGTCGTCAAGCCTTTCTCCCCGCGCGAGCTGGCGGCGCGGGTCGCCGCGGTGTTGCGCCGCGCGGAGGAGCCTTCCGTACAGACCGACCGGAAAGCGCTCACCTTCGACGGCCTCGAGATAGATCCGAACACACGAGAGGTCGTCGTGGAGGGCGAGCCGGCGATGCTCACGGCGCGGGAGTTCGACCTCCTGTACCAGATGGCCTCGACCCCGGGCAGGGTCTACACGCGCGACCAGCTGATGGAGACGGTGTGGGGATACACCTTCTCCGCTGACACGAGCACCGTCACCGTGCACGTGCGCCGGCTGCGCGAGAAGGTCGAGCTCGACCCCGCCAGGCCTCGCTACCTGCAGACCGTGTGGGGCGTCGGCTACAAGTTCGACGGATGAAGCGCTTGCTGCGCACCGCAAGCTTCGCGCTGCTCTTCCTCGCCGGTTCGCTGGCGCTGGCCGTCTTCGCGGCGTCGCTGTTCGGTATTCCGATGAGCGATCTAGAGTCTGTGGCGCTCTTGCTCGGCGTGGCCGGCGGCGGCAGCGGGCTGTTGGCGCTGCTGCTCATCCGTCCTGCCGTGCTCGGGCGGCTCGGCGGCGTGCGGGCGCAGCTCGTGGGGGCTGGCCTGATCGGGAACCTCTTGCTCCTCGGGATGATGCTGGCCAGCGCGCGGGCGATGTTTATCTCGGGGCACGACCTGGCGCTGCTCCTGACCATGCTGACCTTCGCGGCGACCCTCTCCATCGGTTTCGGCCTTCTCTACGCGATGCCGCTCTCCAGCCGCATACAGCGGGTGCGGGCGGGGACGGAGCGGATAGCCGGCGGAGAGCTTGGCTCGGAGGTCAGGGTGGAGGGCCACGACGAGGTGGCCGGGCTTGCGGGCGACTTCAACAGGATGGCGCGGGCATTAGAGGATGCGGCGGAGCGCGAGCGCGGGGTGGAAGGGGCGCGGCGCGACCTCGTCGCCGCTGTTTCCCACGACCTGCGCACACCGCTCGCCGCGACGAGAGCCCTCATAGAAGCCCTCGCAGACGGCGTCGCGCAGGACCCGCAGACCGAGAAGCGCTACCTCTCCTCGGCCAGCCGCGAGCTTGAGCACCTCAGCCGCCTCGTGGACGACCTCTTCGAGCTCGCGAGGATAGACGCGGGCGTGCTCGGGCTAAGCCTCGAAAAGGCCTCGCTGCACGACCTGATCTCCGACACCATCTCGAGCTTCCAGCCGCAGGCGGATCGAAGAGGCGTACGCCTGCTCGGGGAGATCGCCGGCGAGGTAGACCCGGTGCTCGCGAACCCGCCGAGGCTGCAGCGCGTGCTCCACAACCTCGTCTCCAACGCCCTGCGCCACACCCCGCTTGACGGCACCGTGGCCCTCAGCGCGGCGCCGGAAGGACGCATGGTGCGCGTCGAGGTATCCGACACGGGCGAGGGCATCGCCGCCGAGGACCTGCCCCGAGTCTTCGAACGCTCGTTCCGCGGCGAACAGTCCAGAGCCCGTCCCGACGACGCGCCGGGCGCAGGACTCGGGCTGGCCATCGCCCGCGGCCTCGTCGAAGCGCACGGAGGGACCATGGACGTCGAGAGCGAGCCAGGACACGGCGCCCGCTTCCGTTTCACGCTCAAGCGCGCCTGAAGACCCGGCGGTTCGCAAACCGCCCCAAAACATGGGCGTCCCTACGGCAGAGACGCCATCCGCGCGACGAGGCCGGGGTCGCGCATCGCCGCCTCGCCCACGAGCACGGCATCGGCTCCGGCGTCGCGTAGGCGCTTTGCATCTTCTGGGTTCTTTATGCCGCTTTCGGCGACGAGGGTAGCGCCGGCGAGCCTGGGCGCGAGTCGCTCGAAGGTACCGAGGTCCACGGTGAAATCCCTGAGGTCGCGGTTGTTGACCCCGATCACCGTAGCACCCGACTCGAGGGCGAGGTCGGCTTCTGCCTCGTCGTGGATCTCGACGAGCGGCGTCAGGCCGATTTCGACGGCCAACGAGACGTAGCGGGCTAGCGCCGCCGCATCGAAGAGCGCCGCTATGAGCAGAACGGCGTCGGCCCTGGTTCCTGTTTCGAGGACCTGGGCCTCGTCGACGGTGAAGTCTTTGCGCAGCACGGGGAGCGCGGTGTTCGTTCGCGCGGCGTCGAGGTCTGCGAGGTCTCCCTCGAAGCGATCGGGCTCGGTGAGGACGGAGAGACAACTCGCGCCTTCCGACTCGTAGCGGTCGCCCCATTCGGCGGCGTCGGCCTCGCGGATAAAGCCGGCCGAAGGCGAGGCACGCTTTATCTCGGAGATCACCGAGAGGTTCGGTGCCGAGAGAGCCCTGGCGAAGTCCCGCTTCTCGAAGAGGAGCGCCTCCTGGTAGAGGGCGGTCAGGTCGGTAGTGGCGCGCAGCTCCTGCGCGCGCCTGAGGGACGCGGTGACGAGCTCGTCCAGGACGGTGGCGCGGTTCACACGGTGCCCGAGAGGCGACGGGTGGTCTTTACGAAGTCTAGCAGAAAGCTCGCCGCGGAGCCGTCGCTACTTGAGTCACGGGCCAGTTGCACGCCTTGTCCTATGGTCTTTGCCATGCCTGAGACGTGGATGGCGGCGCCTGCGTTGAGGAGGACGACGTCGCGGGCGGCCCCGGGCTCCTCGCCGGAGAGGACGTCGCGCAGGATGCGGGCGTTGAGGTGGGCGTCGCCGCCGAGGAGGCCGTCGGGGGCGTGACGGGCGAGGCCGAAGTCTTCGGGCGAGATCTCGTACTCTCTTATCTGTCCGTCGGCGACCTCTGCGACGAGGGTCTCGCCGGTCACCGTGATCTCATCCATCCCGTCGGTCCCGTGTGCGACGAGCGCCTTCTCGGCCCCGAGGTCACGCAAGGCCTCGGCGACGGGCCGCACGTAGGCCCCGCCGAAGACCCCGACGAGCTGGCGCCTGGCCCCGGCCGGGTTGGTGAGCGGCCCGAGCAAATTGAAGACGGTCCTGAAGGGCAGCTCCGCGCGAACCGGGGCCACGAACCGCATCGCCGGGTGGTGGGTGCGGGCGAACATGAACCCTATGCCTGCCTCGGCGATGCATCGGGAGACCTGCTCCGGCTCCAGGTCTATCTCCGCGCCGAGCGCCTCGAGCACGTCGGCGCTCCCGGCCTGGCTGGTCGCAGCCCGGTTGCCGTGCTTGGCTACCACGACGCCGGCCCCGCGCGCCACGAAGGCCGCGGCCGTCGAGACGTTGATGGTGCCCTTGGCGTCGCCGCCGGTGCCGCAGGTGTCTACGACGTCCGCAGGCGCCTCGACCTTCGCGGCGAAGCGGCGCATGGCGCGGGCGAAGCCGACGATCTCGGGCACGGCCTCCCCCTTGACGCGTAAAGCCGTCAGGAGCGCGGCCGTGGCTTCAGAGGAAGCGCTGCCCTCCATGATGGTCTGTAGGGCCCGTTCGGCCTCGCCCTCGGACAATACCTCCCCGTCGGCCGCTTTGCGCAGCGCGTCGCGCAGCAAGGGCTCAGAGCCCCAGGAAGTTCTTCAGGAGGTCGTGACCGCTGCGCGTCAGGACGCTCTCGGGGTGGAACTGGACGCCCTCGATAGGGTGCTCGCGATGCCTGACGCCCATGATCGTGCCGTCCTCCGTGCGGCTGGTGACGACGAGGCAGTCAGGCACCGAACCTGGTTCGATCACGAGCGAGTGGTAACGGGTCGCCTCGAAGTCCTGGTCGAGGCCACGGTAGACTCCCCTGCCGTCGTGCGTTATCTTCGCCGTCTTGCCGTGGACGGGCTGGCCGCGCACGATCCTCGCGCCGAACGCCTGCCCTATAGCCTGGTGACCGAGGCAGACGCCTAACGTGGGTATGCTCTCGCCGACCTGCTCTATGAGCCGCACGGAGACCCCGGCTTCGTTCGGCGTGCAGGGGCCGGGCGAGATCACTATCCTGTCGGGGTGGATCTCGGAGACCTCCTCAGGCGTGACCTCGTCGTTGCGCCGCACGAGGACCTCGGCCCCGAGCTCCCCGAGGTACTGGACGAGGTTGTACGTAAAGGAGTCGTAGTTGTCTATAACGAGGACCCGCATGAGTGGAGCGATTTTAGCGGATAAGAGGCCCACGAACAGGGAGGTGACGCCGTGACTTTGCTCCTCGCCGAGAACGAGGTCGAAGAACTCCTCGACATGCCATCGACCCTGGAGGCCGTAGAGTCCGTGCTGCGCCAGCACGCGGAGGGAAGGGCGACGAACCGTGCCCGCCGCCGCGTGGCCCTGCCGACCGGCGGTCTCAACTACATGGCCGCGGGGGCGCCCGAGATCGGGGCCCTCGGCCTCAAGGTCTACAGCGTCGCGCGCACGGGCGCACGGTTCTACACCATGCTCTTCGACCCAGAGGGCGGGGAACTGCTCTCGATCATGCAGTCCGACCGGCTGGGGCAGGTGCGCACCGGCGCCGCGAGCGGCGTCGCGACCAGGCACCTGGCCCGCGAGGACGCGAACACCCTGGGTATCTACGGGGCGGGCTGGCAGGCCGAAAGCCAGCTCGAGGCCATAGCCGCCGTGCGGGACCTGGAGCGGGTCATCGTCTACACCCGTAGCGAGGAGTCACGCAAGGCGTTCGCCGAGAAGATGGGCGAACGTCTGGGGATGGAGATAGAGACGACCCACGCCGCCGAGGAGCCGGCGGCCCAGGACATCGTCGTCACCGTTACCTCATCGAGGGACCCCGTGCTCCTCGGAGAGTGGCTCAGGCCCGGGGCCCACGTCAACGCGGCCGGGTCTAACTTCCTGTTCAAGACCGAGATCGACCGCCAGGTCGTCAAACGCGCGAGCTTCGTGTGCGCCGACTCGCGCGAAGAGCTCGGCCTGGAAGCGGGTGACCTGATGGTACCTCTGGAGACCGGCGCCATCCTCCCCGAGGCCGTCTACGAGCTGGGACAGGTGATCGCCGGCCAGGTACCTGGCCGCCGCGGCCCCGAGGACATAACGCTCTTCGCGAGCCAGGGCCTCGCCCTGGAGGACATGGCCGCCGCCCGCGTCGTCTACGACCGCGCCGTCGAACAGGACGTGGGCAGGGACGTTGATTTCTAGGGAGGTTCGCGAACCTCCCCTACGCGTGCCCCGGATCGCGGTGCTGGCCGTGTTCTTCACGAACGGGGTGGTGATAGGGACCTGGGTCGTGAGGATACCGGCCGTAAAGGATAGGCTGGGTCTCGGCGAGGGGCTGCTCGGCGTCGCCCTGCTGGGGACCGCGGCGGGAGCGCTCCTCGCCATGCCGCTGGTCGGCGCGCTCGTCTCCCGCTTCGGGAGCAGGCGCGTCGTCGGCCTGGCCGCGCTCGCGCTCTCGGTCTCGCTGGTTACCCCTGCGCTGGCCCCGAGCTTGCTATTTCTGGTCTCTTCACTCGCGCTGCTCGGGGCGGCCAACGGCGGTCTGGACGTCGCGATGAACGCCCAGGCCGTCGCCGTCGAGCGTGGGTACGGGCGCCCGATCATGTCCTCCTTCCACGCGGCCTGGAGCTTCGGCGGCCTCGCCGGAGCAGCTCTCGGCGGCCTTCTAGCTTCCCGCGAGATCGGCCCTCTCCCCCACTTCTCCGTCGTTGCCATCCTCTCCGCGGTAGCCTTCGCCGCCGCCTACGGGACGCTCCTGCCCTCGAGCGCCGACGCTTCGGAGGAGGGAACGCCCGCGTTTGCCCGTCCCACGCGGGCACTTCTGGGGCTTGGGATCATCTCCTTCTGCGTCCTGCTCGGGGAGGGGGCGATGGGAGACTGGAGCGCCGTGTATCTGGACGACACGTTGAGGACGGGCCCCGGCTTCGCCGCCGCTGGATACGCCGCGTTCTCCCTCTCCATGGCCTTCGGACGCCTCTTCGGGGACAGGTTCACGGAACTCCTTGGTCCCGCCAGACTCGTCCGCTCGTGCGGGGCCCTCGCGGCTGTCGGTCTTGGCATCGCCCTGGCCGCGGCCCAACCCTTCGTGGCGCTCGCTGGCTTCGCCTGCGCCGGCGCAGGGTTCTCCGTGATCTTCCCCACGGCGCTGAGCGCCGCGGGACGCACCGGGGGCCCAACCGGGCCCGCCCTGGCCGCCGTCACCACCGCGGCCTACACCGGCTTCCTCGTGGGCCCTCCCTTTATAGGCTTCCTCGCCGAACTGACCGGCCTCGGCTACGCCCTCTACCTCGTCGTAGCCCTCAGCGCCGCCGTCATCATCCTCGCCGGAGCCGTAAACACCAAAGCAAACTAGTCAGGTACAATACCACGCTCAACGGGGCTGAAACTTGATACCTCTCGGCCGAAGGGAGAGAAATGTCAGAAACTTTCGAAAAGCAGCCAGCGACGGGTGGTAAATACGAGCCTCTCGGCGCGGGGGAGTTGCTCGACCACGACGACAGGGGACTGCGGCTCAAGGCCGGTTCCACGACCGTCGAGGTTGCGGCGCTGGCCCCCGACCTCTTCCGGGTCGGTATGTTCCCCGCGGGCGGCCCGCCGAACTACGACTCCGAGGCCGTAGCCAGAGAAGAGTGGGAGCCGGTCGAGGTCTCCATGCAGGAATCGGACGAGGAGCTCACGCTCTCGACCACGGCGGCGACGGCGCGCATCTTTCTGAACCCCTTGCGCGTTGGCTTTTTGGACGCCTCGGGCCGGGAGTTCGCGGTGGACGACGCGGAGCTCGGGATGGGCACCGTCGAGACTGCTGGGGCCGACGTGTTCTCGGAGCCTCTGGGCAGCCCGGTCCGACTGTACAAGAGGCGTGAGGCCGGAGAGAGGTACTTCGGTTGCGGCGAGAGGACGAGCGGGCTGGAGAAGACGGGATCTCACCAGATCTTCTGGAACGTGGACCCGCCGCTCGGGCACACCGCGTCCTTCAGTAACCTGTACAGTTCTATTCCCTTCACCTTCTCGATAGCCGGCGGCAAGGCCCATGGGCTCTTCTTCGACAACACCCACAGGGTCGAGTTCGACCTCGCACTGGAGGAGGAGGACCGCGCCTACTACGGGGCCGAGGGTGGTGCTATCGTGTACTACGTCTTCTGCGGGCCGACCCCGACAGAAGTCGTCGATCGCTACACCGAGCTCACGGGCCGCACCCCCATGCCGCCGTTGTGGTCTCTGGGCAACCAGCAGTGCCGCTACTCCTACATGAACGAGGAGGAGGTGCGCGGGATCGCGCGCGGTTTCAGGGACAGGGACATCCCTTGCGACGTCATCTACCTGGACATCCACTACATGGAGGGCTACAGAGTCTTCACCTGGAACAGGGACCGTTTCCCAGACCCGAGGCGTCTGATCTCGGACCTGCGCGAAGAGGGCTTCCACCTCGTCACCATCGTCGACCCCGGCGTGAAGGTGGACGAGAACTACCCCGTCTACACCGGCGGCAGGGACAAAGATTTGTACTGCAAGACGCGGGACGGGGAAGAGTACCAGAACGCCGTCTGGCCCGGCGTGTGCGCCTTCCCCGACTTCACCAACCCCGAGACGCGCGAGTGGTGGGGCCTGAACCAGAGGGCCCTGATCGACGAAGGGGTAGCCGGGATCTGGTGCGACATGAACGAGCCGGCGCTCTTTATTCCCGACGGGGCCACCATGCCCGACGACGTGGTCCATCCTGGCGGAAAGACGGGCGAGGCCAGGTGGCACGCCCAGATCCACAACACCTACGGCTCCCTGATGGCCCGCGCCGCCCGCGAGGGGCTCTTCGCCCTGCGTCCCGAGGAGCGGCCGTTCGTGATCACGCGCGCGGGCTACGCCGGGTTGCAGCGCCACGCCATGCATTGGACGGGGGACAATTCTAGCTGGTGGGAGCACCTCTGGATGAGCATGCCCCAGCTGCAGAACCTCGCTCTTTCTGGTGTCGCCTGGGCCGGTGTGGACATCGGGGGTTTCGGGGGTGACACGAACGGGGAGCTTCTGGCCCGCTGGTACGAGTTCGGGGTCTTCCAGCCCTTCTGCCGCAACCACACCACGCTGGGGACCCGCCACCAGGAGCCCTGGGTCTTCGGAGAGCCCTACGAATCTGTATGCAGGGAGATGATCAAGCTTCGCCAGCGCCTGCTTCCTTACCTCTACACCCTCTTCGAGGAATGCCACCGGACGGGGGCGCCGATCCTGCGCCCCCTCCTCCTCGAGTACCCCGCCGACGAAACAACCTACACGGCAGACGACGAGTTCCTGCTCGGCGACGCCCTCCTCGTGGCCCCCATAACCCGCCCCGGCATCGAGCACCGTCACGTCTACCTGCCCGAGGGGACCTGGTTCCACTACTTCAGCGGCGAGCGCTTCGACGGCCCAGCCCACATGCTGGCGCACGCGCCCCTCGGAGAACCCGCCCTCTACGTCAAGGCGAACACGGCCATTGCGATGGGACCGGACGCGTCCCACACGGGCGAGAGGACGACCGACCTCCTGACGCTGCTCCTCTACCCCGTGCCGGGTACGGGAGAATCCACGCTCTACGAAGATGCAGGGAACGGTTTCGGCTACAGAGAAGGCGAGTACGCCAGGCGAAGGATCTCCTGCGAGGTATCTGAGGACCGCGTTACGGTCCGCCTCGGCGAACGCGAGGGCTCGTTCGTCCCCGAGCGCGACGAGGTACGCATAAAGCTGACTGGCGTTACGGCGGCGCAGAGCATTTTCGTGGACGGCGAGGAGCGCGAGCCGGACCGCGAGGAAGACGGCGCGCTCGTCGTCTCGCTCGGCGAGGTGGCCGGTTCCGCGACGGTCAAGGTCGTCCTCTAGCAGCGGGGCGGCGGGAGGACCGGCGATGATGTTGCGGCGTATGCTCGTCCTCCTGGCCGCCCTGTCACTCGGGTACCTGGGCGTCGGGTTGCTCGTCGTCCTGTGGATGACCGGCCCGAAGCGCAGACCGCCGTGGACGACGCCCGCGTCGGTTGGGCTCGAGTACGAAGAGGTCGAGATATGGAGCACCGACCGTGTCCGGCTAAGATGCTGGTGGGTGCCGGCGGGGGATTCGGCCAGGGTAGCGGTGCTCGTCCCCGGCTGGGGCGGGTACAAGTTCGACGAGCACCTGCTGATGACCCTCCCCGTGTACCACGACGCGGGCTACGGCGTGCTCCTGCTGGACCTGCGGGCGCAGGGCGAGTCGGATGGGTCGCGCCGCACCCTGGGCTACAGGGAGGTGCGCGACGTGCGCGGCGTCCTGGCATGGTTGGTGCAGCGGGGCTATAGAGTGAGTAGCGTCGTGCTCCACGGCTGGTCCATGGGTGGCGCGACCGTCCTGCGCGCCGCCCCCGGAACGAGCGTCGCCGCCGTCATCGAAGAGGCGGGGTACGCTGATCTGCCCTTTCTCCTCCGGGGTAGATTCTCCGAGTTCGTACCCTTCGGGGCGCTGCTCGAGCCGGCCATCCTGCTCGCGGGGAGGCTCCTCCCCGACTTCGACCCCTGGGACGTGGTACCCAGGAGGGAGGCCAAAAAGCTCTCCCACGAAGGCGTACCGCTCTTCATCATCCACTCCGCGGATGACGAGGCGGTTCCATACGAACAGGGCAAGTTGCTCGCCGCGGCCTACCCGGAAGCGACCGTCTGGAAGCTCGATGGTTACGGGCACGTGGAGGCTTACGAGCATCCCGACTACGCGCGGAGGTTGCTGGAGTTCCTGGACACGTCCCGGTGAAGGGGCGCCGCCTTTACGGGTCGATCAAACGGCGGAGCCGCGGGTCGGTAAAGTCCTCCGCCGTCATGAATGCGCCGGCGTCGAGCAGCCTCCGTGGCTCCTGGCTCGAGGTGATGCCCACGGTGAGAACGCCGGCGGCGACGGAAGAAGAGATGCCCGAAACCGAATCCTCGAAGGCCAGAGCTTCTTCGGCGGGGACGCCGGCTTTCTTCAGTGCGGCCGTGTAGGGTGCCGGGTCCGGTTTGACCGCCTCGACCTCGTCGGCGAGCACGATGGTGTCGAAGAGGTACCGCAACTCCAGCGCGAGCAGGATCGCCTCGACGTTCTCTTCGGGCGCGTTGGTGACGAGCGAGATCCGCATCCCTCGTTCCCTGCCTCGCTTCAGGAATTCGACGAGGCCAGGCAACGGTTCCAACTCGGAGGCGCGCTCGCGGAAGCTGGCCTCTTTGGCGTCGCCGATGAAGCGATTTTCCTCGTCGGTGAGGTCGGGGAGCAGGTCGCGCACGATCTCGGCGGTGCTGCGGCCGCTGATCCTGTCCCTGTAGTACGCCTCGTCTACTCGGACGCCGTAGGGTTCGAGCACGTCTACCCAGGTCGGCAGGTGCAAATAGTCGGTCTCGGAGAGCGTGCCGTCGAGGTCGAAGAGAAGGGCCCGGTACAAGCCGCTAACCGTAGTAGAGGATCATGTTCAGGGCACGGGTAACTATCAGCAGCGCCCCGATGTACAGCAGTATAAAGAGGTGGCCGCGCTCCCGGCCCTTGCGAAGCGGGCTGGTCTTGTACTCGGCCATCCCGAGGAGCACCCCGAGGGCGCAGAGGCCCCATACCCAGTAGAACGCGAAGTAGCGCGCGAAGTTGCCGGGGTCGGGGTAGAACGAAGCCCCCGCGAAGGCAAGCGTCACGAAGGCGGCCAGCGAGAGCGCGAGGACGAACAATATCCTGTTCGCACGTCCCCTCCGGTCCCACGCGAGCCAGTCGGTAAGGATGGTGCGAGCCCTGCTCATACCCTTGATGTTAGCAGCCTGAGCGCAGCGAGCCGTGAAAACATACGGTTGTGTTCACATTCCAGGCGTTAGAATAGCCTCCGTGCGCCGACTTCTTGCTCTCAGCTGTGCCATAGTGCTCGTGGATACGATCTTCTACGCCGCGCTATATCCGCTCGTTCCCTTTTTCCGGGATGAGTTCGGCCTGTCGAAATCCGTGGTCGGCGTGTTGAGCGGGGCCTACGGGGCCGGGGTCCTGGTGGGCAGCGCGCCTGGCGGGTTCCTCGCTTCCCGGTCGGGCGTAAGGGTCACTGCTCTGGTGGGTTTGACCTTGATGTCGGTCACCAGCGTGATGTTCGCGCTCGTGGACACTACGTGGCTGCTCGTGCTGGCGCGGTTCGCCGGCGGGTTCGGCAGCGCGCTCTCCTGGGTCGCCGCGTTCACCTGGCTAGTGGACCGGGCGCCCGAGGAGCGGCGGGCCGAGTTGATCGGGGTGATGATCAGCGCCGCCGTGGTCGGGGCGCTGCTGGGACCGGTGATCGGGAGCGTCGCCGCTACGGTCGGCCTGCTACCGGCCTTTGCCTCCGTCGCTGTGGCTGGTGTGCTCATCGCCGTATGGGCCGCCCTCGAGCCATCACCAGCCCCCTCGGGAAACGTGTCCTTGCTTCCGGCCCTGATGACGGTGCGACAACCCCGGCTGCTGACGGCGCTCTGGTTTATAGGGCTCTCTCCGTTGCTCTTCAGCGCCCTGGCCGTCCTCGTGCCGCTGGACCTGAGCAGGCTCGGCTGGGGTGTCGCGGCGGTGGGAGCGGTTTTCTTCGTGAGCGCCATCTTCGAGGCGATCGTCCACCCGCTGCTCGGCCGCTGGTCCGACCGCTCGGGCTACCGTCCACCAGTCGTAATCGGGCTGGGCATTTCCATCGGCATACTGGTTCTCCTAACCTGGGTGGGGAACCCCTGGGTGATCGGGCTCCTCGTAGTGCTCGCCGCCGGGGCTTTCAACGCGACGCTCGTCCCTGGCACGGCCCTCTTCTCGCTCGGCACGGAGAAGGCCGGGATGGACCGGGCCGTGGCCTTCGCTATCACGAACTTCGCCTGGGCGTCGGGCTACGCCGTCGGAGCCCCCCTTGGCGGCTTCCTGGCTGACCTCAGGGGCGATGCCCTTTCATACCTCTCGCTCGCCGTGGTCTGCCTTCTGACGATCTTCGCGATCCGCCGCACGAGTTGAAGTTGCGGGGAGTCGGGACGGCTAGTATTTCGCGATCACCCACACGGCGTGGACGATGCCGGGGATGTAACCGAGGATCGTAAGCAGGATGTTGATCCAGAAGTGTTTGCCAGATTCATGGTGCCCCTCGCAAGGAGGTGCACAGGCTCGCTTGCGCTCGGACGTGGGGTCTCTCCCGTTCGCGCCTAGCGTGGCCACTCGCGATGAATCCAGTGCTGGACTATCCTACGGGTGTGTCCTGGCCCTCGATGTAGGAGGGATATGACCGTGCCAGACGGTCTCGAGTTCGCTGCCCAGTGTCCGAGCGTCAGCGAGGGTGCGGGGAGAGGTTCGTGGTCGTAGTCACCCTGAAGAAGGGGTGCCCCAAGACCGACGTGGGGAAGGGCATCTACGACGCGGACTACGAGGCCCTTAAGCTCCTGCCCCCGCTACCGTAGACCTCCGGGCCTTGCCGGTCTTGCGGGGCCCGAACCACGCCAACTCGGGGCGGAGGGTCGGGCCGGAGGGCTGCCGGTACGCCCTCGGAGGCCACTGGCAAGCGCTCGGGCGAGTTGCTCGTCGCTCATCCCGGCGGTCTGGCGCCGGAGACCTTCCACCAAACGCTTCTCCTCGAGCGTGAGGTCGTAGCCGAACCTCGCGAGCGTGCCTTCGAGATCCCTCCTCGTCTGCTTCAGAAACCCGGCGTCGGTCGCCGCCCGGCTTGCCATAGAGTCCCGAGTATCGAAGCGTCGGCACAACGTGTCCATATGCCAGGTGGTCATTCCTCGGTGGCTAACTTCCATAAACTCCGGTATACGGAAGTTCGCAGACCTCACACTCCACGCACTCGGGTGAGTAAGGGGGACCACAACCACCGACCTGCCGGGCTAGAGTGTGCGGACCCTCTTTTCGCGGACGACCGCGCCGGAGGAGCGGCTATGGTCGGTAAAGCCTAGTTCAGGTAGCGCAGGGCCGCGCGGGCGGCGAAGTAGCCGCACATGCCGTGTACCCCGGCGCCGGGCGGCCTCGAAGACGAGCAGAGGTAGACGCCCTTCGCCGGGGTCGAGTACGGTTGACCCGGAGCGCGGGACGGGCAAGGAGCCCGCGGAGGTCCATCACACCGCCGGTGATGTCACCGCCGACGAGGTTGGCGTCGCTCCGTTCGAGGTCGGTGCAATCCATCGCGCTCTTGGCCAGGATGCGGTCTTTAAAGCCGGGGGCGAAGCGTTCTATCTGG
>Ga0126307_10000876_pt1 | contig 19917 bp, 16 predicted proteins | sample Plot28_FD_89955 | JGI IMG/M metagenome (GOLD analysis project Ga0126307, IMG submission 89955) | Serpentine soil microbial communities from UC McLaughlin Reserve, CA, USA - Plot28 | ecosystem: Environmental > Terrestrial > Soil > Grasslands | place: USA: UC McLaughlin Reserve, Lake County... | reverse complement strand
CGTTGCCACCTACCTGAAGTTCAAGGCGATCTCGAAGGCCGCGAAGGGCGCCCGCAAGGGGCTGAAGGGCTACGCCGCGTACAAGGCGGCAAAGCAGGCCCCGACGGCGGTCAAGGCGCTCCCGGTCGTCGCCGGGGTCGGCGCCGCGAGCGCCGTGGCGGCGCGCAAGCGCCGCCACTCGGAGCCGACCGCCGCCTGAGCCCGCCGCCGGCAGTCGTTAGGCTGCGGCAGGTGAACTGCACGCATCTCGAAGCCGTCGAGCTGCTCGACCCGCCAGGCGAGGTCGCGGGCTGCGAGGAGTGCCTCAAGACGGGCGGGCGCTGGGTGCACCTGCGCATGTGCCAGACGTGCGGGCACATCGGCTGCTGCGACAACTCGCCCGGCCGCCACGCGACGGCGCACCATCGCGCGACCGACCATCCGATCATCCGGTCGGTCGAGCCCGGCGAGGACTGGAGCTGGTGCTACGTCGATGAGCTGATGTTCCGGCTCGAGGCATGAGCGCGTCGTACGCGGCGTTTCTCGGCACAACCGACGGGGTCCGGCTGTTGCGCGACGGTCAGCTCGAGCCGCTCGGCCTCGAGGGCGAGCGGATCATGGCGATCCACGCGTGGCGCGACGGCGCGGCCGCCACGGTGCTCGCCGGCAGCTACGGCAACGGCCTCTTTCGCGGCGCCGGCGGCAGCTGGTCGCGCGTCGATGCCGGCCTGACCGCGACGGCGTTCCGCTTCCTCGGCCCCGACCCGGCGCACTCTGACGGCCTGCTGGCCGGCACCGAGCCGGCGCGCATCTTCCGCAGCGCGGACGCGGGCCAGACGTGGAGCGAGCTGGACGGCATCACGCGGATCGAGGGCCACGAGCGCTGGTTCCTGCCCTACTCACCCCGGGCCGGCGCCGTGCGCAACGTCTACGGGCCGCCCGGGCGCCCGGAGCGCCTGCTCGTGTCGGTCGAGGTGGGCGGGCTCCTCACGAGCGACGACGGCGGCGGGACGTGGACCTGCCGCACGATCATCGCCGACGAGGACATCCACCTCGTCACCGGCCACCCGGACGATCCCGACCTGCTCTACGCGGCGCTGGGCACGGCGTCGCTGACCCGGCGCGCCGACCGGTCACCGCTCGGCTGCGTCGCCCGCTCGCGCGACGGTGGCGAGCGCTGGGAGAAGCTGGAGACGGACTACACGCGCGCGACCATCGTGCCGCCCGCGCGGCCCGACCTCGTCCTCGCCGGACCCGCGGCGGGGGTCGGGCAGGGCGGGCGCATCGTCGTGTCCTCCGACGGCGGTGACACGTGGGAGCCGGCGTCGGCGGGCGTCGACGTGCCGATGCCCGACATGGTCGAGCTGTTCGTCGCCGCTCCCGACGGCGACGTGTGGGCGATCTGCGCGCGCGGACGGCTGCTGCGCGCGACGCCCGGCGAGTGGCACTGGCGCTCGGCGCTGCCGCCCGATGCGGCCCTTGCGGTCAACTCCGTCGCCTTCGCAGGGACGGCGGAGTGACGGCCCAGGCGCAGAAGGCGGCCGCGTTCCGAGCGCTGCACGAGGAGGAGCCGTTCATCCTCCCGATCCCGTGGGACGCCGGCTGAGCGGCGCCGGGCCCGCCACGCGATGAGCGACCCGCGGCGGCGCTGCCCGCCCGAGCGGGCGCTGCGCTGGGTCACCGAGTCGCTGGGCGCCGGCAGCCGCATCGTCTCGCTGCGGCGCCTGACGGCGGGCGGCTGGCACGCCAACCATGCGCTCACCGTCGTCGACCGGAGCGGGCGCGCCCAGCGACTCGTGCTGCGCCGCTGGGCGCGGCCGGAGTGGATCGTCGACGATCCGAACTTGACGCCGGCGCGCGAGGCTGCCGTGCTCGAGCTGCTCGCCGACTCGCCCGTCCGCGCTCCGCGCGTCGTCGCCGCCGATCCCCATGGCGCGGCCTGCGACGTCCCGGCGCTGCTGATCAGGCGCCTGCCCGGCCGCCCGCCCGGCCTCCCTTCCCACATGGACGACTTCCTCGCGCAGCTCGCGCAGACGCTGGCGGGAGATCCACGCCGTTGGGGCGCGGGCGCGTGGCCGGATCCCCGGTTATCGCAGCTACGTCGACCTCCGCCGCTCGGCTCCGCCGCCGTGGTCGCGGCGGCCGGAGCTGTGGGAGCGGGCGCGCGAGCGCGCCGCCGCCGAGCCGCCGCCGGGGCCGTGCGGCCTGATCCACCGCGACTACCACCCCGGGAACACGCTCTGGTCGCGCGGGCGGCTGACCGGCGTCATCGACTGGACGACCGCCTCGTGGGGCGCGCGCGGTCGATGCCGCCCACACGCGTTGGCACCTGGCGGTCAGCTACGGCCTCGACGCGGCCGATAGCTTCCTGCACCTGCACCGGTCGCTCGCCGGCGGAGCGTCCGACGACCAGCCCTACTGGGATGCCGTCACCGTCCTCGATCTCGTACCCGACATGGATCCCGGCGACTGGCCGGGCTTCGATCTGGACCGGCTCGAGCGCTACCTCGAGAGCGCACTGTCATGAGTAGCTGAGCTGCTCGTCCCAGCCGGCCGGACGCCCCTCGGGCGTGAGATCGAACAGGTTCCAGACCGGCTCGAGCGTGCCGACGTGGCGCGGATCCTGCCCGGCGTCGGTCGGCGCGTAGAACAGCTCCGAGCCCCAGAAGTGGCGGATCGTCGTGCCGTCGCGGTGGAACACGTTCAGCATCGGCCGCTGCGCTCCCTCCGCCGTCTCGCCGAGGTAGTCGCGGTTGTACGTGGTCCCCGCCGAGGACAGCAGCCGCAGCCGCCGCCAGCCGCGCTCGCGCGCGAACGTCAGGACGCGCTCGAGCGGCGCCTTGGCGATCGCCACGAAGTTGACGTGTTCCTCGGCGTGCTCGACGGCTCCGTCGAGCTGGTCGAGCAGCGCCACGCACGACGGGCACGGCCCCTCCTCGAGCCGCAGTCGCGCGCTCTCGCCGCCCGCCGGACCCGGCCGGTCGTCGCCCGGGTCGCGCGGGAACATGAAGCTGTAGATCAGCAGCGAGTCCTTGCCGGGCGCGAACAGCTGCGACAGCCGGACGTCGGCGGCGGCGCCGTCCACTCCCGCGCGCTGGAAGACGTAGTCCTCGGGGACGACGCCGCCCGCCGGCAGCGCGCGCCGTGCGGCCGCCACCGCCTCCATCGCGCGGCGCAGCTCGATCTCCTGCTCCAGCAGCCGGTCGCGCGCCGCGCGGTACTCCGCGGACTCGCCCGGGAACACGGTGCTCATTGCCTCTCCTTTCGATGCCGAGGGCGGCGATTGTCAAGACGGTGCTTCCGTCTCCGCGCGCCGGGTACTGGGACGCCATGGCCCCGAAGCTCGAAGTCCCCGGGATCCTGCTCTACACGCGGATCAAGAAGTCGCCGTACTACTACGGCGCGCGCCGCCACGGCGTCGTCCTGTACAGCGTCTACAACCATCACTACCACCCGCGCCACTACGGCGATCCGATCCAGGAGTACTGGCAGCTGCTGGAAGGCGTGACGCTGTGGGACGTCGGCGGCGCCGAGCGCCAGGTCGAGATCAGCGGCCCGGACGCGTTCGAGTTCACCAACATGCTCACGCCGCGCAACCTGCAGCGGTGCGACGTCGGGCAGTGCAAGTACGCGTTCATCACCGACGAGCGCGGCGGGATCATCAACGACCCCGTCCTCCTGCGCCTCGGCGAGAACCACTTCTGGCTGTCGCTGGCCGACAGCGACGTGCTGCTGTGGTGCAAGGGACTGGCGCAGCATTCCGGTCTCGACGTGCAGATCACCGAGCCCGACGTCGCCCCGCTGCAGGTCCAGGGGCCGAGGTCGAAGGAGGTGATGACCGACCTCTTCGGCGCCGACATCCTCGACGTGCCCTACTACTACATGGTCGAGCGCGAGCTCGACGGCATGCGGCTCGTCATCTCGCGCACCGGCTACACCGGCGAGCTCGGCTACGAGCTCTACCTGCACGACGCCAGCCGCGACGGCCTCAAGCTCTGGGACGCCCTCATCGAGGCGGGCGAGCCGCACGGCCTCTCGCCCATCGGGCCCTGCCACATCCGTCGCATCGAGGGCGGCATCCTCGCGCACGGGTGCGACATGACGATCGAGGAGAACCCCTACGAGGTCGGCTACGGCTACAAGTGGATGGTCGAGCTCGAGCAGGAGCAGGACTTCGTCGGGCGCGAGGCGCTGCGCGCGATCAGCGAGCGCGGAGTCGACCGCAAGCTCGTCGGCGTCGAGATCGGCGGATCCGAGCTCGGCGCCTACAACGACGGCTCGATGCCCGACTTCTTCCCGGTCCGCGTCCGCGGGCAGCAGGTCGGCAAGGTGACGTCCGCTTGCTACTCGCCGCGGCTCGAGCGCAACATCGGCTACGCGATGGTGCCGGTCGAGCACTCCGAGATCGGCGTCGAGCTCGAGATCGAGCGGCCGGACGAGACCGTCTCCGGCGTCGTCGCAGACCGCGTCTTCTTCAAGCCCGAGCAGGCCGAGCAGAAGCTCGGGGGCTGAGCGCCGACGCGCGCCCGCGCGCGTCGGCGCCCTTGCCCGCAGCTAGACGGGCGCGGCCTCCTTCTCGCCGCGCCGGTCTTCCTTCGGGAGCGACTCGGCCTCGGGGTGCTCGTCGGCCTCGATGTGGAGCACCGGCAGCCGCCGCTCGAGCCACGCCGGCATCCACCACATCGCCGGTCCGACGATGTGCATCACCGCGGGCAGCAGCAGCAGCCGGATGATGAACGCGTCGATGAAGATGGCCGAGGCGAAGCCGACGCCCATCATCGCCAGGGCGCGCTCGTTGCCGATCGCGAACGCGCCGAATACCGCGATCATGATGATCGCCGCCGCGGTCACCACACGCCCAGTCATCGCCAGGCCGTGGCGCACCGCGTAGTGCGCGTCGCGCGTGTGCGTCCACTCCTCGTGCATGCGCGAGACGAGGAACACCTCGTAGTCCATCGAGAGGCCGAAGACGACGGCGAAGACCATGATCGGCAGGAACGACTCGATCGGCCCGGTGGCGTCGCCGAACAGGCTCGCCAGGTGACCGTCCTGGAAGATCAGCGTCACGACGCCGAACGCGCCGGTGATCGACAGCAGGTTGAAGATGCCGGCCTTGACCGGGATCAGCAGCGAGCGGAAGACGACCATCAGCAGGATGAGCGACAGGCCGACGACGACGCCGATGAACAGCGGCAGCTTGTCACGGATCGTCTGGGCGAAGTCGAGGTTCGTCGCCGTCGCGCCGCCGATCGACACGCGCGCGCCGGTCCGCTCGGCGACCGGTGGCAGCGTCTCGTCGCGCGCCTGCTTGACGACCTCGTCGGTGCGCTCGTCCTGCGGCGTCGTCGCCGGGTAGGCGATCATCGTCGCGGTGTCGCCGCGGCCGTTGAGCTGCGCCGGCAGGACGTCCGCGATCCCGTCCTGGCCGCGAATCGCGTCGCCGATCTGCTGCAGCGCCGCCCGGTCGCCGGGCCGCGGCAGCTCGATCGCGAGCAGCAGCGGGGCGTTGAACCCCGGCCCGAAGCCCTCCTTGAGCAGGTCGTAGGCGATCCGCGTCGTGTCGTCCTTCTTGTAGGTGCTGGCATCGCTCGTCGCCAGCCGCATGTGGGTCGCCGGCAGGGCGAGCGCGATCAGCACGGCAAGCGCGAGGACGGCCACCGGCAGCGGCCGGCGCGCCACGAAGCGGCTCCAGCGCGCCGCGAAGCCGCGCTCGCGATCGGCCAGGTTGCCGTCGCCGCCGTTGCCGTTGCCCGCCGGCTTGACGCGACCGCCGATCTTGCTCAGCAGCGCCGGCATCAGCGTCAGGGCAGCGGTCATCGTGAAGAGCACCGCGAGCGCGGCGCCGATCGCCGGACCGTAGAGGAACGAGATGCCGAGCAGCATCATTCCGAGCATCGCGATCACGACCACGATGCCCGCGAACAGGACGGCGCGGCCGGACGTGTCGATCGCGACGAGCGTCGCGTCGCGCACGTCGCGCCCCGAGCCGCGCTCGAGCCGGAAGCGATTGAGGATCAGGAGCGCGTAGTCGATGCCGACGCCGATCCCGATCATCGCCGCGAGCTGCGGCGTCCAGTCGACGACGTCGAGCAGCCGGGTCCCGACCACGCCCATCAGCGACAGGCTCACGATCATCGCGAACAGCGCGTTGAGCAGCGGCAGGCCCATCGCGACGATGCCGAGCGTCAGGAACAGCACGACGGCCGCCACGAGGATGCCGACGATCTCCCCGGCGCCGCCCTGCTCGGCCGTCGACCAGTGGATGATGTCGCCGCCGAGCGCCACCTGAACTCCGCCCTTGCCGTCGAGCGCGAGCGTGTTCTCGGCCATCTCCTTGACCTTCTTGGCGTCGACCTCGCCGGCGCCCTTGCGGAACTGGATCTGGGCGAACGTGATCCTGCCGTCGCGCGACACGGGTGCGCCGCGCGCGAACGGATCGCCGACGGTCAGCACCTCGGGCGACTTCTTGATCTCGGCGAGCACCCGGTCGATCTGCGGGCGATGACTGGGCTCCAGCACGCGCCCCTTGTCGACCGCGAAGACGACGCTCGCGGTGTCGCCCGACTGTTGCGGGAAGCGGTCCTTGAGCAGGTCGTAGGCCCGCTGGGACTCCGTGCCCGGAAGGCGGAAGTTGTTGACGAATTCGCCGGCGGCGGTGCCCCATAGCGCCGCCGCGAGCACGAAGGCGGCGACCCAGAGGGCTAGGACTGTACGGCGCCGGTCGTGGCACCAGGCGGCTAGCTTGCGCATGGCGCGGAATCTAATCCAGGCTCGCGTCTCGATTGCTCGGGGTACCGCGGGACCGGCCGTACGGCTACCCGCACCCTTTCGGCTCGCTCAGCGGGCTCGGCCGACGCCGGCGCTGGTCCTTCCCTCCGTGCTGGGCGGCTTCCCGACGGTCCCGGTATCAGGCGTCGGGCGCGCCGAACGGCGGCGGCCCGAAGATCCTGACCGCCCCCGTGCGCTCGGCCGCCGCCCCGATCCGCTCGATGTCGAGCGGGCGCTCAGCCGGAAGCGCCCGTTCGGCGGCCGGCTCGCTCGCGTCGCGGAAGAACGCCTCCATCGCCCCGCTGCCGGGCGTGATCAGGATCAGCGAGCGGGCCGTTTCGGACGTGACGAGATAGGCGTGGGGCACGCCGCGCGGCACCGACACAAAGCCGCCGGCACCGAGCGACCGCTCGCTGCCGTCGAGGTGGAAGAGCATCTCTCCCTCGAGGACGTAGAAGGTCTCGTCCTCCTCTGGGTGGTCGTGCAGCGGCGTCACCTTGCCCCGCCGGCTGAGCTCCTCGACGACCACGAACGCCCCACCCGTCTCCAGCCCGGTCGCCTTGAACGTCAGCAGGTCGTTGTTGAACCAGAACGCCTCGCCCTCGTTCGGATCGAGCACGCTCGGCTCGCGTGACTGAGTGGTGCTCGGCGGTGCCATGGGCGGCTCTCCAGGATGAAGGACATTCGTCGTGAGACGATTGTATCATGATGAGCATGTCGATCTCATATGATCGGACCGGCCGCACCCGACAGAAGGCCCGCACCCGTGCCGCCCTGCTCGAAGCCACGCGCGAGCTTCTTGCGCAGGGCCGCAGCCCCAACGTGGAGGAGGCGGCCGAGGCGGCCGGCGTCTCCCGCGCCACCGCTTACCGCTACTTCCCCAACCAGCGGGCGCTGCTGGTCGCGGCGCATCCGGAGATCGAAGCGACCGCGCTGCTGGGTGAGGATGCGCCTACCGACCCGCAGGAGCGACTCGATCGCACGATCCGGGAGCTGATCCGCCTCACGATCGACACCGAGCCGGAGCTTCGGACCATGCTCCGACTGTCGCTCGAGCCGGGGCCGAAGGACGAGCTGCTGCTCCGCCAGGGCCGCGCGATCGGCTGGATCGAGGAGTCACTGGCCCCGCTGCGCGACCGGCTGCCACCGTTCACGCTCCGCCGCCTCGTCCTCGCGATCCGATCGGCCTGCGGGATCGAGGCCCTCGTCTGGCTGACCGATGTCGCGCGGCTCTCGCGTCACGAGGCGGCCGACCTGATGCGCTGGTCGGCGCTCGCGCTGCTCCGCGCCGCCCTGGCCGAAGCCGACGAGCGCGAGGCGCGCTCGTGACGCGAGCCCCCGCCGCTGGCTCGTCCGGGTGCTGTCGAGCAGACCGCGTCCTGGGCAAGGGAAACCTGCCCGAAGAGGGCGCCTGCGTTCAGGCTGTGGCGCGCGGGCCCGGCTCCCGCACGAAGCGCGCTATGAGCTCGGCGAGGCGGCCCGGCTCGTCCTCGGGGGAGAGGCTGCGGGCGTTCTCGATCCATTCGAGGCGGGCGCTCGGCAGGTCCTGCGCGAGGCGCTGCGCGTGCGCCGGCTTGAAGAAGCGGTCCTCGCGCGACCAGGCGATCAACGCCGGCTTGTCGAACTCCCGCAGCCGGTCGGCCGCCTCGTTCGTGTAGCGCGTCCGCAGCCCCTTGATGACGCGCTTGAGGTCTCGCTCGACGCCCGGAATGGACATGCTCGCGAGCAGGTATGAGTCCTCGGCCTGGCGGTCGATCGGTCGCTTGACCAGCCAGCCGAAGGCGATCGGGAGCCGGCGCGGCGCGCGCAGGCGCATCGGCAGCATCAGCAGCTTCATCGCCCCGGGGATGGCGGCGGCCGGCTTGAAGTAGCGGAACATCGGCGGCGGGAAGTTGTCGCGGTAGTCGCAGGAGGTCAGCACCAGCCGCCCGATCCGCTCGGGTCGCCGCGTCGCGACGATCTGACACAGAGCGCCGCCGGTGTCGTTGCCGACCACCGTCACCTCCTCGAGCTCGAGCGCCTCGATCGCGTCCGCGATCACGTCGGCGAGGCCGTGGGGCGTCAGGTCGGCGTGCTCCGGCATCGCGAGCAAGTGTGAGCCGAGCGGCAGGTCGAGCGCGATGCAGCGGAACTCGGGCGAGAGCCTCGCCACGACCTTGCGCCACAGGTTGGCGTTCACGAGCAGTCCGTGCGCAAAGACGATCGGGGAACCGGTGCCCGCCTCGAAGCAGCGCAGCCTGCCTTGGGGGAGATCGAGCTCGCGCGCGACTCCGAGCGCTGGGTCGCGCCACGTGGCCTTCTCCCTCACTGGGCTCACCTCCCGTCTCTCTCTCAGCGGGGCGTGAGCCTAGCCAGGTTCAAATCGGACTGCACCGGGCGGCGTCTCCGAGCCGCCCGGTCTGGTGGGCGAGCAACGAGTCAGGTTGCCTTTCGGCCGACTGCGACGAGGTATTCGGCCCGCATCAGGAGTCCGCCCGAGGCCGCCTCGTTGTAGCGCTCCGCGAGGGCCAGGATGTCGTTGCGGCACTCCTCCCAGCGCCCCTCCGCCGCGAGGCGCTCGCGTGCCTTGAGCGTGGGTCCGTAGAGCGTCTCCATGAACACGACCCAGTGCTCGGGCGAGGCCAAGATCCACGGGTTGTAGCCGCGCGCGAACTCGAGTTCGACAGCCGTGTCCTCGAACAGCTCGCGCACGTGCTCTTCGCTGCCCCACAGCGGGGGAGGTGAGGCGAAGTCAGGCGGCGCCGGCAGGTACCGGCCCATGATCTCGAAGAGCTCGCCGATCAGTCCCTCCGGGGTCCAGTTGACGAGGCCGATCACGCCGCCGGGGCGGCAAATGCGCGCCAGCTCATCGGCGACGACCTGGTGACGTGGCGCGAACTGGACGCCGAAGACGGAAAGGACGCGATCGAACGCGTCGTCCGCGAACGGCAGTTCCTCGGCGTCGCCCTCCAACCATTCGACGGTCACGCCGTGTTCCACGGCGCGGCGGCGAGCGGTGGCGAACAGCGCGGGCGCGAGGTCGAGACCGACCACGTGCGCACCGGCGGCGGCCGCCCGGAGCGCGACGTTACCCGTGCCGGTGGCCACGTCGATCACGGCCTGACCAGGGCGGATGTCCACTCGATCGAGAAGGTCCCGCGGTGGCACGTCGTCGATGTGCTCGGCGATCGCGGCGTAATCGCCCGCCTCCCAGATCGCGCGGTGCGTGTGCTTGAGAGCAGTGAGGGTGGTCATGCGGAGCATCGTGCGCTCCGCGGGCCGCCGGCACATCGGCCGAACTCCCCATCCGTTCCCTATCTTGCGCGGGGTCGCCGCAACGCGACTGCGCCATAGTTCGGCGGGTGAATGACTGGCTCACGGCCCGGGAGGGCGAGAACCCGGGAGAGTCGCTCGTCGACGAGGGCCGGCGAGCGCTCGAAACCGGCCGGTGGGCCGCCGCTCGCGAGGCATTCGAGGCGGCGCTCGCCGTGGCGCCGTCGGCCAGCGCGCGCGACGGCCTTGGACAGGCGCTGTGGTTCCTCGGCCACATCGAGGACGGGATGGCGGAGCGCGAACGAGCCTTCGAGGCGCTCGCCGCTGAGCGTCAGTGCGACGAGGCCGCACGCACTGCCGTCTGGATTTCCCATCAACATCTCATAGGCGGCCGCTCGTCGGCCGCCCGCGGGTGGCTCGCGCGCGCCGAGCGTGCGCTGGATGGCATCGAGCGTTGCGCCGGCCACGGGTGGATCGCGGTCGAGCGCGCCCGGCACGCGAGCGACGTGGACGAGGGAATCGACCATGCGCGCCGCGCGATGACGATCGCCCGCGAGACACGCGCGGACGACCTCGAGGTCTTCGCGCTCAGCCTGCTCGGGCGCGCCGAGGTAAGCGCGGGGCGCCGGCAGGAGGGCATGCGGCTGCTCGAGGAGGCGATGGCCGCGGCCGCCTCCGGTCGGGTTCGCAACCTCCATACGCTCGGAGAGGCGTACTGCAACCTCATCGCAGCGTGCATCGATGCCGGCGAATGGGAGCGCGCGCGAGAGTGGTGCGAGATGGTCGACGAGTTCGCCGGCGCGAATGCCATGGTGCCGCTGATGGGCGCCTGTCGCACCATCCACGCCGACGTCCTGCTGGCGACCGGGCGGTGGCCGGAGGCAGAGGCGGCGCTGGAGAGCGCGCTCGCCGCCCATGCGCGATACGTGCCGGAGATGGGCGCCGAAACGGTAGCCACCCTCGCCGAGCTCCGCGTCCGCCAGGGCCGGCTCGCTGAGGCCGAGCAGCTGCTCGCTGGGCGCGAGGAGCGGCCAGCTTCGCTGCGTGCGCTGGCCCAGCTGCGCATGGCCGAGGGCCGGCCCGAGGTGGCCGCGGCGCTGCTGGAGCGCGGGATCCGCGGAGCGCAGGGCAACGCCATGCGCACCGCGCAGCTGCTCGCGCCGCTCGTGGAAGCGCGCCTCGGGTGCGGCGACGCGGCCGCAGCGGAGGCGGCTGCCGCCGAGCTCTCCGCGCTCGCTGACAGCTCAGGCAGCGCCCTCGTCGCCGCCCGGGCGCACCTTGCGCAGGCGCGTGTCGCCAACTCGGTAGGACGCGAGGCGGCTGAGCCGGCGCGCCGAGCACTGGCGGAGCTCGGTGTGCTCGGCATGCCCCTCGACGCGGGCGAGGCGCGTCTCGAGCTTGCCCGCGCGCTGGCGGCTGACGCCCCCGAGCTCGCCCACGAGGAGGCGAGCGCGGCGTACGCGGCGTTCAAGGAGCTCGGCGCGTCGCGTGCGATGGACGCCGCCGCGGCCGTGGTGCGCGAGCTCGGCGCCGGAACCGCCGCGCGTCCGCGCGTTTTCGGCGACGAGCTGACGGCGCGCGAGCGCGAGGTGCTCGATCTCCTGGCGCGTGGAATGTCGAACGCCGGCATCGCGCAGACGTTGTTCATCAGCGAGAAGACAGCCGGGCATCACGTCAGCCGTATCCTCGCCAAGCTCGGAGTGCGCAACCGCGCCGCGGCTGCCGCCCATGCCGTACGCGTCGCGTCGGCGGCGCATACCGGTCAGGAAGGCGACGCACAGCGGCCCTGACCGGTGCCGGGCTGGGAGACATCCCCGCCCCGGTGCCTGCGCCGCGTCGTCGTTTCGAGGGGCCCCCGCGGCGAGCTCGTCCTCGGCCAGCGCCGGTCGAACGCGGCGAGAAACCGCTCGACGCCGTCGACGTTCTCAGCCGTGCTGTGTGATCCCCCCGTTGCTCACCTTCCTGGAGTCACGGCGCTTACTACCTGTCCACGGACATGCTCGATGGGCGTACGCTGCAACCGTCACCGAAGCAAGGAGGCCCGTCGTGCGCTCAATCTCACGCGCGGTCACGGTGGTCGTGGCGACCGCGCTGTTGCTCATCGTCTCCGCGACGCCGGCGTTTGCCGCGACGTACGTCGGTCTCGGTGACTCGGCCGCATCTGGTCCGGTGATCCCGTACCAGATCCCCGCGCCGCTGGGCTGCTGGCGCTCGAATCACAACTTCGCCCACGTGATCGCGCCGTCGCTGGGGGTCTCGCTCAAGGACGTGTCCTGCAGCGGCGCGCGAACCGATCACATGTGGAGCCCGCAGGACGTCTTCCTGGGGCCGAACCCCCCGCAGCTCGATGCGCTGACGACCGAGACGCGCATCGTCACGCTGCAGATCGGCGGCAACGACATCGGGTTCGGCGAGATCGTGGATCGCTGCACGACGGCTTCCCCATTCGGTCATCCGTGCCGAGACCGCTATGTCGTCAACGGGGTCGATGTCCTGGCCGACCGGATCAGGAACACGGCACCCAAGGTGGCGGCGGCGCTCCAGGCGATCCACGCGCGCGCGCCGCAGGCACGCGTGCTCGTGATCGGCTACGCCGCGATCCTGCCGCACACGGGCTACGGGTGCTGGCCGCAGGTGGCGATCGCCTGGGCGGACGTTCCCTACCTGCGTGCGACGCACGAGGCCCTGAACACCATGCTGCGCCAACAGGCGGCCGCGAACGGAGCGAGCTACGTCGACACGTACGGCGCGAGCGTCGGACGTGACGCGTGCCGCTCAACGACCGTACGCTGGGTGGAACCAACCGTTCCGGTCAATCCGGCCGCTCCGCTCCATCCGAACGCCCGCGGGATGCGCGGCGTCGCGGCTACGGTGCTGTCCGCGCTCGGAGGTTGAGCTCAAGCTGCTGCTCGAGCGCTCAGGATCGCCTTGCAGCCGCCGACGGATCGCGGCAATCGGCCGCCGCCAAGAGCCGGTGAAGCGCGTCCGCACGTCATGGAGCGCACGTACCGGCATCGGGAAAAGGGGCATTCTCCAGGCGTGAAACTGCTCTTCGTCGGCGGCGTCCGGGGGCGCGGCGTAGCGTCGCGGGCTCCGGGACAGGGGCCGTCGTGGGAGAGATCGTGGCGGGCGGGCCGTTACGTCTGGTGGGCTGCGAGCCCGACATTCTCGGTGGCCGCCCGGGCGACGCGGTCGTCGGACTCCTCGGAGCGGGCAGAGTTCTGCCGTCCTTGATCGCGGCTGATGCGATCGCGGCGCTGCCTGTGGTCGTTAAGGACGCGTCAATATCTGGGCCGCGGGCGCTAAGGGGGCGCCAAACTCGCGCCGCGGCGGAGTCTGCGTCGCTTAGAACCGGGCCATGGTGTCTGCGGCGAACAGCTTGGGCCGGGTGCTGGTTGGTGAGCCGATGCGAAGCGATCGGTTGGGCGAGACGTTGCTGCCCAAGAAGCTGGCGCTGCCGGTGTTTTGCTCGGACCCGTTGTCGTCGGTGGCCTACGCGACCGAGCAGATCGTGCTCGTGCTCGGGCTGGGTGGGCTGGCGCTGCTGCACCTGACGCCGTGGATTGCGGCCGCGGTGGTGGTGCTGCTCGTCGTGGTGGTCGCCTCGTATCGGCAGACATGCGTGGCGTATCCAAACGGGGGCGGCGCCTACACCGTGAGCCGCGAGAACCTGGGCGAGGACGCAGCGCTGGTGGCGGCGTCGGCTTTGCTGATCGATTACGTGCTCACGGTGGCGGTCTCGGTGGTCGCGGGGGTGGCGGCGATCACGAGCGCCGTCCCTGCGCTCGCCGATCACGCGGTGCTGCTGTCGCTGGGGTTCGTGGCCGTGCTGTCGGTGATGAACCTGCGCGGGATCAAGGAGTCGGGTCGTGCGTTCGCGGTCCCGACCTACGGCTTCGTGGCGGCGATCTATCTGCTGCTCGCCGTCGGCTTCGCGAAGGTCGTCTTCGGATCGGGGGTCACGGCCGAGAGCGCCCATTACGAGCTTCGGCACGTCGCTCACACGGGCGGCCTGCTGACGGTGTTCCTGGTGCTGCGGGCGTTCGCCTCGGGTTGTACGGCGTTGACGGGCGTCGAGGCGGTCTCCAACGGCGTACCGGCGTTTACGGCGCCCAAGAGCCGCAACGCGGCTATGACGCTGGTGATGATGGGTTTGCTGGCGACGACGATGTTCGTCGGGATCACGGTCCTGGCCCTGGTCGCCCACGTACACATGGCGGAGAACACGTCGGGCCTGGTCGGCTTTCCCGCCGGCGGCGAGCAGCGCACGGCACTGAGCCAGATCGCGCTGGCCACGTTCGGGCAGAGCGCGCCGTTCTACCTGCTGCAGGGCTTCACGGCGGCGATCCTGGTCCTCGCGGCCAACACGGCGTTCAACGGCTTCCCCGTGCTCGCGTCGCTGCTGGGCCGCGACGGCTACATGCCGCGCCAGTTCGCCCATCGCGGCGATCGGCTGGTGTTCTCCAACGGAATCGTCGTGCTGGCGCTCGTCGCCTCGCTGCTGATCGTCGTCTTCGACGCCCAGGTCACGCGCCTGATCCAGCTCTACATCCTCGGCGTGTTCCTCTCGTTCACGCTCAGCCAGCTGGGAATGGTGCGCCACTGGGCGCGCCGCCTGCACAGCGACGCCTCGACGCCCGGCGAGCGCCGCGCGCTGCGTCGCCGGCAGGCGATCAACGGCATCGGCGCGGCGGCAACCGGGCTGGTGCTCGTGATCGTGCTGCTGACCAAGTTCGCGCAGGGCGCCTGGATCGTCGTGCTTGCGGCTCCGATCCTCTTCGCAACCATGAAGGCGATCGCGCGCCATTACCGGCAGCTCGCCCACGAGCTCGCGCCGGGGGCGGCCGGTGTCGCGCTGCCGGGCCGAATTCACGCCGTCGTGCTGGTGTCGAACCTGTTGGCGCCGACCTTGCGTGCGCTCGCGTTCGCGCAGGCGACCGCGCCCGACAGCCTCCGGGCGGTCAGGGTTTCCGCCGAGGACGTGAAGGACCCGTTGCCGCGTGATTGGGAGCAGCGCGGCGTGCCGATCCCATTGGTGGTGATCGAGTCGCCGTACCGCGAGACTGTCCGTCCGGTGCTGCGCTACGTGCGTCACCTGCGCCGCGAGCATCCCGGCGACGTGATCTCGGTGATCATTCCCGAGTACGTCGTCGGGCACTGGTGGCAGCACGTGCTGCACAACCAGACCGCTCTACGCCTCAAGGGTCGGCTGCTGTTCGAGCCGGCAGTGACGGTGACGAGCGTCCCCTGGCTGCTCGGCAGCCACGACGGCGTCGGCGACGTCGGCATGTTCGCGCCGCGCCGACGGAACGACGCTACGGGTGTCACGATGCCGCAAGGGCTGGCTGCGTCCTCGGCAGCGAGGGAGCGATGACCAGCATCAGCAGCCGCATCGAGCGCGTCCGGGCGGAGGATCTCGTAGACGAACCGGCCCCCAGCAAGCGAGCGCCGCGCAAGGGGCTCAGCCGCCGGCGACAGCTCAGCGGCCTCGCACTCGCCCTCGCGGGCCTACCGCTGGTCACGCTGCTGCTTGACGCCGCTCGTGAATCGCTCTCGCTCGAGAGCGTCGTGCTGCTGTACCTCCTGGCCGTGCTGGCCGTCGCCTTGCTCGGCGGCGTCGCCGTCGCGTTGCTCGCCGCGGCCGCATCGGCGCTGTTGATCAACTTCTACTTCGTCGAGCCGCTGCACACGCTCGACATCGCCCAAGGCGATCAGGCGCTGGCGCTCGGCGTGTTCGTCGTCGTGGCCGCGATCGTCAGCGGCGCCGTCGAGCTCGCCGCGCGACGGGCGCGCGCGGCCGAGCAGGCGGCCGCCGAGGCCGAAACGCTCTCCGCCCTCGCCGGCACCGACCTCAACGAGGCGGCGACCCTCAGCGACGTGCTCGAGCAGGCGCGCATGACCTTCTCGATGGAGTCGGTCGCGCTCAAGGTGCGGGACCGCACGACCGACTCCTGGAAGGTCGTCGAGCATGCCGGCTGGGCGCCCGAGGGGCAGGAAGCGCCGCTGCAGTTCGACCTGCCGATCAACCCAAACCTGCGCCTCGTGGGCCGCGGCCCGGCGCTGTTCGCGGAGGACCGGCGCGTGCTGCAAGCCTTCGCGGCGGCGGCACAGACGGCGTACGAAGGCCGCCGGCTCACCGCCCAGGCGCGCGAGGCGCGCACGCTCGCGACCGTCGATCGCCAGCGCACCGCGCTGCTCGCCGCCGTCGGACACGACCTGCGCACGCCGCTGGCCGGCATCAAGGCGGCAGTGAGCAGCCTGCGGCAAACCGATGTCCAGTGGTCGCTGCAGGAGCGCGACGAGCTGCTCGCCACGATCGAGAGCTCGGCCGACCGCCTGGACGCGCTCGTGAGCAACCTGCTCGACGCCAGCCGGCTACAGGCCGGAGCCCTCGCCGTGCGCGCACGCCCCGTGGCGCTCGACGAGGTGATCGGCAGCGTCCTGCTCAGCCTGCCCGGCGCGTCCGAGCGCGTCCGTGTTGACGTAGCGGAGAACCTTCCGCTCGTCCAGGCCGACCCCGGGCTCCTAGAGCGCATCCTCACCAACCTGCTCGACAACGCCATGCGCCACGCCGGCGCGAACGAGCCGGTGGAAATCACCGCCTCGGCGGGAGCCCGCAGCGCCAAAATCGCCATCATCGATCACGGCCGGGGCGTCAGCCCGGAACAGCGCGAGCGACTCTTCGAACCGTTCCAGCGCCTCGACGACTCCACGTCCGACGGGATCGGCCTCGGGCTCGCCGTAGCGCGCGGCTTCGCCGAGGCGATGAGCGGCGCGCTCGTGGCCGACCAGTCGGTCGGCGGTGGACTCACGATGCGACTCCGGCTACCGCTCGCCGGCACGTCATCCCGACCGCCCTCGAACGGCAATGCCTCATGACCCGTGTGCTGGTCGTCGAGGACGAGCCCGGCCTGCGCCAGGCACTGGCAATCAACCTACGCGCAAGGCGCTACGACGTGCCGGTCGCCGCCACCGGCGCGGACGCGCTCGCCAGCGCCGCGCGCCAACCGCCCGACGTTGTCGTGCTCGACCTCGGTCTACCGGACATGGACGGCACGGAGGTCATCCGCGGCCTGCGTGGCTGGACGCAGGCACCGATCATCGTCCTCTCCGCCCGCGCCGGCCAGGGCGACAAGGTCGACGCCCTCGACGCCGGCGCCGACGACTACGTCACCAAGCCGTTCGGCATGAACGAGCTGCTCGCGCGGCTGCGCGCCGCTCTCCGGCGCAGCGCGCCCAGCGAGTCGGCGCCGACCGTCGCGACCGCCCACTTCACCGTCGACCTCGCCGCCAAGCAGGCCAGAACCGCGCACGGGCCCGTACGACTCACCCCGACCGAATGGCACCTGCTCGAGGTCCTGATCCGTCACGAAGGCAAGCTGGTCTCCCAGCGACAGCTCCTCAAGGAGGTCTGGGGACCGAACTACGAGACCGAAACCAACTACCTGCGGGTCTACATGGCGCAACTGCGCCGCAAGCTCGAAGCAGACCCGGCGCACCCGCGGCACCTGATCACCGAACCGGGCATGGGCTACCGCTTCAGCCGCGACGAGGGTCCGGACCCGCCCGCGACGGCGTAGCCGGCGCCGCGCCCACCACGCGCCGGCTCGCGATCGACATCAGCGGTCGGGTCGGGCGAGCGCGATGAAAGTCATGGCGCCGGGCACCCAACCACCCGAGGGCCATGACGCACCCCTGACCCGGGCCCGCGCTTCATGGATGACCTTCATCCGCCGGACGTGTCCCGCGCTGCTCGGACGGGCGAGCCGCCCGCAGCGCGGATTCGTAGCGGCGACGCTATGTTTCGGCGAGGTGCATCGTCGGTCGTTGCCGGCGCCTTTGAAGTAGTCGGGAGAGAGAAGGGGAGCGTCTCATGAGACACCCTGCACGCCGTATCGGTGATCGCCGCCGCACGTGGCGCGGTGTTGCCGCGCGCATCGTCGCGTTGGCGGCCTGCGTGGGCGGGCTGAGCGCCGGTTCGGTCGTGGCCGCGCCGGCCGCGATGGCTCAGACGGACGGCCCGAGCTATCAGGAGCTCTACCGGCCGCAGTTCCATTTCACGCCGGCGACGAACTGGATGAACGACCCGAATGGGCTCGTCTATTTCCGCGGCGAGTATCACCTCTTCTACCAGCACAACCCGTTCGGGAACACGTGGGGCCACATGTCTTGGGGGCACGCGGTGAGCCGCGACCTCGTGCACTGGCGGCACCTGCCGGTGGCGATCCCCGAAGAGGGCGACGAGATGATCTTCTCCGGCAGCGCCGTCGTGGACTACCGCAACACCAGCGGGTTCGGGAGCCGCCGCAACCCGGCGATGGTTGCGATCTACACCAGCGCGCGGCCGGGCTCGCAGGCGCAGTCGCTGGCTTACAGCACCGATAGGGGCCGGACGTGGACGAAGTACGCGGGCAACCCGGTGCTCGACATCGGCTCGGGAGAGTTCCGCGATCCGAAGGTGTTCTGGTACGCGTCCGAGCGCAAGTGGGTGATGGCCGTCTCGAAGGCGGTGGAGCGCAAGATCGCGTTCTACAGCTCGCCGGATCTCAAGCACTGGACCCACATGAGCGACTTCGGGCCGGCCAACGCGGTCGGTGGCGTGTGGGAGTGCCCGGACCTGTTCCCGCTCGCGGTCGACTCAGACGGCCGCGGCCACAACGGGCACCGGGCGATCAAGTGGGTGCTGATCGTGAACATCAATCCTGGTGCCATCGCCGGCGGCTCCGGCGCGCAGTACTTCGTCGGAGACTTCGACGGCACGACGTTCCACGCCGACAACGTGGCCGGCGCCTACACGCCGCCGGCTGGCGACCTGTTCGAGGGCTTCGAGGCCACGACTTATGGCGCATGGACCCCGACCGGAACCGCCTTCGGTTCGGGGCCGGCGGCAGGCAGTGTCCCGCCACAGGGCGGCGTCGCGGGCTACCTCGGTAGCGGCTTGGCCAACAGCTTCCACGACGAAGACCGCGGCACTGGCACGCTCACCTCGCCGACGTTCACGATCTCGCGGCCGTATCTGAACTTCCTCGTGGGCGGCGGCAATCACCCGCACGACCCGGCGGCCGTCGACGCGCCGCCGCCGGCCGGCACGGTGTTCGCCGACTTCGAGGGCGACACCTACGGGACCGGCTGGACGGCGACGGGGACGTTCGCCGGTACGCGACCGCCGGCCGGGACGATCGGCGATCAGCAGCCGGTGAGCGGCTACGAGGGTCGCCAGCTGGTCAACACGTTCATCGACCACGACGTCGGCACCGGGCACATCACGTCGCCGGAGTTCACGGTCACGACCGACTACATCAACTTCCTGGTCGGTGGGGGCAGTCACCCGTACCCCGGCGACGCCGGCAATCCGCCCACGTCGGTCAACCTGGTCGTCGACGGCCAGGTAGTGCGCACGAGCACGGGGCAGGACAGCGAGGCGCTGAACTGGACCAATTGGAACGTCGCGGAGTTCAAGGGCAAGACGGCGCGGATCGACATCGTCGACGAGAACACCGGCGGGTGGGGGCACATCAACGCCGACCAGTTCACGTTCGCCGACCAGCCGGCGTTCCCGCGCTCGACCGAAACGGCGGTCAACCTGCTCGTCGATGGCCAGGTCGTGCGGACCGCAACCGGATCCAACAGCGAGACGCTCGACTGGACGAGCTGGAACGTTCGCGAGCTGATCGGCGAGACCGCGCAGATCCAACTGGTAGACCGCAACACGGGCGGCTGGGGGCACATCCTGGCCGACAACTTCGCGTTCGCGGACGCGCCGGCGTTGTCGGTCCTGCAGCGCTCGAGCTGGATGGACTACGGCAAGGACTTCTACGCCGCGGTGACCTGGAACGACGTCCCGGACGGGCGGCGGATCGCGATCGGCTGGATGAACAACTGGAACTACGCCAACGCGATCCCGACGTCGCCGTGGCG
>Ga0126307_10000875_pt1 | contig 19924 bp, 18 predicted proteins | sample Plot28_FD_89955 | JGI IMG/M metagenome (GOLD analysis project Ga0126307, IMG submission 89955) | Serpentine soil microbial communities from UC McLaughlin Reserve, CA, USA - Plot28 | ecosystem: Environmental > Terrestrial > Soil > Grasslands | place: USA: UC McLaughlin Reserve, Lake County... | reverse complement strand
GCAGCTCGACGCGTTCGGTGAGCGCCTCATGCCCGTGCTGAACGATGTCGGGATCGAGCTTTCGGGCAAGCCCGAAGTGCTTGAGATCCACAACATTCTCAAGCGCTAGACGCCCGACTGCGCTACATAGGCGCTGTGGCTTCAAAGGGCCCAGGTTCGGTGTCCATGCCGTACCTGGGCCTCTTTGCGTCCCCGAGGCTTGGGGTCCGCGACGCAGGTCACGGCGAGTAGAGTCGGGACATGCCTCGGACCTTCCGCTACGTCCTTGCAGACGTCTTCACAGACACACCTCTTGAGGGAAACGCCCTCGCCGTCTTCACCGACGCGCGCGAGCTCCCCGAAGAGACCCTGCAGCCGCTTGCCAGGGAGCTGAACCTCTCCGAGACCGTCTACGTGTACCCGGCCGAGGCGGGCGGCCACGCGCGGATCCGCATCTTCACGCCGATGGACGAGCTGCCCTTCGCCGGCCATCCCGTCCTCGGGACCGCCTTCGTGCTCGCCGCGCCGCTCCAGCTCCCGGAGATTGTCCTCGAGACGGGCAAGGGCCCTATTCCGGTGAGGCTCGAGCGCGAGGAGAACCGGATCAGCTTCGGCTGGATTAGCCAGCCGGTTCCGACCGTCGAGCCGTTCGCGGACGCCGACGAGCTTCTCGCTGCGGTCGGCGTCGAGAGCTCCGAGCTCCCCGTCGAGGCATACGACAACGGCGCGCGCCACGTCTACGTCGCGCTGCCGAGCGTCGAGGCGGTCGAGGGGCTCGAACCGGACCTCCAGGCCTTGAAGCGCCTGCAGGGGATCGTCGGCACGAACTGCTTCGCGGGCGAAGGCGACCGCTGGAAGACGCGGATGTTCGCTCCCGCGGACGGCGTCCCGGAGGATCCGGCCACGGGCTCGGCCGCCGGTCCGCTCGCCTGCCATTTGGCCCGGCACGGACGAATCTCGTTCGGACAGGAGATCCTGATCTCGCAGGGGGCCGAGATCCGGCGCCCGAGCGTGCTGCACGCGCGGGTCACGGGCTCGGCGGAGGAGATCGAGAGCGTGGACGTCGGCGGCTCGGCCGTCATCGTCGCGCGGGGCGAGTTCAAGCTCGGCTAGGCCCAGGCCACGTCGCGAATCTCGGGCAGCTCGACCGCGACCGCGCGCCAGAAGACGCCGCCGTCCCGCGAGACGTAGACGCGGTTCCGCGCCGCGTAGAGCATGTCGTCCGGGCTCTCGCCGAGAGCGACGGCACGCCCTCCCGGGAGCCCGGCGCCGCGCTCGCTCCACGTGCTGCCGCTGTCGTGGGAGACCATGAGCGGTGGGCGACGGTCGAGGAGCAGGACGATTGTCGAGCCCGAGGCGTCGATGTCCAGCGCCTGGCCGGCTGCCCAGGGCGGAGTGAGGGGGAGCGGCCGGGTGCGTTCCACCGCGGCCCCTTCGTCGTGCTCGAGGAGCTCGTCCTCCTCGGCGCCGACACCGATCTCGACGGCGTAGACGCCGTCGTCGCAGCCGATATCCGCTCTCATGCTGCGAGCAGCGCGCGCACGACCTCGCCTGCGAGCCGGGCCGCCGAGCGCGGGCTGTGGCGCTGGCGCCGGTAGGTGAGGTAGGCGGCCATGAACTTGTCGCCGGACCCGGTCGGGTCGCGCGCTTCGACCGGTCTCGCCGGCACGTACTCCGCCAGCCCGTCGGAGAAGACGACCGCGCCGCGGCTCCCCAGGGTGACGACCACCTCCGGAACGCCGAGCGACGCAAGCGACCTGCCGTCGAGCTCGAGCCCGAGCGCCTCAGCTTCGTGCTCGGAGAGCTTGAGGATGTCCACGTGGCGCAGCACCTCGGGGTCGTAGTCGGCGTCGACCCGCACCTCGCCCTTCTCGGCCGGGCGGACGAGCCCCTGGCCCTCGTAGGAGAGGACGCGGCCTCGGTGGAGGAGCGCCAGCGTCTCCGCCGGGAAATCGGCCCTCGTGAGCGCCCCTGCGTGCAGCCAGTCGGCCGGCCTGAGCGCGTCGTCGAGCCAGCCGCGCGCGTCCTCGGGCGTCCACGGCTCGCCGAGCTCCTCGATCTCCATCGTCCGGTGGTCGCCGTCGTTCTCGATGCGGAAGGTGATAGTGCGCTCCGCGGGACGCGAGTAGACCGGGATGCCGAACGCGTGCAGGCCCCGGCCGCTGTCCTCGGGCGCGATCTTCGTGGCGATCAGCGCCGGGTGGCCGAGCAGGCGCAGGGCCTTGGCCGCGTAGAACGGCGCGCCGCCGAGGCGCGGAACGCCACCGTCAACGCGATCCAGCGAAACGAGCCCGACGACGCCGAGTTGGCGCATGCGCGTACCGTAAGCCCGCGACGAGGGCGAAGGCGAGGACGAACGAGGGGAGTGAGGCGCCGCCCGTGAAGTCGCCCGCCCCGGGAACGCGTCCGACCGCATCCACCCACCAGGTCGGGCCGGTCGGCTGGATCCACTGGTAGAGCGCCACACCGGCGAGCCAGGCGGCGATCCCGCTCCAGCGGATCCTCACTGCCTCACGCGGGCCGCAGAGGAAGTCTGCGGCAAGCACGCCGAACAGCGGGACCAAGAACGATCCGAGCAGGAAGAGGAAGCTCTGGTAGCGGCCGAGGTCGATGACGAGCGCGCCGCCGATCGCGAGACCGCCGATGCCGAGGACGAGAAGGCGCTGAGGTGCCTCGGGCACGAGGTTCTGCACTGACACCGCAGCCGAGTAGACGTTCGCGAAGGGCTCGTCCGTCTCGTCGACGGTGAGGGCCACGAGGGCGAGCGCGCTCGCAAGTCCTCCCGCCGCGACCGAAGTGAGGAGCGCGGTCGTGTCGCTCGTCCCGCGCGAGAGGAAGAGCAGCGCGCCGAGACCGTAGAGCCAGACGAGCGGGACGAAGTAGCCGACCGCGGTTCCCCAGAAGGCGTGGCGGGGCCGGCGAGCGAAGCGCGTGTAGTCGGCGGCAAGGGGAAGCCACGACGCCGCCATGGCCACGGTCAGGTCGACGCCTTGCCAGAACGTGAGCCCACCCGCCGCGTCGGCGTTCCAGAGGTCGCCGGTGCTCGCGCCGTCCAGCGCCCACCACGTCAGGTAGCCGACGGACGCTGCCACCACCCAGACCGCGAACCGCCGGACGTACCTGCGGACGAACGCGATCGGCCCGGCGAGAGCGAGCGTAAGCGTCACCGCGCCGAAGACGAGGACCCAGACCCAGCGCTCGCGGAAGCCGAAGACGCGGTCGGCCAGGGCGTTCGCTGCGGCGGCGATGACGATCAGCTCGAAGCTCGCCCAGCCGAGGTTCTGCACGACGTTGAGGACCGTCGGCGCGTACGAGCCGCGCTGCCCGAGCGGCTCCCGCATGAGCATCATCCCCGGGAGGCGGCGTTCGGCGCCGATGTAGCCCGAGAAGCCGAGGAGGGCGCAGCCGAGGACGGCGCCGACCACGATCGCGAGCAGTCCACGCTGCAGGCCCAGGCCCGCGAGGAACGTCCCCGCGACCAGCACGAGGAGGCTGACCCCGAGGTTTCCCCAGAGAAGGGTGAGGTCGCCGAGGGAGAGCGTGCGCAGCCGGTCGGGAACTGGTGTGACGCCCCATGTTCGCTCGTTGGACATGCGCTCCCTTCGCTGGCATTACCCAGATCAGGTTCTCGGGTCAGGGCGCTTGGCCCACTCTCAGCCGCCGTGCGGCTCCCCGGTCTGTACGTGGGCGAGTCTACCCGGCCACGATCGTCTCGATGCCGTCAGCGGCCCGCAGGAGCGACTCGTCGTCGAAGAGGTATGCCACGGCGTTTTCGACCTCGTGCGCCGGCCCATCGAGGGAGTTGGACCCGCCCGCTCCGTTCAGCGCGTAGCGGATCGGGATCTCGTGGGTGACGACGAGCAGGGTGTCGTGCGGCAGTTTCAGCAGGCGGCGGAATGCCTGCGCGTACCGAAGCGCCGCGTCGTCGAGACTTTCCCCGCCCGGAAAGGCAACCTCCCGCGCGTGTGAGTGTTTCCAGGCGCGGTAGGCCTCGAGCGTCTCGCCCTCGAGGTCGCCGACGTCGATGTCGTCGAGCAGCGGCTCCTCCATGAGGGGGACGTGGCGCCCGTCGAGTGCAATCTCTGCGGTCTCTCTCGTCCGGGAGAAGCGCGTGTGGAGACAGAGGTCGAAGCCGATGTTCGCGACCTCGACGCCGAGCTTGCGCGCCTGTGACCTCCCCTCCTCGGTCAGAGGCACGTCGACCGACGGATCGCCGTTGATCCGCCGCTCGATGTTGAGCACGGACTCGCCGTGGCGGGCAAAGACGAAGAGCCGCACGCCCGGAGGCTAGATGACGAACGCCTCTTCTCGGGGTTCGCCCTGCGCGAAGCGAGCCGCCGAGAAGGCGGAGAGGTCGAGCGTGGGCCTCGCGCCGATCACCCGCTCGGCGAGATACTCGCCGACCGCCGGGCTCTGCTGGAAGCCGTGGCCGGAGAAGCCGGTCGCGTAGAGGAAGCGCGACGGCTCGGCCGTCTCCCCGACAAGCGCGTTGTGGTCCGGGCTCATCTCGTAGTAACCCCACCACGACGACTGGATCGGGAGATCCTCGAGCATCGGCAGCCGACGCGTTCCCTGCGTGGCGACGCCCTCGATCGTGGGCTCGCGCCCGCCGAAGACCAGGCCGGGCCCCTCACGGTGGAAGTAGAAGCCGGTCGAGAAGTCGACGGTGAGCGGGACGACGTCCGGCAGCCCGGGGGCCTCGGGCGTGTAGTGCATCCACCGCACCTCGCCCTCGACGGGGAGGTTCATGCCGACGAGCGCGGCGACATCCTTCGACCAGACGCCCGCGGTGCAGACAACCGTGTCGGTCTTGATGCGACCCTCGGTTGTGTCGACGCCGAGGATCTTGCTGCCGAGGACGGGAATGCGCGTCACGTCGACGCCCTGCTTGATCCGAACGCCCCGCTCGGCCGCCGCTGCCGCGTACCCTCGGACGACGGCCTCCGGCGTGGCGAAGCCGTCGCGCGGGCAGTACGTCGCGCCGCGCAGGCCCCCGGTGGTCACCTGCGGGACGAGCTCGAGCACCTCGTCCAGGGTCAGCTCGGTCGAGAGCACGCCGAGCGAGCCCTGCAGGCGGACGGCCTCGCGGAAGCGGCTCACGTCGTCGTCCGTGTCCAGCAGGAAGAGATAGCCCGTCTCGCGGAAGTCGATATCGGTTCCGATCTTCTCCGCGAAGTTGCGGAATTCGAGCAGCGAGACGAGCGCGATGCGGATGTTGATCTCGTCGGCGAACTGCGCCCGGATGCCGCCTGCGGACTTGCTCGTGGATCCGCTCCCGAGCGTCTCACGCTCGCAGAGCACGACGTCCGTTACGCCGAGCTGCGCGAGGTGGAAGGCGGTGCTCGTGCCCATGGCGCCTCCGCCGATGATCACGACCTGAGCCGAGTCTCCGGGCACGGACGGATTCTTCCTCGTTGACGGGACGGTGCGGGCAGGCAAGAGTCATGCCGTGGAGAGACGCGTCGCAATCGTCACCGGCGCCGGGCGAGGCATCGGCCGCGCGACCGCGCTCGCGCTGGCGTCCCGAGGCGCCCGTGTGCTCGGCGTCTCCAGGACCGGGGGCGAGCTCGCTGCTCTTGCCGACGAGGCGCCAATCGAGGTCCTCGCGGAGTCGGTCGCGACGGAGGAGGGCTGCGAACGCATCGTCGCGGAGGCCCGCCACCGGCTCGGCCCGGTCGAGATCCTAGTCCTCAACGCGGGGATCGGCTCCGGCCACGAGCGGGAGATCTGGGCGCAGGAGACCAGTGTCTGGCGCGAGTCGATGGCGGTGAACCTCGACGGCCCGTTCTTCCTCTGCCGCGCCGCCTCGGCGGACATGAAGGAGGGTGGCTGGGGGCGAATCGTCATGGTGAGCTCCACGTCAGGCGAAGTCGGGTCGCCGAGCACGTCCGCCTACACGGCCTCGAAGCATGGCCTCATGGGGCTCATGCGCTCCGTTGCGCAGGACCTCGGGCCTCACGGCGCGACGTGCAACGCCGTGCTCCCGGGCTGGGTGCGAACCGAGATGGCCGAGCGTTCGGCGCGGATCGAGGCCGAGCGGCGAAGCGCGACTGTGGAGGAGGTGTGGGCCGAGCGGGCCGCTGCCTATCCCGGGAACCGCGTCGTGATGCCCGAAGAGGTGGCGGAGGTGATCGCCTTCCTCGCGAGCGACGCGGCGAGCGGGGTGAACGGCGAAGGTGTCACCGTCGCGCTCGGCGGCCTCTGGTGAAATCCCACGGCTTAGGATGAGGGTCGTGAGCAAGGTCGCCTCCGCGTTCGGCCTCTCCTACGAGCAGCGCGACATTCAGGCGCTCTGCCGCGAGTTCGCGCAGCGCGAGATCCGCCCGATCTCCCAGGCCGTCGACGAGGCGGACACCGAGATGCCGTGGGAGGTCTGGTACAAGGCCGCCGGCGTCGGGATCACGTCGTTCATGCTCCCGGAGGAGTACGGAGGCGGCGGCATGACCGACTGCCTCACCGGCTGCATCGTCCAGGAGGAGCTCTGCTGGGGGTGCTCCGGGATCGGAAACCTCGTCACGTCGGGCGGCTTCTTCGCCGAGCCGGTGCTCGCGCTCGGAAGCGAGGAGCAGAAGCGCCGCTGGATCGAGCCGCTGACGGGCGAGAAGCCCGTGCTGACGGCCCTCGCCACCACCGAGCCGGGCGTCGGCTCCGATGCTGCCTCGATTCAGACCGCCGCGACGAAGTCGGGTGAGGGCTACGTCCTCCGCGGGCAGAAGAGCTGGATCTCGAACGGCGGGGTCGCGGACTTCTACGTCGTCTTCGCGACCGTTGCACCCGGCACGCGCTCGAAGGGCGTGACTGCGTTCGTCGTCGAAAGCGGCGACCAGGGAGTCAGCTTCGGCGCACCTATGAAGAAGATGGGTCAGCGGGCGATCCTGAACGCGGAGATGTTCCTCGAGGACGTGGAATTGTCCGCCGACCGGCGCCTCGGCGACGAGGGCCAGGGGTTCTACGGGCTCATGCACACGTTCGACCGCTCGCGCGTGACGCTGGCTGCGGCCGCGACGGGCCTCGCGCGCGCGGCGCTCGAATACGCCGTCGAGTACTCGAAGTCCCGCGAGCAGTTCGGGAAGCCCATCGCCGAGCACCAGGCCGTCGCCTTCCGGCTCGCCGACATGGCGACGCGCGTCGACGCCTCGCGCCTCCTCGTCTGGCGGGCCGCACGCAGGCTGGACGCGGGCGAGCCTGCCTCCCTCGAGGCGTCCATGGCGAAGCTCTTCGCCTCCGAGACGGCGATGTGGTGCACTTGGGCCGCCGTGCAGACGCTGGGCGGCTGGGGTTATTCCCGCGAGTACCCGGTGGAGAAGTGGATGCGGGACGCCAAGCTCGAGGAGATCGAGGAAGGCACGTCCGACATCCAGCGCCTCATCATCTCGCGACGCCTCCTCGAGTCTTGAGCCGGGACCTCCGGGCGCTCTTCAATCCGCGCTCCGTCGCGATTCTCGGGGCCTCGAACGACCCTGCGAAGTGGGGAAACCGGCTTGCGCTCGGCGCCCTTCGCGGAGAGGGGAGCCGCGCCGTCTACCTGGTGAACCGAAACGGAGGCGAGATCCTCGAGCGGCAGGCTTACCCCACACTGGCAGACCTCCCCGAGGCGCCGGAGCTCGTCGTGCTGTCGGTTCCGGCCGAGGGGTTCGAGGACGCCGTCGAGGCATCGCTTGCCGCGGGCGCAAAGGCGCTCGTCGGGATCACGACCGGGCTCGGCGAAACGGGCGACGAGGGCCGCGTACGCGAGGCCGCGATCGTCGACCGCGTTCGAGAGGCGGGCGCCGTCCTCCTCGGCCCGAACTGCCTCGGGATGTTCGATTCCGCGACGAACCTCGACCTCGGTTGGAGCGAGCTCCAGGGCGGTTCGATCGGCCTCGTCTCCCAGAGCGGCAACCTCGCGCTCGAGCTCGCCCTTCTGGCCGAGGATTACGGGCTCGGCTTCTCGCGCTTCGCCTCCCTCGGAAACCAGGCGGATCTCGAAGCGGGCGAGCTCGTCCGCAGCCTGATCGACCACGAGCCGACCCGCGTGATCGCCGTCTATTGCGAGGACTTCCGCGACGGACGGGCCTTCGCCCGCGCCGCGCAGGAGGCTGTCGAGGCCGGGAAGCCCGTGGTGCTCCTCACCGTCGGGGGCGGCGAGGTCAGCGCGCAGGCGGCGAGGTCCCACACGGGCGCCATGGTCAGCAGTGCCACGGCGGTCGAAGCCGCCTGCCGCGCGACAGGAATGCAGCGGGTGCGCTCCCCGCGCGAGCTAATAGACCTCGCTCAGGCCGAGCTCGCGCGGGTTCGGCCGCGCGGCCGGCGCGTCGTCATCGTGGGCGACGGGGGAGGCCATGGGATCGTCGCCTCCGACATCGCCTCCGCCGAGGGTCTCGAGCTGCCACCGTTGTCGGAGGAGCTGCAGGGACGGATCGCCCCGCACCTTCCCGATGCGGCGCCTACGCGCAATCCCGTCGACTTCGCGGGTGCCGGCGAGCAGTTCCTCACCATCTTCGAGGACGTGACGAGGCTCCTCCTCGAGTCCGGCGAGGTGGACGCCGCCCTCGTGACGGGCTATTTCGGCGGCTACAGCGAATTCTCGGACGAGTTCCAGTCGGAGGAGACCGAGGTCGCACTCGGAATGGCGCGCGCGGCGGCGGACAGCGGCCGCGCGCTCGTCGTCCAGTCGATGTATCCGCGTTCGCCGTCGCTCGTCGCGCTGCGGGAGGCCGGCGTGCCCGTCTACCGCGAGATCGAGGCGGCTGCGTGGGTCCTCGCGCGGCTCGCGGACCAGGCGGAGCAGCCCCCACGCGGTGTCCCCGAGCTTCCATCGCCCGTAGACGGTCCGCCGCCCGCGGGTTACTGGGAAGCGCGTGAGCTGCTTGCGTCCGCGGGCATCGCGTTTCCGTCCGCCCGGCGAGTGGCGGATTTTGCCGAGGCGTGCGCGGCTGCGACCGAGCTCGGCTATCCGCTCGTCGTCAAGGCGCTCGGGCCGTTGCACAAATCGGACGCCGGCGGCGTCGCGCTCGGCATCGAGAGCGAGAAGGCTCTCGAAGAGGCGTTGGCAGAGATGGCAACACTATCGGCCGGAGGATACTCCGTCGAGCGGATGGCCCCGGTCGGCGTCGAGCTGATCGCGGGATCGATTCAGGACGCGCGGTTCGGACCCGTCGTCCTCGTCGGCCTCGGTGGTGTCTACGCCGAGTTGCTGGACGACACCGCGGTCGCCCTCGCTCCCGTCGACGCTGCGCAGGCCGAGGAGCTCATCCGCTCTCTCCGCGGCTCGGCGATCCTGGCCGGTGCCCGGGGACGGCCGCCGGTAGACGTGGCGGCCGCGGCCGGGGCGGTCGCTGCGCTCTCGCGCCTTGCGGCGTCTCGTCCCAAGCTGACCGAGATCGAGATCAACCCGCTGCTCGTGACGCCCCAGGAAGCGCTTGCACTCGATGCGCGCGCGTTGAGCGGGGAGAATGGCGCCGATGCTCGCTGAGGGAACCTTCGAAGGGAGGGTCGCGCTCGTCACCGGCGGGGGCAGCGGCCTCGGGCGCGCCTTTGCGCTCGAGTTCGCGCGCCTCGGAGCCGGAGTCGTCGTCGCGGGACGGCGACCGGAGCCGCTGGACGAAACCGTCGGGCTGATCGAGGGCCAGGGCGGCACGGCACTGGCGCAGCCGACCGACGTTCGCGACCCCGAGCAGGTGGACGCCCTCGTCGCCGCCGCCGTAGACCGTTTCGGACGGGTCGACGTCCTCGTGAACAACGCGGCGGGCAACTTCGTCGTCAAGGCGGAGGAGCTGTCGCCGAACGGGTGGCGCGCGGTGGTCTCGATCGTTCTCGACGGCAGCTTCCTCTGCTCGCGGGCGGTGGGCCGGCAGATGATCGAGCAGGGCGACGGCGGCGCGATTCTCAGCGTGATCGCGAGCTACGCGTGGACGGGCGGCCCCGGCACGATTCACTCCGCCGCAGCGAAGGCCGGCCTCGTCGCCATGACCCGAACTCTGGCCGTCGAATGGGCTCCGCACGGGATCCGCACGAACTGCATCTGCCCCGGGCCGGCCGATACCGAGGGCGCCGGCCAGGCGCTCTGGCCCACGGAGGACGACCGGAAGCGGGTGGCTGCCACGGTTCCGGCGGGGCGGCTGGCCACTCCCGAGGAGGTCGCGTGGTGGGCGACCGCTCTCTGCTCGCCGTACGCCGACTACATCACCGGCGAGACACTCACGATCGACGGCGGGCACTGGCTGGAGCAGGACTCCTACATGCCCGCGCTCGGCAAGACGCCGCGTTAGGACTCAGCCGGCAGCGGCCGGTTCCGGATCCGGCTCTTCGCCCTTGAGAGACGGCGCGTCGCCGATCCCGGAGGGGAGGACGCGCAGCGCGTCCACCGGGAGATGGAGCTGCAACGGAGTCCCCTGCTCGTAAGGAATTGCCGAGCCCGTGTTCTGCACCAGGGCCTGAAGCGACTCGCCGGTGGCCGCGCGCACGATCACCTGCATCGCGGAGCCGATGTAGACCACGCGCTCGACCATTCCCGGGATGCGGTTCGGCCCCGACTGCGAGCCGTGGGGCTCGAGCTCGATTCGCTCGGGGCGGATGACGATCTTCGCCTCGCCGGTGACGTCGAGGTCGGTTCCCCGCGTCTCGAGCTCGTAGCCGTCGACGGCGACCTTGCACGCGCTCGTCGAGGTGCTGACGATCTGCGCCGCCATGAGATTCGAGACGCCGAGGAAGTCCGCGACGAAGAGCGTCTCGGGATCCTCGTAGACGTCGCGGGGGTTGCCGACCTGCTCGACCTTGCCGGCATTCATGACGGCGAGGCGGTCGGACATCGTCAGCGCCTCCTCCTGGTCGTGCGTGACGTAGAGGAAGGTGATGCCGACCTCCTGCTGCAGCGCCTTGAGCTCGATCTGGAGGGTCTTGCGAAGCTTTGCGTCGAGTGCCCCGAGCGGCTCGTCGAGCAGCAGTACGGCGGGGTTCAGGATCAATGCGCGGGCGAGCGCGACTCGCTGTTGCTGGCCACCCGAGAGCTGCGAGGACTTGCGCCGCTCATAGCCGGAAAGCTGCACGAGCTCGAGCGCCTTGCCGACGCGGTCGCGGATCTCGGCCTTCGGCCGCTTGGCGCGCTTCAACCCGAAGGCGATGTTGTCGTAGACGTTCAGATGCGGGAAGAGCGCGTAGTTCTGAAAGACGGTGTTCACGTTGCGTTGGTGTGGCGGCGTGTAGGCGACGTCGGTTCCGTCGAGCACGATCTGGCCGGAGGTCGGCCGCTCGAAGCCCGCAATCATTCGCAGGGTCGTCGTCTTCCCGCAGCCCGAGGGACCGAGGAGGGAGAAGAACTCTCCACCGGGCACGTGCAGGTCGATGGCGTCCACCGCGCGCACCTCGGCGAATTCCTTCGTCAGCTTGGTGAGTTCGATCTCTCCGCGGGCCATGGTGTCCGAAGCTACCTCAGAGCCTGAATGCCGTGCCGAAGTCCTCAGCCGCCGTCCCCGCTTTGCTCTCGCCGCGGGTGAACGCCCGCCACGTGAGGAAGCCGAGCGTGACGATGAGGAGCGTGATGACCATCATGATCGTGGCGATTGCGTTCACGGACGGAAGGGGGGCGGCCCTGGTCGCGCTGTAGATCCTGATCGGGACGGTGTCGGTGTCGCCGCCCCTCGAGAGCCACTGGCTGATCACGAAGTCGTCCGCGGAGATCGCGAACACGACGGCTGCCGCGGCGACGATCGCAGGAGTGAGAAGCGGCAATAGGACGCGCGTCAGCGCCACGAAAGGCGAGGCCCCTAGGTCGGCGGCGGCCTCCTCGTACTGGCGCCCGATCGAGAACAGGCGCCCGCGGACGATCACCACGACGAACGAGATCGAGAAGGTCACGTGGCCGAGGATCTGGGCGGTCGTGCCCGTGTGGATGAACGTGAAGAGCTCGCTGAAGACGAGGAGCAGCGAGACCCCCATGACGATCTCGGGCGTGACGAGCGGGAAGAGCATGATGAAGTTGGAGGCAGCGGAGCCTCGTCCATGCCAGCGGGCGAGGCCGAGCGCGAGCAGCACGCCGATCGGGACGGCGATGAGGACGTCCGCGCCCGCGAGCTTGAAGGTCTGCACGAGTGCGTGTCGCAGCGTGGGGTCGTGCCAGACGGAGTCGACCGGATCGCCCCAGTACCAGCGCGTCGAAAAGGAGTCCCAGACGGTCCGCGAGCGCGTCTCGTTGAAGGAGAACTGCACTGCGATGAGGACCGGGACGATCGACCAGAGGATGTAGGCCCACGTGATCAGGACGAGGAAGCGGGGCTTTCCCCAGGGGTTGCGCAGCCACCCACGCAGTCGCGCCGACGTGGAGAAGCCCGCTGCCGGCCTCTGCTCTGCGACGGTCGTCACAGGGCTCCCACCGCCCCGACGTCGCGCTGGGCTCGGTGGATGCTCCACATGTAGTACGCCATGAGGAACGTGAGGAAGACGGCGAGGATGATGGTGAGGGCCGCCCCGAGCGTGGGCTGTGGGCCGCCGTGGAAGTACAGGTCGATCTGGTTGCCGATCATCGACGTCTTCGGTGACATCGAGACGATGTTCGGGGTGTAGTAGTCGCCGAACATCGGCAGCGTGATGAGTACTGCGCCGCCCAGGATTCCGGTCTTCGAGAGCGGCAGTGTCACTGTTCGGAACGCCGACCACGGGCTCGCGCCGAGATCACGGGCCGCTTCGACGTGGCTGCGCTCAATGCGGTCGAGCGAGGCGAAGAGCGGCAGGATCAGATACGGGATGTACCCGTAGACGAGGGCGAAGATGACCGTCGACGAGCTCCCGCCGAGCCAGTCGCGCGGCTGGCTGAGCACGTGGGTGAACATGAGGAAGCGGTTGATGTAGCCGTCGGCCTGCAGCAAGTTGACCCAGGCGAGCATCCGCATCATGTAGCTGATCCAGAGGGGCAGGATGATGAGGATCAGGATCAGGCCCTTCCACCGGCCGGCATGGCGGGCCGTGTAATAGGCAACCGGATAGCCGATGAGCAGGCAGAGCACGAGCGAGAGCGCGACGTAGACGATCGTCCGGATGCCGACGTCGAACCAGATCCCGCCCGGCGCGAGCCTCTGCAGGGCTTCCTGGAGCCAGCCGACGTTCCACTCGAGCGGGTTCCAGATCGGAACAGGCTGGAAAAGGATCGGGTCGACCGTGCCGAGCGACACCGCGAGCACGGCGTAGAACGGCACGACGAAAAGGACGATCAGCCACAGAACGCCCGGGAACGAGAGGCTGGGCCAGAGCCAGCGGCGATACACGGTCGGTCTAGCTGCCGCCTCCGGCCAGGAAGTCGGAGTACCCGTCCTCCCAGAGCTGCTGGCCCTTGGCGGTGAGCGTCATCAACTGCAGCGAGTCAGGTCCGAAGTCGTCTTTGGTGAGGACGCTGTTCTCGAGGTTCTCCGGCACGACACCGTCTTTCACGAGCGACTCGGGGTCGATCTCTTCGATGGGCGGCTGGTAGCCGTTGAAGTCGATGAAGTTCGAGTAGGCGACGCCGTTGTCGAGCAGGTAGTTGAGGAAGAGGTGCGAGAGCACGGGCTTCTTCGTCGTCGCGCAGATCGAGAAGCAGTCGTTCTGGATCGGCACCTTCCCCTTTTCGGCCTTCCAGTAGGCGAGGGCGGTCGCGGGAGTCCCCTTGGGGAGGTAGTAGATGTAGCCGGCGATCATGTCTCCCGACCAGGCCTGGTTCAGCCAGCTCGTTCCTTCGGGCACCGACTGGTACTGGATGTCGCCCACCTTGATGTTGCAGACGTCGTACAGCTCTTTCAGGTCGGCGACGGCCTGGTTGATCAGCGCCGGATCCTCGGTGTTGATGTCGGTGTGGCCTTTGCGCAGAAGCGCCATGGCGATCGTCTCTCGCGACTCGGAAAGGAGTGCCGTCTTCCCCTTGTACGCCTGTGCCTCCCAGAAGATGTCCCACGGCTGCTCCATCGAGGCGATGTCCTCGCTCACGTGATCCGTGCGCCACGCGATCCCGGTCGCGTAGCACGTGTACGGCACGGTGTAGTGCGAGCCGCCGTCGTAGAACGGGTCGACGAGCTCGGGCCAGACGTTCGTCTGCAGATTGGGGATGTAGTCGAGGTTGAGCGGCTTGATCAGCTCCCCGGCGACCGCGAGGTCCAGGTTGTCCGGGGTCATCTCCATGACGTCCGGCTGCACGGCTCCGGAGGCGAGGCGCTTGATCCCGGACGAGATGTTGTCGAACGCGGTGTACTGGACCTCCACGCCGTACTTCTCGCCGAACTCCTTGAGGAGCTTCTTATAGAAGTAGTCGGGATAGTTGAAGACCGTGAAGGTCCCGCCCGTCTCGGGCTCGAGACCGGACTCGATCGGGTCCTCCCAGAGCGGGAGCGTGACGCGCTTGTCCGGCCGCGCGAGGGGAAGTCCGCCCGGACCGAGCAGCTCGCCGGTCGTGCTCGTTTCCTGGGCGACCTCGGTCGAGCTGGAGCAGGCGGCGAGCAAGCCGCCGGCTCCCGAGACGGCAAATGTGGCGCCGGCGGCGCGTGCGAGGAAGTCGCGCCTGCTCAGGTAGCCGGACCGTTCCTTCGGATGGTGCGTCATCGAGTCCCCTCCTGAATTCGGTGGGCCGCTGGGGTGGGGCACTGTCTCATGGAAAGTGTGCGCCTTTCAAGTGAGACGCGCGCCGATCAGCTGAGATAGCCGTAGATCAGACGCTGAAAGTGCTGGATCAGGTGCTCGCTCGTGGGCAGGAGCCGACCGTGCTCGACCATGCCCGACTCGAGGCCGGCGTGCACCGACTCGACGAGCCCGTTGTCTTCGAGGCCCACCTGCTCGTTGAAGGCGATCATCTCCTCGATCGTCTTCTGGGGCACGTCCTCGGAGAAGAAGTAGTCGTACATGCCGAGCGTGCGCCGCTCGTCGATCGGGAACCACGCGCCCGCGTTCATGTTCTGCGGGCCAGGGATGATGTCGAGGGTGAAGTTGGGGAAGACGAAGACCGACGTGCTGCGGTTGATGTCGCCGGTTGCGTCGTATGGCGCGGCCTTCTTGCCCTCGAGCACCGAGCTCCGAACCGGGCCCTTCTGGGTCGAGACGTAGCCGGAGGAGGCGAGCGCGTAGGAGTCCGGGTCGACGTTGATCACCGACGAGAAGCCGGGGTGCGCGACCGGGCAGTGGTAGCACTCGAGGTAGTTCTCGACCGCGATCTTCCAATTCGCCTCGATGACGTACTCGCCGCGGTGGTGGAACTTGAGGCTGTCCAGGTCGATGCCCGTTTCGGCGACTGTCTCGGGCAGGACGCCAAGGGTCTCGCCGAGCGAGTCGGCCTCGAGGTCCACGTTCACGAAGATGAACGGCCCCCACGTGTCCACCTGCACCGGGAAGAGCGAGTAGTTGTCGGCGTCGAAGCCTGGCTCGCGCTCGGAGCGCGGCGCCTTGAGCAGGCAGCCGTCGAGCCCGTACGTCCACGCGTGATAGGGGCACTGCAGCGTCTCGCGGTGCCCGGAGCCTTGCATGACGACGTGGCCGCGATGGCGGCAGACGTTGACGAAGCCCTTGAGCTCGCCTCTCCTGTCCCGGACGAGGACGACCGGGATGGTCCCGGCCTTGGTGGCGAAGTAGTCGCCGGGCTCGCGCACCTCGGCCGTCACGCACGCGTACTGCCAGGTGTGCTTGAAGATCCGCTCGCGCTCGAGCGCGAGGATGGCGCTGTCCGAGTACCAGCCCGCGGGCAGCGTGTAGCCGGCCTCCAGTCGCTCGCTGATCTCGCTGAACATTCCTCTCAGCATAACCCGCCGCCCTGGCGGCTCAGCGTTCCAGCGGTTCCCAGTCGGCCTCGAAGGGCTTGCCCGCCACCCCGCCGATCATGAGGACGAGCGTCGGCGTCTCGAGAGCGGTTCCGGCCCTCTGCACGTCGGGCTCGAGGAAAAGCAGCTCGCCTGCGCCGAGCTCGATCTCCTCGCCGTTGCAGGTGAAGCGAACGCGTCCCTGCACGACCGCGTAGAGCTCCTGCTGCCCGCCGAAGGAGACCTCCTCGTGCGGGACGACGACATCCTCGCCGGCCTCCCCGTGGCACGCGTTCACCCCGAAGGCCTCGATGCCCAAGTGCTCGCGCACCGAGTGCCAGCGGGCCCCGTAGCCCTCGTCGTCGGTCCATTCCTTCCAGTAGCCGCGCCCGCCGGCGAGCCCGGCCGGAGGGATGTCGGCGATCCGGGCGGTCCGCCAGCGCTCAGTCGACATAGGGCTCCACGCCGCGCTTCAGAAGGCCGCGGGCGAGGATGAGGCGCTGGATCTCGCTCGTCCCCTCCCAGATCCGGTCGACGCGGACCTCGCGCCAGAAGCGCGCGACCGCGTTCTCGGTCATGTAGCCACGGCCGCCGAGGATCTGGAGGGAGCGGTCGACGATGCGCCCGGCCGCCTCGGAGGCGAAGAGCTTCGCCGCAGCCACCTTCCCGTGGACGATCTTGCGGTCCTCGTAGGAGTCGAACGCGTGAGCCGCGTGGTAGGTGAGGAGCCGTGCCGCCAAGAGCTCGGCCAGAGAGTCTGCGAGCTGGAAGGAGACACCCTCGTGCTCGGCGATCGGCTTCCCGAAGGCGACACGCTCCAGCGCCCAGTCGCGGGCGATGCTGAGCGCGCGCTCCGAGGCGCCGCAGCAGCGCGCCGCGATGAACAGGCGCTCGACGAGGAACCACTCCTTGGCACCCTCGTTGCCGCCCGCCGGCACACGGTTCCCGTCCGGCACGCGGCAATCGCGGAGGACGATCTCCGGATGGTGGTCCAGGTAGGGGTCGTGCAGGAAGCCCGGGACGCGCGTGAGCTCGAGGCCGGGAGTGCCGGGCTCCACGATGAAGAGCGTCTGCTTTCCGTCGACGGCCGCGAGAACGATGTAGAAGCCCGGGTCGCCCTCGCTTGTCACGAACCACTTCTCGCCGTTCAGCACCCATTCGTCCCCATCGCGCACGGCCGTCGCGGCGACTGCGCTCACGTCGGAGCCGGCGCCGGGCTCCGTCACCGCCCAGGCCTCGCGGTACTCGCCGCGCAGGATCGGGACGACCCAGCGATCGCGCTGCTCCGGCGTGAGGATCTCCCAGAGCTCTGCCGGGCCGCGGTCGACGACGGCGAAGCCGAGCCCGTTGGTCGCCTTGCCGGACTCCTCCTCGAGCGCCACCTGGCCGAGCATGCTGAGGCCGGCGCCTCCGGCCTCCTCGGGCATGTTCAGCATCGAGAAGCCTGCTGCGCGTGCCTTCTTGCGCACCTCGTCGACGGCGGCGAAGTCGATCTCGCCCGCGGCGGCGATCTTTTCCTCCAGCGGGAAGACCTCGTCGGCGACGAAGCGGCCGACGCGCTCCTTCAGCTCGGCGAGGCCAGGGGGAAGCTCGGGGACGACCATGGTGCGTGATCTTGACGTGTCGGGGGGGTCAAGGTAAACCGGGGTCGGTGACGAGCGTCCGAATCGCGTGTGCGCAGATAGCTCCGGTGGTGGGCGACGCCGAGGGGAACCGGCGGCGTGCGCATGAGGCTCTGAAAGAGGCGATCAGCGCTGGAGCGAGCATCGTCCTCCTCCCCGAGCTTGTCACGTCCGGCTACGCCTTCGAGTCGGCGAAGGAGGCGAGGGCGCTGGCCCAGCCGGTGGACGGCCCGGCGCTTGCGGACTGGGCGGAGGAGGCCGCGCGAGGGGAGGCGGTGGTGCTCGGCGGCTTCGCGGAGCTCGGCGAGGACGGCGCCGTCTTCAACTCGGCGGCGGTCTTCGGGCCGGCCGGCCTGCTGGCCGTCTACCGGAAGGCGCACCTCTGGGACCGCGAGAAGCTCTGCTTCGAGCCGGGTGGCGAGCCTGCCCCGGTCCTCGAGACGCCGTTCGGGCGCATCGGCGTGGCGGTCTGTTACGACCTCTACTTCCCGGAGCTGACCCGCGGGCTCGCACTCGCCGGCGCCGACCTGATCGCCCTCCCCGCGAATCTTCCGCTCTTTCCACGCCCGGAGGGCGAGCGGCCCGTGGAGATCGCCGTCGCCCAGGCGACCGCCCACGTGAGCAAGCTCTGGGTCGCGGTCTGCGACCGCGCCGGGCCCGAGCGCGGGGTCGAGTGGACGGGCGCGAGCTGCATCGTCGACCCGGACGGCTGGCTCACCGCGGGCCCCGTGGAGGAATATGGCGAAGGCATCGTGTACGCGGACTGCGACCTCGCCCTGGCGCGGGAGAAGGCGTGGGGCGAACGGAACGACGTGCGCGGAGACCTCCGCCCCGAGCTCTATACGAGCGCGCGGCCCGCGAGCGACCCCTCGAGTATCGCCTCCTCGAGCGAGCGCGGTGCGAGCCGGTCGCCGACCTCGACCGCTCCCTGAATTTCCAGCTCGCGGACGGGCACACGACCCAGCGCGAGCACGAGCGCGTCGGCCTCCATGACCGCTTCGAGCTCGGGGGCGAAGATGTTCGTGAAGCGGGCGCTGCCGCCGTCCCACGCCGCCAGCTCGAGGTGGTGCCAGACCTCGATTCCGGCCCGGTAGAGACGCGCTGCATAGAGGTTGCGCTGGTAGGCGTGCAGGGTCTCGCCGAAGGCCGCCGACCCGACGGCGAGCGCGACCTCGTACCCGCTCGCTGCCAGGACCTCTGCCGCGTCGAGCCCCGAGGCGTCGCCGCCCCAGTCCGCGACCGCCACGCGTTTTCCCTCGGGGCGGCTTCCACGCAGAACGTCCCAGGCGGTCGAGAATCCTTCCGAGAGGGGAAGGTCGGGGACGTACGGGCGGGCGCCGGTGGCGAGGATGACCGCATCGGCATCGGGCGGCTCCTCCACGTGCTCGCCGAGGCGTACGTCGATGTCTTCGAGCAGGCGGTCGTAGTTGTGGAGGAGGGACGTTGAGAGCTCGGCGTGGCCCGGAGCAGCGCCCGCAAGCTCGACCTGTCCGCCCAGGCGGATCCGCGACTCGTAAAGGACGACGTCGTGGCCCGCCGCATGCGCCTCCGCCGCGGCGGCCATCCCGGCGGGGCCTCCCCCAACGACCGCGACTCGTTGCCGCCGCGCGGCGCGAACCGGCTTCCACGTCAGCTCGCGTCCGGTCCGTGGATTCTGAGTGCACGCGATCGGGATAGCGGCGTGGTAGTGCGCGATGCAGGTGTTGCAGCCGATGCAGCGGAGGACGTCGTCCACCCGCCCGTCCGCGGCCTTGTGCGGCAGATCGGGGTCGGTGATGAGCGCACGCGTCATCCCGACCGCATCGGCGACTCCGTCGCCGATGAGCCGGTCGGCAGCAGCCGGGCGGACTATGCGTGAGGTCGCGATCAGCGGAGGCCCGACCCGAAACGGCGCTGCGAACCCTGCGATTGCGCTTTCCTCGACGGGCGGCGGCGGGACGATCCCGGTCGAGCCTCGGTAGGTGGACGAGTCGCCGAGTGCGATCGAGAGGTAGTCGACGTGACCGGCGAGCTCGGGTGCGACGACCACGGCAGCCTCGGAGTCGGCCGAGAGCCGGACGCCGAGCGCGAGCCTGGGTGCCGCATTCCGTACGGCCTCCACGACTGTTACGAGAAGCCTCGGCCCGACGGCCCACTCATCCTCGCGGAGGTTGAGCCCCGGCGTGAAGAACTGCGCGAACAGGTAGCCGTGGGCGGCCGAGAGCTCGATCCCGTCGAGCCCTCCCTCGGCAGCGAGCTCAGCGGAGCGCGCGTACCCGGCGACGAGCTCGTCGATCTCGGCGGAGGCGAGGGCCCGGGGCTCGACGTGGAAACGCTGGCTCGGGACCGCCGAGGGCGCGACCGCGGCCGGCCGCGGCGGCGAGGCGATCAGCTCGCGGCCGCCGTGAAAGAGCTGGACGAACAGGCGCGTCCCATGCGCGCGGACGGCCTCGGCCACGCGGCGGTACCCGGCGACGATCTCCGGCCTGTAGCCCGCCAATGTGTGGGCGGTCAGCCGACCGGACTCGTGGACGGCGGTCGCCTCGAGGACGATCATCCCCGTCCCGCCCGCCGCGCGTGCCTCGTGGTAGGCGACGAACTCGTCCGTGGGCAGGTGGT
>Ga0126307_10000874_pt1 | contig 19942 bp, 20 predicted proteins | sample Plot28_FD_89955 | JGI IMG/M metagenome (GOLD analysis project Ga0126307, IMG submission 89955) | Serpentine soil microbial communities from UC McLaughlin Reserve, CA, USA - Plot28 | ecosystem: Environmental > Terrestrial > Soil > Grasslands | place: USA: UC McLaughlin Reserve, Lake County... | reverse complement strand
TTCGCCTGGCCAACCGCCGAGGTGGCCGTGATGGGGCCGGAGGGCGCGGTCAACATCATCTTCCGTAAGGAGCTCGAGGCCGCTCAGGATTCGGAAGCAAAGCGCGCAGAATTGATCGAGGACTACCGCGAGCGCTTCGCCAATCCGTACGTGGCTGCCGAGCGGGGCTACGTCGACGACGTAATCGAGCCTCGGCGCACTCGGCCGGTGCTGGCGGACGCACTGGAGACGGCGCTGACCAAGCGAGAGCGCCGGCCTCCGCGCAAGCACGGGAATATTCCTCTTTAGAGGCTAAGCGGCCCGCGCTTCCCTCAGTTCGGTTCGCCCGGCCTCCTCCCCAAGGCGAGCCTATTGCCGAAAGGCGCACCCATGGGTGCCGATTTCGTGCCGAACGCGTGTCGCGTTCAGGAGGCGAGGGCTGCGGCGGCTGGCGCCGTCTCATGGAGCGCGAGCTCGTCTGCCAGTGCGGCGACGATCTCCGGGTCGAACTGCGTTCCGGCGCAGCGTTCGAGCTCGGCAACCGCCTGCTCGGGCGCAACCCGGCGGCGGTAGACGCGTTCGGAGGTCATCGCATCGTAGGCGTCCGCCACGAAGATGATGCGCGCGCCGAGTGGGATCCGATCACCCGGCAGGCCGTCCGGGTAGCCACTTCCGTCCCAGCGCTCGTGGTGGTGAAGCACCCAGTCGGCTACCGGATCCACGCCGAGGCTCTCGAGCATCCGGAACCCGATCTGCGGGTGGCGCTCGAGCACCATCCGCTCCGGCTCGGTGAGCGGGCCCGGCTTGCGCAGGATCTCCTCAGGGATCGCGAGCTTGCCGAGGTCGTGCAGGCTGGCCGCGAGCCGGGTGAGCTCGATCTCTTCGTCGGCGAGGCCAAGCCGACGCGCGGTGCGCGCTGCGAGGTCGGCGACACGCTGCGAATGGCTGCCCGTGTAGACGTCGCGAGCGTCCACGGCGCGCGCGAGGCTGGCGGCGGCACGGAAGCGTGCAGCGCGGTCCGGGCCGCTCGCCAGCCTCTTGAGCTCTGCGAGCTCGATTACGTCCGGCCGGTAGGCGCGGACTCGGTTCTTGCCGTATTCCTTGGCCCAGTAGAGGGCGCTGTCGGCGAGGCGGATCAGCTCGTCGCGCTCCCGGGCATGGTGCGGTGAGGTGGCGACGCCCACGCTGACCGTCGCGGAGCCGATCTGCTCGAGCTTCAGCGCAGCGATCCGGTCGACGATGGACTCTGCCGCGGTCAGAGCAGCGTGCTCGTCGAACCCCGGGAGCAGCAGCGCGAACTCGTCACCGCCGAGGCGGAACGCCTCGCCCGTTTGACGCAGGCGCGCCGCGAGCTGTGACAGCACCCGGTCACCCGCGGGATGGCCGAAGCGATCGTTGATCCGCTTGAAGTCGTCGAGATCGATCAGGCAGAGGCTGAGCGGAAGACGACGCTCGTGCGCGTACCGCAGCTCCCGCTCGAGTCGTTCATGGAAATGCCGGTGGTTTCCGAGTCCGGTCAGCGGGTCCGTCAGGGCGAGCCGCATGGCCCGAAGCGCGCCGACGATCGCGCGCTGGTAGAGCTGGATCGCGAGCAGCGGCCCGACGAGCGCCACCGAGAGGAACGGCGAGCGCTGCCAGAGCACCACCAGCATCAAGGCGGCGGAGGCCATCAGCGAGAATGGGACGATCGTCCAGCGAACGTTCGTGCGCGCAAGCGCGAAGAGCGAGCGGCGCGAGCTCACTGCGACGACCGCCGTGATCAGGATCAAATTGATCGAGTACTGGGCCGAGGCGGCGGCGCCAACGCGCGCCAGCACTCCGCCAGCATTTTCTCCGTGCAGTGGGGCCGACACGATCCCGGCCGCCGTGGCGGCCAGCGCGAGCACCGAGACGTTGTAGGCGATCCGGATCGGCGGCCGGTGCTCGAGCAGCTGCGTGATCGCCGGCGCCAGGAAGACGACCATCAGCCCCGCCGCCCAGCCGAAGAGCACGATCGACGCGACGCCGAAGACGAACGAAAGCGAGACACCTCCGGTGTCCACTCCCTCCACCGGCACTGGGAAGCGGTCGGCAAGCGTTGAGGCGATCATCAGCGCCGCAAGTCCGAGCAGCGTCGCGGCCTTGTGCGGCGTGATCGCGAACGAGGCAGCGGCGGCGCACGCAACACCTAGGCCCGCGGCGCACACAGGGACGAGGACTGCCAGAAGCCGCGGCGGCGGCAGGGCGCGGCGAGTCATGTTGGAGCTACCAGTACAAGTTGTAGCCGGGCAAGGAGCCTTCGAAGCCGAGACCGCCGAGCGCCACGAGAATCAGCGCGAGAACTGCGGCCAGGACAACAAGGCGGGGCTTCCAGTGCAACATCGTCTACCTCCCCACGATGTACGTCACGACGCCGTCGATTCTCCAACCCCTGCAACCGAGAGGCATCCCCCGTACGGGGGGTTCGGGCAGTGCCCGCCCGGCCCCGGCTAGCCCGCCAGGCCGGCCTCTGCGAGAGGTCGGCGACCCCAGGCGAACTGCTGCCGGTACCAACCGGTGAGTGGGCTCACTGCGACGCCCTGCCCGGAGGCGTGGATCATCCAGCCGACTCCGAGGTAAATGCCGGTGTGACCGATCGAGCGCGACGACGAGCGCGGCCCGTTTGGGCCGAAGAAGAGCAAGTCCCCAGGCGAGAGCTTGGCGAATGTGATGCGCTTCCCCTTCGGCACTTCGCCGCTCATCTGGTAGGTCGTGCGGCCCTTGATCGCAGCCGCAAGCGGTGCGCCTCCCGGGTAGGCCTGAAGCTTGTAGACGCGCCAGACGAAGCCGGAGCAGTCGAAGCCACCGGGAGCGCTGACGCCGAGCGGAGCCTCCGCGAGCTCGCTCGTCCCGCCCCAGACGTATGGGAAGCCGATGAATTTCACCGCCGTGTTGAGCACGCGCTTCGGCCACGAGCCGAGCTGCGGGAGCGTGAATCCGCTGGCCGCGTCCAGCGCGTACTGCTGCTCCCAGCCTTTGAAACGGAGGATCTTCGCGACGGAATAGGCCGTTTCGGCTCGAGTCACTGGGTCGCTGGGAAGAAGCTCGAGGTTGTCTTGCTTGAGAGGATGGTCGGTTCGCAGGCCCAGCAGGCGCGCCACGCTCTCGGTGCCGAAGCGGGACGGAACGGTCAGGCCGGCGGCGCGAGCGCCGTCGATGAAGGCGGTGGCTGCCTCGGAGAGCCGCAGCGAGCGCACGAGCCGGGCGTCGAGCTGCGCCACCGTCACCAGGGCCGAAGGGTTCGCCGTGGCCGCCGCCGGCTGCTTGGTGAGGCCGGAGACGAGCGTTGCGAGCTCGCCCTGCGTCAGCGTGTCTCCGGCGCGGAAGCGCCCGACGGTCTTTGCCATCAGGCCGTGGGCCACGACGTACCGGATGTGAGCATCTGCCCAGGAGGTCGGCGCGGAGCCACTCGGCCCACGCGACCTTCCGGGATCGCCGATCTTCGCGGCGAGGGCGGAGGGCACGGCCAGCAGCGCACAGCAGACGGCTAGGACCAAGAAGCGGCTCATCCCGCAGTTCGTATCGTCCGCGTGTCGCCCGGGCTTTAGGCTGCCCGGGCGTGGAGGGTGCGATCAAACCTGAACCGCCAACAGCACAGCGCGAGGCGATTCTCCGCGCCGTCGAGGAGCTGTTGACCCGCGACCCGCGCCCGCCCGTCCTTCGGAGCGCGTGGCGGGAGCTGGGGATCCGCGAGAACGCAGACGACGGCGAGCTCGAGGAGCCTTCTTAGGGCAAGACCGGCCGGCCGCGCAAGAGGCTTGGGGCCACACGTGCGTAGTCCAGGCCCGAGAGCCATGTCAGCACAAGGGCGACGAGCAGCGCCCACCACGCGACGCTTTCCCCCCAAGCGCCGGCTGCGGCGAATCCACCGATCGCCGCGGCAGTGGCCTGGGACCACGTCTTCAGCTTGCCGAGGTCGCGCGCCTGCATGACGACGCCGCGCTCCAGCGCCGCGAGACGCAGGCCCGAGACGAGGAACTCTCGCGCGACGATCGCCGCCACCATCCAGCCCGGGAAGACCCCGGAGTCGACGAGGACGATCAGCACGGTCATGACGAGCAGCTTGTCGGCAACCGGATCGAGTAGGGAACCGAGTGAGGACGAGTGCCCACGCCAGCGAGCAACGCGTCCGTCGAACCAGTCGGTGCTCATCGCGCCGATGAAGACGCCCGTCGCCCACCAGTTGTGCCCTCCGAAGTCCCAGACGAAGAGGGTGATCACGACCGGCACCGCCGCCGCGCGGGCGAGCGTCAACTGATCGGCGAGGCTCATCCGCAGGGAGAATACGGTCGTGCCGTCCTTCTCGAAAGTCCTCGTGGCCAATCGCGGCGAGATTGCCGTCCGGGTCTTCCGTACCCTGCGCGAGCTCGGGATCGGAACCGTCGCCGTGTACTCGGAGGCCGACCGGGGCTCGCTCCATGTCTCCGCAGCCGACGAGGCGTACCTGATCGGCCCAGGAGCACCCTCCGAGAGCTACCTCAACCAAGAGCGCCTGCTCGACGTCGCGGATCGCGCCGGCGCGCAGGCGGTTCACCCCGGCTACGGCTTCCTGGCCGAGAACGCCGGGTTCGCCCGATCGGTCGAGGGAGCCGGCCTGGTCTGGATCGGCCCGCCCCCCGAGGCGATCGAGGTGATGGGCTCGAAGACCGCTGCCCGCGAGCGGATGACTGCGGCCGGTGTTCCCGTCGTCCCCGGCACTACCGAACCGGTCGTCTCTCCCGAAGGGGTGCTACGTGTCGGTGACGAGCTCGGGTGGCCGATCGCGATCAAGGCAGCGGCCGGAGGCGGTGGCAAAGGTCTCCGAGTCGTTCATGACCCTGCGGAGGCCGAGCGAGCCTTCGAATCCGCCCAGCGGGAGGGCGAGGCGTACTTCGCAGACCCGACCGTGTACGTCGAGCGCTACCTCGAAGACCCGCGCCACGTCGAGGTGCAGGTTCTCGCTGACGCCCAAGGGAACGTGATCCACCTCGGCGAGCGCGACTGCACGATCCAGCGCCGTCACCAGAAGCTCGTGGAAGAGACTCCGTCACCGGCCGTCGATGAGGCTCTCCGAGAACGCATCGGGGGGATCGCCGTCGAGGCAGCCCGGGCCGTTCGCTACCGCAGTGCGGGCACGGTCGAAGGCCTCCTTTCCCGCGACGGCGACTACTTCTTCCTCGAGATGAACACCCGCATCCAGGTCGAGCACACCGTCACCGAGATGGCCACCGGTTTGGACCTCGTTCGCGAGCAGGTTCTGATCGCGGCCGGAGAGCCGCTATGGCTGCGCCAGAAGGACGTCCGGCTGACCGGGCACGCGATCGAGTGCCGCATCAACGCGGAGGACCCGTCCAACGGCTTCCTCCCAAGTCCCGGGAGGATCACGAGCTACCGGGAGCCGGGCGGGCCGGGGGTTCGCGTCGATTCCGGGGTGATCGCGGGCTCCGAGATTCCGGCGCTCTACGACCCGCTCGTCGCGAAGCTGATCGTCCAAGGGGTTGATCGCGGGCATGCGCGGCGGCGGATGCTGCGAGCGCTCGGCGAGTTCGAGATCGGTGGCATCACCACGCTGCTCGGATTCCACCGTGCGCTGCTCGAGCACGCGTGCTTCGCCGACGGGGACACGTGCCACGGCATCGTCGAGTCCGAGGAGCTGGCGCAGCGAGCAGAACAGTTGTCCAACCAGACAACAACGATGCAGGCGGGCTCAGATGGAGCGGCGCTGCGGGCGCGAACCTCGACGGTCGAGCTCGACGGTCGGCGCTACGAGGTGCAAACGCTCGTTCCTGAGCCTGCACACGCCGAGCTCGCCCGCCGTCGCCGCGACCGGGCGGCTGCCGGCGCCCACGGCGGCGCCAAGGACGCGATCGTGACCCCGATGCAGGGCACGGTGCTCGCCGTCGAGGTCGCCGACGGCGACGAAGTCGAGGCCGGTCAGGTGATCTGCGTGGTCGAGGCGATGAAGATGGAGAATGAGATCGCCGCGCACCGTGCCGGAGTCGTCACCGACCTCTCGGTCGAGCCTGGGCAGGCGGTCAGCAGCGGCCAGGTTCTCTGCGTCGTGGTCGAGCCCGACGCCTGAGAGCCAAGTCTCTGGTCGGCCTTCGTTTAGCATCCGCCGCCGGTGGATCTCTACGAGTACCAGGGCAAGCAGCTCTTTGCCCGTTTCGGCATCCCTGTCTCCGAGGGTCGGCTGGCGACCACGCCGGCCGAAGCGCGTGCCGCAGCGGAGGAGCTCGGTGGCCCGGTGGTGGTGAAGGCGCAGGTGCTGACGGGCGGCCGGGGCAAGGCCGGCGGGATCAAGCTCGCGGATAGCGGTGAAGACGCCGGGCGCGAGGCCGACCAGATCCTCGGGCTCGACATCAACGGTCACGTCGTACGCAAGCTCTGGATCGAGCGGGCGTCGGAGATCGTCAAGGAGTACTACCTCTCGGTCACGTTCGACCGCGGCACGAAGAAGGCGCTCTTCATGCTCACGACCGAGGGCGGGATCGAAATCGAGGAGGTCGCCGAGAAGAACCCGCACGCCCTCGCACGCCTGCACGTCGATCCGCTCGAGGGCTTCCAGCCTTACCAGGGGCGCCGACTGATCTACCGCGCCGGAATCAGCGACCCGAGCGAGCAGAAGCAGATCCTGGACATCATCGGAAAGCTCTACACCTGCTTCGTCGAGACCGACGCGATGCTCTGTGAGGTCAATCCGCTGATCGTCACCCCGGAAGGCGAGGTGCGGGCGCTCGACTCGAAGTTCACCGTCGACGACAACGCGCTCTACAAGCATGCCGACATCGCCGAGATGCGCGACCTCGAGGCCTACCCGCCCGAGGAGCGCGCGGCGCGCGAGAAGGGCGTGACCTATGTCAAGCTCGACGGCAAGGTCGGGATCCTCGGCAACGGCGCCGGGCTGGTGATGTCCACACTCGATGTGATCGCCCTCGTGGGCGGCCGGCCGGCCAACTTCTGCGACCTCGGCGGCGGCGGAGACGCCCAGGGCGTCGTGGACGCGCTCGAGATCATCAGCGCGGATCCGCAGGTGCGCTCGATCGTCTTCAACATCTTCGCCGGGATCACGCGCTGCGACGTTGTTGCCGAAGGGATCCTTCAGGCGCTCTCGCGGACGGAGATCGAGCACCCGATCGTCGTTCGCTTCGACGGGACGAATGCCGAGGAAGGCCGCGCCATCCTTGCCGAGGCGGCGCCCCAGAACCTGCACGTCGAGGCGACGATGCTCGACGCGGCAAAGCGCGCAGTGGAGCTGGCCGCATGAGTAGCTGGTCGGACCGCGCACAGGCCTACCGCGAGAGCCCGACTCATCGCGAGGGGCCGGATCTCGACCTGCTCGTCGAATGGTGCGAGCCCGGGGAGGGAATGAAGGCCCTCGACGTCGCCACCGGCGGCGGCCATGTCGCGCGAAGGCTGCGCGAGGCAGGTGCCCGGGTGGTCACGCTCGACCCTTCGCCGGGCATGCAGGCCGACGTCGTCGCCAGGGCGGAGGACTTGCCGTTCGCCGACGGCAGCTTCGACGTGGTCGTCTCGCGGATTGGGCCGCACCATTTCGGCGACGTACGCGCCGCGGTTGCCGAGATGGAGCGTGTCAGCAACCGGCTCGTGGTGATCGAGGACACGCTCTACTCGAGCGACCGACACGAGGAGGCGGAAAAGCTGCGCGACCCGACTCACGTTCGCAACTACACCGAGGACGAGTGGCGCGAATTCCTGACCGAGGCGGGCCTCGAGGTCGAGCAGTTTGAGTGCTTCGAGAAGACCCACCCGCTGGCAGCCTGGCTAGCGCGCACCGACTGCGAGGGCGAGGAGGCCGAGCGCGTGAAGGAGCTGCTCGCCGACCGGATGACCAAGGACGGCAGCGCCTGGACCGACGTCAAGATCGTGATTCGAGCGAGGAAGTCTCAGTCTTAGTGGCGATCATCGTCGACAGCGACACGCGGCTAGTCGTCCAAGGCGCCACCGGGCGCGAAGGCTCGTTCCACACGCTCCGCAACCGCGATTACGGCACTAACGTCGTCGCCGGCGTCACCCCCGGCAAGGGGGGCTCCGACCTCCAGGGCATCCCGGTCTTCGACACCGTCGCCGAGGCAGTCGGGGAGGCCGGCGCCAACACGGCGATGGTCTTCGTCCCGGCTCGCTTCGCCACCGATGCGATCTACGAGTCCGTCGACGCGGGCATCGCCACCATCATCTGCATCGCGGAGGGCCTCGCGGCGCACGACATGCTGCGGATCTACAACTACATCCGGCCCAAAGGGATCACCATGCTGGGGCCGAACTGCCCAGGCGCTCTGTCGCCCGGAAAAGCGAACGTCGGGATCATTCCGGCCGAGATCTTCGGCGAAGGGCCGATCGGCGTCGTCTCTCGCTCCGGCACGCTCACGTACCAGATCGGCCACGAGCTGACCCAGCGAGGGCTAGGCAACTCGACGATCGTCGGGATCGGCGGCGACCCGGTCGTGGGCTCGTCCTTCATCGATGTCCTCGCGCGCTTCGAGGCCGACGACGAGACCGAGGTGATCGTGATGGTCGGAGAGATCGGCGGTGACGAGGAGGAGAAGGCGGCCGCGTTCATCGAGGCCGAAATGGCGAAGCCGGTGGTTGCCTACATTGCGGGCTTCACCGCACCGCCCGGCAAGACGATGGGTCACGCCGGCGCGATCATCTCCGGTTCCTCCGGAACGGCGCAAGCGAAGAAGGAAGCGCTCGAGCAGCGGGGGGTTCGAGTCGGCACCACGCCGACCGAGGTGGCGGAGCTCGCGGCCGAAGTGGCCGCCGCGCCCGCCTGACTCTCAGCCGACCAAGGCGACGCGGCGGAGGCTCGGCTTGTCGGCGTTGGCTTGGAAGCCCACTTCCTTCCCACCCTCTGGCGGGGTGGAGTCAGGAGCGTCCCTAGACTGCTCGCAGTGGAAACGATCTCGTTTGCCCGCGGGATCCCGGCGCCCGAATGCCTGCCGGTGGCGGAGCTCGCCGACTGTGCCAAGGCCGCGCTCGGGCGGGACGGGCTCGTTGCGCTCTCATACGGGAGCACGCTCGGCTACGACCCCTTGCGCGAGTGGATCGCGCAGCGACACGGTGTGGAACCGGAGCGCGTGCTCGTGACCAACGGATCGCTGCAGGCGTTCCATTTCGTGCTCGACTCGCTGGGTGGTCGGGTGATCGTCGAACGACCCACCTACGACCGCCCGAGAAAGATTCTCCTTGCGGCCGGGGCCGAGTTCGACGAGGTGAGGGTGGACGAGCACGGCCTCGATGTCGAACAGCTCGAGCGGGCGCTCGCCAGCGGGCCGAAGCCGTCCTTCGTGTACACGATCCCGACCTTTCAGAACCCGACCGGCTCGACGCTGAGCGAGGAGCGACGCCGGCGGCTGGCCGAGCTCGCACGCGAGCAATCGGTCGCCGTCTTGGAAGACGATCCCTACGGCCTCGTTCGCTTCGAGGGCGAGCCGCTGCCGAGCTTGTTCGACCTCGAGGGCGGCGAGAACGTGATGTACAGCTCGTCGTTCTCGAAGACGATTGCCCCGGGGCTCCGGGTCGGGTACGCGGTCGTGCCGGCTGCGCTCGGGGCCAAGCTCGAGGAGCTCGCAGCCTCGACGTACATCACACCCGCGCTGCTGGCGCAGGCGACCGTCTTCGAGTTTCTTCGCCGCGGGCTCTTCGAGCCGAACCTCGAACGGGGGCGCCTGCTACTGCGTGCTCGGCGCGACGCCATGCTTGATGCCCTCGAACGCGAGCTCGCCGGCCGCGCCCGCTGGAATCGACCGGAGGGCGGCTACTTCCTCTGGCTCGAGCTGCCCGGAACGGTCGATACGGGCGAGCTGCTCGTCCAGGCGGCACGAGCCGGGGTCACGTTCGTTCCCGGTGAGGACTTCGGCGGGACTCCGGCCTCGGCGCGGCTCGCGTTCAGCTTCGTCTCTCCGGAGGAGATCGACGAGGGCGTGCGGCGTCTGGCCCAACTAGTCGCGGCGGCGCCGGCGGCGGTGTAGCTGCGAGAGCAGGACGCCGAGCAGCATCCCGAGGGCGATGCTGAGGAGGATCAACCAGATCAACGAGACGCGCGCCGTCGCGACGACGAAGTGCAGGTTGATGTGCTTGTTGTTCTCGAGCACGAACGCGATCCCGTACGCGAGCAGCAGGCCGATTGTGATGATCGTCAGGTAGAGACGAGGCTGCCATTCGCGCAGCGGCTCGTCAGGCCCTTCGCGATCCGGCTCGGCCTGGGGCTCGAGCTCGTCCGAGGGCCTGTGCTCCTCGGGCTCCATCGCCGCCTAGTCTAGGCGGCGGACTGGCCGGCCAGCGGCGCGAGCGGCCGCGGCACCAAGCGCGGCTGCGGTGGCGGGACGAGCGATCCACGGCTCTGGGCGCGGAAGGTCGGGCACGGCGCTTCCAGCACAAGGGCGCAGAGGCCGGCTCGGCGGAAGTAGCAATCCTCACACGTTGGTTTAGTCATTTTGCTCATGCCCCGTTTTGCTCCCTAAGTCGCCTGCCCGAACAAGGTCGTGATGATAGGTGCCACGGCCGTCGAATCAAGACTTGTCTGTGGAGAAAACATTGCAATTTCCGGCGCTTTCGAAATTGCTTAAAACTGCCTCTTCTTCAAGATTTCGGCGCCAACGTTGCCAGCGCCCGCAACGCCTGTTGAAAGTTCTTCACAGCCACGATCGGAAGGTCTTTCGCATAGCGTCTCGCCTCAAGAGCGTTGTCCCCGGCCGGAACGAGGAAGACGTCCACACCCGCTTCGCGTGCGCCGAGCGTTTTTTGCTTCACCCCGCCGATCGGACCGACCGAGCCGTTGAGAGCGAGCTCGCCGGTCGCGGCGACTGTCTTCCCGTGGGCGACGTTGCGGCCGAGCTCCTGCAGGATGTCGAGCGCGAAGGCGAGGCCCGCTGACGGGCCTCCGACGCCTCCCGCATCGAACTTGATGGGCACCGGGAGCTTGACCGTCAGCTCGTCGCTCGCGGTGACGCCGATAATCGCCCGCTTCGCGTCCTCGGGATCGGCGATGGTTTCGATCGTCGTCTCACGCACCTTCCCGCTTCGGCGGAAACCGAGCTCGATCGTGGCTCCTGGACGCTTGGCTGCGAGGGCGGTTCGCAATGCGAGCACCGAGGCCACTTTGCGCCCGTTCACGGAGACGATCACATCGCCGGGGCGGAGCACATCGGCCGCGGGCGCGTCGTTCGTGACGAGCAGGACGGTCACCCCTGCGCTGCGGGCGTGCACCCTGTAGCCGAGATAGTCGAGCGCGACGACGGCTGCGATCTTCTGCGAATCGGTCATGTCGAGCTGCCCCAGGCGCCGCTCGAGAGCCTGCGGGATCGGCGGCGCGGGGACGAGGTCGGAGCCGTCGGGCCGTGTCCATGGGAAGAGTCGTTCCAGCAGCCGAGCCGGGCGCTCGCGGACGTCCACGAAGTAGATCGGGTTCGGCGTGCCGCCCGGCTTCTCCCCAGGTACGCGGATCACCGGGTCGACGGGGTGCGCCGGGTCCACGAGCCGCATGTCGTATCCATTCGCAGGCACGAGCCAGAGCACGAACGCCGCCGCGCCTAGCAAGAGGAGCCCGGCAGTGGCCAGGCGCGCCGGCGAAAACCACCGCATCAGCTCGAGGATACGTTCAGAGGAGAGAGCGTGTTAGCCCGCCGTCGACCGGAATCACGGTTCCGGTGACGTAGCTTGCCGCGTCGGAGGCGAGGAAACAAACGACTTCCGCCACTTCGCGCGGCTGGCCGAAACGGCGGAGCGGGATGACTTCGAGATCCTCGGCCCGCGGCTTCCCCGCGTAGGCCTCAGCCAGGCGCTCGGTCTCGATGCGACCGGGCGCGATCGAGTTGACCGTGATCTTCTTCGGGCCGATCTCCCGCGCGAGCGTCTTGGCCCAGCCGACCACGCCCGGGCGCACGGCGTTCGAAAGGGCAAGGTTGTCGATCGGCTCCCGCACCGAGCTCGACTCGATGTTGATCACGCGCCCGCGGCCGCTGCGCTCCAGCTGGGGCAGGCACAAAGCGGTGAGTCGAATCGCGGAGAGCAGTAGCAGCTCAACGGCCGCCTCCACCTGGTCATCGGTGAGCCCAACGGCAGCTGTTCGCGGCGGCCCGCCGCTGTTGTTCACGAGGATGTCGATCCCGCCGAACGCCTCGAGCGTCCGGCCGACGAGGCGCTTGAGGTCGGCGGGGTTCGTGACGTCGCCTCGCACGGCGAGAGCGCCGAGCCTCTCTGCCTCCCGCTCGAGTAGGTCCCGCCGTCGGGCGAACATCGCGACGCTAGCGCCTTCGCCGACCAGGGACTCGGCGATCGCGAGCCCGATGCCGGAGGACGCACCGCAGACGATCGCCGTGCGGCCGTTCAGCCCGAGATCCATGCCGCCCTTGGCATGTACACGCGCGTCCCCACCCGGGTGGGGAAGGAAGACCACCCGCCGCCCGCCGCCAGCGTACGGGCCGAGGTGGCGCATGTCTGTGCCGCGGGTATGCCGCCTCTGTGCCGGTTCGTCGGCACCGTCACCGGTCTACGCCGCGCTGCCAAGCACGCCCACGACCTCGCGGACGGCTTCGGCCGATGCATTCAGGGCCTCGCGCTCCTCGTCGCCCAGATCGAGCTCGAGGATCTCCTCGACGCCGCCTGCCCCCAGCTTGACCGGGACGCCCATGTAGAGCCCGTCGATCCCGTACTCGCCCTCGAGGTAGGCGGTGCACGGGAGCACGCGGTGCTCGTCGAGCATGACCGCGTCGACCATCTGCGCGGCGGCTGCGCCGGGCGCGTACCACGCAGAGGTCCCGAGGAGCTTGACGAGCTCGCCACCGCCCTTCGCCGTGCGCTCGACCATCGCCTGGATCCGGTCTTCCGAGACGAGCTTGCGGAGCGGGACGCCCCCGACGCTCGTCGCCGAGACGACGGGCACCATCTGGTCGCCGTGGCCGCCGAGCACCATCGCGGTCACGTCCTTGACCGACGCGCCCGTCTCCAGGGCGATGAAGGTCGAAAAGCGCGCGGTATCGAGGATCCCGGCCATCCCGAAGACGCGCTCCTTGGGCCAGCCTGAGACGTTCTTCGCCACGTGGCACATTGCGTCGAGCGGGTTGGAGACGACGATCAGGACCGAATCCGGGTTCTGCGCCGCGATCGCCTGGGTCACCGAGCCGACGATCTTCTCGTTGGTCGAGACCAGGTCGTCCCGGCTCATCTCGCCTGTGCGGGGGACGCCGGCCGTGACCACGACGACTTCGGAGCCGGCCGTTTCCTCGTAGCCGTTCGAGCCTACGACGCTTGGCTCGTACCCGCGCACCGCGCCCATCTGGTTGATGTCGAGAGCCTTCCCCTGCGGCAGGTTCTCCTTGATGTCGACGAGCACGACCTCCGCGTAGTCGCGGGTGGCGAGCGACTGGGCGCAGGTCGCGCCGACGTTGCCTGCACCCACCACTGTGACCTTGCGCCTCATACCCGGGTTCCCATCGCGTCGATGATCGCGTCCGCGACCTCGCTCGTGCCGACGGCCGTCACGTCGTCGCGGGAAGGCTTCATGTCGTAGGTGACCTGATCGCCGGCGCGAATCACCTCGGCGATCGCGCGCTCCAGCCGGTCGGCAGCGTCAGACTCCTCGAGATGGCGGAGCATCAGCATCCCGGAGAGCATCATCGCCATCGGGTTGACCTTGTTCTGGCCGGCGTACTTCGGCGCCGAGCCGTGCGTCGGCTCGAAAACGGCGGCGTGCGTCCCGAAGTTCGCCCCCGGCGCCAACCCCAGCCCCCCCACCAGCCCGGCCGCCAGGTCGGAGACGATGTCACCGTAGAGGTTCGGCAGCACGAGCACGTCGTACTCCTCGGGCCGCTGGACGAGCTGCATGCAGAGGTTGTCCACGATCCGGTCTTCGAACTCGAGGTCGGTGTTCTCCTCAGCAACTTCTCGCGCCACGCGGAGGAAGAGCCCGTCCGAGAACTTCATGATGTTCGCCTTGTGCACGGCCGTCACCTTGCGGCGCCCGTTGCGGCGGGCGTAGTCGAACGCGAACTGGACGATCCGGCGGCTGCCCTCGACTGACAGCGGCTTGATCGAGATACCGGAGCCGTCCGGAACCTGGCCGCCTCTCGCCCCGATCCACTCGGCCAGCTCCCGGGCGTGCGCCGTCCCCTCCTCGTACTCGATCCCGGCGTAGAGATCCTCGGTTGCCTCGCGCACGATGATCAGGTCGACGTTCTCGTACCGCGAGCGCACCCCTTCGTAGCTCTTGCAGGGCCGAACCTGGCCGTAGAGGTCGAGCGTCTTGCGCAACGTCACGTTGACGGAGCGGAAGCCGCCCCCGACGGGCGTCGTGATCGGGCCCTTGAGCGCGACCCCGGTGCGCTTGATCGAGTCCAGAACCTGGTCGGGCAGCGGGTTGCCGCCGTAGGCCTCCATCACGTCGGCCCCGGCCTCTTGCACGTCCCAGTCGAAGCCGACGCCGGTGGCCTCGAGCACGCGCCGCGTCGCCTCCGCCAGTTCCGGCCCGGTGCCGTCCCCGGGGATCAAGGTCACCTCGTGCGCCACGGCGCAGGACTCTAGCGGAGGCCCTTCGCCTGAAGCGTTCGAGACGTCGATCGGCCAAAACGTGCGTGGCACGACCGCGCCGGCGGAGCCGACGCTGACCTCTCTGGCGGCGTCGCAAGCGACGCCTCCGCCTGTAGATTTCCGGCCGTGAACGAGTTCAAGCCGGGGCTCGAAGGCGTCGTCGCCTTCGAAACGGAGATCGCAGAGCCCGACCGGGAGGGCGGTGCGCTGCGTTACCGCGGCGTGGACATCGAGGAGCTCGTCGGCACATACCACTACGAACAGGTCTGGGGCCTGCTCGTGGATGAGAGCTTCGACCCCGGGATGCCCGATCCGGAGCCGTACGAGCCCAAGCACCTGAGCGGCAATGCGCCCTCGGATCTGCAGGCGGAGACGGCTCGGCTCTCGAGCGCGTGGTCGCTGCAGAAACTCGTCGACATCTCGGCCGAGGAGGTGCGGGACGATCTCGCCCGCCTCTCCCCGGAGATGATTGCGATCGTCGCCGAGTCGGCCCGCGTTGGTGATGGCCACAACGACCGCGTGCCGGACGACGTGGTCGCCCAGGGTGGGAGCGCCGCCGAGAAGTTCCTGCTCCGCTGGCGCGGGGAGGCTGACCCGAAGCACGTCAAGGCGATCGACACCTACTGGATCTGCACGGCCGAGCACGGTCTCAACGCCTCGACCTTCACCGCGAGGGTCGTTGCCTCCACGGGCGCGGACACCGGCGCCGCGATGTCGGCGGCAGTGGGCGCTCTCTCCGGGCCTCTGCACGGCGGCGCCCCCGCACGGGTGCTGCCGATGCTCGACGAGGTCGCGCGGACGAACGATCCCGAGGGCTACGTGAGGGGTGTGTTGGAGCGGCACCAGCGGATCATGGGCTTCGGGCATCGGGTCTACCGCGCAGAGGACCCGCGGGCGCGGTTGTTGCGAAGGACCGCGCAGGAGCTCGAGTCGCCTCGCTTCGAGGTCGCGGAGGAGCTCGAGCGCGTAGCGCTGGCGGCGTTGCGCGAGTACAAGCCCGACCGTCCGCTCGAGACGAACGTCGAGTTCTGGTCGGCCGTCGTGCTCGATGTCGCCGAGATCCCCCACGACCTGACTCCGGCCATGTTCGCCTGCGCGCGGGTGGCCGGCTGGTCGGCGCACATTCTCGAAGAGAAGCGCACCGGCCGCCTGATCAGGCCCTCGGCGCAGTACGTCGGGCCTGCGGCGCGGCCGGCCTCCGCAGTCGACGGAGCCCCAGTCCCGACTTGAGTCTCGCCGAGGCCGGGCTCGAGGCGAACCTGCTCGCCGAGAGCGGGAACGAGCGCGACCTGGCCAAACTGCGCGCTGCCTGGGCCGAGGAGCTGGAGGCGGCGGCCCGCTCCCCGGACCACCTCGAGCGCGCCGCCGCGTATCGGGCCGTCGGCCAGTTTCGCTTCCGCCAGAAGGAGGAGCTCCTGCGACGGGGCCTCGAGGACGACAGCCCTGCCTGCCGTGGGTCCGCGCTGCTGTCGCTCGAGCTGCTCTCGCGCGATCACCCGCGGGCTGTGAACACCGTCCGGCCGCTCCTGCACAGCCTGGCGAACGCGGACGGCAACGCGGCCGTGCGGCGGCTGGCGATCATCTGTCTCCGGAACGGCTCGCCGCAGCGAGACACGATCGTCCTGCTGCAGGGGATCGCGGAGGAAGATGGCCTTGACCGGGAGATCCAGCAGACCGCCGCGAAGGTTGCGGCCGGGCTCGAGAAGAAAGCGCGGGCGCGCTAGGCGGCTAGGCGCACGAGCAGTGCCGGCCGCGCAGCTGGTGGCCGCACGACGGGCAGATGCGCCGGCGCCGCTTCCACTCGAGCGCGCTCTTCTGGAGGCCGGCAAACGACATGAGCACGCCGACGCCCGCGGTGGAGACCAGGAGGATCGTGAGGTGCGGCTCGGGAGTCATTCATCAGGCGTGTTCCCGGAACTGCCCTTTCCCGAAACCCGCCTGCGGCGCGCGTGCGGGTGAGTGCGGAAGTAAACGTCGCGCCTGCGGCGGTCGGAGACGTGCGTGTAGAGCTCGGTCGTCCCGAGATCCGCGTGACCGAGCAGCTCCTGGACGCTGCGCAGGTCGGCTCCTCCCTCGAGCAGATGGGTCGCGAAGGAGTGCCGCAGCAGGTGGGGATGGACACGCTCGGGCTCGAGCCCGGCACGGCCGGCGAGACGGCGCAGGATCAGGAAGGCCCCCGCCCGGGTGAGGCCGCCGCCCTGGGCGTTGAGAAACAACTCGGGCCGATGACGCCGGTCGAGGTACGGGCGGCCGTGCGCCAGGTATCGCCGAAGGGCGTCGACCGCGTGGCGCCCAACAGGAACGACCCGCTCCTTTCCTCCCTTCCCCGTGCAGCGGACAAGCCGCCGCTCCAAGTCGATTCCGGCCTTGTCCAGTCCGACCGCCTCGCTGACGCGCAGGCCGGCGCCGTAGAGGAGCTCGACGAGCGCACGGTCGCGCATCATTCGCGGTGTCGAACCGGCCGCCGCCTCGATCAACCGCTGGGCCTCGGCCGGAGAGAGGGTGCGAGGCAGCCGCCTGCGACGTCGCGGCAGCTCGAGCGCGGCCGCAGGGCTGTCGGCGCGGGCGCCGAGCAGGACGAGGTGCCGGAAGAACGAGCGCACGGCGGCGACGCGGCGTGCGACCGTCGCGGGCGAGAGCCCTACCGCCCGCAGCTCCGCGAGCCAGCGCTCGAGATCCTCGCTGGTTGCCTTCGAGGGCGGCCCCCCGAGCCAGTCGGCTAACGCGCGCAGGTCGCGGCGGTACGCCTCGACTGTCTTCGGCGCCCGCCGGGCGGCGAGCAGCGCGAGAAAGCCCTCGACCTCAGGATCTTGGGTGGGATCGGTCATAGACCTTCCTGAGCCGCTTTGCATCGACGTGGCTGTACATCTGCGTCGTCGAGAGCGAGCTGTGGCCGAGCAGCTCCTGGATCGTGCGCAGGTCGGCGCCGCCCTCCAGAAGATGCGTGGCGAACGCGTGCCGCAAACGGTGGGGGTGGGGGAGCAGGCGACGCAGGGTGCTCGTGTCCAGCCGACGTCCGCGGGCTGAGAGGAAGAGCGCGTTCTCGGCACCGCTGGCCAGCTCCGGGCGCGCCTCGCGGAGGTAGACGGCGAGCCGGTGCGACGCCTCCTCGCCTAGCGGGACGACCCGTTCCTTGTCCCCCTTGCCGCGCACGTGCACGAGCTCTTGGTCGAAGTCCACGTCGGCCAGGTCGAGATCGACGGCCTCCTGCGAGCGGAGCCCCGCGGAGTAGACGAGCTCGACGAGGGTGTGGTTGCGAATGGCGAGCGGCCCTTTCCCCTCGAACGCCGCGAGCTCGCGGTCGACCTCCTGTGGACGCGGAGCATCCGGCAGCCGTAGCGGCCGCCTCGGTGCGAACGAGGCATCAGGAACGCGTTCCTTGCCCAGCGCGTGGCGCAGGAACGCACGAACGGCGGCGAGCTTCCGCGCGATCGTCGCCGGAGCGAGCTTGCGCGGCCGCGCCCGCCCGAGCTCTGCCGCATAGTCGGCGAGAGCGCGCACGTCGACGTCCTGCAGGCGCGCGCCGCGCCGGTCGAGCCAGGCCGCGAACTCGCGCACGTCCACCCGATAGGCCCGACGGGTCGCGTCGGAGAGGGCGGGGCTGTCGAGGAAGCGGTCGATCTCCCGATTCACGACAAGGGATTCGCCGTGGGCGCTTGGATTCCCGCGCTGGTCAGCTAGGCGACAGCGGCGACGATCTCGTCGCTGAGGCTGGGAAAGCCGCGTAGGAACTCGGCTCGCTCCGCCTTGAAGCGTTCGACGAAGGCGCGGTATTCGTCGGAGCGCCCCTGCTGCTCGTAGAGCCGGCGCGGCTGCAGGATCTCCATCTCCTCGATCCCCGGCACGGCCGGGGCAACGAGGTAGCCGAAGTCCGGGTCACGCTCCCATTCGATCGTGCCTTCGGCGATTCCCTTGACGACCGCAGAGGAGTGCTTGATCCGGACCTTGAGCGAGCGCTCGTCGCTCTCGGGTCCGCCCACGCGCCCGGTGTTCATCACGTAGACCTCGAGCGGGTGCTCGGCGAGCAGCTCCAGAAAGCGGTTGCCCTGGAGGTCGTGGGGAAGCGGGAAGAACGGGTTCGTGCCCGGGACGCGCAGGAACTTGCCGGCCTCGTCGGCGCCGCCCGCGCTCGTGCCGGTGGTCTCGCCGAGCATGAAGAACGCCGCAGCCTGCGGGCCTTCGAGCTTGGCCACCGCGGGAACGATGTTCTCGTTCTTGTTCAGGATCAGGAGGAAGTGCGCCTCGTCGATCTCGTCGGCCGAGGCGGCTTCGATCACGCCGAACGGGAAGGTCGCGCGCCCGTTGGAGGTGTAGTTCGTGTCGTAGAAGTCGACCTCGTCACCGTGCTGCGAGACGTTCTCGAGGTACGACTCCGGCTGGGTGACCGCTCCGTAGATCGTCGGTTCGTCGTCCGGATTGAGCCCGAAGGTCTTGGCGAAACAGCCGTTCTCGGTCGCATAGACGCGCCCGTTCGGCATCCAGGCGACGAAGTCGTCCTGCACCGGCAGCGAGCCGTTCTGACGCGTGAAGGTAGTCGTCGTCTTGCCGGTGCCGGAAAGACCGACGATGAGGCCGACGCGCTTGCCACGCTCCGTCGGGATGATCTTGCAGCCTGCATGGAGGGGAATTCCGCCGTTGTCGTAGACGAGCTTGTTCCACATCCGCAGCCCGCCCTTCTTCGACTCGCCGAAGTAGTCCGAGTTGAAGATCCGCGTCACGCCCTGCTCCAGGTCGACGGCGATCAGACGGTCGTCCGGGTAGCCCTCGGCTTTCAGGTTCGGGGTGTAGATGACGGTCAGCTCAGGCTCGATCTCTTCGCCCTCACTCCCCGAGAAGTAGAGCTGCTGCTGCATCCCGGCGATGTTCGCGTTCGCGGCTTCGATGTAGAGCCGGGCCGGGGTTCGGAACTCCGGATTGTTCCCGATGTAGCCGTCGATGACGACCATCTCCTGATCGGCGATGTACTCGTCCTGCACGGCGGCCCAGCGCTCGCCTTCCTCGCGGAGGATCGCCTGGTTCTGGCCGTCGGGCTCGTCGGTGACGATGAAGGTCGAGCCCTTCGATCGGCTTACCACCTGCGTCTGGACGTTGAGGTTCCCGAATCGCGTCCACTGCGCATTGGGCATCTGCGCGGCGAGCTCCTTGAGCTCCTGCGAGTCCGGATTGTCGAACGTGCCGGCCGCGTCGGGCAGCCGAAAGAGCATCTTTGCCACGGGCCGGAGCATACCCGGGAGCGCTTTCCGGACACCCCGCACATCGCGCCATTCGTAGCGACGCGTAGGGGTCCACCGTTCCGATAGCGTCCGTTCCTGGTGGAAGCGAAGCACGACGTGCTCGTCGTCGGGGCAGGCTGCGCGGGAATGCGGGCGGCCATCGAAGCGCATGATGCGGGCGCCGACGTCGCGCTCGTCTCGAAGAT
>Ga0126307_10000873_pt1 | contig 19960 bp, 18 predicted proteins | sample Plot28_FD_89955 | JGI IMG/M metagenome (GOLD analysis project Ga0126307, IMG submission 89955) | Serpentine soil microbial communities from UC McLaughlin Reserve, CA, USA - Plot28 | ecosystem: Environmental > Terrestrial > Soil > Grasslands | place: USA: UC McLaughlin Reserve, Lake County... | reverse complement strand
GCTCCGGCTTCGCAGCGGCCCCGGAATCGGGATCGTGGACGATCCGCTCCACGAGCCAGCGGAGCGACTCCGGCAGCCGATCGAAATTCCGGTCGAGCGCCCGCAGGCCCGGCAGCCTCACCGCCCGGTCCATGATCCGGAAGCCGCCCGAGGACTTGCCGCTCCCGGTCTCCCACTCGCGCTCGAACTGCTCCGACCTGAAGCTCGGGTCGACGCCGCAGAGCTCGAACAGGCGGCGCATCGTCGCCTCGCGCTCGTCCTTGAGCTCCTCCCGGGCGACGATCGCGACCCGGTCGGCGCCGAAGGCAGCAAGATACGGCTCGGCCTGCATCGCGTAGCGGCTTCGATCGACGTAGGAGCTCGTCGCGTCGCCGAGCGCTTCAGAGAGGCCTCGCTCCTCATAGCCGCCGCTCGCGTTGTGCAGGTAGTGGGAGAGCATCCGGTCGATCGGGTCGCGGACCATGTAGACGATCCGGGCATCCGGGATCACCGAGACCATGCGCTCGGCGACGCCCTCGAAGCGCGGCAGGTTCGTGTAGTGGGGCGAGGTCTCGCCGCGCACCGGCGCGGAGCGGTCGAAGTGGCTCGCGTACCACTCGGCGCCGAGCGTCCAGTTGAGCTCGGCGACGAAGAAGTTGAGCTCCTTCGGCCGGGACATCGAGATCTCCGGATGGAGGTTGAGGTAGTGGTGGAGGCTCGTCGTTCCGCACTTGAGCCCGCCGATCACGATCAGGTTCGGGAGCGCTCCCGCGCGGGCGGCGCGACGGCGCCGGCGAGCGAGATGGCGGCGCTCGCGCGCGAAGCGCTCGCGCGCTCGCGCGATCATGGCTTCGTCGGCGGGATCGCTCGCGTGCGCGGGCCCCGGGGCGCTAGCCGCCGGCACCGAGCCTCTTCGCCGCGTCGCGGAAGTTCTTGACCTCCGCGTCCGGCTTCTTTCTGCCCTCGAGCTTCTCCCCGCGCCGGTTCACCCAGATCACCGGCACGTTCATCTTGAGGAGCGGCGCGACGTCCGCGTCGTAGCCCGAGCCGATGTGCACCCAGCCCTTCTTGCCGCCGATCCGCCGCGCCGCCTCCTTGAAGTGCGCCGGGTCGGGCTTGTAGCTGCGCACCTGCTGTGCGGTCACGACGAGTTCCAGCTCCGTCCGCAGGTGCCTGCGGGAGACGCCGAGCAGCTTGTCGTCGATGTTGGAGATGATCCCGACGTCGTAGCGGCCCCCGAGCCGGTCCATCGCGGCGTTCGACTCGCGGAAGGGCAGCCACCGGGCGACGCTGTCGGGCAGAAACTGAGCGCGCGACGGCTCGAGCTCCCAGCCGAGCTCGCCGGCCACCTTGACCGCGGTACGTCGCAGCACCTCGGCGTAGAGCTCGTAGGAGCCGCTCATGATCTCCGCCTGAACCTCGAGGAAGCGGTCGATGAACTTCTGCTCGTCGAACGAGAACCCGTCCCGCTCGGCCTCCTTGGAGAAGGCGTCGATGATCCCTTTCTCCCAGTCGATCAGGGTGCCGTAGCAGTCGGTCGTCACCCAGTTGATGTCTTTCAGCTTCGGCAGGGCCATAGGGCCGCGGCATTATGGCAAGCGATAGGCTGCCGCCCCGCCCCCCGCGGGCGCGACCGCGACATGGACCTACTCGAGTACCAGGGCAAGCAGCTCTTCGCCAAGCACGATGTGCCCGTGCCCGACGGCCGCCACGCGGCCACGGTGGACGATGCCGTGGCGGCCGCCAGCGAGGTCGGGTATCCGTGCGTGGTCAAGGCCCAGGTCGCGATCGGAAAGCGCGGCAAGCACGGCGGGATCAAGATCGCCGCCGACGAGTCGGAGGCGCGTGCCCACGCGGAGGCGATCCTCGGGATGAACATCCGCGGCTTCACCGTGCACGACCTCTGGGTCGAGGAGGCGTCGGAGATCGCCGCGGAGTACTACGCCTCGATCATCCTGGACCGATCCGATAAGAAGCTGCTCGCGATGCTGTCGCGAATGGGCGGCATGGACGTCGAGGAGATGGCCGCAACCGATCCCGGCGCGCTGATCCAACGCCACATCGATCCAAGCGCCGAGCTGACGGTGGAGGCGGCGCGCGAGATCGCAGTGGACGCCGGCATCGACGAGGACGTCACCGAGCAGGTGGCCGAGATCCTCGTCAAGCTCGAGCGGGTGGCGCTCGCCGAGGACGCGACGCTGATCGAGGTCAACCCGCTGATCGTCACCGGCGACCGGCGCGTCATCGCGCTCGACTCGAAGGCCACGATCGACAACAACGCCCTCTTCCGCCACCCTGAGCTGGCGGAGCTCACCGACAAGTCGGCCGAGGACCCGCAGGAGGCGATGGCCAAGGAGAAGGGCCTCACCTACGTGAAGCTCGGCGGCAACATCGGCATCCTCGGCAATGGCGCCGGGCTCTGCATGTCGACGCTCGACGTCGTCGCCCAGGCCGGCGGCCGGCCGGCGAACTTCCTCGACGCCGGAGGCGGCTCGAAGGCTGATGCGATCGTCGACGCGCTCGAGGTGATCACCTCGGACCCGAACGTCGACGCGATCCTCTTCAACATCTTCGGCGGGATCACGCGCTGCGACGAGATCGCCAAGGGGATCATCGAGGCCTCCGAGCGCACCGAGATCGGCGTGCCACTGGTCGTGCGGCTCGACGGCACGAACTCCGAGGAGGGACTTTCGATCCTCGCCGAGGCCGACCTCGGGAACCTCCACGTCGAGAAGACCATGCTGGGCGCCGCGGAGTCCGTGGTGGAGGTCGCAAGCGAATGAGCATCATCGTCGACGAGGCCACGAAACTGGTCGTCTCGGGGCTGACCGGCCGCGAGGGGAGCTTTCACGGGCTCAGGAACCGCGACTACGGCACCGACCTCGTCGCCGGCGTGACCCCGGGCAAGGGCGGCCAGGACGTCGACGGGGTCCCGGTCTTCGACACGATCCGCGAGGCGGTCGACGAACGCGGGGCCAACACCTCGATGATCTTCGTCCCGGCACGCTTCGCCGTCGCGGCGATCGACGAGGCGGTGGACGCAGGCGTCAGCACGGTGATCGCGATCACCGAGGGCATCCCGGTGCTCGACATGCTTCGTGTCTACTGGAAGGCGAAGGAGGCCGGCGTGCGGCTGATCGGCCCGAACTGCCCGGGCGTTCTGTCGCCGGAGAAGGCGAGCGTGGGGATCATCCCGGCGCAGTTCTTCGAGCGGGGCTCGATCGGCGTCGTCTCGAAGTCGGGGACGCTCACCTACCAGATCGGAAACGAGCTCAAGGAGGCCGGCGCGGGGAACTCCTCGATCGTCGGGATCGGCGGCGACCCGATCGTCGGCTCGGACTTCATCGACGTGCTGCGGCTGTTCGAGGACGACCCAGAGACCGAGCTGATCGTGATGGTGGGCGAGATCGGCGGAGACGCCGAGGAGCGGGCGGCGGACTTCATCGCCGACTCGGTCTCGAAGCCGGTGGTCGCCTACATCGCGGGCTTCACCGCCCCGCCGGGCAAGCAGATGGGCCACGCCGGCGCGATCATCTCCGGCTCCTCGGGTACCGCGGAGGCCAAGAAGGAGGCCCTCGAGGCGAGGGGCGTCCGGGTCGGCCGGAGCCCGACCGAGACCGCACAGCTCGCGGTCGAAGCGCTGCAGGCCGCGCGCGCCTAGTCGGCCGCCCCCGCCTCGACGAGGATCTCGCGCAGCGGCTCGAAGAGCGCCGGGTTCGCGGCGAGGACCGACTCCGGCTCGGGCGGGCCGCCGTCGATCGAGCCAACCCGCGCCCCGGCCTCGGACGAGATCAGCATCCCGGCCGCCAGGTCCCATCGCGAGAGACCACGCTCGAAGTACGCGTCGATCCGACCGGATGCGACCGAGCAGAGGTCGACCGCTGCAGCGCCCATGCGGCGGATGTCGCGGATCCGAGCGACGGCCGCGACGAGCACGCGGGCCTGCTCGCGCCGCGTTCCCGACTCGTAGGCGAACCCGGTGGCGACGAGCGCCGCGGCCGGATCGGCCGTGGGGGTGGGCTCGATCGGCGCGCCGTTGCGGGTCGCCCCACCGCCGCGCACTGCACGGAAGAGCTCGCCGTGGACGGGGTCGTTGACGACTCCGACGACTGGCCCATCCGCGTCCTCGACGGCGATCGAGACGCCGAACCCCGGATGGCCGTAGAGGTAGTTCGTCGTACCGTCGAGCGGGTCGACCACCCAGCGGTAGCGCGAGGAGCCGGCGAGATCGGCGCCCTCCTCCGCGAGGATCGCGTCGTCCGGTCGCGAGGCGCGGATGCCGGCGATGATCAGCTCCTGCGATTCGTGATCGACCTCGCTCACCATGTCGGTCGCGGACGACTTGGTTCGGATGTCCGAGCGCGGCCCCTCCAGCCGCTCGAGGAGGAGCTCGCCGGCGCTTCGCGCCAGCGTCTCGGCGAGGTCGCGAAGCTCGGTGAGCTCGTCCATGGCGCGAACCGTATTCGCCCCTCGACCCCGTTGCTATGGTCGGCTCGCCGATGGCCAGCGACGTGATCAGCTTCGCCCGCGGCGCGCCAAGCGCCGACATCCTGCCCGCCGACGCGGTCCGGGAGGCGTCCGCGAGCGCGCTCGCGGACGACTGGCAGCGGGCCCTCTCCTACGGCACCGGGTTCGGTCATCCCGGGCTTTGTGAGTGGACGGCGACCGAGCTCCACGGGATCGACCCGGAGCAGGTGATGTTCACCAACGGCTCGATGGAGGCGGCGGCGCTCCTCTTCCGCTACATGATCGACCCGGGAGACCGGGTGATCGTCGAGCAGCCGACCTACGACCGCACCCTGCTCCTCCTCGGCCGCACGGGTGCTGAGCTCGTACCGGTGCCGCTCGAGGCCGACGGCATCGACGTCGACGCGGTCGAGCGGGCGCTCGAGGACCGGCCGGTGAGGCTCGCCCACATCATCCCCAACTTCCACAACCCGGCCGGCTGCACCCTCTCCGCCTCCAAGCGCGAGCGCCTCGTCGCGCTCGCCGCCGAGCACGAGTTCATGATCTTCGAGGACGACCCGTACCGGCTCATCTCGTTCGGGGACCCGCCGCCGCCGACGATGCTCTCGCAGGACACGGCCGACCGCGTGATCCACGCCTCCTCGTTCTCGAAGACGGTGAGCCCGGGCGTCCGGGTGGGCTACCTCGCCGGGCCGCGCGAGCACGTCGCGACGCTCGCGAAGCGCGGCTCGGAGCACTACATCTCGCCGAACATGCTCGCCGAATCCGTGGTGCTCGAGCTCTGCCGCTCCGGCAAGCTGGCCGTGAACGTGAAGCTCGTGAACGGCGCGCTCGCCGAGCGGCGCGACGCGCTGGTCAAGGCGCTGCGCGAGCGCCTGCCCGAGGCCGAGTTCGTGGTGCCCGGCGGCGGCTACTTCCTCTGGCTCGACCTGCCGGAGTCGCACGACGCCGTCGCGGCGCTCCGCGCCGCGCCCGAGGAGGGGGTGGCGTTCGTCGCCGGCCCGGACTTCCTGCTCGAGGGCGGCGGCTCGAGCCTGCGGCTCTCGTTCGCGAGCGTTCCGGTCGAGCGGATCGGCGAGGGGGTCGACCGCCTCGCGCGCGCACTGGAGGCAACCCGCGCCGCGAGCCCCGCCTGAGCTTCTCCCACTCGCCACCGCCTTGGTGGGATTTGTGGCTAGCCCTGACTCAGCGGCCGTAGCGGTCGCTGGAGAGAACCAGCGACTCGGGCAGCGGCGGCCGCGGCGTGGGAGCGGGGTCGGCGCGGACCGAGACGGTCTCGGCAACGCTCCGCGAGACGGTGTGCCGGCCGTCGTCGGAGGCGACCACCACATCCTCCGCATCGACGCTCTCGAGCCTCCCGTCGAGGCCCGGCCGCAGGCCGGATTCCTTGAGATAGTGGAGGAGCTCCTCGGCCTCGTTCTCGAACCGCAGCACGTGGACGCTCGCTCCCGGCTCGACGTCGGCCAGCAGGACGCCCTCCTCACGAGCGCCCTCGACGATCGGATGGCCGTGCGGGCAGGTCTTCGCATCGCCGATCGCGGCGAGCATGCGCTCCTCGAGCACCGGCGACATCGCATGCTCGAGCCGCTCCGCCTCCTCGTGGACCTCATCCCACGGGATCCCGAGGACGTCCGTGAGGAAGCGCTCGATCAGCCGGTGGCGGCGAACGATCGCCTGCGCGTGGTCGCGTCCATCGTGAGTGAAGGAGAGCGACTTGTCGGCGGCCCGCTCGACGTAGCCGTCGCGCTCGAGCCGCCCGATCATCTCGTGGACCGTGGGCGGCGAGAGCTGCATGGCGCGCGCGATGTTGGCGCCTGTGATCGGCAGCCCCGCCTCCTCGAGCCAGAACATGATCTGGAGGTACTCCTCCTCGGCGACGGTTGCGTGCTCCTGGCTCATCGACGCCGATGGTAGCTGCCGGCTTTCGCCGCGCCGGGAGGCTAGCGCTCGGCCAGCGTCGAGATCACGGCCTCGTAGAAGCCGTCGCCCATCGCGCTCTCGGTGACGGTCGCGTTCTCAAAGCGCGGCAGCGCGGCGCGCAACTCCGAGTCGCGCTCGGCGCCGTTTGCGACGACGAAGAAGCGGCCGACGGCGACCGCCGCCTCCAGGTCCTCGATCGAGTCGCCGACCGCGATGCAGGAGGCGGGGTCGTAGTCGCGTGCGCGCAGGTGGAAGGCGACCCCCTTGCCCTTGCTCGCACCGCCCGGGACGAGGTGATAGGCATGGGCGTGTCCCTCGATCCCCTCGATCCGCCGGCCGATCGCGCCGTTGTCGAGGAAGCGTAGGTCGTCGTGACCCGCATCGCGGATCACGGCGTTCGCCTCGGCGACGTCGACCTTGCCGCGCATGAGCAGCGAGAGCTGGCGGCCCTCGTGCCAGGGCGAGTGCCACTCGAGCCGCTCAGGGAACCGCGCGAAGAGGAGTTCGGGGATGCCCGCCGCGATCAGCCGCTCGGCCGGAGTGCCGTCGGCGTTCGGGACCCAGTCGCCGGTCAGGTACGTGCGCTCGCCGTCGATCACGACGCCGCAGCCCGCCTCATAGATGTAGGACGTCTGGCCGAGCAGGCGAGCGTCCGCCATCACCTGCGCCTCCCGGCGGCCGGACATGATCACGACCTCGACCCCGGCACGGTGGCAGGCCTCGAGCGCGCGGGCCTGGAGCATGCTGAAGCCGCCCTCGGGGTCGCGAAACAGCGAACCCCGTGGCCCGAGCAGCGTGCCGTCGAGGTCGGTATAGACACAGCGCAGCGCCACGGGCGGTCTAACTTAGTCGGCGATGGCCGCCTGGAGCCTCGCCGAGCGCACCCTCTCGTTCCCGCCGCCCCTCGCGGCGGGGATCGTCAACGTCACCGACGACTCGTTCTTTAAGGGCGCACGCAGCCGCACGCCCGAGGCGGCGGTCGAGGACGGGCTGCGCCTCGTCGAGGCGGGATTCGACCTGCTGGACGTCGGTGCCGTTGCGGCACGCAGCGGTCCTGCAGTGGCCGCCGCCGAGGAGGCCGCCCGGCTCGTCCCCGCAATCGAGCCGCTCGCGGCGCGGTCGGGCGTGCCGGTGCTCGCCGACACCTTCTCACCAGAGGTGGCGGCGGCGGCCCTTGACGCGGGGGCCGTGGGGATCAACGACATCGGCGGTGGCGGACCGGAGATGCTCGAGCTGGTCGGCGACCGCGGCTGCGGCTATGTGCTCATGCACATCGAGGGGCCACCGCGGGTCGACCGGCCCGCGCCCCGGTACGACGACGTCGTCGAGCACCTGAAGCGGTGGTTCGCCGAGCGACTCGAGCGCGCCTTGGAGCTCGGCTGCCGACTCGAGCAGATCGCCCTCGACCCAGGGCTGGACTTCGACCTCACCACCGATGACGACCTCGAGATCCTGCGCCGGCTGGATGAGCTGCGGGAGCTGGGGCGGCCGCTGTTCGTGGCGCTGTCGCGTAAGGACTTCCTCGGCGCGGCGCTCGCCGGCTCCTGGGAGGCCCGCGTCCCGTCCGAGGGGCGTGAGGCCAGCACCGCCGCCGCGGCGGCGCTCGCCGTCGCCTCCGGCGCCGAGCTCCTTCGGCTCCACGACGCGAGCGCCCTCGACGCAATGCGGACCGCCGCCGCGATCGTTGGGGCGCCGGCATGACCGGCTTGGCCGACGCGCCGCCGCTCGCGTGGGAGCGGCTGCTGGAGGCGGGCGAGACGGACGAGCGCCTCGTGACGACGAGCGTCGTCCAGCCCCAGCCCGCGGAGACGGTGCCGTTCCCGCCAGGGCTTCACCCGAACCTGACGGCGGCGCTCGAGCGCGCCGGGATCCCGATCCTCTACTCGCATCAGGCGGAGGCGCTCTCAAACGCGCGCCACTCCGACCTCGTGATCACGGCGGGGACGGCGTCGGGCAAATCGCTCTCGTTCAACCTCCCCGTCCTCGACGGGATCGCCCGCGACCCGAAGGCACGCGCGCTCTACGTCTACCCCACCAAGGCGCTCGCGCAGGATCAGGCGCGAAAGCTCTCCGAGCTCGGCCTGCGCGAGCTCCGGCACGCGATCTACGACGGCGACACGCCGCGCGAGGATCGGCCGGCGATCCGCAAGCGCGCGAACCTCGTCCTCACCAACCCCGACATGCTGAACATGGGGGTCCTCTCCCACCACAAGGGGTGGGGTGACTTCCTCGCCAACCTCGGCTGGGTCGTCGTCGACGAGGCGCACACCTACCGCGGCGTCTTCGGCTCCCACGTCGCCAACGTGCTGCGTCGCCTGCGGCGCGTCGCGCGCCTCTATGGCTCCGAGCCGCGCTTCATCCTCGCCTCGGCGACGATCGCGAACCCCGTCGAGCTCGCCGAGGGGCTCACCGGAACCCCGTTCGAGCTCGTCGACAACGACGGCGCCCCACGGGCGAAGCGCCGCATCGCGATCTGGGACCCGCCGGTGATCGACCCGAAGACGATGCGCCGCCGGTCGGTCCTCTCGGAGACCGCGGAGCTCCTCGCCGACCTGGTCGTGAACGGCTCGCGGACGATCTGCTTTCTTCGCAGCCGCCGCGGCATCGAACTGATCCAGAGGTTCACGCGGATGCGCCTCGAGGAGCTCGGCGAGCCGCGGCTGGCGGCCCGGATCGCGCCATACCGGGCCGGCTACACGCCGCAGCAGCGGCGGGAGATCGAGCGCAGGCTTGCGGCCGGGGAGCTGCTCGCGGTGGTCGCCACGGACGCGCTCGAGCTCGGGATCGATATCGGGGAGCTCGACGCGGCGATCTGCGTCACGTTCCCGGGCACGGTCGCGAGCCTCAGGCAGATGTGGGGCCGCGCGGGACGGCGCACCGATGGCATCGCCCTTTACATCGCCGGCGAGGACGCGCTCGATCAGTTCTTCTGCCGCCACCCGGACGAGTTCCTCGCGCGCCCCGTGGAGGCGGCCATCCTCGACCACACGAACGAGCGGATCCAGACCGCGCACGTGTTGGCCGCCGCGTACGAGGCGCCCCTCGGCGGGACGGGCGAGCAGCCCGGCGGTCGCGACGACGAGATCCTCGGCGAGCGCTGGCGCGACCGTGCCGACGCGCTGGTCGGCGCCGGTCGGCTGCGGCGCTCTCGGGACGGGCGCTACCTGCCACGCGGTCCCGGGTTTCCGGCCGGGGAGATCTCGCTGCGCTCGGCCTCGCTGGACTCGGTGGCGGTGGTCGAGCGGGCGTCCGGCGAGATGCTCGGTCAGGTGGAGGCCGAGCGCGCCTTCACCACCGTTCACCCCGGCGCGATCTACCTCCACCTCGGCCGCTCCTACGAGGTGGCCGAACTCGACGTCGACGGACGGCGCGCGATCGTCGACGTCTTCGAGGGCGACTGGTACACGCAGCCGAAGAAGGAGACGATGGTCTACGTGGAGGCGGTCGGTGCACAGCGCCGGCTCGGCCCTTGCGACTCGAGCCCCGCCGAGCTTCACTTCGGTGCCGTCGCGGTCACCGAGCAGGTGATCGCCTACCAGCGAAAGAGCCTCACCGGCCACTCCGTGATCGACCTCGTGCCGCTCGACCTGCCGGAGCAGAACTTCCCGACTCAGGCGCTCTGGTACGTGCTCGAGGACGAGCTCGCCGGGCCGAGGGTCCTGGCGCCCGAGGTGCTCCTCGGCGCCCTGCACGCGACCGAGCACAGCCAGATCGCCGTCCTGCCGCTGCTCGCTATGTGCGATCGCTGGGACATCGGCGGCCTCTCCACGAACATCCATTTCCAGACCGGCCTTCCAACGATCTTCATCTACGACGGCCACCCGGGTGGGGTGGGGATCGCGCGGCGCGGCTACGACGAGTTCGAGCGCCTCGTGGCCGACGCCGCGCGGCTCGTCGGCGAGTGCCCCTGCGCCGAGGGCTGCCCCTCATGCGTGCAGAGCCCGAAGTGCGGCAACCTGAACGAGCCGCTCCACAAGGCGGGTGCGCTCGAGCTCATGGACTCGATGATCAACCTGATCGCGGCGGCCCGCCGCCCGACGCGCGGATGAGGGCACAGCAGATCGCGGTGATCGGCAGCGGCCTGCCCGACGACGGCCTTGCCGAGACCGCGGCCGAGGTCGGCCGGCTGCTCGCGGAGGCGGGCGCGATCGTCGTCTGCGGCGGCCTGCGCGGGGTGATGGAGGCGGTCGCGCGTGGAGCGGCGGACGCCGGCGGCGACGTGATCGGGATCGTGCCCTCGGCGGACCCCGCGGACGCCAACCCGCACTGCACGCACGTCGTCGCGACGAGCACCGGGACGGCGCGCAACCTCGCCGTCGTCGCCTCCGCCGAGGCCGTGATCGCCCTGGGCGGCGCCTGGGGGACGCTGAGCGAGATCGCCTTCGCCCGCAATATCGACCGCCCGCTGATCGCGCTCGGGAGCTGGGAGATTGAGCCGCCGGACACGTTCGAGGGGGAGCTCGGGGTCCTGCCGGCGCAGACGCCGGCGGAGGCCGTGGCGCTCGCTCTGGGCGGCTGATGGCGCCGCGCCTCACGCTCGACGGTTGGGAGCCGCTCCCGATCACGCCTGATCTGCCGCCGCGGACGGTCGACGTCTGTGCCGCCGAGCTCGACGCCCTCGACCCGGCGTTGGCGGCGCCGCTCTCCGACGAGGAGCGCGCGCGGGCCGCGCGCCTCGTCCGCGAGCGCGACGCAAGACGCTGGAGACGGGCCCGCGGCCTGCTGCGCACGCTCCTGGGTCGCTACCTCGCTGTCGATCCCGCCGGGATCGAGATCGGGACCGGGGCGCGCGGTAAGCCCACGGTCGCGGGCGACCTGCGCTTCAACCTCTCGCGCTCGGGCGGCATCGCCCTCTACGCGTTCGCCCGCGGCCGCGCCGTCGGGATCGACATCGAGGCACGGGAACGACCCAACCGCGAGCTGGCGATCGCGCGGCGCGCGTTCCCCGAGGCGGTCGAGCGCCTCGCTTCCCTAGACGAGCCCGAGCGCGGCGACGAGTTCCTGCGCCTGTGGGCACGCCACGAGGCGGCCGTCAAGTGCCTCGGCACGGGCCTCGCCCAGCCGCCGAGCGAGGCGCGCCGCGACGGCCTCTGGATCGACGACCTCGAGCTCGCCCCCGGCATCGCGTGCGCGCTCGCGGTCGACGGCGGGCCGCCGGAGGCCGTCCGTCGCTGGGCGATCCTCACGAGTTGACGCAGAGACGGCGCGCGAATACGTTGGGCTCATGGCGCACAAGGCGAGCGCCGCGTTCGCGGCGCTCCTGGCGGCGGTCGGGCTCTCGGCAGCACTCGCCGGCGCCGTCGTGCCCGGACCGACGACCTGCGATAGCGCGTCGAAGACCGTCAAGTTCGAGAGCGTCGACACGCTTCGCGACACGATCAGCGCCAGGGCGGGCCCCGCCGGCGCGATCATCGTCAAGGCGAGCGGCGCGTCGGAGGTCGATGGCTACAACCGCGAGGACACCTGCCCGGCGCCGCCCGGCGGCCGGTGGGAGCTGGTCGTCCTGAGCGGCGATCACGGCGGCGACACGATCGATGTGGGGGCGGTGCCGAAGGGCGTCAAGGCGAGGCTCAACGGCGGCGGCACGGTTGACAGCCTCGAGGGCCATGCCGGCGTCGACGAGCTCCGCGGCGGCTCCTCCCACGACACGCTGAAGGCGTTCGAGGGCGACGATCTGCTCGTCGGCGGCGAGAGCACCGACAAGCTGCTCGCCGGGCGCGGCGACGACACGATCAGGGTCCGCGACGGCGGCCGGCAGGCGGATCGCGCGAGCTGCGGCGCCGGCCACGACATCGCAATTGCCGATCGCGCCGACGAGCTCAAGGGCTGCGAAACCGTCCGCTGACGGCGCTCGCCGGACGCTAGCCTTACCCGCCCGGGCGAGGTAGCTCAGTTGGTAGAGCACACGACTGAAAATCGTGGTGTCGCCGGTTCGATTCCGGCCCTCGCCATTGCCTAGGGGAACGCGGCGGGCCGTTGAGTTGGATCTGGATCGCCACCGCGATCGCCCTCTTCTTATACGCGGGCCTCGTGCTCGCGCTCGTGCTCGCCGGTCGGCGCACCGACGCGCGCGCGCTGGCGCGATTCATCCCGGACTGCATCGTGCTGTTTCGGAGCTTGCTGGGCGATCCGCGCGTCCCTCGCTCGCGGAAGATCGTGATCGTCGCGCTGATCGGCTATCTGGTGATGCCGATCGACCTCGTGCCGGATTTCATCCCGATCGCGGGACAGCTCGACGACGCGATCATCGTTGCGCTCGTCCTCCGCTTGGCCCTGCGGAGTGGCGGCCCGAGCCTGCTCCGCGAACACTGGCCCGGCCCGCCGAGCTCGCTCGACGTCGTGAGCCGCTTGGCGGGCCTGCGTTCGCGCTCCGATTAGAGCTCCTGGGATCGAGTGCACCTGCTTGCCGGTGGGCGCCGGCAATTCGGTGCAATCGGTCAGTGAACTGCCCGCGCCAGTTCGCCGAACAACGCGGGCCAGTCGACGTCTCCGTCGCTCGATCCGAAGCGGGCGACGACGAGGTCGTCGCGCGGGGAGACGTAGATGAACTCGCCGAGGTTGCCGCGGGCCATGAAGGCGCCGCCGGGCTCGACCCACCACCAGAATCCGTAGTAGGAGTTCGCGACGGGGCTCGTCGAGCGCCGCACCCACCACCCTGGCACAAGCTGGTGCCCCCGCCAGGCGCCGCCGTTCAGGTAGAGGACGCCGAGCCGGGCGAAGTCGAGCGCCCGCGCGTTGATGCCGCTCTCCATCTTCTCGAAGCCGCTCGCCTCGCTGTCGAGGCTCCAGGAGGCATCGAACTGCGCGCCGAGCGGCCACCAGAGCTTCCGCTCCAGATACTCCGCCACCGGCACTCCGGTGGCGCGCTCGAGGATCATCCCGAAGAGCAGCGGGTTGTAGTTGTTGTAGTGCCAGCCGCTGCCCGGCGCCTCGACGATCTGCGTGTCGGAGAGTGCGAGATCTCGCAGGTCGGTGCCGTAATACGTCTCGGCGTCGTCGCCCCAGGGGAGGCCGTTCTCGTCGTAGCGCAGCCCCGACCTCATCGACACCAGGTCGCCGATCGTGATCCGGGCGAAGCGCCGATCACGCTCGAGCAGCTCCGGCAGGTATTCGGTGATCGGGTCGTTGACGCTCCCGCTTGCGCCGTCGGCGAGCGCGATCCCGAGCAGCGCCGAATCGAAGGACTTCGCGACCGAGAACGAGGTCTGGATCGACTCGCGGTTGTCGCCGCCAAAGTAGCGCTCGTAGGTCAATCTGTCTTCGCGCAGCACGATGAACGCCGTCGTGTCGGACGAGCCGAGCAGCTCGCCGAGCGGCCGGCCGGTCACCTGGAGGTCGTCGAGGTCGACCGGGTCGCGCTCGAAGAGCGCCGGCTCGCGCGACGCCTCCACCACGCGCAAGGGGAAGCGGAGGTAGTCGTCGGTATCCGCCTCGCGCCAGAGGATCGCTCGTGCGACCCCGGAGCGGTTCTTGAGCAGGGAGGCGGAGCCGAATACGACCGCGGTGACGGCCGCGAGCGCCAGCACGAGCGCGAGAAGCCATCGCAGCGGCCGTGGCGGGCGCGACCCTGGCCCGCCACGAGGCCGCTGCTCGGCTACTCGAGCGAGGTGAACGCCAGGTCCCAGTTCGCGTTGAACTTGTTGATCACGCCGGCGACATCCGCTGACTCGATGTTCGCCTGGTTGTCCCAGATGTACATGATCACCGGAGCCTGCGCCATCACCATCCGGTCGACCTCACCCCACGCCTGGTTTCGCTCGTCGAGGTCATCGATGAGCTTCGCCTTGTCGATCGCGTCGTTCACCTCCGGCACGTCGAGCAGCGAGGCGTTCGAGTTGTTCTCGGCCAGGATGTTCTCGCCGTTGAACGTCGCGTCGAACATCGACTGGCCGTCGTTGAAGTCCTTGAGCCAGCCGAAGTTCGGGCAGGCGTCCGGCGTGTTGTCCGGCACCCAGCAGAACTTCGTGTACATGACGTCGTGGGTCGCCTTTTGCAGCGTCACGTCGAAGCCGAGCTGCTCGAGCTGGTTCTTCACGACCTCAGCGGTGTCGGAGCCCGGCGGCGAGTCGTCGCCCACCAGCGTCACCTTGCAGTCGGCCCCCTCGCACTTGCCGCTCGAGTAGCCGGCCTTCTTCATGTACTCGGCCGCGAGCTCCGGGTCGCCCTCCGGCTGGGCGAGGAAGTCGAGGCTGGGATCGCCCTCGAGCCCGCCCGCCTCCTCGAAGCCCGGGAACTCCGGCGGGATGAAGTGGCTCGCGACCGGACCGGTCAGCTCGCCGCCGCGCGTGTTGCGCAGGTCGACCCGGTTGGCGTTCGCGATCACCGCCTTGCGAACATCGATGTCGTCGAATGGCGGCTTCGAGGTGTTGAGCGCGACGTAGCGGTTTCCGCCTGACGGCGTCAGGGTCAGCTGGCCCTCCTCGCCTGAGGTCGCCGCCTGCTTGATCGCCACGGGCGGTGCCGTGAAGTCGCCGTTGACCATCGCCGACCCGTCGAGGATCTTCTTCGCGGCGGAGACCGTGTCGGCGAATCCCTCGCGGATCTCGATCTCGTCGAGGTAGGCCGGGCGGAAGTCACCCTCCGAGGGCTTCCAGTTCGGGTTGCGAACCAGGTGGATCTCCTTGTTCGGCGTGTAGCCGGTGAGGTCGCCGGTGCAGTCGTCCGTGACGTCGCCGCCCTCGACGCAGTCGTTCTCGATCATGTACGGGCCGCTCGCGACCTGATGATCGCCATAGGTCGACGGGTTCTCGGCGTCGAACCGCTTCGCGTACTCCTTCGGCACCGGGCCGCCAACCGGAAGCGACAGCGCGCCGATCACTCCGACCGAGGTCGTATTGGTGAGTTCGATCTCGAGCGTCGTGTCGTCCGGCGTGGTGATGCCCTTGACGTCCGGCGCGCCACCGATCGGGTCGTCCTGGGCCTGTTTGAGCGCATCCTCGAAGCCGACCACGCCGTTCAGATAGGTCTGCACGTAGCCGTTGGCGACCCCCGGCAGCAGGGCCCGCTCGATCGCGTATTTCACGTCGTCGGATGTCACCGCGCGGTCGACGGGCGGCGAGAAGCGCACGTCGCTGCGCAGGTGGTACGTGATCGTCTTGCCGTCGGGGCTCACCTCGGGGGCGTCCTCGGCGAGCAGCGGCGTGGGCTGCTCGACATCCTCCGGCGCCCAGCCGACGAGTCCGGACTGCGTGGCCGCGCTGACCATGTAACTGAACTGGTAGTACTGCGCGCCGGCATCGATGTAATCGACATCCGACGCGGCGATCACGGTCAGGGTGCCTCCGCGCTTCGCGTCGGCCGGAGGTTGGGTGACGGCGGGGAACTGGCTGCCGGTGACGTCCCCGTCGCTCTCGCCGCCCGCGGAATCGTCGTCCGAGCCGCACGCGGTGAGCACCATGACGCTCGCAAGCGTCGCGGCCAAGGCGATCGTGAGTGAAGCCTTCCTCCCGCGATCGCTCGCTCGCCTCACCAAACCAACCTCCCGTCTCGCGCGCTGGCCACCCGTGACGCCATTGATGCACGAGAAGGTGAGGTCGCTCTTACACAGGAGTACGAGTCAGGTAAGACTCACAGTACGCAACACACTGTGCTACGTCGCGGGGGCAGCTGCGCCGCACGCTGGCGACCCAGCCGTCTCATAGAAGCGCGGAACCGGTCAAGGATCGACGCGCGCGTGAGGTCGGTCACCCGTAGGCGAAGGGATTGGGGCTGCTAGAGGAAGCGCCGATGGGGTATGACAATCGCGATGGAGGCGGTCTCGGGCCCGACTGATCTCACCGTGCGCGCCTGGTGGCATGCGCTCCGCGACGCCGTGAGCGCGTTTCGCGCCAAGGACCTTCTCGACAACGCCGCCGCCCTCACCTACTACTCGGTGCTCTCGATCTTCCCCGCCCTGATCGTGCTCGTCTCCCTGCTCGGCGTGTTCGGCTCGGAGGACTCCGTGCAGAGCCTTCTGCGGATCGTCGACGACCTCGGCTCCACCTCCGCGGTCGACACGCTGCGGACGCCGATCGAGAACATCGTCGAGAGCTCGAGCGCAGCGGGAATCGCGCTTGTCCTCGGTCTCGCCGCGGCGCTGTGGTCCGCGTCCGGCTACATCGGCGCCTTCATGCGCGCCGCCAACGAGGTCTACGACGTCGAGGAGGACCGGCCCTTCTACAAGCTGCGCCCGCTGCAGATCCTGATGACGGTGGTGATGACGCTGATCGTCGCGCTCGTTCTGGTGGCCCTGGTCGTCACCGGGCCGCTCGCCGATGCGATCGGCGACGAGCTCGGGCTCGGAGCCGCGGCCGTGACCGCGTGGTCGATCGCCAAGTGGCCGCTTCTGTTCGGGACCGTCGTCCTCGTGATCGGCCTGCTCTACCGCCTCTCGCCCAACGCGCGTCACGCGGGGCTGCGCTGGATCCTGCCCGGGAGCCTCGTCGCCACGGTGCTCTGGATCGTCGCCTCGGCCGGCTTCAGTGTCTACGTCGCCAATTTCGGCTCCTACTCGGGCACCTACGGGAGCCTGGCCGGCGGGATCGTGCTCCTGGTGTGGCTGTGGCTGACCAACGTCTCGATCGTGTTCGGCGCGCAGTTCGCCGCTGAGCTCGAGCGGACCGGCCGCGCCGCGGAGTACGCGACGCCGCCGGGGGAGTTCGCCCCGTTCGTCAGCCACGCGAAGGAGGATGAACCGGGACCGGAGGCGCGCGAGGGCTACTCGACCAGCGCGCCACCCGCGCGATAGCCGCAGGCTCGCAGGAGAGAGGGGCGGCGTCCGGTCCCCTCTCTAAGTTGCGAGCAGTGAACGCTCAAGGTCAGATCGAGGCCCTTCAGCCGTCGCTCGAGGCGGCGCCCGAGGCTCGGCGCTCGGCGCGGACGTTCGTCCGCGACTTCGGCGAAGGGGACTCGGTGGCGGGGGCATTCGCGGTCCGCGAGCGCGAGCGGCGGACGCGCAAGAACGGCGAGGATTACCTGCGCCTCGTGGTCGCCGATCGCACCGGATCGCTGGAGGCGGTGGCGTGGGAGGACGTCGACGACTGCTTCCACTGCTCCGATCCCGGGACCGTTGTCTACCTCGAGGGGCGCTTCGAGGTCCATCCCCGCTACGGCTCGAAGATCACGATCCGCTCGATCAGGGTGGCCAGCGAGGAGGAGTACACGCACGAGGAGCTCGCCGAGGGGCCGCCGGTTCCCGTCGAGCAGCTCGAGGACGATCTGCGGCGGCTCCTGCAGACGATCCAGAACCCGCACCTGAGCGCCCTGCTCGAGAGGCTCTTCGCGCCCGAGACCAGGGTCTGGCGGCGGTTCCGCGTGGCGCCGGCGGCGAAGTACTACCACCAGGCCTATCCGCATGGACTGCTCGACCACACGCTCTCCGTCGCCCAGGCCGTGAGCGCCGCGGCGGCCGCGTTCCCGGGCATCGACCGCGACGTCGCCGTCACCGGCGCGCTCCTTCACGACATCGGCAAGACGCTCGCCTACAACAGCGATCCGCTGGCGATCGATCTCACCGATGCCGGCAGGCTGATCGGCGAGATCCCGCTCGGCTACTACCTGGTGCGACGCACGATCGAGTCGATCGACGGCTTCGAGCCGGAGCTCGCCCAGGCGGTCCTCCACATCATCCTCTCCCACCACGGCAAGCTCGAGAACGGCTCGCCCGTGGTTCCGGCGACCCGCGAGGCGACGCTCGTGCACGCGATGGACAACCTCGGCGGCACGCTCGGCAGCTTCGACCGGATCGAGCGCGAGCTGGCGGACGGCGAGGCTTGGTCGCGCTTCGACCGCGGCATCGACTCCGCCGCCTACTTCCGCTCCCGCCGCGCGGCTTAGCCGCGGCCGGATCAGCGGCCGAAACGGTCCGTGCAGCGCTCGATGCGCCGCGCGCCAGCCCCGTCGTCGATCGCTCGCCGGATGCAGCTCTGGAGCCCGTCCGCGTCGACCCCGTTCGTCTGATCGAGTGCCCGGTCGACCTGATTTGGATCCGGTTCGGCACTTTGAACTGATCGTCAGCCGAACAGGAGGTCGTCGGCAAGGTTCCGGCAGCGCTGCATCGGCGCCACCTCGAAGCCGGCCTGCTTGACGCAACTGCGCACGCGCAGGGCGGCGGCGGAGTCGCCTTGGGCGTGGAGGCTGTCGGCGTAGGAGAGCGCGGAGCTGCGATCGCTCTGCACGGTGTGGACGAGCCGCTGGGCGGGATGCAGGAGCCGACCTCCCGCGCCGCGGCGGGCCAACCGCTTTGCAGGCTGTCGCGGTAGGAGTTCGCGCGGCTGTGCGCCGCCTGCAGGTTCGAATCATGAAGAGCCTGCTGCGCGTGCTGCTGGCTGCGGTTGAACTGGTCGCCCGCCGAGTTGACCGCCTTCTCGGCGGTGTCCAGCACGGGGCGCACGATGAAGAAGCAGGCCGCCGCGAGCACGGCGACGGTCGTCACGACCTTGATGATCGGGTTGATCACGGTGCCGGCGCCGATCATCTGGCCAACCCGAGCCGCAGGTGTCAGACCTCCAAGGCCGCGCGCGGCCGATGCGGGCCCGCAAATTGCGTGCTTTAGCTCCCCCCGGGTGGGGAGGGCGGCCCCGATCCCTCAATATCCTGGGACCGCTCCATGGCCAAGGACACAGAAAAGCTGATCCGCCAGCTGTCGCTCATCTCGTTCCTGATGGCCAACCGCCGCCCCGTCTCGGCGCTGGAGATCAAGCGCGAGGTCGAGGGCTACAGCTCGATGAACGAGGATGCGTTCGCGCGCCGCTTCTACGCCGATCGCGCCGAGCTCGAGAGCCTCGGGATCTCACTGCAGGTCGAGAAGCCCGCCGAGGGCTTCTTCGAGGCCGAGCTCTACGCGCTGCCGCCGGAGAACTACTACCTGCCGCCGATCGAGTTCACCGACTCCGAGCTCGCGGCTCTGCGCACTGCGCTCGGCCTCCTCGACGGCGAGTTCGCCTACGCCGAGCCGCTCAGGCTGGCGCTGCAGCAGGTCTCGTGGGGGAGGCCGAGCCCCCTGGTTGAGGGCGAGGAGGCGCCGATCGACGTGAAGCTCGCGGCCTCTGCCGGCGGCCGCGAGCTCTCCCAGCGCCTGGCGAAGATCGAGACCGCGATCTCCCGCCGCAAGACGATCGAGTTCTCCTACTACTCGCTGCAGCGCGACGAAGTCTCCGACCGCAAGGTCGACCCCTACCACCTCGTCTTCCGCGACGGGCAGTTCTACCTGATCGGCTACTCGCACGAGCGCGAGGAGGTTCGCGTCTTCCGCCTGTCGCGGATCCGCGGCAAGGTCTCCTACGCAACCAAGGCCGAGCACGACTTCTCCCCTCCCGAGGACTTCGACCGTCGCGACTACGGTCGACGCGCGGACTGGCAGATGGGCGAGATCTCGGGCACGGCGCGGGTCTTCCTGCGCGAGCGGACCGCCTGGCTCGTCGAGCGCGACTTCGGGCGCCACGGCACGTTCTCGAAGCCGACCAAAAAGGACGGTGTCAAGGGACGCGGCTCCGTGTTCGAGACCGAGTACGCCTCGAGGCGACAGCTCATCTCGTGGGTCTTGAGCTGGCGCGAGAACGCCCGCCTCCTCGAGCCGCCCGAGCTCGCCAAGGAGGCGGAGAAGCGGCTGGCGCTG
>Ga0126307_10000871_pt1 | contig 19974 bp, 16 predicted proteins | sample Plot28_FD_89955 | JGI IMG/M metagenome (GOLD analysis project Ga0126307, IMG submission 89955) | Serpentine soil microbial communities from UC McLaughlin Reserve, CA, USA - Plot28 | ecosystem: Environmental > Terrestrial > Soil > Grasslands | place: USA: UC McLaughlin Reserve, Lake County... | reverse complement strand
TCGTGCGGGCCCTACCCCACGTCGAGCTCACCCCCGACGTCGTCGCCGAGATCATGCGTCGGTGCCGCGAGGCCGGCATCCAGTTCGACGACGTGTTCGACGACCTCGAGCTCGACGGCGCCGTACCCGACACGTCCGACCCGAGCGCCGCCCTCCTGCTGGGCGGCGGTTCGGCCGCCACCGTCGTGGTCCTCGACGCCGAGCGCACGGCCGCCACCAGCGCCTCCCGGGCGCGACGACTGTCCGCCGGCCTGCGTCGCCGCAGCCGCCTCAGCGCCGATCGTGCCGCCGAGGGGGGCAGCGGCACGTCGGATCCGGTGCGGATGTACCTGCGCGAGATCGGGCGCGTCCCGCTGCTCATTGCCGCCGAAGAGGTGGAGCTTGCCCAGCGCATCGAGGCCGGTGCCGAGGCGTCGGAGCGTCTGGCCGACCTCGACGCCGCCGGCGAGCTAGGCGCGCTCCCGGTCGACGAGGCGGGCACATTGCAGCGCCTCGCCGACGACGGCGACGAGGCGAAGAGCGCGCTGATCCAGGCCAACCTGCGGCTGGTCGTGTCGATCGCCAAGCGCTACGTAGGCCGCGGCATGCAGTTCCTCGACCTCATCCAGGAGGGGAACATGGGGCTCATGCGGGCGGTCGAGAAGTTCGACTACACGAAGGGCTTCAAGTTCTCGACCTACGCCACCTGGTGGATCCGACAGGCGATCACCCGGTCGATCGCCGACCAGGCCCGCACCATCCGCATCCCCGTCCACATGGTCGAGTCGATCAACCGGGTGCACCGGGTGCAGCGGCAGATGGTGCAGGAGCTCGAGCGCGAGCCCAGCGTCGACGAACTGGCCGAGGCGGTCGGCATGTCGGCCGACCGGGTGCGCGAGATCCAGCGCATCTCTCTCGACCCGCTGTCGCTCGACTCGCCGGTCGGCGAGGAGGACGACTCCTACCTGGCCGACTTCATCAAGGACGACGGCGCCGAGGAGCCGCTCGACGCGGCCACGCGGCAGATGCTGCAGGAGGCCGTGAAGGACGTGCTCGACGAGCTCAACGAGCGCGAGCGCGAAGTCGTCATCATGCGTTTCGGGCTCGACGACGAGCAGGCCCGCACGCTCGAGGAGGTGGGCAAGACCTTCGGCGTCACCCGCGAGCGCATCCGCCAGATCGAGTCGAAGACCCTCGCCAAGCTCCGCCACCCGCACCGCTCACAGAAGCTGCGCGACTACCTCGAGGGCGAGTAGATCGTTCCGGCTTGTCTGTCACACCGCTCCTCGATGATGGGGCGATGGGATACCGGGGGAAGGTCGTCGAGCGAGAGCGGGCGCCCGCGCATTCGCAGCACGAAGCATCCGATGGGGTGTCCGGGCGTCTCGTACAGCTGCAGTCGCACTCGTCGCGCAGTGATGGGCTTGGTGACGGCGCTGCTATCCTCCGACAGTTCGTTCCGGGGTAGCTCAATTGGCAGAGCAACGGATTGTTAATCCGTGGGTCGTGGGTTCGAGCCCCACCCCCGGAGCTTCCGCCGTGAGGGCCTGTAGCTCAGTGGTCAGAGCAGGCGACTCATAATCGCTAGGTCGTGGGTTCGATCCCCACCGGGCCCACGGCAAGAGCCCAGGCAGAACGGCTCCGGGGCGCACCATCGGGACAGCGTTGTCATCGACGCTCGCCTGTCCCTGCACTGACCCGATCGGAGACGTCGTGGACGCGAGCGAAGCACTCGAGGCAGCCCGGAGGATGCGGCGGGCGATGCTCGGCGACGAGTACGTCGACGCGCAGTCCGCCGACCCCAACCCCACGATGCTGGAGTTCCAGGACTACATCACCTCGATGGCGTGGGGCGTCTGGACCCGCGGCGGTGCCCTGAGCCCACGGGACCGGAGCCTGCTCGTCCTCGCCATGACCGCCGCCCTCGGGCGCATGGAGGAGTTCCGCCTCCACGCCAGCGCGCGGTCGAGAACGGGGGTGACCGACGAGGAACTGGACGAGCTGCTGTTCCAGGTGGCCGCCTACTGCGGTGCGCCGGCCGGCATCTCGGCCAAGCGGGCGCTGCTGGAGGTCCGGGCGCAGGAGCGCCGCAGCTGATGGCGCCGACGGTCGGCTTCGTCGGGCTCGGGAACATGGGGAGCGCGCTCGCCGCAAACCTGGTCGCGGCGGGCCACGACCTGGTCGTCCACGACGTAGCCGGACCGGACCGGAGCCCCGAGGGTGCGACGTTCGTGGACGACGTCGCGGCGGTCGCCCGGCGGGCGGCGATCGTCCTGCTCAGCCTCCCCGACGGGAGCGCGTCCGAGGCGGTCGCCCGTGCGCTCGTCGCCGCGCCCGACCGGGAGGTGACCCACGTCGTGGACACCTCGACGGTGGGCCTGGACCCGGCGAAGGCGATCGACGCGCTCCTCGTCGAGGCGGGCATCGCCTACGTGGACGCACCGGTGTCCGGGGGCGTGGCCGGAGCCCGCGCGCGGACGCTCGCGGTGATGTACGCCGGCTCGCCTGCGGCCTGCGCGGCGGTCCTGCCCGTGCTGGCGGGTCTGAGCGACCGCCGCTACCACGTGGGCGACGAACCGGGCATGGCCCAAGCGCTGAAGCTGGCGAACAACTTCCTGTCGGCGGCGGCGCTGGCCGCGACGAGTGAGGCCGTCGCCTTCGGGACCTCGGTGGGCCTCGACATGGCCACGATGTTCGAGGTGCTGAACACCTCGAGCGGCCAGAGCGCGGCCAGCAGCGACAAGTTCGTCAACCACGTCATGACCGGTCGCTACTCGTCGGGGTTCGCCAACACGCTGATGTCGAAGGACGTGCAGCTCTACCTGCGTGCCGTGGAGTCGCAGCGGGCCCCCGCGGCGATCGGCCACGTGACGGCGGAGATCTGGCAGCGCTTCGCCGCCACCGAGCCCGGCGTCGACTTCACCCGGATCTACCCCTTCGCCACGGGCTCGTGACCGCTCTCACGGGGTGGAGTTGTGGAGGTGCGTCGGCGAGCGACGACCACGCGCACGACCGCTACGTCCCGTCTCGGCGCAGCAGCAGGACGCCCGACGGCGTGCCGCCGCCCGAGGTGACCACGGCCATCCGGGCGCCGGGGATCTGACGCTCGCCGGCCTCGTGCCTGAGCTGGGCCATCGCCTCGTAGAAGAAACCGAAGCCGTGCGTGCGTCCCTCGGAGAGCTGGCCGCCGTGCGGGTTGACGGGGAGATCGCCGCCGATCGCGATGCGCCGGCCACCGTCGAGCCAGTCCTTGGCCTCGCCGATGCCGCAGAACCCCAGCGCCTCGAGCCAGGAGATGGCGTTGAAGGTGAAGCCGTCGTAGAGGAGCGCCACGTCGACGTCGGCCGGTCCCAGGCCGGTGCGGGTCCACAGGTGCGCCGACTGGCCGAGCACCTGGGGCTCGTGGGTGATCGTCCCCTGGGCCCACGAGATCCGCTCGGTGATCTGGGTGCCGACCGCCTCCACCCGCACGGCGGGCTTGGGCAGATCGGCCGCTACCGAGGCGTCGGACACGACGACCGCGATCGACGCGTCGCAGGGGACGTCGCAGTCGTAGAGCCCGAACGGGCTCGTGATGGGCCGGGCCGACAGGTAGTCGTCCATGGTCATCGGGTCGCGGTAGATCGCCGCGGGGTTGCGAGCGGCGTTGTCCCGGCCGTTGAGCGCGATCCAGCCCAGCATCTCGCGGGGCGCGCCGTACCGGTGCAGGTACTGGTTGGCGTTCATGCCGATCCAGTTGGCGGCCGACATGGCGCCGAAGGGGGCGCGCCACTCGTGCATCGCCCCCGACACCCGGCCGCCGGCCATGCCAGGGCCGCCGCCCGCGCCGAGGCGGAGGGCGGCGTAGGTCGACTCCCACACTGTGCGGAAGCACAGGACGTGCCGGCACAGGCCGCTGGCGACTGCGAGCATCGCCGCGATCACCGCCCCGCCCGGGCCGGGCAGGTCGCCGCCGCCGTTGATCCAGGTGGGCCGCAGTCGCAGCGCCTCCTCGACGGCGGTGACGCCGCCCTCGCTCATGCCCATCGCGACACCGCCCGGGTAGGTGGACATCCCGTCGATGTCGTCCAGGGAGAGGCCGGCGTCCTCCACCGCCGCCAGGCAGGCGTCGACTGTCAGCGAGAGCGGATCGACCATCAGGCGCCGGCCGATCGCCGAGCGCCCGATTCCCGACAGGACCACCCGGTGCTCGAACCGGTCGTCGCTGGCCGGCGGCCGGGGGTCCGGGCGCTCGGGCTCGCCCACCCGGTCGATCGGGTCGGTCTCGCCCGTCGGCTCGAACAGCGGCAGCCACACGTCCTCGTGCTGCTCGAATCGGACCGCCACCTCCAGGCCGATGTGAACCTCGGCGGGGTCGCACCCCACGATGTTGGTCGTCAGGTGCACGGTCGGGTCGTCGGCGAGCGCGACGTTGGCGATGACGTACGGGGGGTCGAAGCCGGGCAGCCAGTGGTGGCGGTTGACGGTGAAGCCGACGACGGTTCCGCGGCCCGACACCTCCGTCGGTTCCCACGCCCGGCTCCGGCAGACCGGGCACACCGGCACCGGGGGGTGGACGAGCGCCTTGCACTCCTGGCAGCTCTGGATCCGGAGGCGACCGTCGGCCCCGGCCGTCCAGAACCACTCGTTGAAGGGCGTGACCTGCGGGAGCGGTCGCACCGAGGATCAGAACGTGCCGGACAGGAACTCGACGGCCGCGGTCGCGGGCGGGAACGAGCCCGAGGTCCCCGCGCTGAAGTAGCCGGCGTCGGTGACGATCGTGATGCCCGTGATGCCGACGGCGGCGTCGCTGCACAGAAAGACCAGCGGGTACGCCTGCTCGAGCGGTGTCGAGGGCTCGATGCCGACCTCGTCGCGGTAGTCGGCGCCGAAGGTGAGCCACGTCTCCTTGTTGGCCTGGGCCAGCGGCGTGTTCGTCGGCCCGGGCATGATGGCGTTGATGCGCACGCCCCGCTTGAGCAGGCCGAAGGCCTCGCGGGCGACGTAGGCGTTGATAGCGAGCTTGCTCCACATGTAGTCCGCCTTGCCGTTCTCCTGCGCCCACCGCGTGGCGCCGTCGAAGTCGCGGATCTCGAGGTACTCGTTGAGCCGGGTCAGGTTGGCCTGCCATCCGTATCCGGCGGCGGACGAGATCAGGCCGATGGCCGACCCGCGGGGGACCAGGTCGTCGCCGAGAAGCCGGTCGATCACGTGGCGGTGGCCGATGAAGTTGATGCGCTCGATGCCCGGGGTGCCGTCGGCCACGCCGGCGCACGAGAACAGGGCGTGTACCGGGCCGCCGCATTCGTCGACGGCGGCGTCGATCGACGCCTTGTCGGACAGGTCGACGTGGATGGCCTTGACGCCCGGGAGGGAGACCTCGGCGCGGTCCATGACGACGACCTCGGCGCCGGCGTCCTTGGCCAGCTCCGCGACCGCGGCGCCCATCCCGGTGGCGCCGCCGACGACCAGCGCCCGCTTGCCGTCGTACCTGAATGCGTCGAACGTGCTCATCTCGTTGCTCCGTGGGGTGGTGGGTTGGTGGGTTGGTGGTGATCGGGCCCGGTCAGGCCACCACGCCGCGGACCTTCAGGTCCACGATCGCGTCCCAGTCGAGGCCGAGGTCGTTGAGGATGGCGTCGCCGTGCTCGTTGAACTGGGGCGCCCGCCGGGGCGCCGCCGGCTGCTCGTCGTACTGGATGGGGGCGGCGGCCAGCTTGAACGGAAGGCCGTCCGCGGTCTCGCAGTCCTGCACGTAGCCGTTGGCGACGGTCTGCGGGTCGGTCGAGGCCTCGAGCGTGTCCTGCACCATGGCCCACTGCCCGCTGAAGCCGGCAAGCCGCTCGCGCCACTCGCTCGACTCGCGCTGGACAACGGCCTCACGGAGCAACTCGGTCGCGACGGCGACGTTCTCCCTGATCGCCTCGGCGTCGGCGAAGCGCTCGTCGGTGGCGAGCTCGGGCTGTCCGACGACCGCGCAGAGCTCGGGCCAGTACTTCGCCGCCTGCAGGCACGTGAGCGACAGGAACTTGCCGTCCTTGGTCGTGTAGGTAGCGGTGAGCGGATTACCGGTGGGGGCGTGCGGCGGCGGCGGGGCCCACCCCACGCCGTGCTGGAGCGACAGCGCCAGCGCGGCGCCCATCGACCACATGCCGATGCCGAGGAGCGACACGTCCACGGTCGTGGCCTCGCCGGTGCGCTCGCGGTGGAACAGCGCTCCCATGATCCCGCCCGCGATCGTCATCGCCCCGATCGAGTCGCCGAAGGCCGGCGCGGGTGGCCCGGGCACGTAGTCGTATTCGGGCTGCTTCATGCCGGCGGCGATGCCTGACCGGCACCAGTAGGCGAGCGAGTCGTAGGACCCGCGGTCGGCGTCGGGCCCGCGCTCGCCCTGGCCGGTGCCGCGGACGTAGATCATGCGCGGGTTGTGCGCCCGGATGTCGTCGACGTCGATTCTGAGCTTCGACCGGACGCTGGGGAGCTTGTTGGTCAGGAACACGTCGCACGTCGCCGCCAGCCGGTACAGGATCTCGAGGCCCTCCTCAGACGTGAGGTCGAGCGCCAGGCTCTGCTTGCCCCGGTTCGAGTGCTCGAGCAGGACGTGGACGTTGGTGCCCATCACCGCGAGCCCGCTCGAGGCCAGGCCCCGCATGGCGTCGCCCCGCTCGACGTGCTCGATCTTGATGACGTCGGCGCCCCAGTCGGCGAGGAGAGCCGACGCAGCGGGGACGAACGTGTGCTCAGCGACCTCGAGAATGCGGACGCCCTGCATGACTGCGGTCATGACCCCTCCTTGTCGATCGACAGTATGACCGAGCTGTTAGGTCGTGTGCACGCCACTCGGCCGGTGGCCACCGTCGTTGCACGCTTCTTCTGGCTGGCCTCACAATAAGTTGACCCGATCGTTAGAAAACGCGTACCGTGCCGGCTATGACGAGACGGCTTGGGTTCCCGGTCTTCGACGCGGACAACCACCTCTACGAGACCAAGGACGCGTTCACCCGCCACCTGCCCGACCGGTACAAGGGCGCCATCGACTACGTCGACGTGCGGGGGCGGACGAAGATCGTCGTCCGCGGCACGATCAGCGACTACATCCCGAACCCGACCTTCGAGGTCGTGGCCCGTCCGGGCGCCCAGGAGGAGTACTTCCGCATCGGCAACCCCGAGGGGAAGTCGTACCGCGAGCTCATCGGCGAGCCGATGCGCAGCATCCCGGCGTTCCGGGAACCTGGACCTCGCCTCGAGCTCATGGACGAGCTCGGCGTCGACCGGGCGCTCATGTTCCCCACGCTGGCCAGCCTCCTCGAGGAGCGGATGCGTGACGACCCGATGTTGGTCCACGCGGTGATCCACTCCCTCAACGAGTGGATGTACGAGGAGTGGACGTTCGACTACGAGGGCCGCATCTTCACCACGCCGATCATCACGCTGCCGATCGTCGAGAAGGCCATCGAGGAGCTGGAGTGGGCGGTCGAGCGCGGCGCCAGGACGGTGCTGATCCGCCCCGCGCCGGTGCCGGCGTACGGGGGCTCCCGGTCGTTCGGCTTCGAGGAGTTCGACCCGTTCTGGCAGGCCGTGATCGACGCCGGCGTGCTGGTGGCGATGCACGCGTCCGACAGCGGCTACTCGCGGTACCAGGGCGACTGGACGGGGCCGATGGAGATGCTGCCCTTCCGGCCCGACCCGTTCCGCACGCTCACGATGGGCAAGCGGCCCATCGAGGACGCGATGGCCGCGTTCGTCTGCCACGGTGCCTTCACGCGCTTCCCCGACCTGCGGGTGGCGTCGATCGAGAACGGCGGTGACTGGGTGGCCCCGTTCCTCGAGCACCTCGCGGACGTCCACAGGAAGATGCCCCAGGCCTTCGACGAGGACCCGGTCGAGGCGTTCACGCGCAACGTCTACGTCAGCCCGTTCCACGAGGACGACATCGATCAGCTCGTCGACCTCATGGGCGTCGATCACATTCTGTTCGGCTCGGACTACCCGCATCCGGAGGGCCTGGCCGAGCCGTGCACGTACGTCGACCACCTGCCGGACGGCCTGCCGGACGACGCCGTCGCCGCCGTCATGGGCGGGAACCTCGCTCGACTCATGCGCGTCGAGGCGCAGTCCTCCGTCTGACGCAGCCCGCCCGCCATCGATCTCACTGCTGAAGGGGAGAGCAAGCACATGGACCTCAACGGACGATCGGCGCTGGTCACGGGCGGCGCGGGCGGGCTGGGCGGCGCGACGGTGCGCCGGCTCGTGGAGGTGGGGGTGGGCGTGGCGATCTTCGACCGCGACGCGGACCGCGGGGCCGACCTGGCCAAGGAGCTCGGTGACGGGGCGGTCGCCGTCGGCGGCGACGTGAACGACGACGACGACGTGGCGGCCGCGATCGACGCCGCCCGCTCGGTCGGCACGTTCTCGCTCGTCGTGAACGTCGCCGGCGGCGGCGTCGGCGGGGGGCGCACGGTGGGGCGCGACGGTGCGCCCCACGACAAGGCGGCGTTCGTCGGCACGATGGAGATGAACGCGGTCGGCACCTTCAACGTGACCCGCCTCGCGGCCGCCGCCATGGCCGGCAACGACCCCGACGAGCACGGCCAGCGCGGCGTCGTGGTCAACACGGCGTCCATCGCCGGCATCGAGGGCCAGACCGGGCAGCTCGCGTACGCGGCGGCCAAGGCCGCGATCCTGGGCATGACGCTGCCGCTGGCCCGCGACCTGGGGGCGGTGGGGATCCGCGTCTGCGCGATCGCGCCCGGCACGATGGGGACGCCGATCATGCTCAGTGTGCCCGACCAGGTGCAGGAGCACCTGGTGAAGAACATCGTGTTCCCCAAGCGCATGGGGCGGCCCGAGGAGTTCGCACTGCTCGTCGAGTCGATCGCGCGCAACCCGTACCTCAACGGCGAGAACATCCGGCTCGACGGCGCGCTGCGCTTCCCTCCGAAGTAGCACGTGCTCACCATCGACGGCCTCCTCGGGGCGCTCGACCTCGAGCCGGCCGGCCCTGATCACTATCGAGCGGGGAACGCCGACGCCGGCCACGGGGTGATCTTCGGGGGCCAGCTGCTGGCGCAGTCGGTCATCGCCGGCCTGACCGGCCACGCCGGCAAGTGCGTCAAGACGGTGCACACGGTCTTCGCCCGCGGCGGCAAGCCGGACGCGCCCGTCGAGATCGCGGTCGACCGCATGCACGCCGGTCGGGCGTTCGGGAGCAGCACGGTGACGATCAGCCAGGGCGACCGGCTGTGCGCCCGCTCGCTTGTGCTGCTGACCGCCGACGAGCCCGACTTCATTCGCCATGCCGATCCCATGCCTGCGGCGCCGGGTCCCGAGGGCGACGCCTCCGCCGGCGACCGCGAAGGCGCGTGGCAGGTCCGCATCGCGGCCGACGTCGACGTCGACGACCCTGCGGCGGTCGGTCCGCCCGATCTCGACGTCTGGACCCGCTTCGTCGGCGCGCCCGACGACCCCGTCATCGACCAGGCGCTCCTCGCCTTCGCCACCGACGGCTTCCTCATCGCCACGGCGATGCGGCCCCATGCCGGGGTCGGGCAGGCACAGGCGCACGTCACGGTTTCCACCGGGGTGGTCAGCCACACGCTGACCTTTCACGAGCCGGCGCCGGCGGGCGAGTGGCTGCTGCTCTCACACCACAGCCCGTATGCGGGGCGCGGGCGGTGCTACGGCCGGGCGGACGTGTTCCGTCCCGACGGCGCGCTCGTCGCGTCGTTCGTCCAGGACGGCATGGTCCGACCGCTCGACGCCGCGCGCACCGGATCCGTGCGGTAGTGCGGCGCGTCGAGCGGTCGGAGCGGCGGCGCGGGGGATCGTCCTGCACGACGGTTCTGGTAGAAGGTGCGATGGCGTTGCCCCCAGTTGCAATGACGTTCTCCGAATGCGAATATAGCCTTCACGTGACGGTGGGCACAGCGGACGGGGGCTTCCGCCGAACGTGTGCCCCGCAGACAGGAGAGGGGAATGGCGATGGCTGACGCAGTCGTCGTGTCCACGGCGCGAACCGCCATCGGGACAGCGTTCAAGGGCACCCTCCTCGACGTCGACCCCTTCGAGCTGGGCACCCGGGTGGTCGCCGAGGCCGTGCGCCGCGCCGGGGTCGACCCGGCCGTCATCGACGACGTCGTCCTGGGCGAGTCGCTCTACGGCGGCGGCGACATCGCCCGCTATGCCGCCATCGAGGCCGGCCTCGAGCACGTGGCCGGCGTCGCCCACAACCGCCACTGCGCGTCCGGCCTCGCGGCCGTGACGACCGCGGCCGCCAGCGTGCGCGCCGGCATGGACCGGGTCGTCATCGCGGGCGGCGCGCACTCGTCGTCCACCTCCCCCCGGTCGACGCGGCGGACCCCGGGAACCGACGACTGGGACGACTGGATGTCGCCCACCCACCGCGACCGGCCGACCGCCCCCAACTTGGACATGTCCATCACGGTCGGGTGGAACGCCGCGGTCGAGGCCGGCGTCACCCGGGAGGAGATGGACGCGTGGGCGCTGCGCTCGCACCAGCGCGCCGTCGCGGGGATCGACAACGGCAGCTTCGTCGACGAGATCGTTCCGATCGACGTCGTGCGCCGCGACGGCACCCGGTCGACCTTCGCCGTCGACGAGCACCCCCGGCGCGACACGAGCATGGAGCGGCTGGCGTCGCTCAAGCCGCTGCACCCCGAGATCGAGGGCTTCAGCATCACTGCGGGCAACGCCAGTGGCGCCAACGACGGCGCGGCCGCCATGGTGATCGCCGACCGCGAGCTCGCGGAGGCCAACGGGCTCGAGGCCCTCGCCGTCGTCCGGGCGTGGGCGTCGGCGGGGGTACCGCCCGAGCGGACGGGGCTGGCGCCGACGATCGCGATCCCCAAGGCGCTCGACCGCGCCGGCCTGTCGGTCGGTGACGTCGCGCTGTGGGAGATCAACGAGGCATTCGCGTCGATGTGCGTCGCCACCACGCGGGTCCTCGGGATCGATGACGGCCTCATCAACGTCCTGGGCAGCGGCTGCAGCCTGGGCCACCCGGTCGCCATGACGGGGGCGCGCATGGTCATCACCCTGATCCACGAGCTGCGCCGGCGGGGCGGCGGCACCGGCGTGGCCGCGATGTGCGCGGGCGGCGGGATGTCGACCGCGGTCGTGCTGGACGTTCCGGCGCCGTGAGCGTCGACGCGTCGCCCGCGGCGCCGCAGGGCGGATCGAGCCCGGCAGACAGCCTTGTTGACCACGAGAGGGAACACATGTCCAGGACACACGGTCCACGATCCAGGAGGGGCCACATGGAGACGCCCGGGGAAGTGTCAGGGCGTCGCGGTCGATGGCCCCGGCGAGGGCTCGCAGTCGCTGCCCTGAGCGTGCTGCTGCTCGGGGTCGCCGCGTGTGGCGGCGACGATGACGACGACGCGGCCGCATCGGACGACGAGCGCACGTCCGGCTCGGAGGCCACCGACCTGCTCGGTCCCGAGGACGCCGCATCGGGTGAGCCGGTCCGCATCGGAATGGTGTCCGACGGCGCCACGCAGGCGTTCGACAACACCGACGAGCTCCGGGCGGCTGAGGCCACCGCCGAGTACTGGAACACCCACCGGGCCGGCATCGGCGGCCGGCCGATCGAGGTGGTGACCTGCGAGACGGGCGCCGACCCGGCCGGCGCCACGGACTGCGCCAACCAGATGGTCGAAGAGGAGGTCGTGGCCGTCGCCCTCAGCCAGTCCGCCGTGGCGGACTCGGTGTGGGAGCCTCTGCACGCCGCCGGTGTGCCGACGATGTTCCTCCAGACCAGCACCGAGGGCCTGCTCAACGACAGCGAGACGAGCTTCACCATGGTCAACCCGCTCGCCACGTTGTTCGGGGTCCCGATCGCGCAGGCCGAGAGCGAGGGCACCGACAAGATCGCCTTCGTCAACATCGACGTCCCGCAGGCGCTCACTTCGTTCGAGTCGGGGGCCGCCGGCACGATCCTCGAGAACGCCGGGCTCGAGTACGAGCTCGTCAAGATCCCGCCGGGCACGGCGGACATGACGTCCCAGATGCAGGAGGTCGCGTCCAGCGGCGCGGGGGTCGTGTACATCATCGGCAACGACGCGTTCTGCATCGCCGCCATCCAGGGGCTCAACGCCGTGGGGTACGACGGCGCCATCTCCTCGGTCTCGCAGTGCATCACCGACGCCACGCGCGAAGCGGTGCCGGGCGAGCAGCTCGAGGGGATCTCGATCACCGCCACCATGGCCCTCGGGGCGACCGACGATCCGGCGTACCAGCTCTACCAGGCCGTGATGGGAACCTACGGCCAGGACGTCGAGGACGTCGACAACGCTTTGGGGATGGGCGCTTACACGGTCATTGCATCGCTCGCCACGGCCCTCGACGGGATCTCGGACGACATCACCCCGGCGACGGTCACCGAGACGATCAAGTCGATGTCCGAAGCCGACTACCCAGGCGCCGGCGGCCTCACGTTCCAGTGCGGCGGGGAGGCGTTCCCGCCACAGCCGGCCGTGTGCTCGAACCAGTCGCTGCGAGCCACGCTCGACGCCGAGGGCAACCCCGCCAGTTACGAGCCCGTCGACTCGTCGGACGCCGTCGAAGGGCTGTAAGGCCACCGGCCTCCTCGAACCGTCGCTGTGCGTCGCCTTATCCGGCGTCGCACAGCGATGTGAGGGGGTTTGGCCTTGTCCCGCCACCTGTTCCCCGGACGTTCGGAGGCGTCTGCCGTGGACCACCTTGCTTCGCTCTTGCTCGGCCTCGGCAGCGGGGGCGTGTTCGCTGCGCTCGCGCTCGCCCTCGTGATCACCTATCGCGCCTCTGGTGTCGTGAACTTCGCGACTGGCGCGATGGCCCTCTACGTCGCGTACACCTACGCGGGCCTGCGCCGGGGCGAGCTGCTCGTGCCCTTCCCGGGGCTCCCGAAGACCATCGACCTCGGCCAGGACCTCGGCTTTGCCCCCGCCGTCGCGCTCTCGATGGTCGTGGCAGCCGCGCTGGGCGCGCTGCTCTACCTGCTGGTGTTCCGGCCGTTGCGCGACGCGCCCCCGCTGGCCAAGGCGGTCGCGTCGCTCGGCGTCCTCGTGGTGATCCAGGGCGCGCTGGCGATCCGGCACGGCACCAACACCGTGAGCGTCGCGGCGATCTTCCCGGCCGAGCGCTGGGAGCTCGGATCGATGATGGTGCTGTCCGACCGCTTCTATCTCGCGCTCACCGTCGTCGTCCTGGCACTCGCGCTCTCGGCCGGGTTCAAGTACACGCGCTTCGGGTTGCTCACACGGGCGACGGCGGAATCGCAGATCGGCGCCTACGTCAGCGGCGTCTCGCCGGACCGCATCGCGTTGGTCAACTGGATGATCAGCGCCATGGTGGCCGGCCTCGCCGGCATCCTCATCGCCCCGGTCAGCCCGCTCACGCCGGTGACCTACACCCTGTTCGTCGTGCCCGCGCTCGCCGCCGCCGTCGTCGGGAAGTTCCAGAACATCGTGCCGATCGTGGCCGCCGGCATCGCCATCGGGATGCTGCAGTCCGAGGCGCTGTCACTGGCGGCGGACTACTCGTGGATGCCCCAGACCGGGGCGGCCGAGCTGGTGCCGCTGATCGTCATCCTGGTCGCGCTGGTCGTCGTCGGCGGGGGGATGCCGGCGCGGGGCGGCCTCACGCGGCAGCGACTCGGCCGCGCACCTCGCCCGCGATCGCTCGTGCTCCCCACCGTCGCCGGCGCCGCCATCGGTCTGCTCGCCCTGGTGCTGACGGCGGGGACGTGGCGCTCCGCGGTCATCGGCACGTTCATCGCCGCGGTCATCGGCCTCTCCCTCGTCGTCGTCACCGGGTACGCCGGCCAGGTGTCGCTGGCCCAGCTCGCTCTCGCCGGCACTGCGGCGTTCAGCCTCAGCACGCTGACCGAGGACTGGGGCGTCCCCTTCCCGTTCGCGCCGCTGCTGGCCGCGCTGGTCGCCACCGCGATCGGCGTGGTGGTGGGCCTGCCGGCCCTGCGAACGCGCGGCCTGACGCTCGGCGTCGTGACGCTGGCGCTCGCGTACGCCATCGAGGCCGTGTGGTTCCGCAACTCCGACATCGTCCCGAGCGGGGGCGCCCGGGTCACGCCACCGTCGATGTTCGGTGTCGACCTGGGCATCGGTGCCGGCCAGGATTTCCCGAGGATCGAGTTCGGCCTCGTGTGCCTGGTCACCGTCGTGGCCGTCGCCGTCGCGGTCGGCGCCCTGCGGCGCAGCACGCTCGGCTCGGCCATGCTCGCCGTGCGGGCCAACGAGCGTTCGGCCGCAGCGGCCGGCGTCAACGTCGTACGCGTCAAGGTCCTGAGCTTCGCGCTCGCCTCCTTCATCGCCGGCCTCGGCGGCAGCCTTCTGGCCTACCGCAGGGGGGTCGTCACGTTCGACTCCTTCACCGCCATCGGCGGGCTGGCGCTGCTGTCGACGGCGTACCTCGCCGGCATCACCTCGGTGTGGGGCGGCATCAACGCCGGCATCCTGGCGTCGACCGGCATCACGTTCATCGCCCTCGATCGCTGGGTCGACCTGGGCGAGTGGTTCCAGGTCATCTCCGGGGTCCTCCTCATCGTGACCCTGATCACCAACCCGGAGGGCATCGCCGCCGCGGGCCACGAGCTCGCGGATCGCGTGGCCCGGTGGAGGGACCGTCGAAGGACGGGCGACGCCGGCGGCGAGCGGCCGGCGGTCGTGCCCGTGCCCGTCGAGCCTCCCCCCATCGCGCCCGTCGAGCGCCCGGCGGCCGCGTCGGTGCCGGCGGACACCGCCCTGCAGATCGATCACCTCACGGTGCGCTACGGCGGTGTCGTCGCCGTCAACGATGTGTCGGTGAGCGTCGACAGCGGCAGGATCGTGGGGCTCATCGGGCCGAACGGGGCCGGCAAGACGAGTGTCATCGACGCCGTCACCGGCTTCGCCCCGGCCAGGGGGTCCATCGAGCTCGGGGGCCGGCACATCGAAATGCTCGCCCCGCACGCGCGCGTGCGCGCCGGCCTGGCCCGCACGTTCCAGTCGCTCGAGCTCTACGACGACCTCTCCGTCGAGGAGAACGTCAGCGTGGCGGCGTCGGGTCGTCGCCACGTCGACCGCCGCGCGGCAGTGGGGCGGGCGCTCGACAGTGCCGGGATCTCGGCCCTACGTGACCGCCCTGCGGGCGAGCTGAGCCAGGGCGAGCGCCAGCTCGTGTCGATCGCCCGGGCCTGCGCCGCCGACCCCGCGGTGTTGCTCCTCGACGAGCCCGCTGCCGGGCTCGACAGCGAGGAGACCACGTGGCTCGGGCAGCGCATCCGCGCGATCTGCTCGTCGGGCACCGCCATTCTCCTCGTCGACCACGACGTCAACCTGGTGCTGAACGTGTGCGACCACGTCTACGTGCTCGACTTCGGGGCGGTGATCGCCGAGGGCCCGCCGGACGCGATCCGGGCGAACCGGGCGGTCGCCGCCGCGTACCTCGGCACGATGCACGAGACAGAGGCGGTGACGGCATGATCGGGCGTCGACCATCCGTGGCGCGAGAGCACGAGACGGAGGCATCGGGCGCCCGGCTCGTGTGCCGGGGCTGCACGGGCGGCCGTGGCTCCACCGTCGTGTTCCGCGACCTCGACCTCGACGTGCGCGGGGGAACCGTGCTCGCCCTGCTCGGCCCGAACGGCGCCGGCAAGTCGACGCTGCTACTCACCCTCGCCGGGCTGCTTCCGGCACGGGCCGGGCATGTGAGCGTCGAGGGTGTCGCGCTGCGCAACGGGAACCCCGTGGCCGCCAGCCATGCCGGTGTCGTCCTCGTCCCCGACAACCGGTCGCTCTTCATGCCACTGACCGTCGAGGAGAACCTCGACGTCGCGAGGCGCCGGCCCGGCCCCACGCCACGAGAGCTCCTCGACGTCTTCCCGGCGCTGGAGAAGCGTTGGCGCCTGCCCGCCGGTGTCCTCTCCGGCGGCGAGCAGCAGATGCTCGCCCTGGCCCGAGCCCTGATCCAGCAGCCCAAGGTCCTGCTGGTCGACGAGATGAGCATGGGGCTGGCGCCACTCGTCGTCGAGACGCTCTTCGACACCGTCCGCCAGATCGCCCGCGACCACGGCGCGGCCATCGTGCTCGTCGAGCAACACGTGAAACTCGCACTCGGCGTCGCCGACGAGGCCGCCGTGCTCAACCGCGGCACCATCGTCCTCCGGGGCGCCTCCGACGAGCTGCGTACCGACAGCACGCGGCTCGAACGCGCCTATCTCGGCGAGCTGGAGGTGGCGCGATGAGGCACGTCAGCGAGCGCGTGGGCGCCGCTCTCCGCGGTTCCTCCGCGCCCTGGGAGCCAGCCGGCCCCGGCCCCGACAGGGCTACAGATGGCCTGGTCCGGACAGCTACTGGACCACGTGGCGGGGTGTCACGGTGATAGACGGTACCGAGATCGTGGCGCCGTGCTGGAGCACGGCGTGCACCATGTTCACGAGCCGCTCGACCTCCATGATCGTGCCGGTGAGGTACTGGCGCGACGCCCAGATCGGCACCACCTCCCCGATGAGCTCGTGGTCCCAGCCCTCGTTGAACTGCGTGCGGGCGTCGCCCTCGCCGCCGCCGCAGTCGCCGACGACGAGGCGGGTGAAGCCGATCTCGGGATGTTCGGCCCGCCAGGCGTCGACCAGCTTGTCGAGGGCCGCCTTGCTGACGGCGTACGAGCCGAGCCCGGGCCAGGGGGGCGTCTGCGACGCGCTGACCGAGGAGAGGTAGATGGCGGCGCCCGACGAGGCCCCGAGGTGCGGGACGGCCGCCGCGGTCACGAGCGCCGCGCCGATGACGTTGGTGTCGAAGACGCGCCGCCACGTGTCGGCATCGGTGTCGACCAGCTTCACGAGTGGACCGATGCCGGGCGCGTAGACGAGGGCGTCGATGCCGCCCAGGCCGGTGGCGGCCTCGTCGATCGCCGAGCGGCAGGACCCGGCGTCGGTGACGTCGCACTCGACGACCAACGCGTCCGGGCCCGCCTCCCGGGCGGCGTCGTCGAGCCGCCCGCGCCGCCTGGCGAGCAACGCCACATGGGCGCCCCGCTGGGCGAGGCCGACGCCGATGCAGCGCCCGAGACCACTCGATGCGCCGACGACCACGGTTCGCACGCTTCCGTCCCTCCTCCGCAGGTGACCGAGATGTTAGACCAGAAGTCGTTCCCGTCGAAACCGGCCGGCGCCATGGAGACGTCTCGGACCGTGTCGCACCTAGTGGCCGAGAAACCCGCGCTCGATGATGTGGGCCGCCGCGTCGATCGCGGCGGCGGACCGCTCGCGGGCCCCGAACGTGCTGAGGAGCGCCACGGCCACGACGGCCTCGGACTCGACGTCGCCGAAGCCCCGTGGTCGCAGGAAGTTCGCCATCCGCCGCCGGCCCCAGTCGAACGCGGCGGCCGAATCGGTCCGGAACGTGGTGTCCTCGAGCGCGGCGTCGACCCAGACGCGGATCATCGCCGCCTCTCCGGCGTGGGTGGCGTTGTACCGCCGGAGCCACCGCCGGATGGCCGCCGTGCGGGCCGCGCCGTCGGTCGCCGCGTCGGGGAAGTCGGCCAGGGTTGTCGACACCGTGCGGATCGCCTGCAGGGCGAGGACCTGCACGAGGCGGTCCTTGCTCTCGAAGTAGCGGTAGAACGCCCCCTTCGACAGCCCGGCGGCGGCGACCACGTCGTGGATGCGCGTGTCGTGATAGCCGCGGGCGACGAACAGGTCGCGCCCGGCGTCCATCAGCGCCTGCAGGGTACGGCTGCCGCCGGGGGTGAGACGGCGGGCCGGGCCGTCGCGGCCCAGGGCCTCCCGTAGGGCAGGGCTGAACTCGAACACCGGCGGCCGGCGGCGGGCGGGCGCGTGCACGTTGACGGCCTGCAGCCCGAACAACGTGCGGTGCACGGTGTCGGCGACTGCGTCCGCAATCCGCTCCGGCGGGGCGGCGGCCGGCGTGGCCGCCCGCAGGATGCCGGCGCTGTCGAAGGTCCGGGGAAGGCTTTCGAGCAGGAGCGTGATCACCGGGTCGAGCTGGCGCGGCGGCAGCGTCGTCGCGGTCAGCCGCGACCGGAAGGCGGCGACGTGCCGCTCGGCCGTGCGTGCCGAACCGCCGGCAACCGCGGCGTCGCTCTCGGCCGCGGCCTGGAACACCTGGAAGACGGGCTCGTAGCGGTCATAGACCCCGGAGTAGCGGGCGACCCACGCCCGTATCGACCGCCAGCCCTCGGCATCCGGCGTCACCAGGCCGAGGGCCTCGGTCGACGCGCTCAACTGGCGCGCCACCTGCCCCGTCAGGTGGCGGAACACGTCCTCCTTGCCCGAGAAGTACTGGTAGAACGACGCCCGCGAGCAGCCCGCGAGCTCGGTGATCCGGGCGACACCGCACTGGTGGTAGCCGACCTCGCCGAAGACGCGCAGCGCGGCGTCGACGATGCGCTGCTGCGTTCGCTGGCCGCGGGCACCGACGTGGGGGTTGTCCGAGAACGGGGCGCGCCGCACCACGACGTCCGACTCGCCGTCACGCCTGTCGTCATCGACGGCGGCGGACTGCCCAGCTTCGGGATCCCTTCGCGGAGTAGCCATGCATCACCTTGGAGAGGTCGGCCGGCAAGGTATCAACATCGACGGCGCGACCGCCGCGAGCCGGCCGGCGGGCGGGCTATTGGTCGGCGCGCACCTTGTCCTTGACGGCGGGGACGATGGGCGGCGCCTCCCTCCAGTTCGGGATGCCCGCGTCCTCCTTGGCGACGGGGTAGCCGTCGTCGTTGACCTGCGCCCAGTGGGAGTGGTTGAGCTCGTGCAGCGTGAAGCAGGCGTTGAGGGCGTTGTGGAAGCCCATGTTGTCGACGCTCTGGTTGACCGCCTCCTTGATGAGCAGGGCCGTCATCGTGGGGAGCTGAGCGATCCGCCGGGCGAACTGCACGGTGCGCTCGCCCAGCTCGTCGGCCGGGAAGACCTTGCTGACCATGCCCAACGCGTGGGCCTCGTCCGCGTCGATCGAGTCGCCGGTCAGCAGCAGTTCCTTGGCCTTGCGGGGGCCGAGCTCCCACGGGTGGGCGAAGTACTCGACGCCGCACATCCCGAGCCGGGTACCGACCACGTCGGTGAAGTGGGTGTCGTCGGCGGCGACGATGAGGTCGCACGCCCACAGCAGCATCAGGGCGGCGGCATAGACGTCGCCGTGCGCCTGGCCGATGGTGATCTTGCGGAGGTTGCGCCAGCGGCGGGTGTTCTCGAAGAAGTAGTGCCACTCCTGCAGCATCAGGTTCTCGGCCCCCTTGCGGGTGCCGCCGTTGATCGCCCGCGTCGGGTGCTGGTTGGGGCCGGGGCTGTACTCCTCGACCGAGATCTTCGACCCCATGTCGTGACCGGACGAGAACATCGGGCCCGTGCCGCCGAGGATCACCACGCGCACCTCGTCGTCGGCCTCGGCGCGCAGGAAGGCGTCGTTCAGCTCCACGAGCATGCCGCGGTTCTGCGCGTTCCGGGCCTCGGGCCGGTTCAACATGATGCGGGCGATCCGCCCCTCGTCGAGCGTCTCGTACAGCACGAACTTGTCGTCGGGCATCGTCCCTCCAAGGCTGGCACCACTCGTTCGACCGTGACCCTAGTGTTAGACGGAGTGCCTTGCGCCAGCGGCGGAAGGGGATCACCAACGCGATGGTCGTGCCCAGATGCTGGCGCGCCTCTGCGAGGGGCTCGATGCCGACGGTGCGGACCTGCCGTCGTTGGCGCTCTGGTACGGCGAGCCGCTGCCCGCCGGCGACCCCGGTGAGATCGGGGTCCCGGGCGAGCAGGTGTCGGGTGAGGCTGACCGCCCGGGCGCCGCCGGCCGGAGCGTGCTACCGTCGCGACCCAGTTGTTAGTTGCTGCGCGACGTCAACCGAGGGGGTCGGCGATGGACATCGACGAGATGGTGCTGGTCAGTGTCGACGACCACGTGGTCGAGCCGCCGCACCTGTTCGAGGGGCGGCTACCGGCGAAGTACGTCGACCTGGCGCCGAAGTTCGTCACCCGCGACGACGGCACCAACGCCTGGGTGTACGAGG
>Ga0126307_10000869_pt1 | contig 19995 bp, 19 predicted proteins | sample Plot28_FD_89955 | JGI IMG/M metagenome (GOLD analysis project Ga0126307, IMG submission 89955) | Serpentine soil microbial communities from UC McLaughlin Reserve, CA, USA - Plot28 | ecosystem: Environmental > Terrestrial > Soil > Grasslands | place: USA: UC McLaughlin Reserve, Lake County... | reverse complement strand
TCCGCAAGCGTCCGCCGGTCCGGGTAGCGGATCGCGACGTGGAAGAGGCCGGTCGTATTCCGGGGCGGCGGCGTACCGCCTTTCGACTCCCATGTGTTGAGCCCGATGTGGTGGTGGTAGCCGCCCGCCGAGACGAACGCGGCCTGATCCCGCATCCGCTGCGTGAGCTCGAACGCGAGGACGTCGCGCCAGAAAGCCCAGCGAGCGCTCGATGTCGGCGACCTTGAGGTGGACGTGCCCGATGTCGACGCGCGCATCGATGCTCACCGGCCGCAAATCCACGTTGTGTCCGATTGTCGGGCGCGGGGACGTCCACCCTGCTACCGTGGATACCGTTCCAGAACGAGTTTGGCTCGAGCGTCCGGTACGCCGTCCCTGCCCGTTCGTGATCTAGGCAAGGGAGGTGTACTAAATATGGCAACAGGAACCGTCAAGTGGTTCAACGACGCGAAGGGCTACGGCTTCATCGCGCAGGAGAACGGCACGAAGGACGTCTTCGTGCATCACTCGAACATCGCCGGCAGCGGATTCAAGTCGCTTTCGGAGGGTGCGAAGGTGGAGTTCGAGGTGCGTGAGGGCACGAAGGGCCCCGAGGCCGTCAACGTCATCCCCGTCGGCGCGTAGTGGCCGGCAAGGAAGAGAAGATCGAGTTCGAGGGCGAGGTGCTCGAAGCGATGAGCAACGGGAAGTACCGCATCGTCCTCGACAACGGTCACGAGACGCTCGGCTACATCGCGGGCAAGATGCGGCGCTTCCGCATCCGGATCATGCCCGGCGACCGGATCAAGATCGAGCTCTCGCCGTACGACCTGTCGCGCGGCCGGATCGTCTACCGTCACCGGTAGCGGTCCGGCCCGCGAGGGCCACGCTCGAGACGCCCGACCCTGCGAGCCACCAGAGGCAGATCGCGAGCCACGGGATCCCGTAGGCGTCCGTCTGGACGGCGACGATGAGAATCGCGACCACGGCGGCCGCGAGAGCCGCTTGCCCGCGGCGTACGAGCGCGATCGCGAGCGCGACGTTCCACGCCACGAAGAGGAGCGCTCCGACCACTCCGGTCTCGACGCCGATCTCGGTGTAGTTGGACTCGCCCGCCTGCAGCTCGACGCCCGTCCGGAATGCGATCTCGCCGGCGTTGCCGAGCCCGTAGCCCTGTGGGTGGCGCACGACCGCCTCTGCCCCGGCGCGCAAGCTGGAGACATGGCTCTCCGACGAGCGCCGAGTGGAGCCCGCCGCGTCGCGTTGCTCGAGCCGGCCGTTCTCCCGCTGCCACTCGAGCTCCGCCGCCGTGTACCGCGTCTGCGGGCCGACCTCGGGAAAGACCTGCGTGAACGCGATTCCCGCGACGACGACCGCCGCGGCCGCCGCGATGAGCCGGGAGCGTCTCGTCACCGCGCCGAAGAGCAGGAGCGCCACTCCGAGTGCCGCGATCGCCGCGCGCGTGTACGTCCAGAAGAGCCCCGCGGCCGTGAGCGCGACGAGCGGCGCCGCGAGCCGGTGGCGCGGCGCCAGGAGCACGCCGACGACGCAGAGGTAGGCGGCCGCGAGCGGCGAGAGGAAGGTCGAGACGAGCCGGCGCAGCACGTCGTCCTCTCCGCCCGCGTTGTAGACGAAGTTCTCGGGCAACCCCGACAGTGCGGGGGTGTAGGGGTAGCCGAGCTGGTCCCGGAAGTATTCGACCGTTCCGTTCGTGCGCCACCACTCGAGCGAGATCGCGTACGCGTCGACCAGGCCCCACGCGGCGACCGCGGCGGCTGTTCCGAGGACGAGCCAGCGGATGCGCGGCCACGGCGGGATCACGCCGCGCCCGAGAAAGAACGCGGCGACACCGGTGAGGTCGTGGCGAAGCGCGTAGACGATTCCCTTCAACGTGGCGTCGCCGCCGAGCCAGCCTTGCGGAACCAGCGCGTAGAGGACGACGATCGCGGCGAACGCGAGGGCGAGCCAGTCGACTAGCTGCGGCCGAAACGGCAGCCGGCCGGTGCGCGCTGAGTCGACCGCGACCCGCGCCAGCGCCACGGCGAGCAGAACCTCCTTCCACGCCTGGATCGCCGTCAGCGCCCTGCCCTCGACGCCCGCCGCGTGGAGCGCGTCCATCACGACGTTGTGGGCGGCGAGGCCGACTACGAACAGCGGCAGCGCGACGACCGGCCGTCTCCACACCGCGATCGCAACGACGGCGAGCAGCCCCGCGTAGAGCGCGAGCGTTGCGAACGTCAAACGCGCACCAGGCGGAGGAACAGGTCGTGCGCGTAGCGATAGGGCGCGTCGGGGCCGGTGTCCGTCGCAGTGACGCGCAGCCGTGCGCTCGCGAGACCGCGGTCGAGCTCCGCCTGAGTGAGCCTGACGCCGCGGAACGCCGCCGCGTTCGTCGGCCCACGGAACGACGTCAACGGAACTATCGCTGTCCGAAGACCGCGCCACGCGCGCGGGCGTACGCCGGCTTCGAGCAACGGCAGCTGGACGAATGCCTCGCCCGGCGGCTTCAACACGCGCGCGAACTCCTCGAGGTACGAGAGGACTACCCGACGCGCCGGCAGGTGCTGGAGAACGAGATAGCAGACGAGCACGTCCGCGACGCCGTCCTCGAGACTCGTGAGGCGATCGCCCGGGACGGCGCGGAAGTCGACGTGCTCGTCCGGCACGTTGGCGCGCGCGCGGGCGAGCATCTCCGGCGAGACATCGACCGCGACGACGCGATCGAAGCGCCGTGCGAGCGCGGACGTCATACGGCCGGGCCCGCAGCCGACCTCGACGCAGGTGCCGCCGCGAGGGTCGGCACCGAGCCGGCCGAAGAGCGACCGAAGCTCCTCTTCTCCGCGACGGGGGTCGCCGACGTAGGCGTCGGGGTCGCTGGCAAGCGCGTCCCACGTCGCGCGCATGTCGCCCACGGTGCAAGTATCGCCGCCGCAGGCGCCGCCCTCGTCGGCCTTCGTAGATCTGAAGCGGCCACGCGAGCCGCCACCCGAGCCGCCGCCCGAGCCGCGTGTCATCATCGGCGGCCGTGACGGAGCTCGTCGAGCTGAGGGCGCGCGGGCCCTATTCGCTCGCGCTGACGGCAAGATTCGCCTCGGACGCGACGCGGATCTTTCGCGACGGCGTGCTGACCTCGCTGGTCGACGGCGGCGCAGGCCTCGAGCAAACGCGCGCGTGGCAACGTCCGGATGGCACGATCGTCGTGCAGGCCGAGACGGTCGGCGGGATCGACTTGACGCGGTTCGTCCTCGGGATCGACGACGATCACTCCGAGTTCCTGCGCCGATTCGCCGACGACCCGCTGCTCGGGTCGACGCTGCGGAGGCTTCGCGGTCTGCGTGTCCTGCGCGTCCCGACAGTCGCCGGTGCGCTGCTGCGCGCTCTGTGCGGGCAGCTGATCACTTCCCGCCGCGCACGCGAGATCGAGCGCGCGGTCGTCCGCGCAACCAGCGCGCGCCTCGGAGACCTTGTCGCGCCCGCGACCGCCCGCACGCTCTCGGCACCTTCCCCCGCGCGTCTGCGGGAGCTCGGCCTTCACGCCCGTCGCGGTGCGACGCTCGCGCGGCTGTGCGCAGCGTTCGATCTCGAGCGGCTTCGCTCAGTGCCGGTCGACCAGGCGGCGGCGCGCCTCGAGCGCGAGCGCGGCCTCGGCCGCTGGTCGGTCGGCGTCGTGGCGCTTCAGGGCCTGGGGAGTTATCGCTACGGGCTCGCCGGCGACCTCGGCCTCCTGAAGTTGTTCGACGCCCTCCACGGCCGCTGGCCCGACGAGGGTGAGGACGCAACCCTGCTGGCGCCGTACGACAAGTGGCAGGGGCTGGCCAGCGTCTACCTGCTCGCCGGTTGGAGCCTAGGGCTCGTCCGGCCGCCCGCCCGCGCGGCCGCGTAGCTCACGCGTCTTCGGGCTCGAACAGCATCGGCTTCGGCGGTGCCGCGCGGCGGGCGACGATCGCGACGTCAGGGTCGCGGAACATGCCGAACGTGAACTGCCAGCCGCGCGCCTGAGGGCGGACGTTCGGCCGGAAGACCGAATCGATCGAGCGCCGCACCAGCTCGGCCATCGGGAGGCCGGTCCGCGCAGACTCGTCCTGAAGAAGCGCGTGCTGCCGCAGCGTGACGTGGATTTGGAGGCGGTGACTGTGCACGACGTAGATGTACATCTACGTCGATGGAGGTTCGTCGCAACTTCGTCCCAACTTCGGTGGAAGTCCGAGTCAATGCAGAATCGAGTCCAATGAGCGTCGAGTTGATCGTCCTCGATGACGAGCGGGAGGCTGCGCGCGCTGCGGGCGAGATCCTTTCTGACGCCGCGCGGCACGGCGGCCACATCGCGCTCTCCGGCGGTAGCACTCCGCAGCACGCGTACGAGGCGGCGGCCGAGCTCGAGCCGAGCTGGGGCAAGGCCGAGCTGTGGTGGGGCGACGAACGCTGCGTCCCCCCCGACGACGAGCGTTCGAACTTCCGGCTCGCAGAGCGCTCGCTGATCGAGCGGTTGACGGAGCCGCCGCGGGCGATCCACCGCGTCAAGGGCGAGGCGGAACCCGACGATGCTGCCGCCGCATACAGCGCCGAGCTCCGCGACGTCCGCTTCGCCGTCAACCTCCTCGGACTCGGCCCGGACGGGCACACCGCGTCGCTGTTTCCGAACTCCCCCGCGCTCGACGAGACCGAGCGGCTTGCCGTCGCCGCGGATCCGGGACTCGACCCGCGCGTCACCCGCGTTACGCTGACGCCTCCGGCCCTCTGTAACGCGGAGCTCGTCCTCTTCCTCGTGGCCGGCGAAGTCAAGGCCGAGGCGGCCGCCCGCGCGTTTGCCGGCCCCGAGAGCCGCACCACGCCCGCGAGCATGATCCGCGCCCAAGGCGGTCTCACGGTTGCGATTCTCGACCGCGCGGCGGCTGCGCTCCTCCCGGCCTGAGTGCGCGACCCCCGCCCCGTCAGCCGGGGCGACGACGAAGCGTCAGCGCGACGGCGGCAGCAGCGCCGACTCGAGCTCCGGCGGTTCGATCCCTCGCCGCGCGGCAAGCGCCTGCAACACCACCACCGTGTCGGCCACGGGAATTTCCTCGAGGTACGCCTCCCGTCGCTCGAACGATTCCAGCACGGTCTCGACCGCCTCGATGTACCCGATCGGGTCGGCTGCGGCGATCGTTGCGAGCGCGTCGCCGACGTCACGCGGAAACGCCTCCTCCGTCCGCAGCCCGTCGGCCAGCACGCGCGCGCGCTCGTGCTCCCCAAGCACGAGCCAGGCGAGCGTCGCGGCGTAGCGGCCGATCGGCGACTCCGCGTCTGCGGGGCGCTGCTCGAGGCTCCAACGCGCGTCGTCCTCGGCGCCGTTCCAGTCGCCGCTGAGGATCCGCGCCTTCAGGATCGCGATCAGGCGGCCCCAGCTCCCGGGCGGGGCGCTCTCCCAGCTCTCGCGGTACCGCTCGCGTGCGCGCGCGAACCACTCCCCTGCCTCCGCCGTATCGCCCGACATGAGCGACGCAAGACCGGCACCCGCAGCAGCGTTCCCGATCCGCGTCAGCTGCCGTTGACGAGCGTCGAGGTCCGCCGCACCAGCGAGTCGGCTGTCGCCGTCCCGGTAACGTTCCTCCTCTCGTCGCAGGTGCTCCGCCCAGTCGGCCACGGCGCAGATCATTCCCGATGACGACCTTCTTCCATGGGCTCGAGCTTCTCACCGCGCCCGGACGCGTCTTCACACCGCGACCCGCGACGGAGGCGCTGGTCGATGCCGCTCTCGCGCGTCTCGGCGACGGTCGAGCGTGCGTCGCCGATGTCGGCACGGGCTCCGGCGCGATCGCGATCGCGCTTGCCGCCGCCCGGCCCAAAATAGAGGTCTGGGCGACCGACACGAGCCCGGCTGCCGTCGAGCTCGCTCGCGCGAACGCCGAACGACACGGCGTCGCCGGTCGCGTGCACGTCCGCCTCGGCGACCTCCTCGACCCCGTCCCCGGCGCAGTCGACATCGTCGTCGCGAACCTTCCTTACCTCCCCGCGACGCACTACGACCCGGCGTACGACGATGAGCCCAAGGACGCGATCTACGCGCCGGGCGACGGCCTCGGTCCGCTCCGGCGGATGCTCGACCTGTGCGCCGACGGCAAGCTCTCGATGCCCGGCTGGGTGCTCGTTCAGTACCACCGGCGCGTGCTCGAGGCCGACTGCCAGAGCCTCGGCGAGCTGCGTACGCGGCTCGAGGCGCACGCGCCGCTCGCGGCGTAGAGTTTCGCCGTGGACCGGGACGTCGTCTTCGTCGACGGTGTGCGCACCGCGTTCGGGCGTGCCGGCGACAAGGGAATCTTCTGGCGCACGCGTGCCGACGACATGGCTGTGAAGGCCGTCCGCGAACTCCTGCGCCGGAATCCGCAGCTTCCGCCGGACCGCATCGGCGACGTGATCCTCGCCGCCACCGCACAGGTCGGAGACCAGGGGCTGACGCTCGGACGCGACGTCGGGCTTCTCGCCGGAATCCCGCAGAGCGTCCCCGGCTTCGCGATCGACCGGATGTGCGCGGGCGCTCTCACGGCGGTGACCGCGGGAGCCGGCGAGATCTCCTGGGGTGCCGCGGACGTCGTGATCGCGGGCGGCGTCGAGCACATGGGCCACCACCCGATGGGCGCCGACGTCGACTTCAACCCCCGCTTCGTGGCCGAGCGGCTCGTCGACTCGTCTGCCGTGACGATGGGCGCCACCGCGGAGAACCTGCACGACAGGTTCGCGCACCTCGACCGGGACGCTGCCGACCGCTTCGCGGTCCGCTCGCAGGAGCGCGCCGCAGCCGCCTGGGAGAACGGAGTCATGCACCAGACCGTCGTTCCGATGAGCGTCTTCACCGACGACGGCTGGAAGCGCGCCGAACGGGACGAGTTCCTCAGGCCCGAGACGACCCTGGAGGGGCTTGCAACGCTGAGGACGCCGTTCCGAGCAGGTGGGCGCGTCACCGCCGGAAACTCGGCCGGCCTCACCGACGGCGCGACCGCCTCCATTCTCGCCTCGCGCGCGGCGGCCGACGAGCTCGGCCTTGAGCCGAAGCTCCGTCTCGTCTCGTACGCGTTCGCCGGAGTGGAGCCGGAGCTGATGGGGATCGGGCCGATCCCTGCGACGGAGCGGGCGCTCGGGCTCGCCGGCCTGACGCTCGACGAGATCGACCTGTTCGAGCTGAACGAGCCGTTCGCGATCCAGGTGCTGACGTGGTGCGACGGCCTCGGGATCTCACCGGGCGACGAGCGGCTCAACCCGTACGGCGGCGCGATCGCCTGTGGCCACCCGCTCGCGGCGACCGGCGTTCGCCTGATCGCGCAGCTCGCGTACGGCCTGCGCGAGCGCGGCGGGCGCTACGGCCTCACCGCCCTGTGCATCGGCATGGGCATGGGCGCGTGCGCGGTCTGGGAGAACCTGCAGTGAATCCGACGCAGTTCAAGGTCAACACCGTCGAAACAGCGCACGGGCCGCTCGCGCTCGTGACGATCGACAACGGCGAGGACTACACGAAGCCGAACGTCTTCGGCCGCGCCGCGCTGGCATCACTCCTCGACGCTCTCGAGCAACTGGAGGAGGGCGAATGGATCGCGATGGTGGTTACGGGCAAGCCGTACGTCTTCGCGGCAGGCGCCGACATCAGCGAGTTCCCGCGACTTGCGTCGCGCGACGAGGCGATCACCGGGTCGCAGACGGGCCAGGAGCTCTTCGGGCGGATTCGCGCACTGCCGTACCCGACCGTCGCCGCGATCAACGGCGCGTGCATCGGGGGCGGCCTCGAGCTCGCTCTGCACTGTGACGCACGCACCGTCTCCACCGCGGTGCGTCACCTGGGCCAGTCCGAAGTCTTCCTCGGGATCATTCCGGGCTGGGGTGCGACGCAGCTCGTGCCCCGACTGATTCCGCTCACCGACGCGGTGAAGCTCGTGATCGCGAACCCGCTCAAGCAGAACCGGCTGCTCGACGGAAAGAAGGCGTTCGACCTCGGGATCGCGGACCGGCTGCTCGAGCCCGTCGAGTTCGTCGACGACTCGATCACGTTTGCACTGGAGCTCGTCGACGCTCCGCTCGAGCGCACGACGCCGGAGCACGGCGACGTCGAGCGCATCCTGCGGGGCGCCGAGGCGCAGATCGACGACGCGGTGCACGGCGCCGCGCCCGCGCCGTACCGGGCGCTCGAGCTCCTCGAGCTTGCGACGCACGAGGAGCTCGCGGACGGCCTGCGCGCCGAGTCGGAGGCGTTCGCCGACCTCGTCTTCACGCGCCAGGCGCAGGCGTCCCTCTACGCGTTCGACCTGATCGAGCGGCGCGCGAAGAAGGGCGTCGGCGTTCCCGACGTCCCGCCGCGGAGGATCGAGAAGGTGGGGATCGTCGGTGCCGGCCTGATGGCCTCGCAGCTCGCGACGCTCTTCCTGCACCGGCTCGAGGTTCCTGTCGTGCTCCGCGACCTGACGCAGGAGAGAGTCGACGAGGGCGTCGAAGCGGTGCGTTCGGACCTCCCGGATCGCTTGCCGCAGGAGAAGCGGCGGTTCCTCGGCTCACTCGTCTCCGGCTCGACGGACTGGTCCGTGTTCGAGGGCTGCGACCTCGTGCTCGAAGCTGTGTTCGAAGAGCTCTCCGTGAAGAAGGAGGTTTTCGCCGAGCTCGAGCAGGTCGTCGCAGCCGAATGCATCCTCGCCACGAACACCTCGTCGCTCTCGATCGCGGCGATGGCCGCCGGCCTCGAGCACCCAGAGCGGGTGGTCGGGATGCACTTCTTCAACCCCGTCGCCGTGCTCCCGCTCGTCGAGGTCGTCCAGAGCGAGCGCACCGACGACGCGACGGTCGCGACTGCCTGGGACGTCACCAAGAAGCTCCGGAAGCGCGGCGTGCTCGTCCGGGATGCGCCCGCGTTCGTTGTCAACCGCGTCCTCACGCGCATGACCGCGGTCCTGATGGACGCGCTCGAGCATGGCAACACCGTCGAGGAGACGGACGAGGCGATTCTGCGGCTCGGGTTCCCGATGGCGCCGTCGCTGCTGCTCGCGATGGTCGGCCCGCGCGTCGCGAATCACGTGCTCGAGACGCTGCACGACGCGTATCCCGACCGGTTCCCGCTTTCGCCGACGCTCGCGAACTACGCGAACGGCGACGACACGATCGCGGTCGTCGAGGAGGAGCGCCGGCGCGAGGTCGCGGAGATCACCAACGACGTCCTGGAGGCGATCGCGGACGAGGTTCGCCGTCTCCTCGAGGAAGGCGTCGTGAGGGAGGCCGCGGACGTCGACACGTGCCTCATTCTCGGCGCGGGCTGGCCGTTTTTCCTCGGCGGCATCACGAAGTTCCTCGATCAGTGCGGCATCTCGCAGCGCGTCGTCGGGCGCCCACTCGCGGAGGTGACGGGAGCGCCGACGCCCGTCTAGCCGAACGGGGCTGGCGCCGAGCCCTAGATCGGATATAGTGCGAAAACCGTTCGCGCCCAGCGCGGACGACCTTTGAGAAGGCTGCAGCGCAACGTCGCGCGCTGCGCACATGTCAGAAGCCACCCACGATTTGACGCTTACTGCCGCCGCGGCGGAACTCGCCGCCGACGCTGCCCGTGCGAGCGAATGGGCGGGCGAGCCGCTCCTGCATCCGGGCGAGAACCCGGAAACGGTGCTCGCCTCGGGAACGGCGAGGCGAACCGCCCTCGATGACGCGCTGGCGGAGTTGGTCAACGGCCACGCCGCTCCGAGCGCCCGCTGGAAGACCCGTTACGGCCTGATGCTCGGGCTCGAGCGCGTGCTCTTCGAGCGACCTCCGCACCTCGCATCCGGCACCGAGCTGCGACGCCACCAGGTCGACGCGCTCGCCGGCATGCTCACCGAGCTGATCGCCGCGAACCAGGCGCATGCCGAGAACGGGAACGGGATCCATCTCGTCGACGAGGCGCCGGAGGTCGACGACGAGGAGGACGAGGAGGACGGCGGCCGTTTCGACGACGCCGACGAGCTCGAGGACGACGAGCTTCCGGCCGCGAGCGTCGGCGACGATCCGGGCGCAAAGCGCCGGTTCCGCTTCCGCCACCCGACGGCATCGGGCAAGACGATCGCCGCCGCGGGGTTCGTGGAGGCCGCGCGCTCGCTCGGCGTGCTGATCCTGACCCACCGCCGCCTGCTCGTCTCGCAGTTCGACCGCGAGCTGAAGGCGGAGGGGTACGGAGACCGGATCGTGCCGCCGATCGAGAGCGCCGCCGCGGCGGCGCCGCGGCCGCTGACGATCAACACGTACGCGTGGTTCGCGCGGCACGTCGACGCGATCTCGCGCGACGCGTACCAACTCGTCATCTGCGACGAGGCCCACACCGCGCTCGGGGAGAAGACGAGTGCCGCGATCCGTCGCTTCAGCGAGCCGATCTACATCGGCATGACCGCGACCGAGCAGCTGATCGCGAAGCAGGTCTCGGACGTCTTCCCGGCCTCGGTCGACGACCTGCCGCTCGGCGACGCCGCACGCCGCGGGCTGATCGCGCCGCTCCGGTGCCTGCGCGTGCCGCCGGCCGCGGCGATCCATTCCGTTCCCGTGATCGGCGGCGACTTCGACGAAGGCGAGCTGGCGAAGGTCCTCGACCACCAGGCGCTCAACCAGGCTGCTGCGTCGCTCTACCGCGACCGGTTCGACTCGACGCCCGGAATCGTCTACGCGGCCGGCGTCGACCACGCGTACAACCTCGCGCGCGAGTTTCGCGCCGCGGGGCTGAAGGCGGAAGCCGTCAGCGGGCGCACGCCGCCGGTGCGCCTCGCCGAGACGCTTGCGGCCTACGAGCGCGGTGAGATCGACGTCCTGATCAACGCGATGCTGCTCGCCGAAGGCTGGAACTCGCCGCGCGCGACGGTCTGCATGCACCTTGCGCCGACCGCGTCACGGCGCGTCTACCAGCAGCGGATCGGCCGCATCATGCGCCTGCACGCGCGCAAGGAGGCGGGAATCGTCGTCGACTTCGTGCACAAGTCTGCGACGCACAACGATCGCGTCATCTCGTTGCACTCGCTGCTCGACTCCGATTTCTACCGGGAAGGCGCGCGCGTGACGCCGGCTCCTCGCCGGAGACATCAGCGCCGCGCGAAGCGCAAGCTCGCGCCGGCGAACTGGCTCGTGCCGGTGACGCCGGACGTTCGGCGCCGCCTCGCAGTCATCCAGCGCGAGTGGCAACGGATCGATCCGCGCTTCCTCGACGAGGAGGAGCAGGGTTTCTGGGCGACGATCGCCGGGCGGAACATGCGCTACGAAGAGCGAACCGACCTCGTGCGCAAGTTCACCGAGCACGGCGCCGCGAAATCGGCGCTTGCACAGTTCCTCTCGACGTGCGCGGCCGAGAACCCGAACCGACGGCTGCGGATGATCGCGCTGTCGGATCGCGTCTCGAAGCCCGTCGAGCGCGCCGACTTCGACGATCTCGTCACGCTCGTCACGCAGGCGCCGACGTGGGAGAAGGACCGCCTGCAAGGCATCCGCGTCCTCCTGCGGGCGGTCGCGGACGGCCACGCCGACGCGCCGGAGCAGATCCTCGCGCGGTGGACATGGCGGCTCGCGCGCGCATCGCGCAAGGCGCAGGACCGGCGGGCGAGCCAGGAGTTTCCGGAGGCGAAGCGGCTGCTCGGCGCGCTCGCGAACTCGCGCGGCCACCGGCACGAGGAGAACGCGGCGAAGCTCGTCAACGCCGCGCGCGACCAGCCGCTGCCGGTCGGCGTCGCGCTCCTCGCTTCGGCCGAGGGCTACACGCCCCGCGCGAACCAGCTGCTGGAGGCGGCACGAGAGCAGCTCGGGACGATCCACGAGATCGCCGCCGCGCTCGCGGAGAACCTCCCGCAGCCGAAGCTGACGCCGTCGCGGAAACGCCGGCGGCGACGCAAGGGCCGCGGCCAGCAGCCGGCAGCGACACAGCCGGCGGCTGCGGGCGAGGGAGAAGCGACCGACGCCGCCGCTACGTCGACCCAGAACGGCGCCGACGCGGCGCCGAAGAAGCGGCGGCGCAGACGGCGCAAGCCGCCCCAGTCGACGAACGGCTCGGAGCCGCAGGGCGCGAGCGACGGGAAGGCCGAGCCGCAGTCCGCGGCAGACGGCAAGCCCGCGGCACAGGCGCAACCCGCGCCCGAATCGGCACCGCCCGCCGAGTAACGTCAGCCGCCGCGCCGGGACTACCCTGAGCGCGTGCTCGTGCTGATCGGCATCGGCTTTCTCGCGGGCATCATCACCGCGGTCTCTCCGTGCGTGCTGCCGGTGCTCCCGATCGTGCTCGCGGGCGGCGCGAGCGGCGACCGTCGGCGACCGTACGCGATCGTCGCCGGCCTCATGACGATGTTCGTGGTCTCGATCCTCTTCGCGACGTACATCCTCCGCACGCTCGGGCTGCCACAGGACCTCCTCCGCGACTTCGCGATCGTGCTCCTGTTCGTCATCGCCGCCACGCTCATGTTCCCGCAGGTCGGGATGCTCGTGGAGCGCGCGCTCGCGCCGCTCGGGCGCCGGCGCGCGAGGCGGATCGACAGCGGCTTCCTGCTCGGATGCGCGCTCGGCTTCGCATTCGTACCCTGCGGTGGTCCAGTCCTGGCGTACGTCAGCGCGCAGGCCGCGAGCCTCGACCTCGGCTTCCGCGCCGTCCTTCTCGCGCTGTCGTACGCGCTCGGCGCGTCGGTCGTGCTGCTCGCGATCGCGATCGGCGGCCAGCGGGTCGCGGCTCCGTTGCGCGCGCGTGTGGGCAGGCTTCGCACCGCGCTCGGAGTCTTCGTCGCGGCCTCCGCAGTGGCGCTCGTCTTCAACCTCGACACGAAGCTGCAGACGGCGCTCCCCGACTGGACGAGCTTCCTCCAGGAGCACACCGAGCAGTCGGCGTACGCGCGGGACAAGCTGTACGGCGAGTCGGAGTTCGACCAGACCGAGGACGCCGAGGCGGAGCTCGCCGACTACGGCGTCGCGCCGTCGCTCGACGGAGGCGGGCGCTGGTTCAACACGACGCCGCTGACGATGGAGAAGCTGCGCGGAAAGGTCGTCCTGATCGACTTCTGGACGTACTCCTGCATCAACTGCCTGCGGACGCTGCCCCACCTGAAGGCGTGGGACAAGCGGTACCGGAAGGCCGGCCTCGTGATCGTCGGCGTACACACGCCGGAGTTCGCATTCGAGCACGTGCCCGCGAACGTCTCGGGCGCGATCAACCGGCTCGGCGTCGGCTACCCCGTCGTCCAGGACAACGAGTACGGCATCTGGAACGCGTATGCGAACCAGTACTGGCCGGCGGAGTATCTGATCGACCGCCGCGGGCACGTCCGCCGAGCCCACTTCGGCGAGGGCAAGTACGACGAGTCGGAGCGGGCGATCCGCGAGCTGCTGATGGAGCGGCCGGGGACGAAGCTGGGCACGCCCGCGAACGTGCGCGACGCGACACCCACGACGCCGCTGACGCCCGAGTCGTACCTCGGCTACGAGCGGATCGACCGCCTGGCGGGAACACCCGCGCGACCTGGCGCGCCCTCCAGGTACACGCTGCCGAGCACGCTCGGGCAGAACGAGCTCGCCTTCGGGGGCACGTGGACGGTCGAGAACGAGCGCGCGGTCGCGGGCGACGACGCGCGGCTCCGGCTGCACTTCTTCGCGAAGAAGGTCTTCCTCGTGATGGCGGGCAAGGGCCGCGTCGACGTGCTCGTCGACGGGCAGCCCGTGCGAACGGTGAGGGTCGCGGGCGACCGTCTGTACACCCTCGTCGACTCGCCGCACCTGCTCGACGCCACGTTGGAGCTGCGGGCGGGCCCGGGCGTAGCCGCGTACGCGTTCACGTTCGGCTAGGCCTCGGGTATCTCGATCCTTGTGCTCTTGCGCCAGGTGAGGCCGAGCACCGCGCCGAGGACGATCGTCGGCACGAGCGTCAGCACGCGGTAGAGGAGCACGGCCGCCACGACCGCTGCGTCGTCGCCGCCGAACTCGGTCAGCACGCCCGTGAGGCCCAGCTCGACGATCCCGATGCCGCCTGGCGTGATCGGGATCGCGCCGAGCAGGCGAACGAGCGACCACGCCGCGAAGACCTCGACGCCGCTGACGGCGGTCGCCGGCACGCCCAGCGTTCGCAGCGCGGCCAGCAGGACGAGGAAGACGGTCGCGTGCCCCGCGATCGTCACGAGCGCGAGCAGCCATGCCCGCCTTCGCAGCAGTGTCAGCGCGTCGTCGCGAAACGCCGCGAAGATCAGCCCGTTCCAACCGACGGGCCCTCGCCGCACGATTGCCAGCACCCGGTTCGTCAGTCGCGCGGCGAGGTCCCCCACGCGGACCGCGAGCGAACGCGAGGCGAGCGCGAGCACGAAGGCCGACACTGGCAAGACGACGAGCACGAGCCCGACGATTGCCACCGTCTGGAGCAGCGCGTTCCGCTCGCCGATCAGCGTCAGGAGCAGCAACGCCAGCGCCGGCGCGGAGAGGAGCACGATCTGGTTGAACGCCGCGATCACGGCGAGCGCGACGGCGATCTGACGTCTCGCGAAGTTCCAGCCGCGCAGCATCGCGTAGGACAAGGCGGTGGTGGCCGCGGCTCCGCCGGGAGCGACGTAGCTCGCGGCCGACGCCGTCTGGGATACCACCAGCGCCCTTCGGAAGCCGAGCCGCGGGAGCGCGACCTGGTACGGCGGCGCGTACGTCAAGACGTTCACCACCGTCACAGCGCCGAGCAGCGCGAGCTGCCACGGTGAGAGCGACTGCAGCGCGTCCCACACGGCCCCGTAGTCCGCGACGCGCGGCAGCACGTACAGGAACGTGAACGCGACGATCGCAAGCCCGATCGCGGGTACCAGGAAGCGCCGCACCGCGGAATCATCCTCCACGCACCTACAGGCGCCGACTCAGGCGACGGCGGCGACGAACGCGAAGTGGTCTGACGCGTCGGCTGCAGGAGCCGCCGTCACGACCGCCGCGGCGACCACGTCCACTCCCTTCACGAGCACGTGGTCGAGGCGCGCCCACGGGTGCCACGTCAGGTACGTCCACGGCGTTTCGGCGGCGTGCAAGTCCCGGAATGCGTCGCCGTAGCCCGCGTCCAGCAACCGCTCGATCGGCTGCCGCGATACGTACTCGAGCTCTTCCTCGGGCGGCGGCTCTCCCACGTCCTCGTCAGGATGGACGGCGTTGAGGTCGCCGGCGACCAGGTGCGGGCCGTCCACGCGCGCGAGCACCTCGAGGATCGCCTCCACCTCGCGGACGCGCGCGCGTTCGGACGCGCGATCCCGCCCGTGAACCAGGTGCGTCGCGAACAGCCTCAGCTCGCCGACGCGGATCTCGAGCAGCGTCTTCGCCAGCTCGGGCAGCCGATGGTTCTCTGCGTAAGACACGGGCCGGCGGCTGAGCCAGGCGACGCCGAAGCGCGAGTTTGCATCGCCGTGGACGTACTGCATGCCGAGCCGAGCAGCAAGTCCCTCGGCTGCGCGACGATCCGTGACTTCCTGCAGCGCGACGACGTCCGGTGCCTCGGAACGAATGACGGCCTCGAGCAGCGGCAATCGGCCGCGCCCGCCGTCCCAGATGTTGTAGGTCATGACCTTCACGCGCACCCGGCGCCCGCGCCCCGGCCCGAGGCGGTCGAAGCCGCTACTGCTCGCGCGGCAGGTCTTGCCCGGGACCGCCGTTGCCGCGCTCGCGCTCCCGAAGGAAGCGAGTCAGCTCGGCGGCGAGCGCCTCACCCGAAGGCATCTGCTGCTCCTCGAGCGAATCCGCGCGCTGCTCCAGCTCCTCCACGTATGCGGCCGTCTCCTCGTCTCCCGCGACCGCAGAGGTCACCTGCTCCGAGTACGACTCGGACGCTTCCTGAAGCTCGTGCGTGTCGATCGCCGTGTCCAGGATCGTCCCGAGCCGGTCGCACAGCGCGAGGGCCGCGCGCGGGCTGGGCGCGAGCGAGACGTAGTGGGGAACGGCCGCCCACAGCGAGACGGACCGCAACCCCTGCCTGAAGCACGCGTCGTGGAGGACGCCGACGATTCCGGTCGGGCCCTCGTACCGCGACCGCTCGAGCCCAAGCTCCTCGACGAGCGCCGGTTCGCTCGCGCTGCCCGTGACGGGCGACGGGCGCGAGTGCGGCACGTCGGCGAGCAGCGACCCGAGGGTCACGACGAGCTCCACCCCGAGGTCCTGCGCCAGATCGACGATCAGCCCGGTGAACCGTCGCCAGCGCAGGTTCGGCTCGACGCCCAGCAGCAGGACGGCGTCGCGGTCGGTGCCTGGGATCTGCGCGTGGTGGAACGCGGTGTCGGGCCAATCGATCTTCCGCGTCTCCCCGTCGACGAGGGACACGTGCGGCCGCGTCGCCTGGAAGTCGAAGAACTCCTCGCCGTCGATCTCGGCAAAGCGCGCGGCGCTCCACGCACGCGCGAGGAAGCCGCCGGCGAGGGACGCGCCCTGCCCGCCGTCGTTCCACCCGCGGAAGGCGCTGATCAGGACGGGCCGCCGGAGCGTCGGCCGCTCGGCGATAAGCAGCTCCTCCGGCATTCCGTCAGTCTACGGGCGCCATCGAAGCAGGCGGATCTCTCAGCAGGGACGCAAATGCGACCACCGCCGCCCATACGGCAGCGGCCAGCGAGACGTGCACGAGCACCAGCCACCACGGAAGTTCCGTCCGGTACTGGAGCTCTCCGACCATCATCTGCAGCAGGAGCAGCCCGAGGACGAGGAAACCCGCCTCGAGCAGGCGCGGGTAGACGGCGCGCCGGCGCCAGAGCCACACCAGCACCACGAGGAACGTCATGCCGAAGACCGCGGTTCCGCGCACGTGGAGGTAGACGGCGTCGTAGAGCGTCCAGAGGCGCCGCACGTCCTCGCCCCCCGGGTGCGGGCCCGCGGCGGTGGCGAACGTGCCGGTAACGACCATCACGAGCGCGGCTCCCGCGAGCACGAGCGCGCCTCGGCGGACGATCGTCGGGGTTTTCGTCACCGCGGCCCCAACCTCGAGCTGGACCGCGCGCAGCACGAGCAGGACGCCCGCGCCGAGCACGGCGAGCGCAAGCAGGAAGTGGGTCATCACGAGCAGCGGGTGCAGGTCGGCGTAGACGGTGATCGCTCCCAGCGGCGCCTGGGCGAGCGTTCCGAAGAACGTCGCGAATGCAAGCCAGCGCGTGCTGCGCGTGAGGCCCGGCGTGCGGAGGGAGCCCAGCCAGACGAGCAGGGTCGCTCCAATCGTCAGCGCGCTCACGACGCGGTTCCCGAACTCGATGAACGCGTGGTGGTCCTTCTCCGGAAACGGGTGTCCCGGAGCGCATCCCGGCCAGTGCTCGCAGCCCAGGCCGGAGGCGGTAAGCCGGACGGTCGCGCCGCTCGCAACGATCAGGAAGAGCGCGACCGCACCGGCGAACGCCAGGCGACGGAACGCCTGCGGCGAGAGCTCGAAGCGGCGTGCGCGCGCGTCGACCGTCGTCTCGGCCTGCATGGCGACGAGGCTAGCCGCTCGTGTCGGGGTCGCGGGCGAGCGGGCCCGTCCGCCGTTGTCGTATTGGAACCGGACATCACGGTGCCAGGCACCAGGACGTGTGCCTTCGGCCGCGCCGCGCGGCGTCAGACGCGAAGCGGCTCGAGCAGCGCCGGATAGCCGTCGGCGCCGCCGAACGGGGTCGGGCGCGAGCCCAGGAAGAGCGGGCGGTCGGCAGCGTTGAGGAGGAGCGGCATCAGGTCCGGCCCACGGAGGTGGCCGAGGTAACCCTTCGAGCAGGGCAGCTCGCCGAACTCTCTCACGTCGTCGGCGCGCACTCCGGGGCCTGCGAGGATCAGCGGCACCGGGTCGCCCGAGTGGATCACGTCGGGCGTGCACGGCGTCGCGTGGTCGCCCGTGACGCAGACGATCGCCCGGTCGAGGGGGAGCTCGTCGAAAGCCGAATCGAGCAGCTCGATCGTGTCGCGCTTGATGTTGGGGTCCTTCGTGTGCCCGGCGACATCGGTCGTCTTCTGGTGGACGAAGACGAACGTCTCGCCCGCGTCGAGCCGCTCGGACGCGATCTCTAGCCGCCGGCGCATGTCCGCGACCGGATCGTCCGTCTCCGGCTCGGCGCGCTCCGCGAGCCCGATCGAAAGCGCAAGGCCGCGGAGGAACGCCGACTCGCCGATGAACGTGCCGGTCACGCCGTGACGCTCGATAAACGTCGGCCGCGGCCGCTCGCGCCCGTACCACTTGAGCGTGATCACGTTGAAACGCTCCCCCTCGAGACGGCGCAGCGCCTCGAGCGTCCATGCCTCCGCCGCGCGCGCCGTCCGCTCGGCCTCCGGGACGACCGCCCGCGGCCGCAGTACCGGGTACCACGCGCGGAAGAACGCATCGGTGTCGGTGATGCGGTCGTCCGCACCGCCGGCGATCCGGCAGATCGCCTCGCCGCGCCAGACGTGCTGCAGGTGGAACGTCAGGCCCTCCGCTGCGATCCCGTCGCAGCGCTCGATCAGCTGGTCGGCGAGCTCCGCGTCTCGATCGGCGTCGGGCCGCCCCGTCAGCCACAGCTCGCCGTCGCGCAACTCGGCGGGGCGAAGCGCGGCGTACGCATAGACGTCGTCGCGGGACACGTCGAGGCCGCGCGCATATGCCTCGAAGACGGCCCGCCCCGGAAACTCGTCGGCGCGATAACCGAGCATCGCCCAGTGCGCGAGCTCGCTCGCCGGCGCGCGTCCAGGGCCGAGCGCGTAGAGGACGCCGCACGAGCCTTCGCCGCACAGCGCGTCGAGGTTCGGCGTCGCCGCCGCCTCGTTCCCGGTCCTGCCCCCGAGGACGTCGTGCGCACGGTCGGCGAGTCCGTCCAGCAGGACGACGAGGATCGGAAGCACGCGGCGAGCCTAGACGTCGAGCGAGTGCAGCGACTCGATCACGCGCGCGACACCCGGCGGCACGAGCGCACGCCATTCGCGCTCCTCGCGGATCGCTGCGCGCACGTCGGCGCCGGAGATCTCCTTCTCCGCGCCTTCGTCGAGCACGACGACCTCGTAGCCGGCGGCGCGCAGGCGCTCGATCTTCGTCCCGCCCCACTCCGAGAAATGCCGGATGAACTGCACGGCTCCCGGCGGCACGTATGCATGCCACAGCTCGGGCTGGTTCACGGGAAACGGGATGACGTGGACTTCGATGCCGTCGTCGCCTGCGGCGCCCTTCACCATCAGCAGACGCTCCGCGTACGTCCACGGGTTCGACTCGGGCAGGTGCCGGAGCGGGTCGGTCGGCTCCTCGCGGACCCGTGTCGGGTCGGGGTTGGTGATCCCGACCCAGACCTCGTCGCTTTGCGCGGCCGCGCCGCGGAGGTACTCGCGATGTCCGAGGTGGAACGGCTGGAACCGCCCGTGGATCATCCCTCGCTTCACAGGCAGCGGACGGCCGGCTCTGCCGATCTAACCGACGACGACTCCGGCACCCTCTTCGACGCGGCCGATCCGCCGCAGGAACAGGTGCTTCGACTCGAACGCCGCCTCGAGCGAGAGCGTCTTTTCGCTCGGCAGCGAGATGAGGAGGCCGCCGGCCGTCTGCGGGTCGAACCCCAGCGCGTCGATCGCAGGCGAGGCATTCGGGCCAACGGCGACGTGGGCGGCCGCGAAGTCGCGGTTCCGTGGATCGCCGCTCGTCCGCACGCCCTTCCGCGCGAGGTCGAGCGCGCCGTCGATCGCCGGCACGCGATCCGGCTCGATCACGATCCGGACGCCGCTCCGGTCGGCCATCTCGTGCGCGTGCCCGAACAGGCCGAAGCCGGTGACGTCGGTGACGGCATGCGGCTGGAACGGGCGGAGAACGTCGGCCGCGGCCGCGTTCAGCGTCCGCATCCACGACACCGCCCGCTCGAACGGCTGCGAGCCCGTCAGGCCGGTTTTGCGGCCGGTCATGATCAGCCCGGTTCCGAGGGGCTTCGTCAGGAACAGCGCGTCCCCCGGCCGCGCCCCGTTCTTCGGCCAGATCCCGTCGGGCCTCACGGTGCCGACCACCGCGAGGCCGTACTTCGGCTCGTCGTCGCGGATCGTGTGGCCGCCGGCGAGTAGGCCGCCGGCGGCGCGCACCTGCGCGTCGGCAGCGGCGAACACCGCCGCGAGCACCTC
>Ga0126307_10000868_pt1 | contig 20000 bp, 16 predicted proteins | sample Plot28_FD_89955 | JGI IMG/M metagenome (GOLD analysis project Ga0126307, IMG submission 89955) | Serpentine soil microbial communities from UC McLaughlin Reserve, CA, USA - Plot28 | ecosystem: Environmental > Terrestrial > Soil > Grasslands | place: USA: UC McLaughlin Reserve, Lake County... | reverse complement strand
GTGAGTCCAAAAAACGGTTCTTCAAATTGTCTGAAGAATAAGTAATGGTCTTTGCGCGGCCATTGTTCTATATCTAATTTGTGTTTCATGAAACTAAAAAAGGCAGTACATCTTTTATGTGATCTAATTGCCTGAAGTTGGGATGGTTTACAGTATGTTCTACCTGCTCATGAGCCCATGTGGTATGATAAGGCACGTGATATCCATGACCGCCTATACTCAACACCGGTAAAATATCTGATTTTAAAGAATTGCCGATCATTAAAAATTCGGAGCGCTTTATATCCAGGTGTTTGATCAGTTTTAAATAGTCTGTTTCTTTTTTGTCTGACATGATTTCTATGTGGTGAAAATAATGTTCTATACCCGAGTTCCTTAGCTTTCTTTCCTGGTCTAATAAGTCGCCCTTTGTAGCTACTACCAAACGGAAGTGGGCTTTCAGTTGCTGCAGTACTTCTTCAACGCCCTCTAACAGCTCGATGGGCCGGGCCAGGAGGTCTTTACCAAATGCAATAATTTTTTCTATTACTTCTATGCTTATTGTTTTTTCTGACACTTTGAGCGCCGTTTCAATCATTGAAAGAATAAATCCTTTTATGCCATAGCCATATAAAGAAAGGTTTTCTATTTCTGTTTGCAGTAGTTCTCTTTCCGTAGTATGCTGTGGTAAATAATCTTCCAGCAGCTGGCAAAATTTTTTTTCCGTTTCCTGGAAATAGGGTTCGTTGATCCAAAGTGTATCGTCCGCATCAAATGCAATAACCTTTATGTTCATGTTCTGCGTTTCTGTCTGCAAAAATGCTGCTTTCCGCATGATTATTCCAATAGCAATCCTTTTTCCTTCAACGCAATATACATTTGTACCTTACTTTGCTTTTAACACAATTGTTATTAGCTTGTTCAACTCAAACTTTACCAATGCGTACGCTTTTTATCCTGTCTTTTTTATCTGTTTTATATAGTACTGCTGCCTTTGGGCAAACTGCTAACGCAGCATATGATTCAGTGCTTGCAAAAAAACTAGGTGCTGATGAACACGGCATGAAGCGTTACGTTCTGGCGTTTTTAAAGCAAGGGCTGAATACAGATACTTCTAACAGGAAGCAGTTAATACAGGCGCACCTTAAAAATATTGGGCGTTTGGCCAAAGAAGGGAAGCTTGTTGTATCCGGCCCCTTTCTTGACAAAGGAACCATCGCAGGTATTTATGTTTTTAACGTAACCACGATAGACGAGGCCAGGAGTTTAACTGCATCTGATCCGGCTGTAAAGGCCGGCATATTTGACATGGAATTACACCCGTGGTATAGCTCTGCAGCCTTGATGGAGATTGTCCCAATTCATAATACTTTACAGAAGAAAAGTATAACAGATTAAGACCAGAAAAAATTTTTACTGTTTTTTCGTTTTGCTGAGCCAGGGATAGAAAGTACAAGGGAGTGACACAACGAAAGATGACAAAACTGCCAGAGCCGGGTACAAAATTTTAGTGACTCTAATTCACTTTCACAAACTCCGGCCTTCGTATAAAATCCTGGTTATATTTAAAACGAAGATTGGTGCTGACCTGTATGAGGTAATTGTTTTTGAAGGCATCTTTTTTAGGAAACCAGGCACCCCTTAATTCAAGGGTTCCAAAGATGAGGCTTTCATTTCGGGTACGTATACCCCCGCCTATGGAGGTGTATAGGCGTTTGTTTTCCATATGAACGTCTGCCGGAAACTGGAATAAAGTAGCACTGCTGAAAACAAAAGGAGCAAACTTGAAATAAAAAAGTTGCCAGGGAGTGAAGAATACCGATTCAGCTTTCACTGTTGCCCTCATTTGGCCGCCTACATAATTGTTTCTAAAATCAGCCAGTCCATAACGGCTTTCTACAATCAATGGCTCATCTAACACATGGTTATACTGCCTTGCAAAGCTGGCATTAAAAAACGCCCTGTGCTTCCACCGGCCGCCCAACTGATGCAAACGGGTGAAGTATTCCATGGCGGCGAGTAAATTTATATCTTCCACACGTTTTTGATAAATGGAAGCTCCCGTGGAAAGCGAGTAATTAAAGAACGACTCATTGAGCGTAACATAATTGATAGCGAAATTCAAACCTACATACGGACGTTCCCTTCCTTCTCTTTTGGTATAGCCAGCCGAAAGTGAAGCTTCTATTCCTTCCGGTAAGTCTTCTTTTCTTCCAAATCCATAGATATAACTGGTTTTATAAAAGTTTTGTTTGAATAGCGAAACAGAACTTAATACAGCAAACACATTTGAAAAATAGGAAGAATAAGTAGTGGTATATAGAAAAGGTTTAGATAAAAAATTCTGGTCCAGTACTCTTAATCCTAATAAAAACCTCAGACGCTGAAATTCATTGCTGCTGCCAATGTTTTTTGAACTGAGGTTCCAGCCTGCCCAGGCATCATAAGTTCGATATTTATATTGAAGATTGGAAAGGTAGAGGGAGTCGGTACTGAACATGTTGGCTGTATTATGCAGTTCTATGTTAAATGCATAGGTCCAGATCATGTACGGATTTACCAGGGGCCTGACAAAGCGGAGAAAGGTTAACCTTTCTTCACTCCGCCCGCCATTGAATGTATTATTGAAATTGATATAGCCGGCGTTGGCATCAATAAAACTTCCTGCAATATTGCGTTTATAATACTCAAAGCCATAGCCAAGAGTGTGATTTCGCCGTTTATCGTACAGTCCCTGTACCGCCACACGGTCGCCCAAGCCTGCAAAATTATCTTCCTTTAACTCTATACTTACTGCATTGGCATTATGCACAGACAAACTACCGCCTATCGACAAAATATCTTTGGTCCGGACCAAAACATCGACTGAATCTTTGGTACCTCTTACCGGTTTTATCCTGATTTTGGCTTCCTGGAGAAAGGGAAGGTCGCGCAGGTATCGCTCATTATTTCCTAAAATGAAAGGAGATACGACGTCACCCTCCCTAAAGAATAGGTTATTGTGAACGACATAATTGCGGGTTCTGTAATGAAGATTATTAGCCAGCCGAATGAATTCGTCCGTGAAACGCCTGGAGGTATCATCAATGGATACACCAAATGGAATTGGCTGAATAATGATTTTCCGGATTACCCGGTTCTCATATTTGCGGTAAATTTCATCTACGCGTTGAAGGTCTTTTTCTGCATCCTCAGTGGTATCGGTCAAAAAGTTTTGCACCAATGTTTCCAGCAGGCCTTTTTGCTTTACGGAAGGACTGTCAATTATGATTTGCGGCGTTGTATCAATTTGGGCTTGTACCCGGAATCCTGCAGCCAAAAAAACACAAACCAGGCAGCGCCTAATATATTCACGGTTCAATAGCATCAACATCTCAATTCAGTATGAACGACAAAACCAATACCATATGTTGCAAGGATACAATTTTGAACGATATAACAACCCTGGTACCTTAAATCCCCGATTGTTTGGCGAAGATGTAAATAAAATATTTTACATGGTGCTTTTATTCCACGTCTGTTTCAATTAACCGGTAATGGCTTGCATAAGGCAGTGGTAAAATGGGCTGGCCTCTATGAGCGCCCCATACTTTGGTAAAAGCGGCACCAAAATAAAGTATAAGAGATGAATAAAATACAAAAAGAAGTAATAAGACAATGGAGGCAGAAGTGCCATACAGGGTATTGACATTGCTATAGTTAAGCAGCCAGTGAAGAATGATTTTTCCAATAGTAAATAAGATAGACGTAATAAAAGCTCCTGCAAACGCTATGCTCCATCGCGGCCTTCCATCAGGTAAGTAGCGAAACACCATTACAAACCATAACATAACTATAATGATAGAAACAAAATAGTTTAAAAAGCTGTTGAAATAGAGTGATGCCAAAGGAGAAAATTCGAATATGTAATTTCCGATAAAGGCTCTCAGACCCTCGGCCAGTATGCCAATGACAAACAATACACCTGCCACCATTATTATTAATAGTGATTGCGCCCTGGTACGCAATCCTTTTATTACCCGGTGTTTTTGTTGAGGCCTGACCCTCCATAACTGGTTAATCGAACTTTTAATGATCTTGAAAAGCGTGGTGGCAATAAAAAGTAAAAAAATAAAGCCACCAATAGTAATATACCAGTTTTGCGCTAGCTTTCGCAAGCTTCTTAGAACGTCTACCATCTGTCTCACAGCTTCGGGGCCTACTATATCTGAAAGGCTTTTGAAAAGTTCCATCCTGATCTTTCGGGGGTCTAAAAACAGTTTTAGGCTTTGAATGAGAATGACAAGAATAGGAGGAAGGGCAAAAGTGGTAAAGAAGGCAGTGGCACCAGCCATTCGAAGCGGATCATTTTTCACCAGCTCTTTGAGTGCTTTATTCAAAAGAGTAATGAAGGTGATGATTGCTTGCCTGGTATTTCTTTTGGGCATGAAGGCTGGCCTTTGTTGAAAGATAAGCAAAAGAGATACCTTGTTTGGGTTAATAGCTACACCAGGTCAATGACATCACTGCTCCAATGGAAGTGTAATTACAAAATTAGCTCCCCGGTTTACTTCGGAGTAGGTATTAATGGTACCGTTATGATTGGTTACAATCTTTTTGCAAAGAGCCAACCCTATGCCACTGCCACTAAATGAATGCCTGTCATTTAATCGCCGGAATAATTGGAAAATCTTATCAGCATATTCCGGCTCAAAACCAATTCCGTTATCTTTTACACTGATCCGCGCTGAAACAGAATCGGTGGACGACTCCTGCAGTAGCGTACATGTAATGTTTATCACCGGTTGTACATCTGGTTTTGAAAATTTGAGTGAATTATTCAAAAGATTATAAAACAACTGGTGCATTTGGGAAGGCACTGCCTGTAAAACGGGCAGGTCCGTGTAACTGATCTGTGCGTTTTTCTGAGTAATTAATAACTCGAGGTCAAAAATGACATCGGCTACTACTTTATTCAAATCAGTCGTTACCAGTTTTTTCTCATTGCTTTGATAAGAATAATTTAGAAGATCATTAATAATGCCGGACATTCTTTTGGCCGATTCTTGTATTTTACTGATGTATTTTATATTGGTCTCGCTGAGTGGTTCTTTGTTCGTATCCGTTAAAAAAGAAGCAAAGGTTTGAATCTTTCTGAGCGGTTCCTGCATATCGTGGCTGGCAGCATAGGCAAACTGTTCCAATTCTTTATTTGACCGCTCCAGTTCTGTGTTGGCCTGCTTGAGGTCTTTGGTCCTTGCCTCTACTTCCTCTTCCAATACGCGATTCAGCTCCTCCATTTTTTTCCTGGCTAAAACCTGTTCCGTCACTTCGTTAACCAGTATCATAATCCTGTTGATCGTTCCGTCAAGTTCTTTCAAAGGTTGGTATACAATATTCAAATAAGTGTCTTCATCATGGCCATTGCGGTGAAGCCTGGTTTTGTGCTCGTGGTGAAAAAATGGTTGTCCTGTGAGTAATACTTTGTCCATTATTTCACGAAATCCCTGGTGTTCTACTTCGGGTAAAGCTTCAAAAATGGGTTTGCCAATCATGTCCTCATGCCTTCTTTGAACCACAGGGAGATAAAAATCATTGACAAGCTTGATAACATAATTTTGCCCTTCTAAAATAAGGATCCCGACAGGCGCCTGCATAAAAAGGTTGTGTATATCCTGTTCGGCTTTATTTTTAGAACGTGCCAGTTCAAGTAAAGCCTCCACTCTTTTCCTTTCTGTTTTAAAAGCTTTTACATCGCTTATTGCACTTGATATTTGAGCAGCTGTTGTTGTCAGGTAATTCTGGTACTCTTCATTAAACTCAAGGAAGGAACTAAGACCGCAGACTAAAAAACCCGGCAATTGATCCTGGGTGGACCTTTGAAGCGGAAGGGTACATACAGAATGAATGTCTCCCCTGGCCATCTGGACGTTATTTGTTAACTCTTCAGGAAAGCCGTCTATAAAAATGGGCTTTCGCGATTTCAGAACGGTTTGCAATTTCCAAAAATCAGATTGATTATCCTGAAGAGCAACGGTAGTAGGAAGAGCTGATGAATCTATGCCAAATGTCTTTACTAATCTTGCACTCGTTTTTTCTTTGTTTACCAGGTACAAAAGAGAAAACGGAATATCGTGTATGTTCCCTGCCAGTACATCTATTGCCGCCCTGCTTACTTCTTCTGCATTTTTAAATTGCATGCTGAGCCCTGTAATTTCCTGCAGTGTTTTTAAGCGGCGCTGACCTATTATTTTTCGTGTTTCTTCATTACAGGCGCAAAATAATCCGCCTACCTCTCCTTCCTCGTTAATAATAGGACTATAGGAAAATGTCCAGTAGGTTTCTTCCAAAAATCCCTTTCTGCCCAGGTACATGAGCAGGTCCTGCAAGTAAACCTCTTTGCCTCCAAATACAGTTTCTGCCAGTGGCCCAACCTGTTGCCAAATCTCAGCCCACATTAGCCTGGCACTTTTACCTAAGGCTTCAGGATGTTTTTTTCCAAGGACAGGCAGATAGGCATCGTTATGGAACATAATCAAATCCTTACCCCACCATATAAACATGGGATAACCAGATCGCAACATGATACTAAGCCCTATTTTTAAACAGGGTGGCCATTGATGCACTGGTCCTAATGAAGTCTGCGACCAATCAGTGGAACGAATGCGATGGCCCATTTCACCGCCCCCGGAAAGGAAGTTAACATTAGCAGTGACCTCTACCCCCATAGACATTTGTATAATTAAGAATTATTGAAAGATATGTAGTTCCCATAATTAGTGTAAAGAAAAAACAATACCAGTGTTGTAAACCATACAAAGCAAACCTGTATTTTATGCATAAAGGCGGTGAATAAAACCAGGATTCCCTGAATTTCATTTCAACCACTTGTCAAGTTTTCTACCAATTATTATCCCACCTTCTTTATATTAACTTCCTATTTTCAAACTCCAAACGCTTTACCATTCTTATTTTCAATTAAATATTAAAAAACATATGCTCATGAAGCACTTTCGTTTTATGCATTTTTCTAAGATGCTCTGGCTGGTTACACCAGCATTGCTTTTGATTTCGTGGGACAAAAAACCAAAAGCTCCGGCGAACGACGAACTGCAGGTTCCGGTAAACTATTATAAATTGCCCAATGGATTAAAAGTAGTTTTATCGCCAGATAAAACGGCACCCACTATTGCCGTTGGTGTATATTACAATATCGGCTTCCGTATTGAGCCTAAGAACCGCACTGGTTTTGCGCATCTTTTCGAACACATGATGTTCCAGGGATCAGAGAATCTGGGCAAAATGGAATTTATTCAACTGGTTCAAAAAAATGGAGGCATTCTCAACGGCTCCACCCGGTTTGATTTTACAAATTATTTTGAAGTGATGCCCGCACATAAACTGGAAACAGCTTTATGGGCAGAAGCAGACCGTATGAAAGGATTGAAGATCACACAAGAGAACCTGACCAACCAGCAGGGCGTTGTAAAAAATGAAGTAAAAGTGAATGTATTGAACCAGCCTTATGGTGGTTTTCCCTGGTTAGACATGCCGCAGTATGCTAACAAGAACTGGTATAATGCCCATAATTTTTATGGAGACCTGGCTGATCTTGATTCTGCCAAACTGGAAGACGTGGATGCTTTTTTCAAAACTTTTTATGCGCCGAACAATGCAGTATTGGTAGTGTCCGGAGATTTCGAAGTTCCGGCTGCCAAAAAATGGATAGACCAATATTTTGCTAAAATACCGGCGTCAAAGCTACCTCCTAAACCAGACCTCACAGAACCACCGCAGGAAAAAGAACAACGCTTTACCAAAGAAGATGCACTTGCAAAAAAACCGGCCATTGCTGTTAGCTATAAAATGCCGGAACGAAACACGGCTGAGTACTATGCAATGGGTTTGATTGATCAGATGCTTGGACAGGGACAGGACAGTAAATTGTACCAGGCCCTTGTGCAGCAAAAAGGTTATACCAGTGCAGTTAGTGCGGGCATCAACATTGGATTAGGAAGCATGTTCGACTACAATGGACCTATGCTTTGGACAGCTAACCTCATACATGATGCCTCGGTGCCTGCAGATTCTATCATCAACCAATTTGACCTGGCTGTTGCGGATGTGGCAAAAACCACAACACCCGAAGATCTGCAGTTAGCCATTGTAAAAATGCGCTCTGGTTTATATGATGCCATGGGCGGCACATTCGGTATTGGTAAAGTAAACTTGTTGGCTTCCTTCGCACTTTTCGATGATAACCCTGGCCGCATCAATACACTGGAAACCGAATTTAAAAAAGTGACTCCTGAACTTATCCGGCAAACAGCACAGAAATTTCTGGGCCCGAACAACAGAACTATTTTAATTATTCAACCCAAAGCTCCTAAATAATGAGAAAGAAAAACTATATAGTTGCAGCCCTAAGCCTGGTGTTGATGCAACCGGCTTTTGCTCAAAAACAAACACCACCTGCTGGTGGTACCGCCAAGGACTTTAAATTGTCTGCAAAAAAAGTACAGACTTACGCTAACGGTTTAAAAAGTGTAGTAGTACCCTATGGCGAACTGCCAAAAGTTACAGTCAGCCTTATCGTTAAAACGGGAAATGTGCATGAAGACACGGAAAAAGTTTGGCTTTCAGACCTTACGGCCCGTATGCTCAGGGAAGGCACACCATCAATGAATTTTGCAGCCCTTTCTAAAAAAGCAGCAATGATGGGTGGCAGCCTGAATGTAAATGTAGGACCAACCCAAACTACCATTGCAGGTTCTGTGCTCTCAGAGTTTGCACCCGACTTTATTAAGCTGATATCTGACCTCGTGATAAATCCGGCCTTCCCGGCCTCTGAACTGGAACGCCTGAAAGGAGATTTCAAACGCAGGTTAACAACCCAAAAAGCTATTCCGCAGTCACAGGCGCAGGAGCAGTTCTTTGCAGCCATATATAAAGACCATCCTTATGGAAAAATTTTCCCTACCGAGGAAATGATCAGCAGCTACACCATTCAGATGGTGAAGGATCATTACAATAGCAACTTCGGTGCTAAGCGTTCGGTTTTATATGTAGTTGGAAAATTTGATGAAAAAGCAGTGACTGCTGCCATCAATTCTACTTTGACAAAATGGAAAGCAGGCCCGGAGGTATCTTATCCGCCAGTGAACCCTGTAGCTGTAAAAGACACCTTGGTGGTTGACCGCAAAGGAGCACCACAAACCACTATCATGATTGGTTTACCGGTGGTTACGCCAACTAATAAAGATTATGTTCCTATGTTGGTTACAAACTCTTTACTAGGTGGATCTTTCGGATCCCGTATCACCAGCAATATCCGCGAGAACAAGGGCTATACTTATTCACCTTTCAGCACCATTCTTAATCGTAAAGGAAGTGCTATCTGGTATGAGCAGGCCGATGTAACAAGTGAGCATACTGTTGATGCCTTAACTGAGATTGAAAGAGAGGTTAAGCGTTTACAGACCCAGCCTCCTTCCAAAGAAGAACTATCAGGCATTCAAAATTATGAAGCAGGAGTTTTTGTACTACAGAATTCCACCCCCAATGGCATCATTGGCCAATTGAATTTTCTGGACCTGTATGGTTTGGATGATAGTTACCTGAATAATTATGTAAAGAACATTTACAAAGTAACGCCTGAAATAGTTTCACAGATGACCAAAAATTATATTGACTATGACAAGATGACTAAGGTGATGATTGGCGATAAAGAAACAATACAGAAACAAGTGGAAAAGGCGAGAGCAACGCCACGAACTTTTTAAAAGTATATTTTATTAAGAGCCTCCTTCATTACAAGGAGGCTTTTTTATTTATTGAATAGGTAAAGTAATAAGATCAAACCCATTCCTAAAACGCCACCTACTGTTGCAGCTACGGCGTCCAGGATTTCATAATGGCCACGGCCTGTAAATTTTGAATACAATTCAAAGCCATAACTGATCACAAGTACAATAACAAACGCAATCAAACTATCTACCAAAATATTTGTTGGCAGCAACCAGGAAAGCAAAGCCTGCGCAACAATACCCATGGCAATACCAACATAAAAATGTTTCCATTTGTCTCTTTCAATTCTCATGAAAAAAGCTTTTGCACACTCTGTTTGATTGTAATTGCTCCCATAGAACTCATTGCTATAACCACTATCCAACCTGCTATTTGCATCCACAATGGGTGCTGGTAAGAGCCTACTATTTTTTGCTTGTTTGCCGCGAGCAGCATTACAGCTAATGCAATGGGCAGAATCAAGCCATTAACTGCTCCCGCTACAATTAACAAGGTAACGGCGTTTCCAATTGAAATAAAAATTAGTGTAGACACAAGAATAAAAACAGAAGTAATAATACGGCCGTGCTTTTCTATGAATGGATCTAGTGTTTTGAAAAAGGAAACAGAAGTATAAGATGCGCCTACCACAGATGTAATCGCAGCACACCACATTACGAATCCAAAAAAGCGATAGCCTATAACTCCTGCTGCTGACTGAAATACAGAGCCTGCTGGATTATCTTTACTCAGGTGGTATCCATGCCATACAACTCCAAGGGCCGCAAAAAATAATATAAACCGCATGACGGAAGTAATGGCAATTCCACTGACAGAGCTTTTGGTTACCTGCTGTAAAGACGATTGGCCTTTTATTCCTGCATCGAGTAAGCGATGCGCACCGGCGAAAGAAATATATCCTCCTACCGTTCCCCCTACTAATGTTACAATTTTCAAAACATCGATTGTTTCCGGCCAAACCGTTCGGTATAAGGCTTCTGCGAGAGGCGGCTGAGAGCTAATAGCAATATACAAGGTGAATAGAATCATTAATATACCAAGCAGCTTTACAAAACTGTCTATCAACTTACCAGCTTCCTTATACCAAAATATTCCTAAGGAAATACCACAACTAATGATAGCACCCAACTTTACATCTATTCCACTTAAAGCGTTTAGTCCAAGCCCACATCCTGCCATGTTTCCAATGTTGAATACCAATCCACCAAAGCCAACCAGGCAGGCCAGTGCTATACCAAGCCCTGGCAACAATTGATTAGCCACATCCTGTGCCCGCAGGTTGCTTATTGTAATAATGCGCCAGATATTAAGTTGTGCGCCAATGTCCAGCAATAAAGAAATAAGAATAACAAAACCAAAGCTTGTTAATAGTTCTTCGGTGAACTTGCTGGTTTGAGTAAGAAACCCGGGACCAATGGCAGATGTGGCCATTAAAAATGCAGCACCCAGAATAGCTGAATTTTTCTTTGTCAAACCTTTACTGTGTTTAATGCCTTATTAATGGCCTTTGCAAATTTCACAGCCTGTTTGCCATCGCCATGAATACATATTGTTTCCGCAACTATGGGTATCACATTTCCGGAAACGGTTGTTAGACTTCCTTCGTGTATAATTTGCAAAACCTGTTCTATACTTTTGTTTTCATCTTCTATCAAAGCATGGGGCTGAGAGCGTAGTGTTAAACTTCCATCATCCTGGTAAGTACGATCTGCAAATACTTCACTAGCTGTTTTTAATCCCAACGTGTTTGCTTCGCTGATCAATTGACTTCCGCTTAAACCATATAGTATCAAGCTTTCATCAAAGTCTTTTATGGCTTGAGCAATGGTTTTTGCCAGCTTTGCGTCTTTTGCTGCCATATTGTATAAAGCGCCGTGTGGTTTAACATGATGCATGATTGCACCTCTTTGTTTGGCTATAAGATCTATTTTAATAAGTTGCTCAATAACGATTGCATATAACTTATCCAAAGGCATTTGCAATTCTCTTCTTCCAAAGTTTTCTTTATCGCGGAAAGAAGGATGAGCGCCGATATGCACTTTATGTTTCAAGGCCAGGTCAATTGTGTAATGAATGAGGTCACTGTTACCTGCATGAAAGCCACACGCAATGTTAGCAGAGGTTATATAAGGCATGATTGCTGCATCATTAGCCATGCCTTCGCCCATGTCGCAGTTAAGATCAATAGGTTCCCTCATGTAGCATTTAATAATTAAAAATAGTAAGATTGACACTAGCAAGGGATACAACCATCATCTGATATATTCCTCCATCCTGAATTTGCCAGCCATTTGTAGCTGCAGCAAATATTTTTGCTGGACTATCATTTTTGCTTCTGCAGTCTCCAGATCCGTCATTTGAAACCGGATAACATCGTTTGCTTTTTTCTGGGCCAGTATGGGCAGGTGTGCAGAAATAACATGGGCTATCCTGGGATATCCGCCCGTCGTTTGACGGTCAGCCATAAGAATGATCAACTGTCCGTTCGGCAAAAGCTGCACTGTTCCAAAACTCACTGCTGAAGAAACAAGCTGTTCATCAGTCGATTGCTCCAGTTCTGGTCCTGCTAATTTATATCCCATCCGGTCAGCATCAATAGTAACCTGGAACCAGCTATTTTGAAAAGTTTCCTGGGCTTCTTTGTTCATCCAATGCCATTCACTGCCAAGTAGGAACTGTATTTCATTTCTTGTATCTACAACTTCCTGCGATTTCCAGGGCAGCACAAAAAAATCCTTTTTTTTCAACAAAGAATCAAGAGCGAGTTCTTTTCGAAAATAAAGGAGGTCATTTTTCACAAGGGCTCTCCCTTGCCAGCCGCCGCCACCTGCTTTTACGTTAGTGCTGTGGCTATTCATCCATTCAGTCAGCGCAAGGTCTTGCCAGAAGGCTAAATAGCACCTGGCCCCATTTTGCATTTTTTCAAATTTGAGGATAGTATTTTTATTCAATGCTACAGGATGATGCATAGGAATTTCTTTGCCGTTTACAGTAGGACAAAACTGAGCTCCTGACAGGCAAATAAGCACTTGTGTTTTAAAGTGAATCTGCGATGCAGGGAAATGCAATTCTATGACAGGCGAATTCAAATCTTTACCCAACAATGCATTTGCTACTTGTGCGGAGAAACGGTCCATTACGCCGCCAGGATTAATACCTAAATGCTGGTGGCCGAATCTCCCTGCATCCTGCACCGTATCAAATACGCCTTGTTTAATAATTCGTAAACTCATCTTCTGTTATAGAAAAAAATTTTATCCTATCTCCCGGGTCAAACAATACTGGTTGAGGCCTGTTCTTCTCAAACAATTTCAAAGGCGTTCGGCCAATGATCTGCCATCCACCAGGCGACTCCAGGGGATAAATACCCGTTTGTGTGCCGGCAATACCGACGGCGCCTGGCATTACATTTTGCGGTTGTGCTTTGCGGGGTATTGCTATTTTGTCATCTACTTCTCCCATGTAAGAAAAGCCGGGTAAAAATCCAATCATATACACCCTATAGGTTTTTGAAGTATGCAGAAAAATGATTTCCTCCACAGAAATTTTTTTTTGCTGTGCTATATATTGAATATCCGGCGCAAATTGCTTGCTGTAACAAACAGGAACTTCCATTAGCCTGCTTTCAATTTTTATTATGTCATGGTTTGCGCTACTTATCCTTTCCACTATTTCAGCCACCATTTCAAAAGCTGTTTTTTCTTTTAAATAGGGCATTGCCAATATATCATAATAGATAGCTAATGAACTATAGGCAGGAACAAGGTCAGTAATGTAAGACACTGAGACTCGTTGAAGTTGGTGAAAAAGCTGGAGTACTTTTGTATTGATGGTTGGATCAATAGTATTTCCAAAATCAATAATTAGAGCAGAATCACCCAAAGGAAAGATGGTATATGGATGGTAAAGATTCATGAATGCTATTCAATGTATGAAAAGAAGCTTGAACGGCGAAGGATGTTGAGGCACAAAAAAGTTGTGTGAGAGTCTTAATTAATACTTCCCCTGCGGTCTAAATAAAATAATTGAAGATCGAGTGATTACAAAAATGGCTAGCAACGATATGTATTATACCCTTTACTGTACGTGGTGAGGTTCAGTAAAAACGATCGACAGGTCATAAGCAGTTAAAGAAGTTTTGACGAAGTGATGCAATGAAGTTGTAAGTAAACATCAGTAGGTCATTCTATTGTTGGCAGCATTGCCTTGCCCGATCTTTATTGTTTGGCGTAAGCGTCTTCAACACCGGTGGCATTTACAATTTTATAATCCACGTGATCGGCCATGCGGTGATCCGGGGCTGCTACCGTTTGTGATTTTTTTGGGCCGATATTTGAAAATTGAATTCTCTTTTTCTCCAATAAGCTATTTTGTTCTGAATAATATAAAACGTCCACTGCGGCCGTTTTTAAAGTGGCCGTACTACGGTTATAAAGTGTCAGTTTCAAGCCCTGTACACCCATCATCCAATCGTCATCAGTTTTATTCATTTTTATATCTACCCGGTCAAGCAGATCGACGTTGCTTGAACCAACTGCTGACTCTTCGCCGCGTTGGGTTGCATTTCTTTCATTATTGCTGTTGTCTGCAGATTTAGGTTCTTGTTGTGCAGGTTCTTCTTTTTTATTTTTCTTAAACAAACCGCCAAACAATTCTTTCAATGATCTCTTTTTTTCCTGGGGCTTTTCTGCAACTGCTGGCTCGGACTTTTCTTCAGTGATGACAGGTGCTGAATTTTCTTCTTGCTCATTTGTGGGTTCTTTAAGTACTACACCGGGTTCTGTTTTCAGTATCCTTTCTTTCGTTATGTTAACCACGGATGCGTCTTTTTTCTCTTTAGCCTTTTTACTGTTTGGGGTCACAGTTTGCTTTTGAAGTTTTATGTTGTTTGTAGCAACTGCTGCCGGAAGTTCTGTTGTACTGGAAAGGTCAAAAGCAGCTGGAGGTTCCTTTATATTGCTTTGCATAACAGATGGAACATTTGAAATTTCAGGCTTGGAAAAAACAGCTTTTCCTGCCCACCATCCTCCAACCAATCCTACGGCAATGATAGAAGCAACAATAGAATATTTCGTGCTGATAAAATTTTTCTTCTTTATTTTTTTTTGGTAGATCCAGGAAGTGTACTCTTTTTCTACACTATTGAGACTACGTGCATAATTCGTTTTTATATCTTCCTGTAAGGGCTCTTGTGCTTGAGGATTATAAGATTGGACTCTTTTGCGCAGTTCTTCGGCTTTATGTTCGAGCGCATCAACACCAGCAGTCGAGGATGAGGATGCGGATGGAAGTGCACTACCAACAGGTAGGCTCACAAATATTTTTTTGTTAGCATTTGTGTCAGTTACAGACGATGCTGCCTTTGAAGGTGGCATACCATGCGATTCTTTTCTTTCCGTAGTGGTAGGCGTTACAAACGTTTTTAAGGTATCGACTTCTGTAGGGTAAGACCAGCCATAGCTTTTCCCTTCTACCCAAATCAGATCAAAAGGTTTTAAGTTAAGCTGTAATAACTCTTCAAGACTGTGAGGACCTGTTTGCTGATTGTTACGAAGTAATAAATAAACCTTTTGCATGCCAGTAAGTTTTTAAAGGTTCATAAGCAGGTTTGTCTGTTTTGAAGGTAACGAAGAGAATAAGGTCCTATTGCAATAATGGCCTTAAATAAAAGCTAATGTCATTTAAAAAACTTTTTAGAAGGTGTTGGAAAAAGTAAATTCTATTAAGGTAACCGCTTATTTATACAATATTCCACAGCCTGAGTAGGTTTGATTGTTATACTGCACCTGTATCTTGTTTTGGTAAACATAATTGCTCATACCATCACTGCAGAAAAAAGGAAGTACAATAACTTTTAACCGGATAGAATCGTTTTGTGCCAGGTAAATGGTTGTGTCCTTACCAGTAGTGGCTTCGGCAATTTTCATTTTTAGTGGACTTTTCCATTCAGAGAGAAGGAAGCTTAGCGTATCCTTATTGTTAAACTCTATACTCCAAAAAGGTTCATTGCCTACTCCAAACAAAATGGTTCCTTCATTCTTTTTATTTTTCCAAACGTTATTTCCCAGCACATCCCTCAGTTTGTGCATTCTGTAGTTTTTGTTATATCGGGGATTAAAATATTGCAGTGTGTCACCCTTCCATTTATACCGGCCGCCAACAACTTGTTCTTTGTAAAGCCAGATATAGCCATTTGATGGCGCCCAGGTTCCCTCCGTGACTACAGTGCTATCCTTTTTGTTTTCTGAAAACGTTTCCTGCAGCCGGTAGGTGTTATTGGTATAAAACTTTACTGTCTGTTCAATCCTGGAAGATTCATTATAAGGCAAGATGACATGGTAACTTCCAACCGGGTTCTTTATTTTTTCTGTTTTGGGTTTCATAAGCGCAACGGTATCTTGTGCAGCGGGAGTAGCATAGGCGTTTGAAGAACTGAATTTTTTTAAAGTGTCGGTTGAAGTGGGAATGACAGGATCGGGGTGATTACCACACGAAAAGAAAAAGACTGTCACTGAATATATCACCACTTTCTTCATATTCCTCTTTTGTCTTTACCTAAAAAATCTGTGCCATAAAAAAAGTCCCACTAGTCAGCGGGACCATCCATAAGGTGAGAAAAAAGTTAATCTAATACCTTCACACCTGTAGCTGCAAATTGTACGTCTTTTTCTGAGCCTTTTATCTTAGCAATTTCTTCTTTTGACTTTCCCGCATCTTCGGCGTAGTGTTTCCTCATTTCTTCAGAAACTTCTTTTATTGTGGCATTGCCTTCAATCAGCACTGTTTTGCCCACAATATTTTCAGGCATTAAAAAAGCATGGTTCTTCGACCGTACCATCATGGAACTGCCGTCTCCTTTTAGTACTTTAATCCAACAGCCTTCCGCCCTACACACTTCTGTTACTTTAGCTTTTACCTGGCCTTCAAACTGGTTGTTTTCCAGTTTATTTTTGATTTCGTCAGGAGTCACGGAAACTTTTCCTTCAGAAACAGATCCATAAACAACACCTTTGGAAGCCGGTATTTTTTCATTCTTCTGCGCATGAACAAAAACAGCAGTCAACAATAACGCGGAAAAGAAGATAGTTTTCATTGCTTATTTATTTGAGCAAATATAGTTATCATTTGATGGGATTATCCCACTGCAAAGGAGCTGTTTTTTTTCTATATAAACCGGGAACGAAGGAAAAAGAAAATTATAGTTTCAAGGTTTTTTCTTTAACCTATTCTTAATCCGTTTCGACGATATTTTTTAGGCAAATTTTGCTAAATTCATTAGCTTCGCATGCAAATAATTTTTTAAGGATAGGTGTGCATTTAAGTCTAATTTAGAGCCATCTTTCTTCTAACTTTTTCAATTAAAAAACATGTCAAACGCTGAAAAATTAAAAGCACTCAAACTTACCATGGACAAGATTGACAAGGACTTTGGTAAGGGTAGTGTAATGATGATGAATGAAAAAGGTGAGCAACAGATCGATGTAGTTTCTACCGGCTCAATTGGCTTGGATGCTGCGCTTGGTGTAGGCGGTTTACCAAGAGGCCGCGTGGTAGAAATTTATGGGCCTGAAAGCTCCGGTAAAACCACAGTTGCTATACACGTTATTGCTGAAGCCCAGAAGAAAGGTGGTATGTGTGCCATTATCGATGCTGAGCATGCCTTTGACAGCGGCTATGCACAAAAGCTGGGTGTTGATATCGATAACTTATTGATTTCTCAGCCCGATTATGGCGAACAGGCTTTGGAAATTGCTGACCGGCTGATTCTTTCCGGTGCGCTGGATGTAGTAGTTATTGATTCTGTAGCGGCACTGGTACCTAAAAGTGAACTGGAAGGAGAAATGGGAGATTCTAAAATGGGCCTCCAGGCTCGTTTGATGTCACAGGCTTTGAGGAAGCTGACTGCTACCATTTCAAAAACAAACACTATCTGTATTTTCATTAACCAGTTACGCGAAAAAATCGGGGTAATGTTCGGTAATCCGGAAACAACTACCGGTGGTAACGCTTTAAAGTTTTATGCTTCTGTTCGCCTGGATATTCGCCGCATGGCACAAATCAAAGATGGTGAAGAGGCCATAGGTAACCGCGTAAAAGTAAAGGTGGTTAAGAATAAAGTAGCACCTCCTTTCCGCACCGCTGAATTTGACCTGGTATTTGGCGAAGGCATTTCTAAAATTGGTGAAATTCTGGATACAGGGGTTGAAATGGGAATTGTACAAAAAAGTGGAAGCTGGTTCAGCTATAATAATGATAAACTAGGACAAGGTCGCGAAGGCGTTAAGTCTTTGCTGAAAGATAATCCTACGCTGGCTGACGAAATTGAGGGCAAGATTCGTGAAAAATTAAAAGAGTTGCAAGCTTCTTAAAATCTTCAGATACAAAAAATCCTCTCGTTAGCCGAGAGGATTTTTTATTTACAAGCCTGGTGTAGAGCAGGCTAATTGGTGTTTAATAGGTTTAAATTTTCGAAATGGATTCTTAGGATTGATATTTACACGAGACGAGTGGCTTTCAAAATCCGGATAGGCAATAAGAAGTAACAAAGATTTTGCCAGATATATAATGTGTTAGTAAGTAGCATGTTATGGAAATAATAAAAGCTTTGCGCCACTTTGGTTTTTCTTTTCGTCTTATAATTTTCAATCCAACCTTCTCTAATTTTGTAAACATGGCTTTTACTATTCAGTCTCCATATCAGCCCGCAGGGGACCAGCCTTCGGCCATTAAAGAATTAACAGAGGGCATATTATACGGAGAAAAGCACCAGGTGTTATTGGGTGTAACCGGCTCGGGCAAAACTTTTACTGTAGCTAATGTAATCCAGAACGTTCAACGTCCGACCCTGGTGCTCACCCACAACAAAACCCTGGTGGCACAACTTTATGGCGAGTTCAAGCAATTCTTTCCGGATAATGCGGTAGAATATTTTGTTTCCTATTACGATTATTATCAACCGGAAGCATACATGCCAACTACAGATACTTATATAGAAAAGGACTTAAACATCAATGAGGAACTGGATAAGCTTCGCCTTAGAGCAACCACCAGCCTTCTTTCGGGCAGAAGGGATATTATTGTAGTAGCAAGCGTAAGCTGTATCTATGGCATGGGGAACCCCACAGATTATGAAAGTGGAATTATTCGCATTGCAAAAGGTGAAAGAATATCAAGACAGGGCTTCCTGCATGCCCTTGTAAATTCTTTATACAACCGTACTTCTATTGAGTTCAACCGGGGAACGTTCCGGGTGAAAGGAGACACCGTTGATATCAATTTGCCTTATGTTGACTTTGGCTACCGGGTGACATTTTTTGGAGATGAAATTGAAGAAATAGAAAGCATCGAGGTACAGCAAGGGAAACGCATAGGTAAGCTGGAGAATGCAGCCATCTTTCCTGCCAATTTATATGTAGCGCCGAAAGATATGATTCAAAATGTGATGTACGAAATTCAGGATGAAATGCAGGCGCAAGTAGACTATTTTAAAAGTTCAGGCAAATTTATAGAGGCACAGCGCTTAAAAGAAAGGGTAGAATATGACCTGGAAATGATTCGGGAATTAGGGTACTGCAATGGTATAGAAAACTACTCCCGTTTTTTTGACCGGAGAAAACCAGGTACAAGGCCTTTCTGTTTACTGGATTATTTTCCTAAAGATTTTTTATGTGTTATCGATGAAAGTCATCAAACCGTTCCTCAGGTAAGTGGTATGTATGGCGGTGACAGAAGCAGAAAATTAGTCCTTGTTGATTATGGTTTTAGATTGCCTTCAGCATTAGACAACCGGCCACTGAATTTCCATGAATTCTCCAATCTTTTGCATCAGACCATTTATGTGAGCGCTACGCCAGGTGATTATGAATTGGAGCAAACAGGTGGGGTTGTGGTAGAACAGGTAGTACGTCCGACGGGTTTATTAGAGCCGCCAATTGAAGTAAGACCAAGCGTTAACCAAATTGATGATCTTTTAGATGAAATTGATAAACGGGTTAAAAAAGGGGACAGGGTTCTGGTTACTACACTAACCAAGCGAATGGCAGAGGAAATGGACAAATACCTGAAGAGGATCGATATCAGATCAAAATACATCCATAGTGATATCGACGCTTTGGAAAGGGTAGTGATATTGCGTGACCTGCGTTTGGGTAATATTGATGTATTAGTAGGCGTAAACTTGTTGAGAGAAGGATTAGACCTTCCGGAAGTCTCCCTGGTAGCTATTTTAGATGCGG
>Ga0126307_10000867_pt1 | contig 20008 bp, 12 predicted proteins | sample Plot28_FD_89955 | JGI IMG/M metagenome (GOLD analysis project Ga0126307, IMG submission 89955) | Serpentine soil microbial communities from UC McLaughlin Reserve, CA, USA - Plot28 | ecosystem: Environmental > Terrestrial > Soil > Grasslands | place: USA: UC McLaughlin Reserve, Lake County... | reverse complement strand
TCGCCGTGGAAGCCGCTCAACCCGCAAGTCTCGTGAGCCCATCAAGGAGGTAGCGATGGCCATCGTCGTCGTCGGAAACGAGAAGAACTTCGCCGCGCTTCGTCCGCGTCTCTTCGGCGGCGAGAAGGTCTCGAGCAAGGCCGCCGGGGAGGTCGCGGACGCCGTGCGCAAGGCGAACCCGCACGCCGACCTGGACAAGCTCGCGCCGGGGACGGTGCTGAGGATCCCGGACTCGCCGCACGTGAAGGTCCGCGGCGAAGTCTCGCTCGACGAGACGACGGCGGGCGCGGTCGCGGGGATCGCGGCGCACGGAAAGGAACTGCTCGGCGAAATCTCGCAGGCTGCCGAGCGGCGCGCGGCCGAGACGCGTGAGGAGCGCGCCCAGGTGCTGAAGGCGCTCGACTCGATCGGCGGCGAGACCAGGAAGGCGGCCGGCACGCAGGCGGGTAAGCCGCGGGAGCCCGGGCTCGCGAAGGAGGTCACCGCCGCGCGGAAGGGGATCGAGGAGGAGGACGCGCGCGAGAACGAGCGTCTCGAGACGCTGAACCAGGCGCGAGAGGAGTGGACGGCAGGCCTGGAGGCGCTTGCGGCACGCCTTCGCTGACGCGGCTTGACGCGCCGCGCGCCGGGTGGGATAAGACGAGGCGCCGGTGAAAGCAGGAGCGATGCGCACGCCCGTTCACCACCCTGCTGCCGCGTGACGGCTGTCGGCGCCGCTGCTCTCGCGTCCGCCTGGGGCTGGCTGAGCGCGTCGTGCCTGCGCGGGACGAGCTTCGGCAGTCGCGCCGCGGGTGGCGCCGGCGCCGTGGCGGTCGTTCTCGAGGCGGGGCTCGTCGCCGGGACGAGCGCCGCGGTCGCCGCCGCAGCTGGGCTCGTGGGAGGCATTGCCGCGTACGCCGCGTGGCTGCGTGCGCTTCGCATGCGCCTTCGATCGGCACCGGGAACCCGCGTTGAGTGAGAACGAGAGCAGCTCCGTGCTCCAGCTCTTCGGCGCCGGCGGCTTCGGTGCGCTGATCGGCTGGCTCGTCTACTACACGAACCGCTACCGCCGCGGCGAGGTGCAGTTCACCGATCTCGTCTCGCTCGTCGGCGTGATCGGCGGCGGCGCCGTGCTGACGCTCTTCCCCGCCAAGACGGATCTCTTCGGGGCATACGGGATCGGGCTGTTCGCGGGCTTCTTCGGCTACTTCCTCGTCCTGGTGCTGATGGTCGGGCGCTCGTCGAACTTCACGCTCGACTGGTTCCTCGACGGCCGCCGCATTCCGCCGAAGCCGCCGTTCGAGGTTCCGCCCGACACCCGCCCGCCGATGGAGACGGGCGGCAAGGTGCCGATCGAGACGTGAGCGGGCGAACGCTCGGCCGGCTGATCGCCGCCTCGGCGCTGCTCGCAGTCGTCGCGGTTCCGCTCGGGTCGGCGCAGGACCAGTTCGAGTGCTTCGACGTCGACGTCGGCCGCTGCGACCTCGCCGTGACGGCGAACGCGTCGCTGCCGACGCCCGACACGGTTCGCGTGGACGCAACCGTCTCGAACATCGGCCCGACCGACTCGTTCGCGACGACCGTCACCGTGAAGGCGCGCAGCGGCGAATGGCCGCCGTTCGAGACGACGATCGAGGCGCTGCCGCCGGACGGCCGCCGGCCCGTCGCGGCCGACTTCGAGATCCCGGCCTCGGCGAGGGGCGGGCGCGCGGTGTTCGTGGTCGCGGTGACGCCTGTCCCGGGTGAGGCGAGCGTCGGGCCGAACACGACCGAGGTCGCGATCGAGATCCCGCCGGCGGAGCAGCCGAAGCCGCCGGACGTCGTTCCCGTCGAGGTGGCAGGACGCCTGCTCGACGGCGGCGCGCAGGTCGAGATCTTCGGCGACATACGCAACCTCGGCGGCGCGACTGCACAGCCGGTGACGGTCACCGTCAGCGCTGCGGGCTTCGAGGACGAGCAGCAGACGATCGGAAGCGGAATCACGGAGCAGGGCACGATCCCCTTCGCCGTCGCGCTCGACGTGCCCGACGGTCTCCGCGGCACATCCGTCCGCTTCCACGTCGCGATCACGCCGCTCGACGGCGAGGAGCGAACCGACAACAACGGCGTCGACTCCGACCCGATCGAGATCCCTCGCGGTAACGGCGGTGAACCGGGAGGCGCCCACCCGGACCTCGTCGTCCCTCGTGCGAGCGCACGCGTGATCGAGACGGGTCAACGTGTCGCCGTCAGAGGCGAGATCGCGAATCGCGGCGCCGCGACCGGGGACGACCTGCGGCTGAGCATCTCGGCCGCAGGCTGGGGCACTGAGACGGCGCCCCTTGGGAGCGGCCTCGGGAAGGGCCGTACGAGGTCGTTCCTGCTGCGGTTCGACGTCCCCGGGGACGTGCGCGGCGACGAGCTGTCCTTCCACGTCGCGATCGATCCGGTCACGAACGAGACGAACGTTTCGAATAACGCTCGCAACACGGCCGCAATCGTCCTCCCGCTCGTCGAGAGCGAGGAGGGCGGCGACGAGATCCCGTGGCTACTCATCGTCGCGGGCGCGGCCGCGCTCGTCGTCCTGCTCTCGGCGCTCCAGCTCCTGCGCGGCCGCGGCCCACGCAGGGAGCGCGCGGAGGCGACGGCGGCCGGGCGCGCCGCGCGGGCGGCCGAGGAGGCCGTCGCGGTGCGACCGGAACGCACCGTCAGCACGGGATTCGCGTCGGAGTGGGCGCCCGCGCACCCGCTGGATCCGGACATGCCCCTGGCGCCTTCCACCCCGTACCTGTTCTGGCTCGAGATCGGCGCGCCGGTCGAGGGCTCGATCGAGCAGACGCCGACGGACCTCCCCGGCGGCCTGCCGGTCGGAGTCGAGCTCACCGTCGCCGTCTTCTCGCTCGACGAGAGCCTCAGGGTCATGCCCGGCGCGGACGTCGGCGAGCTGCGGCTGTCCGCCGACGGCAGCGTCACGGTCGCTCGACAGGCGGGGGAGGTCGGCGTGCCGCCGGGGTCCGAGGTCGACCTGAGCCGGCTGTTCTTCCGCGTTCACACCGGTGAGGCGGCCGGCACCGCACGCCTCCGCTGCAACATCTACTTCGAGCACGTGCTCGTGCAGGCGCGCGTCATCACCGCCGAGGTGGTGCCGGACGGGGAGCGGCTCGAGGGCGCCGTGCGATCGACCATCGACTACACGCTGGCGCCGAGGCTCGACCCCGCTCGGCTCGCCGAGCTGGAGCCGCACCGGCTCAGCGTGCTCGTGAACGAGAGCGCCGCCGGCAGCCACGACTTCTACTTCCTCGGCGATCACGGGTTCAAGAACAGCGCCTCGTTCGACGGCCAGGAGCTTCAGAACCTGATTGACCGCGCCCGCGGCGCGCTTCGGCGGGCGGCGTGGGGCGACCACGACGAGTGGGCGGACGGGAAGGCGTACCGGTACGAGGGCTTCAACCTGCAGCGGCTCGAGACCGATCTGGTCCGCTTCGCGCTCTCCGGCTACCGCTTCTACGACGCGATCGTGAACCGCTTCGCCGGCGGCTACGAGAACGTCGCGGCGCTCGCGGACACGATGCTGCAGCCCGGGCTCGTCCAGATCGCGAGCAGGGAGTCACCGCGGCACGTGATCCCCGCAGCGCTGATCTACGACTACCCGCTCGACACCACTGCTCCCGTCGAGGAGTACACGCTTTGCCCGACGTTCAGCGAGGCGCTCGTGCAAGAGCGCGCGCTCGGCGAGATCCCCTGCTTCCGTGGCGAGTGCCCGAGCCGCGACGAGGCGAGCGTCGTCTGCGCGAGCGGGTTCTGGGGCTATCGCCACGCGCTCGGGATGCCCGTCTCCGTGGCCGGCACGGGAGTGGACGTCCCGGGTGAGATCGGCTATCGCGACGGCGGCCCCCGCCTCGCGGTCGCCGTCTCGACCGACCCGGCGTTCATCCTGCGCACGCGCCACGAGCAGGCGCTCCGCGCGCTGCGCGCGGGTCTCTCGGTCAGCTACGCGGACTCGCGCGCACACGCGCTCTCGCTGCTGAAGCAGGGCGGCTCCGAAGTCGTCTACTTCTACTGCCACGGCGGCGTCGCCGACGACATCCCGTTCATCCAGGTCGGCGGGCTGACGGAACGGGGCATCACCCGTGACCTGCTCCGGAGCGAGGGGATCCGGTGGACGGCGCCGCGGCCGCTCGTCTTCATCAACGGCTGCCACACGACGGCGCTCGAGCCGGAGAAGGCGGTCGAGTTCGTCAGCGCGCTTGTCGAGAACGCGCAGGCGTCGGGAGTGATCGGGACCGAGATCACCGTCTTCGAGCCCCTGGCGAGCGCATTCGCCGAGGAGTGCCTGCGGCGCTTCCTCGGCGGTGAGCCGATCGGGGAGGCGATCCGACAGGCACGGCTCGCGCTGCTCGCGGCCGGAAACCCGCTCGGGCTCGCCTACATCCCGTTCGCGGTCGCCGGCCTGCGGCTACGCGCCGCTTAGCGCGCCGTCGCGCCGCCTAATACCACCTGCCGCGCGCGAAGCCGCCAAACGCGATCAGCCCGATCAGCGCGACGATGATTCCGAGCCAGAGGCTCCAGAAGAGCGCGATCAGGATTCCGACGATGACGAGGATGCCCCCGAGGCTGATGCCGCCGATGCCGCGGCCGTCACGCATTGCGTCGCTCCTTCCGTGGATCCGACAGAGGCACGACATTAACCGACGCGGCGCCTTCCGGTTGCACCTCGCAGTCTGGTGACTGCGGCGCCTGCCGACGTGGTGCGTGCGCCGTCGGCGGCAGCAGCATCTGTTGCATCCGCACGGCCCGCCGTGGAGAATCCCCGCGTGCGTCATCGCAAGGCTCGGCGGTGGAGCCCGTGATCGCGCGCGCTGTACCGACTTCGGCGTCGAAGACGGCAGCGCGCGCGGTTCCGTCGCTCGCCGACCATGAACCGCTGGAGACGGTCCCCGTCGCCGCCGTCGTCCTCGCGGCGGGCGAGGGATCGCGGCTCGGCCAGCCGTCGAAGCCGCTCGCGCGCGTTGCGGGCCTGACCCTTCTCGAGCGTACGGTTGCGACGCTGCGTCAGGCGGGCATCGAGCATGTCATCGTGGTTGTCGGCCATGCGAAGGAGGCCGTCGCCGACTTCGTCGCACGGCGAGACCTCGGCGTCGACGTGGTCGAGAACGAGCACTTCATCGTCGGGAACGGCACGTCGGCGCTCGCGGGCGGCAACGTCGCGGGTAAACGCTTCCTGCTGATGATGTGCGACCACCTCGTCGAGCCCGAGGTGATTCGCCGAATGATCGCGTGCCACGCACCCTTCGCTGTCGCCGTGGACACGGAGCCGGCCTTCGTCGACGAGGAGGCGACGAAGGTGCAGATCGCAGGCGGCGCCGTGATTGCGGTCGCGCGCGAGCTCGAGCAGTGGGACGCCGTCGATGCGGGCGTCTTCATGTGCGACACCTCGGTCCTCGAGGGCGCCGAGCGGGCGCTCGCTGCCGGCGAGGGAACCTGGAACGCCGTCAAGCGGCACTGGATCGCCGAAGGCCGCCGGCTCGATGCCGTCGACGTCACCGGAGCGTTCTGGACAGACGTCGACACGCCCGAGGACGCACGAATCGCGGAGCGGCTGATCCTCGCGCGCGCCGCCGACAAGCCGGCGGACGGCGTGGTTGCGCGTCGGTTGAACCGACCGCTGTCGCGGCGCGTGTCGCTCGTGCTCGCTCGGGTAGGCGTCACACCGACGGCCGCGACGGTCGGTGCGTTCACGCTCGCGCTCTTCGCCGCAGGGTTCGTCGCCCTCGGCGCACGTTCGGCGCTCGCTCTCGCAGCGGGCGGCATCCTCGTGCAACTCACGTCGATCCTCGACGGATGCGACGGCGAGGTCGCGCGCGCGACGCTCCGCAGCTCGCGCTTCGGCGCGCTCCTCGACACGCTGCTCGACCGTGTCGCCGATCTCGCGTTGCTCACCGCACTGGCGGTCGCGGCCGGCTTTCGGACTGCGACCTGGATCGCGCTCGTTGCGGCGGTCGCGTCGTCGCTCCTTGTCCCGTACGTGAAAGCCGCGTACGAGGCCGGCGCCAGGGCGTCGTTCCCGCGGACAGCGCTTGTCTTCGGGCGTGACGCGCGCCTCCTGACGATCGCGCTGAGCGCCGTCTGGCAGCAGCCGCTGTGGGGCCTCGCCGCGGTCGCGATCGTGTCCGTGGCGGAGGCCGTCGTACGCGGCTCGACCGCGCTTCGCGCCGCCGCGCGCGCCGACTGAGACGGGCGCCGGCGAGCGACGCCTGCGGCACCCGCCGATTTCGGCGGAGGCGGGTGGGGCGGCTCGCGAGGACGTACTCGGGCGGCATGCGCCGGCGCCTGGACGCCGTTCGGCGAACGCTGCCGCCCGCAGCTTCTCTTGTCCCAGCCGCGGCGCAGGACTACGGTGGGTCCCGTGCTGGGGGGTCGGGAAACCGACTGCGCGAGGATCGATGACCTGCTCGGTCGCGCGCGGCGCGGCCGTAGTGGCTCGCTGGCGCTCCGCGGCGAGGCCGGGATCGGCAAGACGGCGTTGCTGGAGTACGCCGTCGAGAGAGCCGAGGAGATGACTGTTGTCCGCGCGCTCGGGGTCGAAGCGGACGCCGAGCTGCAGTTCTCCGGCCTCCTGGAGCTCCTTCGCCCGCTCGCCGACCACTTCGCCGCAATCCCCGCGCAGCAGGCGGCTGCGCTCCGGAGCGCGCTCGGGCTCGGGGCCGCGGAGGCGGTCGACCGCTTCACCGTGGGCGCGGCGACGCTGAACGTCCTTGCCGCCGCGGCCGAGCAGCGACCGGTGCTCGTCGTGCTCGACGACGTCCAGTGGCTCGATGCCGCGACGGCGGACGCCGTGCTCTTCGCAGCGCGCCGCCTCGTTGCCGATGCGGTGGGGATCCTCTTCGCGATCCGTCAGGACGACGCGCAGGACGCGTTCGAGCTCCCGGGGATCGACTCGCTCGTCCTCAGCGGAATCGCTGCCGAGCACGCACCGCGGCTGTTAGGGCCGGGAGTCGCGCCCGAGGTCGCGCGTCGTATGTGCGAGGCCGCGGCTGGAAATCCCCTCGCACTGCTCGAGGCGCGCCCGCAGCTGAGCGAGGAGCAGTTGGCGGGGCGCGAGCCGCTCCCGGAGCCGCTGCCGACCGGCCCCACCCTCGAGGCTGCGTTCGCCGCGCGTGCGGCCAGCCTTCCGCACAAGTCGCGTCGCGCGCTCGTGCTCGTCTCGGTCGCGCTCGCGCAGGAGAACCGCATCGAGACGATCGCGGCCGCGTTGCAGGCGCTCGAGCTCGAGGCGACTGCGCTCGAGCCGGCCGAGGACGCAGGACTCGTCTCGGTCGCCGACGGGCGCATCCTCTTTCGCCATCCGCTCGTACGCTCGGCGGTCTACCACCGCGCGCCCCCGTCCGAGCGCCGAGCCGCGCACCGGGCGCTGGCCGCGTCGCTCGACGATCCGGAGCGGCGCGCGTGGCATCTCGCGGGCGCTGCGATCGGACGGGACGAACAGGCAGCTTCGGCGCTCGAAGTCGCCGCCCGCGCCGCGGTCGAATGTTCGGGCTACGCAGCCGGAGCGGCTGCGTTCGCGCGCGCCGCGACGCTTTCGCCAGACGCAGACGTACGGTTGCGCCGCCTCCACGGAGCGGCGGACGCCGCGTTCCGCGCAGGGCGGACGGACGACGCCGCAGGGTTGATCGCCGAGCCCGCGGCATCGAGCCCGGATCCGCACGCTCGCGCGGCGGCGCTTCGTCTCGCAGCGCGGATCGAGTACGTCCAGGGCAGCGTCGAGGAGGCGAGCGCGCGTCTGATCGCGGCCGCGGAGCTCCTCGAAGGGGTCGACGCGGCACTCGCGGTCGAGGTCTACGCGGAGGGGTGCACCACGCGGCAGATCCTGGGAGAGCCGTCGAAGATCCTCGCGCTCGCCGATCGGGCGGCTTCGCTGGCGGCGGACGTGCACGACGAAGGCGTCGAGCGCCTGGCGGCGTTCACGCGCGGGTGGGCGCTCTGCGGCGCCGGTCGCGCGGCCGAAGGACTTCGCCTCGTCGAGCCGTTCGCGCGTCCCACGGAGGTTGTCGAGCCTCTCGATCTCCTGGCACTGATGCGTGGCTCGCTCGCGCTCGACTGGCTCGACCGGTCGCGTACGGCGCACCGCTACGCGGCCTCCGCGGTCGAGAGAGCGCGCGCACAGGGCGCCGTGGGGCTCCTCCCGTACCTCCTGCTGCAGCAGGCGTGGCATGGCGTTCGCTCGGGGTTCCTGAACGACGGGTACGCGGCGGCGTCCGAGGCGCTCGGCCTCGCACGCGACCACGACCTGCTCCTGCCCCGCATGCAGGCGTTGCTGATCCTGGCCGCCGCGACCGCACGGCGCGGCGACGAGGCCGAGTGCCGGGCGTACGCCCAGGAAGTCGGGCCGCTCGCCGAAGAGCGTGGACTGCGAGTTTTCCGCATCTGGCTCCTGTACTCGCTCGGCATCCTCGCGCTGGCGCGACGGCGCCTCGACGACGCCGCCCACGACCTCGAAGCGGCCGCGCGCGAGCTCGAGGACGCCCGCCTTCACTCGCCGAGCTTCGTTCCACGCGCGGAGCTGATCGAGGTCTACGCTCGCGCCGGCCGCAACGCGGACGCGCAGGCGGCGATCGCGCGTTTCGAGTCGTCGCCGGAGGCCGACAGCCCACTCGGTCGCGCAGCCGCGGCGCGCGGCCGCGGCCTTCTTACGACGAACGAGGCGTTCGAGGCCTGCTTCGACGAGGCGTTCGCGGCGCACGAGCGCTCCGACGATCGCTGGTCGCTGGCGCGGACACAGCTGTGCTTCGGCGAGCGGCTGCGCCGAGGCGGGCGGCGGGTCGACGCGCGCGAGCAGCTCGGCGCGGCGCTGGGGGCGTTCGAGGAGCTCGACGCGCGGCCGTGGGCCGAGCGCGCGCGAGGCGAGCTGCGGGCGACGGGCGAGACTCGGCAGCGGCGAAAGGACTGGGAGCACGAGCGTCTGACTCCTCAGGAGCTGCAGATCGTCCTCCACGTCGCGCGCGGCCTCACGAACCGGGAGGTCGGCGCGGCGCTCTTCCTCTCTCACAAGACGATCGAGTTTCACCTTGGCCGGATCTACCGCAAGCTCGGCATCCGCTCTCGCGCCGGGGTGATCCGCCGCTTCGGCGCAGCGGCGAAAGAGGCCGAGGCCGCGCTGAGCTGAACGCGGGAGGGGCCCCCTTGCGGAGGCCCTCCCGGTCGATCTGCGGCCTGAGCCGCCTGAGCTGTCGTTCACCGCGTCGGAACGTCCTGAACGAGCTTGCTCAGGTCCGTGTGGGGAAGCGTGCGCTGCTTGCCGCCGACGTCGAGCACCGTCTTGCCGTCGACGATGCGGATGTGCGCCGCCAGCCACTCCTTCCCGGCGACCGACGCCGAGGTCGTGGTCTCGCCGAGCAGCTGCGTGTTGCCGTCGACGAGCTGGATCTCGATGTCGTCGCCCTCGCCGCCGTCGAGCGTGTCGATGCCGGGACCGCCGATCAGCACGTCGTCGCCGGGGCCGCCGAGCAGGATGTCGTTGCCCGCCCCGCCGATCAGCACGTCGTTGCCGTCGCCGCCGGAGAGCGTGAGCTGGATCGCACCGGCCGCGACGCCCGACGCTTCGATCACGTCGTCGCCCGCGAGCCCGTTCACGCTCAGCCGGTCGTTGGCCGCCTCCGCGCCGGTGATGTTCACCTGCGCGGCGAGGCCGACCACGCTCACACCTGACGCGTCGCCGGCCAAGATCGCCACGTCGTCGTCGTTGGTGCCGTTGACGGTGACGTTGTCCACCGCCGCGTCCCCGACGCCTCCCGCCGCAGCGAGGTTCGTGTTGATCTCGGTGACGGCCGTCCCGGAGAGGTCGCCGACGACGACGTTGTCGGCACCGCCGAGCGCGTTGAAGTCGATGCCCTCGACGCCGTTCAGGTCCATCGTCACCGTCGCGATGTTGCGGAAGAAGCGCACCCGCCCGCCGTTGGCCGAGATGTCGATGTTCTCGCCGATGTTCGCGCCGTTGAACAGCATTCGGTCGAACCCGGCCTGGCCCTCGAGCGTGTCGTTGTCGTCGCCCGGGTTCCAGACGAAGACATCGTCACCGGCGCCCATCAGGACGGTGTCGTCGCCGTCGCCGCCGTTGACGAGATCGTCGCCGTCGCTGCCGACCAGCGTGTCGACGCCGAGGCCGCCGTTCATCGTCAGCTGGATCGCGTCGGCTCCGAGTGACGTCGCGTTCACCACGTCGTCGCCGCCCAGGGCGTTGAGCGTCAGCCGGTCGTTGGCCTGCTCCGGGAAGAAGACGTTGACGGCGTTCTGAAGCCCGAACACGTTGATCCCGCCGACGTCGCCCGCGGCACCGAACACGTCGTTGCCGTTGGTGCCGTTGACGGTGATCGTGTCGGCCGCGCCGTCGCCGCCGCCGTTGGGGCCGCGGAGGTCGAGGCCGGTTCGCGTCAGGTCGGTCCCGCTCAGGTCGCCCACGACGATGCTGTCGGCGCCCCCCAGCGCCCTGAAGTCGATCCCCTCGACGTCGTCGAGATCCATGGTCACGTTGGCGACGTCGCGGAAGAAGCGCACCCGCCCGCCGTTGGCGGAGATGTCGATGCTCTCGGCGACGTTCGCGCCGAAGAACACCATTTCGTCGCGGCCGTCCTGTCCTTCGAGCGTGTCGTTGCCGTCGCCCGGGTCCCACTGGAAGACGTCGTCGCCCGCGCCCATGAGGGCGACGTCGTTGCCGTTGTCCCCGAGCATGAAGTCGTTCCCGTCGCCACCGAGGAACACGTCGGCCCCCTGCGACCCAAGCAGCGTGTCGTCGCCCGCGCCCCCGTTGATCGTCAGCTTGATCACGCCTGCCGGCAGCGTGGTCGCCGTCACGCGGTCGTTGCCGCCGAGCCCGTTGACGACGAGCGAGTCGTTGGCGCCTTCGGCGTTCGCGATGTTCGTCCGCGCCGCGAGCCCGACGACCGCGACCGACGTCCCGGCGCCGAAAAGGTCGATGACGTCGTTGCCGTTGGTGCCGTTGACGATGACGGTGTCCGCGGTGCCGTCGCCCGCGCTCCCGCCGATCGTCCCTGCCTGGTCGACGTTCACCTCGACGAGGTCTGTGCCCGAGAGATCGTTGACGGTGGTCGTGTCGGTGCTGCCGAGCGTGTTGAGATCGGTCACCTCGACGTCGTTCAGGTCCATGACGATGTTGCCGAGGTTGCGGGTGAAGCGGACGCGCTGGCCGTTGGCGGACGCCTCGAAAATCTCCGAGCCGGCCGAGCCGTTGAACAGCATCGTGTCCGTGCCGTCCTCGCCCTCGACCGCGTCGCTGCCGTCGCCCGGATCCCACTGAAAGACGTCGTCGCCGCGTCCCAGCAATGCCGTGTCGTTGCCCTGCTGACCGTCGACGAAGTCGTCGCCGTCGCCGCCCAGCAGGAGGTCGGCGCCGTTGGAGCCGAGGATCGTGTCGTTGCCGGGCCCGCCGTCCACGGTGATCTGGATCAGTGCGGCCAGGTTGCCCGTCGCCGAGAAGTGGTCGTCGCCGCCGTTGGCGTTGAGGAGCAGCTTCTCCGAGGTGCCGATGTCGATCGAGAACGGCGCCGGGTCGAGGCGGTCGAACCGGACACGTGTGCCGTTGGCCGTGGCGCTGAACTGCTCGGTTGCGTTGCCGCCGTTGACCTCGACGGTGTCGGTCCCGTCGCCGCCTTCGTTGAGATCGGTGTCGTCGCCGGGGTTCCAGACCATCCGGTCGTTGCCGCTCTCACCGAAGACCTGATCGTCGGCGTCACCGCCGGTGAGTGTGTCGTTGTCTGCGCCGCCGAACAGGAAGTCGAACCCTCCCTTACCGAGCAGCGTGTCGTTGCCGGCCTGGCCGAACAGCATGTCGCCACCGGAGCCGCCGATCAGCGTGTCGTTGTCGGCGCCGCCGAACAGGTTGGCCCGCGGCAGCGCGCCGCTGGCCTCGCTGAGCACGATCGTGTCGTTGCCGCCCTGACCGAAAACCTGGATCAGCGCGGTGTTGGCGACCGTCGGCGTGCCTCCGAGAACGGCGACCGCTCCGCCGTTGACGAGGATCCCGCCGGCGGCGTTCCGACTGATGGTGATCGTGTTGTTGGCGGCGTCACCTATCACGGTCAGTTGACCGGCGCCCGGGGTGAAGGACGCCGTCACCGCCGCGTTCGCCGGCGGGCTTGCCGCGAGAAGCGCAGCGGCACCGAGCACGACGGCGGCGACCAGCCGCCGGGTAGAGCGTCCCCAGTCGTTGGGGTGCGTTCGCTGGGCGTTCATTGGTGTTCCTCCGATCGCTGATGACGTTGCTTGACGTACAGCGATCGTGGCTTCAACGACGCGCAACCGCTTCTGAGGGATCCCTAGCGCGTGGTACGGCTAACCCCCCTATACCTGTGCGCCGCCCGTACCGGGCCTACCCCTGTCGGCCTGGGGCTAGCGCAACGAGATGCGGAAGGTCGTGAGCGCCGGCAGGATGAAGGCGCCGCGAACCGAGACGCGGACGGTCCACTCGCCGGGCATGTAGAACGCGATCTTCCCGGCGTACACGCCGTCACCCGTGTCGCGGATACGGGCGGCGAACGTCGTCATCGCGTGGCCCGGCGCGCTCATGTGTCCGGTTGCCACGACCCGGAGGCCGGGGAGCGGGCGGCCCGTCGCTCGATCGCGAATCCGGACGTGGACGTTGTACTCCCACCGGTACTCGAAGCCGGCTCGCTCGCCGAGCTCGAACGTCACCTTCGCCCGCGCGCGAGTGACGTTGGCACCGGTTGCCGCGGGCGCCGCGACGGCCGAGGCGACGGCGACGGCCAGAAACGCGCGCACGAAGGCACGCCCGCTCACGCGGAACCTCCCCGCGCCGCGAGGCGCTCGGCGAGATATGCCAGCGCGAGCGGGTAGCGGTACTCGATGGCTCCGTGCGTCCCGTCGAACAGCTCGAAGTGCACGTCCGTGACGCCGACGTCCGCGAGCGCGCCCCGAAACGCCTCCGCTCCCAGGTCGAGGAAAAACTCGTCGCTCTTACCGGCGTCGATGTAGACGGCCTTCAGCGAGCGCACCGCGTCCGCGCGCTGCGCAACCATCCGCACCGGATCCCACGCGAGCCAGCGCTCCCAGATCTCCGGCCGCAGCTCGCCGGTTGTGGTGTCGTACGGGAGCTGCACCGTCCCGTCCTCGGCGGCCGAGTAGCAGGCGGCCATGCACCAGTCGTTGAGCAGCGTGGCGTCGCTCTTCCTGGTGAGGGCAGGTCGGCTGTGGAAGTCCTTCCAGAAGCGGTCGAACGACCCGTCGTAGTCGTTCCGGAGCGTGCGCACGGAGCGGCGGAAGTCGGGCAGATAGCACGTCTCGAAGAGCGCGTCGCCCGCGTGCGTGGCGAGACCGCCGAAGACGTCCGGCCGCAGCATCGGGGTGATCATGGCGCCGTAGCCGCCGCTCGACTTGCCCGCAATTCCGCGGTGCGCTGCGGCCGCGAGGGTGCGGTAGCGCGCGTCGACGAACGGCACGATCTCGTCACAGAGGTACGTGTGGTAGCGGCCGGTACCGGGCGAGTCGACGAACTGGCTGCCGCCGAGCGACGTCCACGCGTCGACGAACACGACGACGCACGGCGCGGTGCTCCCGGTCGCGAACAGCTCGTCGACGAGCTCCGGGAAGTTGCGGCGGAAGGCGGTTCGGTTCCGCCACATGTCGAGCTGTCCCATCAGCCCCTGAATGACGTACACGCTCGGGTAGCGGCGACCAGGATCGTCGTCGTAGCCGGGCGGGAGATACACCCACAACGGCCGCACGTGCGGATCTCCGAGCGGATTCCCCTCGAGCACCTCGCTCTCGAACGCGTGCTCGTCGAAGCGGCCGGCGAGCTCGTACGACCACGGCTGCATACGAGGATGCTACGCCCGCCGAGCGGCACCCATTGACTTCTGTCCGGAGCCGTCGCAAGGTACGCGCGTCGGGCGAACCATTGGGGGGCGTGCGGTGTCGTCAGAGCCGTCGACAGCCGAGCAGGGAGAACAGCCGCCGCCGAGCGGGGCACGCCGCCTGCTGCTCTCGCGGACCGTCTCCCGCGTCTTCATCGTCCTCGGCGTCCTCGGGATGGTCGCGGCCTGGCGGCTGGACCAGGCGGTCAGCACGGCGTACAGCTCCGGCTGGGTGAAACCGGAAGAGAGGTTTCTCCGGCGGCTGACGTCCGCGTACGGCTGCGATAACTGCTGGCGCCTGCCCGGCGCCGGGTGGTTGTGGGCGTCGGCGTTCGTCGGGACAGCGGCGCTCCTGTGCCTCCTCGTCGCCGCGATCCTCTTCCAGTGGCGCCACCGAGCTCCCCGGGATGCTTCCGATCCCTCGCCCCCGACGCCTCGCGGCGTTCGCCAGGTGGCCCTCTTCGGGGGGATCGGCGTTGCCGTGCTGGCGGTCGCGGCGGGAGTGGTGCGGTATCTCGCGGCGAGCGGGTGGGGGACCGGCTGGATCGTTGCCGAAAGCGTGCTCGAGCTCTTTGCGCTCGGAGTGATCGCGATCATCGTGGTCGCCGCCGCCGCCGGCTCTTCGGCGACGACCGGCGGGCCCTACACACTCGTCGGACGGACCTGGCGCTTCCTCTACCGCCAGCGGGTGAACGTGATCGGCGTCGCGTTCCTGGCCGTGGCGACGTTGTTCGTCGCGCAGAGCAGCGGACAGGCGATCGACAGCATCCGCACCTGGAGCTTCGGCTCCGCCGAGGCCATCGCTCGCCTCGGGTTCGGCGTCCTGGCGACGCTGTTGCTGTCGCTCGTCGTCTACGAGAGCGCGGTGCAGCTGACGCAGGTGAGTCGCCGCCGCCGGCAGATCGCGGCGACGGCGATACCCGCCTGGCTGTGGCTCGGCTTCGGCGGGACCCTCCTGATCGTCGGAAGCCTCCTGATCGTCACCGGCCCGTTCGGCTACGGGGCGATGGTGATCGGCGCGATCGCGACTCTGCTCGGGCTCCTCGAGCTGCCGAACTTCGAACGTGCGCCGGCGCCGGGCCAGGCGGCGCGGGAGCGCGCGACCTTCGTCCGGATGGTGACGCTCCTCAAGCTGACCGAGGACGAGCAGGCGGCGCAGGGGCACGCCGGGCATCACGACGAACGCGTCGCGGAGATTCTCGCGGTCGTCCCACTGCTCGTGTTCGCGGCGACCGGCGTGGCGGCAGCCATCGATGCGGCGCTGTCGCGTGGCGGCCTTGGCTCGCTCGCGCCGCTCGTCCCCAGCGCCATCCTCGCCGGCGCGGCGGTCCTGATGACGGCGGAGAAACGCCCGAGAGACTTCGACTCTCCCGGCTGGCGCCCCGCGCTGCTGGTGGTGGTGGGCGTCACGCTCGCGACGCTTCTTCTCGTCGCGTTCAGCGCCGAGGTCGGGGCGGCGATCCTCGCGCTTGCGGGTTGCGTCGTCGCGCTCGCCTATACGACCTGGCTGTTCCGCATCCAGCCGCCCGCGCCCGGCGGCGCCGACCTCTGCACGGTCCTGTCGCTGCCCGTCGCAGTCGCCGTCGGCCTTGCGATGCTCGTCGCAGTCCACGCGGACACGTTCGGAAGCACCAGCACGCTCGGCACGCTCACCCTCGTCAGCTTCGGGTTGGCTTTCTGGCTCGCGGTCCTGAACTTCTTCATCTTCCGGAGCTTCTATCTCCAGCCGCCGAGCGCCCTGCGCTTCATCGGCATCGAGCAGCTCCCGGTCGTGACGCTCGTCGCCATCGCCTGGATCGCGACAGGCGTCGCCGCGCCGCCGCCGACGCTGCACGAGGCGCGGCTCGCCGAGCGTCAGCCGGTCGTCACCGACGCCGGGGCGGAGATTCCCCCTACGCCGACGCTGAGCGACGTGTTCGCCAAATGGGTCGACGCGCAGCCCGAGCTCGCCGAGACGTCGGTCGGCGATTCGAATGGTCCGGTCCCGATGTTCCTCGTGGCGGCGCACGGAGGCGGGATCCGCGCGTCGTACTGGACTGCCCTCGCGCTCGACTGCATCGTCGGCGTCTCGAGCGCCGGCTTCGAACGAACCACGCTCCAGTCGAACGACGACGCGGCCGGCCGCGAGACGTGTCGCACGCCGCGCCGTTCACGATCGGAGCAGGAGGCTGCGGCGCGCCGCATCCTCCTCGTCAGCGGTGTCTCCGGCGGCGCGGTGGGGCTCTATGCCTACGCACGGCAGTTGATCGCCGAGGGCTCGCTCGGGGACGGGAAATGGATCGACGAGCGGCTCGGCGGCGACTTCGCGTCCGCGACGGTCGGCTGGGGACTCTTCCACGACGTCACCAATCACTGGCTCGGGCTGCATTCGGCGCGCGGAGGGGACTGCGCGTGGCGGCTCGGTTCGGTCTGCATGACCGCCGACCGGGCTGCGATCCACGAGCAGGCGTTCGACCGCCGATGGCCTGAGGGACGCTTCGCGCCGCTGCTACGGCTGGCCTGGGACATGCGCTCGGCGACCGACGCGAAAGCGCGCGCCGTCGCCGAGACCGTCCCACTCGTGATCTCGAACACCACGGTCACCGGCGGCCGGGCGCGAGGGATCGTCAGCGCCGCGAACCTCGGCAGCTGGCCGAACCTCGACACCGAGGATCCGGGAGGTGGGAACTTCGACAAGCTACCGCTGGCCGGCACCGTCGAGGTGGTCGAGGCAGCCTGTGCGACGAAGGACATCCAGCTCTCGACGGCCGCACTCCTGGCGAGCCGGTTCCCGTACGTTGCGCCGTCGGGCCACGTTTCCGGACGATGCCGGCGTTCGGAGGGTGAACCGCTCGGCGACGACAGGGGCAGCCCGTGCGCGAACGTCAAGGCCGCCCTTTGCGAGATGCGGCTCGTGGACGGCGGCTATGCCGAAAACAGCGGCCTGTTCACGATCGACGCTCTCTGGCCGTCACTCCGCAGGCTCGTCACCGAGTTCAACGAGACGAGCAGCCGCAAGATCGCGCCCGTGATCGTCGAGCTGGACAACCACTACCAGGCTCGACTCGCGGCAGAGCTCGCGGCGTCGAGCCGGGGCGACGAGAGCATCGTCCCGTTGCTGACGGCGTTCGGCGCGCGCAACTCGATGCAGACGTTCGCGCGCGCGCTCGCGTACCGGCTGCGCCCAACCGGATGCACCGTCACCGTCTCGCCTGGGCTCCACCCGGGGCTGACGGCGCCGCTCGGATGGGAGCTCTCGCAGGGGGCGCGTGACGATCTGCGCGAGGGCCTGACGCGGCCCCATCCCACCGAGGTCCGCGGGCGCACCTATCGAGCCGTCCGTGACCTTCGCAGGCTGCAGCGGTGGCTGGGCGAGGAGCCGGAGCCCGCATCCACGACCGAGCCGAAGTTGAGCACGTGCGTCCCGAGTGAGACCCGACTGCAGCTGCGGTAGCGTCGCCGCGGGCAACGGCGAGGCGGCGCACGAGGTCCGGCCATGCGCGCGGAACGCACGACGCTGATCGCGGGGACGGTGGCGCTTCAAAACAGAGTCACGCCGCTCGGCGAGCTGATCGCCGATCCCGCGCGCGGTCTCGTCTACGGCAACCGCGGCTGCCTTCACGACAACGCCGGACGCATCCGTCGGCGCTACGCGGTGAGGCGCTGGATCGCGTGTCGGCTCCGCTTCCGCGGCTGGCACCGCCACCCGCTGCTGCAGCCGGGGCGCTTCACCGAGCTGTTCTTTCTCGACGAGGCCACCGCGCTCGCGGCCGGGCACCGGCCGTGCGCGCTCTGCCGGCGCGAGGACTACGACCGCTTCGTCTCGATCTGGCGCGAGCTCCATCCCGGGCAGACGGGGGCGGACGCGATCGACGAGCAGCTGCACGCGGAGCGGATCGATCCGGGAACCCGGCGAGCGCGGATCCACGACGCGCGGCTGGACGACCTCGCGGACGGTGCGTTCGTGCTGCGCGACGGCAAGCCGTGGCTCGTCCTCGGCGACGAGCTGCTGAGGTGGAAGCCCGCCGGCTATGCCGAGCGGGCGCTCCGCCCGTCGTCAGACGTGGCGCTCCTGATCACGCCGCCGTCGCTCGTGTCTGTCCTGCGCGGCGGCTGGAGCTCGGACCTGCCGCTCCTGCATCCGAGCGCCGCGCCTACGGCACGTCGCCGCCGGAGCGAAGGTGCTCGTTGATCTCGTGCGCGGGAAGATATGCCGCGAAGCTGCGGCAGCAGCCCGCGCTCACTGAGCTCGCAGTAGATGCGGTGGTTCCGCTCGACGTGCTTCCGCTCGGCCCTCGAGCCTGTCCGCCTCCGTCGCGTCGGGCCAGCGCGATGTTCCAGTGACGGAAGGAGTCGCGGAAGTGATCCTCGGTCGCGTCGGTCGGGCCTACACCGGCCCCGGCTGCCCAGCCCCCGCGTCCGGCAGGACCCGGCGTCGACGACGCGAACGGCAACCCGGTGGCCAACCGCTGGGCGAGTAACCGAACCGAAGCGTTCAGCGACGGCGTCTTCGCGATCGCGATCACGCTGCTCGTGCTCGAGATCTCGGTGCCGGAATCGTCGTTCGACGACCTGTGGAGCGCAATCCTCCACGAATGGCCTTCGTATCTCGGTTTCGCGACCAGCTTCCTGACGATCGGCGCGATCTGGCTCGCGCACCACGGCATCTTCGCGCGCATGCAATACGTGGACACGCGGATCATGCGTCTGAACCTCGTCCTGCTCCTCGCCGTCTCGTTTCTTCCGTTTCCCACGAAGCTCGTGTCGGAGTCGATCCGCGACTCCGAGGCGGCGCGAGTCGCGGTGATCTTCTACGGCGGGTCGCTCCTCGCGATCTCGACGCTCCTCGGGGCGCTCTGGGCCGCGGTCGCAAGCAACCCGCGCATCATGCGTCCAGACGTCCGCGAGGACGAAGTGCGTGCGCTCCTCGTCGCCGTGACCCCGAACGTCGGCTTCTACGTCGCGTTCCTCGTCCTGGCGATCTTCGCGCCTCGGCTTGCTGCTTTCGGTTTCCTCGCGATCGCCATCCTGCTCGTGCTCCGCGCGCGCGGAGACGCCGACCTGTCGCCGGAGCCGCGCGAGTAGACCTGACGATCGCGCCCCCTTCGGCAGCATCGAGCGCATGCAGTTTTCGCGCGACGCGTGCGGGACGGGTCGGTCGCCCTAGGCGGCGGCGTACCCGCCACGTCCGCGGGCCTGCGAGCTCCCCCGACGGCGTGTCGGTGAGAAGTTCGTCGTCGACGGCAAGGAGTGCGGCGACCGAGCGCTCGACGGTGCACGCGAGACTGCGCTTTCGGCCTTCGTCGCCGAGCCCGCACGTCGGTTTGGGTCGGCCGCGAGGCGTGCGAGCGCACCGCCTACGGAGGCGGCGTCGCGTTCGACGAGCTCACCCGCCCCGGACTTCGCCGACCAGTCGGTGACGCCGTCGACGCGGGTCGCGACGACGGGCACGCCGCACGCGGCGGCCTCGTGGGCCGCGCGGCAGAACGTCTCGCACAGGGTGGGGAGGACGAACAGGTCTGCCGCTTGGTAGTAGCGCTCGATGTCGACCCGATTGCCGAAGAAGCGCACCCGCTCGGCGACACCGGCGCGTGCGGCCATCTCTTCGTACTTGCGGACGTTCCCGTCGCCGAGGATCCACAGGCGCAGCTCGCTACTCCCGAGCCGTGCGGCCACGGAGAGCCCGTGGATCGCAAACTCGAGGCCTTTGAGCTCCGAGTCGCGTCCGACGAACAGCGCGACCGTCTCGTGGGAGCCGACTTTCTCGGCGCGCCGGACCTGCCCGCGGGCGGCGGTGTCGGGGCGGAAGCGCTCGGTGTCATCGGATAGGTCGGCACGACGCGCACCTCGACGCCCGGAAAGAATCGCTCGAGTGTTCGCTTTGAGCTCGCACACTCTGCGCCGAGAGCCCGCGCGGATCCGTGCGCTGACGAAGAAGATCGCCCACGTCAGCCGGCCCCACGAACGCGGAGCCCGGACACGGGGTGACGCGATCGCCGTGTCCATAGGATCCCAGTGGTGAAGGCCGCCGCGGCCGGCGCGCCGCTCGTCAACGAGCCGCACGGCTATCCGCTCGTCGGCCACTTGCCGGGGTACTTCCAGGACCGCCTCGGGTTCCTCCTTCGCTGCGACGACGGCTCCGGCCGCCCGGTTCGGCTGCGTCTCGGCCGGACGGCATACCTCCTCAC
>Ga0126307_10000866_pt1 | contig 20012 bp, 15 predicted proteins | sample Plot28_FD_89955 | JGI IMG/M metagenome (GOLD analysis project Ga0126307, IMG submission 89955) | Serpentine soil microbial communities from UC McLaughlin Reserve, CA, USA - Plot28 | ecosystem: Environmental > Terrestrial > Soil > Grasslands | place: USA: UC McLaughlin Reserve, Lake County... | reverse complement strand
CTAGTTGTTGGGGGCGTAGCTCAGTTGGTTAGAGCGCCGGCCTGTCACGCCGGAGGCCGCGGGTTCGAGTCCCGTCGCTCCCGTCCATCAAAGCCGCTTGACAAGCGGTTTGCTCCAACCTCCGATGGCCATGTCGTCACTCGGCGGGCTGGAAGAGCTCGATCGGGTTGCCGGAGGGATCGTCAAGCAGAATCTGCTGGCCGCCGGGGCCACTGATGATGTCGTTGCGAAACGAGAGCCCGGCCGAGCGCAGGCGCTCGACCTCGCCCGCGATATCGTCGACGACGAGGTGGATGCGGTTCCAGCCACCCGGCCCGGGCTTGCGGCCGTCGGGCATCGGCCTGCCGGCTGAGCTCTGCGGCCCCGCGAGCAGCAACCGCAGCCGGCCGCGCACGACATCGGCGAACGCCGGCAGCGCGCTGTGGCGGACGGCGAAGCCGAAATGGCGGGTGTAGAAGTCGATCGACTCCTCGACGTCGTCGACCATGTAGCGGATGCTGACCAGGTCGTTCTCGGGCATGTTCAGCTCACCTCCTGGGGCGGCGCATTGCTTGCAATCAGCTCGAGTAGGAAGGGCACGCGGCTGGCGAGCTCGTCGGCGGTGCGCTCGAAGGCTGGGTAGGTCTCGGCGTCGCTTCGGCCCTCGCGCGCGGGATCGGGGATGCTCCAATGGATCAGCTCGGGACCGCCGGGGAACTCCGGGCAGACCTCGCGCACGCGGTCGCAGAGGCTGACGACGTAGTCGAAGCGCTCCGCGGCGAACTCGCTCAGGTGCTTGGAGCGTCGACCGGAGAGGTCGATGCCGCGGTCGCCCATCACCCGCATCGCGCTGGGGTGAAGCGGCTTCGGGTGGCTGCCGGCGCTCGCGGCTTCGACGGCGCCGGCGGTAAGCGTCTCAACGAGCGCCTCCGCCATTTGAGAGCGGGCGCTGTTGCCGGTGCAGAGGAACAGCACCCGGGCACGGGCCGAGCCTGGTGCTCGACCCCACCTGCGCGGCGGTGACGCGGCAGGGCGGAGGGCCGGATGCAGTGCCGCGCCGCTCGCGGCCAGCAGGTCGCCGCAGCGAGCGAGGTCGAGCACGTAGTAGGAGTCGCGTCCGTCGGCGGCGCTACGGCGCCTCGAAACCAGACCCTCGGCTCGTAGCTTTCCGAGGTGGTAGGAGACGAGACTCTGCGGCTCTTCGACGAGCTCGCACAGCTCGCGAACACGGCGGTCGCTGCGCCCGAGCTCGATCAGCAGTTGCCAGCGGAGCGGATCCGCCGCCAACGGGAGAAAGGCGGGCGCAGACTGCCCGTGCCTCGGCACTTGTACGGCCATGCCGAGAGAATACATCAATTCGGATTGATGGAACTGCTGAAACCGGGCGCTTCGTCAGGGCCGTGCGTACGGGCGGTCGAGCGCATTCGGGCAGCCCGCGCGGTAGAGCTCGGCGTCGATGCGCTTCAGCGGCTCGAACTCCGGGGGCTGGTACAGCTTGAACATCCGCACCGGCTCCGCATTGGATCCCGAGGCCTCGAGCAGCGCGTTGACCGCGGAACGCCCTGCTTCGTTGCCGCCCTCCATTGTCGCCAGATCGATGTCGGTCTGGACATAGTCGGCGGCCAGGAACAGGTTCGGCACCTCCGTCCCCGCACGCGGACGCCGCTTCCACGATCCGACGGTGTTCACCAGGAGGGGCGTGGCGTTGCGGTTGCGCTGCTTCGATCGCTTCCAGCGGATGGCCGGATCGAGGAACCAGGAATGGAGGATGTCGTCGGGCAGTACCGAGTCACCCGTGTCCTCCAGGTGCGCCTTGATCTGCGCCCATACCTCCGCCGCGACCTGCTCGCGGGTGCAGCGCTTGGCCGGCTTGCCGTAGAGGATCCCGGGCGTGTCCCAGTCGGAGATGTCCACCGACAGACAGTCCGCCACCGACCCGTCGCCGTAGTCTCGTCTGAAGTCCCGGTGCTCCCAGAACTGGGCCTGGGTCAGGCCGGTGAGCGCCCACTGGGAGTCGACGAACTGGATGTGCCCGCGGATGATGTCCACCTCGCGGCGCAGGTAGAACTGGATGCCGGTCATCCAGTCCACGGACAGCCGGTCCATCGCCTCCAGGCCGGGATCGAGGTCGAGCACGTCGGCTGACCAGAGGCGGCGCGCTCGCTCGACCGGCATCGCGCAGACGAACCAGTCGGCCTCGATCCTCCGCCTTCGCCCCTTGCGGTCGCGTACCCGCGCCGCGGCGATTCGGCCGTCGCGCACCTTGAGCTTCTCGACCTTCTCACCGACTTCGAAGCGAACCCCCAGCTTGCGGAGCAGCCGCACCCAGGGCCTGATCCACGCCTCGTTGGTCGGCGCGTTCAGCACGCGGTCGAACTCGCCGTCGTTCCCGCGACCCATCAGGTTCATGAGGATCGCCTCGCCCATGTGGCCGATCGTGCGAGTGCTCGCCTCCGTCGGCTTCGAGGCCACGAGCTCGGTCGTCACGCCCCGCCCGAGGCATTTCCGGTACTCCGCCGACATACGCTCGGCGCTGATGAAGTCCCACCAGCTCTCATATTCCCACTCGCCGAAGCGACGCTCCTCGCAACTCGTGAAGAAGACCAGCAGCCGCTCGGCGAAGTACTCCGCCTCATGCGGTGGGATGCCACGATGCTTGACGATCTCCTCGACGAGGATCCGGCGCAGCCCGTCGACGGTGAACGCTTCCTGCGGATCGGGGATGGCGCCGAAGAGCTGACCCTCGGCGCGACCGTTCGTGCGCGACGCCTTCTGTTCGGAGGTCGCCACGAGGTTGTCCCAGACGCCGTTTGGGTTGCCGGGGTAGGGGATGCGCCGCATCGTGTCGGGCACGTGGTGATAGAAGCCCGGAAAGAAGCGGAACCCGTGCTCGCCGGGGAGCGCTCGCCTCCCATCCTCGGCCGTTCCCGGCACGCCGATGCTCCGTGCCTTGCCGCCGAGCGCCTCGCGCTCGTAGACCGTCACGTTGAATCCCCGCTCCGCCAGCTCGTGGGCAGCGGCGAGACCGCCCATTCCCCCGCCGAGCACCGCGACCTTGCGGCGTCGCCTCCTCGGTCGATGCCAGCCGGCGGCCGGGGCCGCCGTCGTCGCCGAGGCCAGGGTGGCCGCCGCTCCGGCGACGGCGGCGCGTCGAACGAGCTCCCGGCGCGACAGCCCTCCGCCGTCGCTGCCTCGCCCGGCCTCGGCTAGATCCTCGGACACTGACCCGTGCTTGCCGGCCGCATCGGTGAGCGGAGGACGATAAATCGCATCGCCTTTGCCCGCGCCGGTTCGACGCGGCGCTGAGCGCCAGGATCAGGAACGCTGGAGCTAGAGCGCGCCGCCGGCGGCGGGCGGGGCCGTCGGGTCGGTGCCCTCCTCGCCGAGGCCCTCGCGGGCCAGGTACTCCTCCACCAGAAGCGCGTTGTCGGACGAGCGCTCGACGACCGTCAGCAGGTCGGTCATCGTCGCCACCTCCTCGACCTGCTCCTTCACGAACCACGTCATGAACTGCTCGGCCTGGAAGTCGTCGGCGTCCCGTGCCAGCTTGAAGAGCGCGTTGATCTCGTCCGTGACCCGCTTCTCCTGGTCGAGTGCCATCTTCACCGGCGCGACCACGTCGTCGAAGCGGGTCATCTTGGACTCGATGTCGGGGATCCGGATCTCCTCGTTGGCGTCGAGCAGGTGCTGGACCATCATCATCGCGTGATTTCGCTCTTCCACGGCCTGCCGGTAGAAGAAGGCGGCAAGGCGCGGGAGCGTCTCTGAGTCGTAGTAGACGGCGGCGCCGATGTACTGCTGATGCGCGCCGAACTCGTTCGCGATCTGCTCGTTCAGGGCTTCGGCGAAGGACTGGGGGGCCATCGATTCTCCTCGTCTTTGTGCTTGAGAGGCGACGGTATCAGCGACCGGAGACTGGGTCCGGCAAGCCTGGACACGTAGTCACCGCTGAGGTAGCCTCGGATGCGTCGTGGGGCACGGACGTCGAGTGACGGTCGCCCTACTCGTGGTTGTGGGGGCGGCGCTGGTCCCGGCGGAGGTGCCGGCGGCAACTCTGAGCGTTGACTTCGAGAGCGGGCCGGCGATCGGCACGCCGATCGAGGACGAATACCTCGCGAGCGCCTTCACCTTCTGGCAGCGCTCCGACCCCGGTTTCCGGCCCTACCGGCGGGTCGCCGGCGTGCCGACGCATTCGGGCCTCGTGGCCGCCGACATCGGGCCGAGCCACTGCTACCCCGGCGAGGAGGACGACCCGGTCGCGTGCGAGTTTCCAGTCCCCGGCACCGAGGCACGTCTGACCCACACGGCGCGGGCGGTGACCGTGTACGCGGGGCTGTTCAGCGCATCGAACGGCCCGGTGTCGGCCACGCTGACCGCCTACCGCGCAGACAACTCCCTGGCGGGTTCGACGACGGTCCCCATCGGTGTTGGCCTCACCACGAAGGTCACGGTAATGAGCGCCGTAGCGGACATCGCCCGCTTCGACCTCGTCGCCGAGGGCCCCGGGAGCGTGGGCGCCGAGCTGGGATTCGACGATCTCACGCTGACGTTCCCCGCTCAGTCGATCCCCGACATGTCGGTCTCCGTTCCGCCTGACACCGTGCCGGTGCTGCAGGGAGGCGCCAAGACTGTCCCCGCCCGGGTTACGCGCCTGAACGGCTCCAGCGGCCCCGTGACCTTCTCCGTGACGGGACTCCCTGCCGGCGTCACCGGGACCGTGTCGCCCGATCCACTCCCCGGTGTGCAAACGAACGCCACGCTCCGCCTGGCCGCAGCGGACAACGCCACCACGACGCCGCTCAAGACCGCCAGGCTCATCGCGAATCCTCAGGGGAACGCGAACGTCGCCCCCGCTCCCCGCTCGACCCAGTTCACGCTCAGGGTGGCGAGCGCCTTCACACTTAGCTCGGACAGCACGGAGCCCATCCACCTGCCGCAGTGCGCGCCCGTGGACCGGACCTTCGTGCTCGAGAGGGACCGGTCTTTCGGGGGAACCGTGCAGCTCAGCGTGGACAACGCACCCGCCGGCGTGACGGCGCAGATCCTGCCAAGCGCCACGGTGCCTCCAGGCGGTGGCTTCAACGTGGAGCGCACCCTCCGCGTGACGCGCGGTGCAGCCAACGTCGGGATCGGCCGCGACGTGACCGTGCGGGCCCACGCACCCGGTTATCCCGACCGCACCTACACCTTCCCGGTGGACGACGTGGCCCCGCAAGCGGTAGCGACCCCAGGCTTCGCCCGGACTCCCCGCCGGGGCCTGCCGGGCACCACCGTCCGCCTCGACGGCAACGGCTTCTGCCCAGGAACGACGGTCCAGGTGGGCGAGGGCCCCTACGGAGCCAACTTCGTCGCGGAGGCGGACACCACCATCGCGCCCGACAATCGCAGCCTCACGTTCTCAGTCCCGCGCCCCGCAACCACCGGGCGGGTGACGGTCGTCCCTCCGGATGGGGCAGCCCGGTACCGGACTAGCAACGCGATCACCGTGCGGAGCTTCCGTGGCGAGGCGGGCTTCGCCTTCCCCAACTACCACTTCTCCGGCCTGTCACTCACCGAGCTCACGGAGACGGTCGGTGCCGACGACCTGTTCATCCAGGTCAACCCCTGCTGGCCGTGGGGCACCTGCTACGTGCCGACCGGCATTCTCGACCCGATCGCCGCGCTCGAGTGGCCGATCTTCAGCGCCGTGCTGGTCAGCGGTGACGGCCACTGTTATGGCATGAATCGCGCGATCCAGGAGCTGCTTGCCGGCAGGGTGTCCTACAACCGGTTTGCCTTCGGCGTCACGTCGCCATTCGACCTCCCCAGCGCGTCGGGTCCGCAGAACGGTCTGGGCTCCTACCTCGACTCGCGCCAAGCGATCCAGCTCACGGCCGAGGCGCTTCGGGCTCGACTCGAGCGCGATCCCTCGCTTGACGCACAGCTTGCGCGAATGCAGGACGAGTTCGACCACGGGCGCTACCCCGGCATCACCCTGAGGCATGGGGCGGTAGGCGGGCACGAGGTCACGGCGTTCGACTACGTGCATCACGACGACGGGTCGAGCGAGATCTACACGTACGACCCGAACCGTCCGCTCACCCAGGCCGAGCTCGATGCCAATCCGGGTTCCGGCCGTCACCTCACGGCCGAGACGGATGGGCCGGCGATCCGGATCAATGCGGCCCGCGACCACTGGGATTACACCTTCAGGGCGCCGGGCAACGACTCGGGCGGTGTCACCTTTGAGGGCGGCGGTGACGATGGGTCCCTCTACGCCGTTCCGCTCGGCGACATCCCCGCAAACCCAACCCTGCCGGGGCTCAGCGACCTGGATCTGATCGTCGACATCTTCGGTTCCGTCGGCGGCGCGGCGGTTACCGACGGCCAGTCCAAGGGAGCGCAGACGGAGCCGCTCCAGGACGCGGGCACCGGCCCTGGCAAGGCAGGCATCGTCTTGGCTCGAAGTGGGGCCGCCGGGCTGATGCACGCCATGAGGGGGGTCCACCGCGGTCGGTACTCGGAACTCATCGCCGGTCCGGACTTCGTGGGGGGCGTGAGCAACGTGGCCACCTCGAAGGGCGTTCGCGACCGTCTCAAAGCGAAGCCGAACCGCGGCGCGCTGACCTTCCTCGGCGGTCGGGATCGGCCGCTGGACCTGGCGCTCGCCACGAACCACGGCAGGGTTCACCGCGCGGCGACCGTTCACACCGACGCCTCAAGGGGCGGCCGCGACAAGGTTGCGATCCACGATGGCGATTCGCTGACCTACAAGCACAAGGGCGCGAGCGCTCGCGCTTCGTTTTCTCTGACGAGCGTCTCACGCCGGCGCGGCCCGGTCAGCTTTCGATCCCGGGGCGTCAAGGTCCACCGCCGCGAGCGACTCACCCTCATGCCTGCGAAGTGGCGCTCGCTTGACCGCGTGAAGATGGTCTCGCGGCGTCCGGGTCACCAGACCATGACCCGCGTCCTCCGAAACCGCGCGAAGTTCGCCGCGCGCCTAAGCGTTCGCCGCCCCAGGCTGAAGGGGCGCCGGGCCAAGGTTGGGGTCCGCATCCGCCGGGTGCCCGCCCAGGCGGCTGGCGGAGTGGTGATGCGACTACGCCACCACGGCCGGACCGTGGCGCGCAAGGCTCGCGCGATCGAGGATCCAGAGCGCGGGCGGCACACGTACCGCTGGAAGGTGGCCCACGTCCGCTCCGGGAGCTACCGGCTCGTGGCCAACGTGACCCTCGCTGGCGGTACTCGCACGCCCGGCAGCCGGACCGTCAAGCGGACGGCCAGTGTGCGGGTTCGCTAGCGACGCAAGGCGAGGCGGGAGATCGCCGCCGGCTAGGTGGCCCAGCGAAAGCCGGCTTCGGCCGGCACCGGTTCCAGCGGGCTCGTCGGGAGGCCATCGGGCACGCTCGGGTCGTTGTAGCCGGAGGGCGCAACGTCGTTGGGCGTGTCCGGGTGAAACAGGGAGGCGAGGTACTGGATCTGCTGACGGCCCACTCCGAGCTCCCCCTGGCCGCCGCCGTAGACGGCGATTCCCTCGCCGTCGCAGTACTCGTAGACCGATATCAACTCCTCGAGCGAGCCGAAGCGCGACGGCTTGGAGTTGATCGCCGGCGGCTTGTGCTCGAGGCCCTGGACGTCGGCAAGCGAGTGAAGCGGCGCGTCCCAGGTCACGCGGTCCATGTGCGGTTCCAGCACCGGACGGGTCTCCTCGTTGATGTCGGGGTCCTCCAGGTAGGCCTCGGGGAAAGCCTCGGCGACGTTGCGGTAGAGCACCGGGTCGGTCTCAACGTCGACCGGCGTCCCCCGATAGAGCCCCTTGAGATCGAGGATGTCCACCTGCGCGAACTCGCCCAGCTCGGCGATGAGGGCCTCGTCCCAGTCGTTCTCCGGATCGAGCTTGAACCGCAGCGTCGGGTACTTCTCGAGCCGCCGCCGGACCGGGTCGGTGGTGGAGCGCCGTGGCTCGGCGCCGAAGACGGTCAGGCGGGTGGAGCAAACGAAGCGCACCGGCCGCGGGTCTCGGCCGATGACCTTCCAGAGCGGCTCGCCGGCCTGGCGGAGCGCCAGGTCCAAAGCGGCGCTCTCGAATGCCCACCGCCGGTAGTGGCGTGACGGCTCCCGAACGGGGGGCGCCCCGGGAAACAGGTCGAGCTGCCCGAACAGCTCGCACAGCTCGCCGAGCGTTCGCGGGCCTGTGAGGTCGTGCACGGGCCCGGCGTCGCGATGCGCGATGTGGTCCAGCACGTCGTAGACGACGTCCTCGCCGATGCCCTCGGCACCGCCCCCTCGCAGGTGGATGATCGTCGAGCCGCGGGTGAACTCGGGCGCGTACTCCCGGTCGTTGGCCTCGAGCTCGTAGCCCTCGACGGCAATCGGAAGCTGGGCGATGGCGTCGTAGGCGCTCACCAGCGGGAGGCTATTCGGTCGCCTCGCCGCGCCGCCGGCTGCTGTACAGCGGCGGTAGCTCGGCGGTGGTCGCGCGCCCATCCGCGATCTCCGCCGGGACGGCCTCGAGGCCTAGGCGCTTGAAGAAGGCCCGGTTGCCGAACGCCCACCACGCGAACATGATGACGACGCCGACGAGCGCGAAGCCGATCCCGATTACGAGCGGCATCCCCACCCCGAGCACCGACGTACCCGTGTTCGAGTCACCCTGGATCGGCGAGCCGGATGTCGCAGATGGTGATCGAGCGCCTCGACGGCACATACAACGAGCGCAACGAGGTCGGTCATTACCCGGTCTACAACAAGGTCGTCGGAGTCGTCGTCGCCGGCCGGCGCTCACGCGTGCGCCGAGTCGGTGCTCTTCAACATGACCCATCTCGGCTGCGTCGTCCCGCCCAACGTCGACACCTACTGGGTCGGCGATGCGGTGCCCGGGCCCCTCCTACCTCGATGCGGGCGGCCCGGAGCACCCCTACACGCAACGGACGAGCTCGTGGTGCGCTCACAACCTGCTGCAGATCATCGCCCCGGATCGCCGCGCGGCAGCACGGCGTTGTCTCGCTGATCAGAGCGATTGACGCCTTACTGCCGGTACGCGGCAATAAGGCGTCAAATCGACCATTGGGGGCGCCCTCTCGGTGCCCGTCCCTCATCACACGGCGCCGGGCAGGCCCCGGGGTGTGTAATGGCGGCGATGGTGGAGATTGCCAATCGCCGGCTTGGCGTGCGAGAGGTCGTCGCGGTGGCGCGGGAAGACGCCGAGGTCGAGCTCACCGCTGAGGCGACCGAGGCGATGGCGGCGAGCGCGGCGATCGTGGAACGGCTGGCCGACTCCGACGAGCCCGTGTACGGAGTGTCCACGGGTTTCGGATCGTTGGCGACGACTCCGATCCCGGCCGACCGCAGGGTCGACCTGCAGCGGTCGCTCATCCGCTCGCATGCCGCCGGCGTGGGGGCGCCGGTCGAGCGCGAGGTCGTCCGGGCGATGATGGTGCTGAGAGCGCGCTCGCTCGCGATGGGCTACTCCGGCGCACGACCCGAGGTCGCCGAGGCAATCGTCGCGATGCTCAACGCCGGCATCACTCCGGTGGTGCCGGAGCACGGTTCTCTGGGCGCGAGCGGCGACCTCGCTCCGCTCGCGCACTGCGGGCTCGCCCTGATGGGCGAGGGGGAGGTGGTCGACTCCGACGGCTCCCGCGGGACTTCCGCGGCGGCGCTGCGCGCGGCGGGGATCGAGCCGATCGTGCTCAGGGCCAAGGAGGGGCTTGCACTCATCAACGGGACGGACGGGATTCTCGGCATGCTCGTTCTTGCGATCGAGGATCTCGAGCGGTTGCTTCGGGTGGCCGACCTGACCGCCGCGATGTCGGTCGAGGCGTTGATGGGGACGGACCGGGCGTTCGCCGCCGATCTGATCGCCCTGCGACCGCACCCCGGCCAAGCGGCGAGCGCTGCGAACATGCATCGGTTGCTGGAGGGCTCGGCGATCGTCGCGTCACACCGCTACGACGACCCCCGCGTCCAGGACCCCTATTCCCTCCGCTGCGCGCCGCAGGTGAACGGCGCCGCCCGCGATGCCCTGGAGGATGCCCGGCGCGTCGCCCATGCCGAGCTCGCTGCGGCGATCGACAACCCCATGATCCTTCCGGACGGGCGGGTCGAGTCGTGCGGCAACTTCCACGGTGCACCGGTCGGGTTCGCCTGCGACTTCCTGGCGATCGCGGCGGCCGAGATCGGCGCCATCGCCGAGCGGCGGACCGATCGCCTGCTGGACGCCAGCAGATCGCATGGCCTCCCGCCGTTCCTCGCCGACGATCCCGGGGTCGGTTCCGGCCTGATGATCGCCCAGTACACGCAGGCCGCGATGGTCGCCGAGAACCGCCGCCTGGCAGCGCCCGCCAGCGTCGATTCGATGCCCACGAGCGCAATGCAGGAGGACCACGTGTCGATGGGCTGGGGCGCTGCCCGCAAGCTGCGCGCTTCGCTGGACAACCTCGGGGGGGTCCTCGCCATCGAGCTCGTCGTCGCGGCGCGCGGCCTGGAGCTGCGACAGCCGCTCGAGCCGTCCACGGCGACGGCGGCCGCTCTCGCGGCGGTGCGTTCCGACGTACCGGGCTTCGGCGCGGACCGGTGGCTATCGCCGGAGCTCGAGGCGGCGAAGGGGCTCGTCCTGTCGGGATCGGTGGTCGATGCGGTCGAGAGAACGTCGGGGGCATTGCTGTGAGCGCGGTAAGCGGGCCGCGTCCCGTTCGCGCACCGCGGGGAGGCGACCTGTCCTGCCGCGGGTGGCAGCAGGAGGCGGCCATGCGCATGCTGATGAACAACCTGGATCCCGACGTGGCCGAGCGGCCCGACGACCTCGTCGTCTACGGCGGGACCGGCCGCGCCGCGCGGTCATGGGATGCCTTCGACGCGATCGTCCGCACGCTTCAGACGCTCGGCGACGACGAGACGATGCTGGTCCAGTCGGGCAAGCCCGTCGGGGTGTTTCGCACCCACGAATGGGCGCCGCGCGTCCTGATCGCCAACTCCAACCTGGTGCCCGACTGGGCGAGCTGGGATGAGTTCCGAAGGCTGGAGGACCTGGGGCTGACCATGTACGGACAGATGACCGCGGGCTCGTGGATCTACATCGGCAGCCAGGGGATCCTGCAGGGGACCTACGAGTGCTTCGCCGAGATCGCGCGGCGGCGCTTCGACGGTTCTCTTGCCGGGACGGTCACGGTGACCGCCGGCTTGGGCGGGATGGGCGGCGCGCAGCCGCTGGCGATCACCATGAACGGTGGGGTGGCCCTGTGCATAGAGGTCGACCACGAGCGGATCCGGCGCCGCCTCGAGACCCGCTACCTGGACACGGAGGTCGACGATCTCGAGCAGGCGGTCAATCGCTGCCAGGCGACCCGGGACGAGCGTCGCCCGCTGAGCGTGGGCCTGTGCGCCAATGCGGCGGACATCCTGCCGGAGCTTCGGCGGCTCGGGTTCCAGGCCGACATCGTCACCGACCAGACGAGCGCGCACGACCCGCTGAACGGGTACGTGCCCAACCTGATGAGCCTGGCGGAGGCCAATGAGCTGCGCGAGGCCGCCCCCGACGAGTACGTGCGCCGCGCTCGCGCCGCCTGCGCCGCCCACTGCGTGGCGATGGTCGGCTTCATGGATGACGGCGCGGAGGTCTTCGACTACGGCAACAGCCTGCGGGCGGAGGCGGAGCTCGGCGGATTCGAGCGCGCCTTCGCCTACCCGGGCTTCGTCCCGGCCTACATCAGACCGCTCTTCTGCGAGGGCAAGGGGCCGTTCCGCTGGGTGGCGCTGTCGGGGGACGAGGCGGACATCGCAGCGACGGACGGGGCGGTGGTCGAGGAGATCCCCGACGACCCGGCTCTAGCGCGGTGGATCCGCCTGGCGGGAGAGCGGATCGCATACCAGGGGCTTCCCGCGAGGATCTGCTGGGCGGGATACGGAGAGCGCCAGCGGCTGGGCCTTCGCTTCAACGAGATGGTGCGCTCGGGCGAGCTGCGGGGCCCCATCGTGATCGGCCGCGACCACCTGGATTCGGGATCGGTCGCCTCCCCATACCGGGAGACCGAGCAGATGGAGGACGGGTCGGACGCGATCGCCGACTGGCCGCTCTTGAACGCGCTGGTCAACACCGCAGCCGGCGCCTCGTGGGTGAGCATCCACCACGGCGGCGGCGTGGGCATCGGGCGATCGATTCACGCCGGAATGGTCTGCGTCGCCGACGGCACCGATCTGGCGGCGCAGAAGCTCGAGCGGGTGCTGACCGCCGATCCCGGGACCGGAGTGATGCGGCACGCCGACGCGGGCTATGACCGGGCGGTCGCCGTCGCCTCGCGGCGAGGCGTGCGCATCCCGATGCGCGAGGAATAGCGCTCTGTACCAGGTCCGAGATCACCGGTGAGGGCCCGCGAGACCGTGACCATCGGCGACCCGGTGCTCCGCGAGCGCGCCCGCGAGGTGACCGCCCAGGAACTTGGCTCGCCAGCGGTCCAGCAGCTGATCGACGACCTGATCGAGACCAAGCGGGCTGCAGACGGCGCCGGCCTGGCCGCCAATCAGGTGGGCGAGACGCTTCGGATCGCGGTCGCGGAGGTCCAGGGCACGAATCCGCGTTATCCGTACAAGCCCCCGATCCCGCTGTGCGTCATGGTGAACCCGGTGATCGAGCCGCTCGACGACGAGGTCGTGCAGATCAACGAGGGCTGCCTCTCGGTGCCGGTCCTACGCGGATACCTACAGCGCCAGCCGAGCGTTCGCGTCAGGTACCTGGATCGCGAGGGCAACGAGCACGTCGAGGTCAAGCGCGGCCTCACCGCCGGCACCTTCCAGCACGAGGTGGACCACTTGGACGGCGTCCTGTTCGTCGATCACGCCGATCCCCGAACCCTGGCGACCTGGGAGGAATACGACCGCCACCAGCGGACGGAGTTCGAGGAGCGGGCCCGGTCGATCGTCGCCCGCTACGGCTCGTGAGCGTGAGCTACTGGTGCGAGCTGGCATGGCTCGGCGACGAGGCCCCCGCCGAGGGGGTGATGGTCGAGGTGGACGGGCAGCGCATCGCGGGCGTGGACCAGGGCATCGCGACGCCACCCGCCGGCGCGACGCGTCTCGACGGGATCACTGTCCCGGGACTCGCCAATTCCCACTCCCACGCCTTTCAGCGCGCACTCCGTGGGCGCACCCACTCCGGCAGCGGAAACTTCTGGCGGTGGCGGGAGGCCATGTACGAGCTCGCCTCGCGGCTCGACCCCGACCTGTATCTCCCGCTCGCCCGCGCCACCTACGGCGAAATGGCACTCGCCGGGATCACCTGCGTCGGCGAGTTCCACTACCTGCACCACGGCCCCGACGGTACGCCTTACGCCGACCGGAACGCAATGGGGCGGGCGTTGATCCAGGCCGCTCGCGAGGCCGGCATCCGGATCACCGTGCTCGATGCCTGCTACCTGCACGGCGGGATCGGTGAGGAGCTCGCTGGCGCACAGCGGTGCTTCGGCGACGGAGATGCAGACCGTTGGGCTGACCGCATCGGCGAGCTCCAGAGCGGCGACGGCGCGCGGATCGGCGCGGCGATCCACAGTGTCCGCGCCGTTGACCCCGAGTCGGCGGCGGTCGTGGCCGCATGGGCGAGTGAGCGGGAGGCGCCACTTCACGCGCACGTTTCCGAGCAGCCGGCCGAGAACGAGGCCTCGCGCCGGGCCTACGGGGGGACGCCGACGGCGGTTCTGGCCAATGCCAACGCACTGGGCGAGCGCTTCACGGCCGTCCACGCCACGCACCTCGGCCAACCTGATTTCCGCGTCTTGGGCGACGCCCGCGTGACCTGCTGCCTGTGCCCCACCACCGAGCGCGACCTCGCCGACGGGATCGCCGAGGCGGAGCGACTTCGTGCGGCGGGAACCGAGCTTGCGCTCGGCTCCGACTCGCACGCCGTCATCGACATCCTCGAGGAGGCGCGGGCGGTCGAGCTGGACGAGCGGCTCGTGAGCGGTGAGCGCGGGCGAAATCCCGCCGCCCAGCTGCTGCGGGCCGGCACTCAGAACGGTCACGCGTGTCTCGGCTGGCCCGAGGCCGGACGGATCGAACCCGGGGCGGTCGCCGATCTCGTCACGCTACGGCTGGAGACTCCGCGGCTCGCGGGCACAGATCGGGCGACCGCGGTCGACACCGTGATCTTTGCCGCTGGCGCTGCCGATGTGCACGACGTCGTGGTCGCAGGTCGCGAGATAGTTCGCGACGGCGCCCACATGGCGATGGACGTGCCGGCCGAGCTCGCTGATGCGCTTGCAAGGGTGTGGGCATGACCGCGCTCGTGGTCGACGACATCGGCCTGCTGGTCACGAACACGCCCGACCTGGGCGAAGGACCCCTCGGCGTCGTCCGTGACGCTGCGCTGGTTGTCGAGGATGGCCGGGTGGCTGCCGTCGAGCACGCCGGTGCCGCCGCCGACGAGCGGGTCGACGCCGCGGGCCGGTGCGTCATCCCCGGCTTCGTCGACAGTCACACGCACCTGGTGTTCGCGGGCGATCGGGCCGAGGAGTTCGCCGCCCGCATGTCCGGCAGGCCGTATGAGGCCGGCGGCATTCGGGTCACCACCGAGGCCACCCGCCGGGCGAGCGACCCGGAGCTCCGCGAGCTGACCGAACGCCGCCGGGCCGAGGCGCTTAGCGCCGGGATCACCCACATCGAGATCAAGTCCGGATACGGGCTCGACACCGAGACCGAGCGGCGCCTGTGCGAGATCGCCGCGTCATTCACCGAGGACGTCACTTTCCTCGGGGCCCACGTGGTGCCGGTGGAGTACGAGGGGCGGCCGAACGACTACGTCGATCTCGTTCGCGGGGAGATGCTGGCCGCGAGTGCCCCGTACGCGCGATGGATCGATGTCTTCTGCGAGCGCGGCGCCTTCGACCCCGAGCAGTCTCGGGTGGTGCTCGAAGCCGGCCGGGACGCCGGGCTCGGCCTTCGGGTTCACGGCAACCAGCTGGGTCCGGGTCCGGGCGTCCAACTCGCCGTCGAGCTGGGGGCGGCATCCGTCGATCACTGCACGTATCTGGGGGACGCGGACATCGAGGCCCTGGCGGGCAGCGAGACGGTGGCGACATTCCTGCCCGCTACCGACTTCTCGACGCGACAGCCCTACCCCGACGCCCGTCGCGCGATCGACGCCGGCGTCTCGGTGGCGATCGCGACCAACACCAACCCCGGATCAAGCAACACCACATCGATGAGCTTCTGCATCGCGCTCGCGGTCCGCGATCTGCGGATGACGGTCGAGGAGGCGATCGTCGCGGCGACCCTGGGCGGGGCTCGGGCGCTCCGGCGCGACGACGTGGGCCATCTGGCACCCGGCGCCCGCGCCGACGCGATCATCCTGGACGCAACGACCTACGCCGATCTCGTCTACCGGCCCGGCGTCCCGCTCGTGGCAGCGACGATCGCAAAGGACGTCGTCAACCCTTGACCGACCCGGCGACGCGGCCCTTCGCGCCCTCCTCGAGCACCCGCCCCCAAAAGCGAACGTACTCGCGCTCGTGTCCGATGCCCGACTCGAGCGCCAGCCTCATTCCCGCGGGCATGTCGGCGGCGCCCTCGAGCATCCCCTCATACGAGGCGAGGCGACGCTCGTGCCGCTCGAGCTGCGTCGTGGCCAGCGACTCCGGGTCTGCGCCGCAGAACAGCTTGAGGAGGCCGGGATCACGAAGCTCGTATAGATCGGTCTCCGGATCCGCCCGCCACTCCCGTAGCGCCTTTCGCCCGGCCGGCGATGGCTGGTAGATCCGTCGCCGGCGACCGCCTTCCTCACGTCGCTCGTCCAGCAACCCCGCTTCAGCCAAGCGCGCGCACTCGGTGTAGATCTGCGTGTGGGGGATCGACCAGAAATGGAAGAGGCTCACCTGGGCCACCTGCTTGAGCTGGTAGGGGGTCGCGGGTCCCCACTGATCGAGGAGGCCGAGCACCGCGTAGGAGGTATCGGTGAGCCGCGGCGTGGACACGGGCGTCATGATACAGTGTGGCTCGAACGGTTCGGATCGAACGATTCAGGAGGCATGATGACCACCGTCACCGAGACCCCAGCACGCGTCAGCGCCCGCCACGGCTTCGACTCGCTGGAGGACGAGACCCACATCGACGGCCTCCCGGTGACCGGAGAGCTTCCGCGGTGGCTCCAGGGATCGCTGATCCGCACCGGCCCCGCGAAGTGGGAGGTCGGGAATCGCACCGTCAACCACTGGTTCGACGGCCTGGCGATGCTGCACCGTTTCTCGTTCGCGGACGGCGATGTCAACTACACCAATCGTTTCCTCGAGAGCCGCGCCTACCGTGCGGCCAAGGCGAAGGGCGAGATCTCCTACTCGGAGTTCGCGACGGATCCGTGCCGCTCGCTCTACCAGCGGGTCACCGCGATGTTCTCGCCAAAGCTCACGGACAACGCCAACGTCAACCTCACGAAGCTGGGCGAGCGCTTCATCGCCATGACCGAGACGCCGATCCCGGTGCAGTTCGACGCCGAGACGCTCTCGACGGCTGGGGTCGCCTACGAGGTGCCCGGGCAGCTCACGACGGCGCACCCCCACATGGACCGCGCCACCAAGGGGATGCTGAACTACGCGGCCAAGCTGGGCCCGCGAACCAGCTACCGCTTCTTCCTGCTTCCGCCGCATGCCTCCAAGCCTCGGGTGATCGCCACCAAGCCCGTGACCCGTCCGGCGTACATGCACTCGTTCGGGCTCACCCAGCGCTGGCTCGTGCTTGCCGAGTTCCCGTTCGTCGTCAATCCGCCCACGCTCGCCTTCAGCGGCCGGCCCTACATCGAGAACTACCGTTGGAAGCCGGAGTTCGGGACGCGATTCCACCTGTTCGATCGCGCCACCGGCGAGAGCGTCGGGCCGTTCGAGGCCGATGCCCGATTCGGCTTTCACCACGTGAACTCCTACGAAGATGGCGACGACGTGGTGGTGGACATCTGCACCTTCCCCGATGCCGGCATCGTCGAGGACCTCTATCTCGAGCGCCTGCGGGCCGGCAAGCCGCTCGCTCAGCCCAGCCTGGAGCGCTTCCGGATCTCCCCCCGGGACGGGACCGTCGCGACGGAACGCCTCGTCGACGAGTCGATGGAGCTGCCCCGGATCAACTACGGGCGGTGCAACGAGCGCCCGTACCGTTACACCTGGGGCGTCGGCAGCGACGGTGGCTGGCTCGACCGGATCGTGAAGGCCGACGTGGTCGAGCGACGCTCGACGACCTGGAGCGAGGACGGCTGCTATCCGGGCGAGCCGGTGTTCGTCGCCTCACCCGGTGCCGAGGATGAGGACGGCGGGGTGCTCCTGTCGGTCGTCCTCGACGGTCGCAAGGCCAACTCGTTCCTACTCGTGCTCGACGCGGCATCTCTGGACGAACTGGCGCGTGCGGAGGTCCCGCACCACATCCCCTTCGGGTTCCACGGCCAGTTCGCGCGGGGGTAAAGAGCTAGGAGGCCAGCACGCGATTGGCCAGGAGGCCGAAGGCCTCGATCGCCGCGACCAGATCGGCCTCGGGGGTGTCCTCCTCCCTGGCGTGACTGATGCCTGCGGTGGACGGGCAGAAGACCATCGCGGCCGGCACCACGCGGGCCATCTCGGCGGCATCGTGGAGGGCGCCGCTGGTCAGCACGCGATCTGACCCGGTGGTCTGTTGGCAGGCGCTCCGCGCCTGGGCCACGAGATCCGCGTCGAACGGGATCGGCTCGATGGACCAGACGCGCTCGACCTCGAGCTCGCAGCCGCGCTCCGCGGCGGCGGCTTCGCCCGACGACGTTGCGTCAGCGAGCATGGCGGCCAGGGTGTTCGCGTCGGGATGGCGGAGATCCACGAGCAGGTCCGCTTCCCCGGCAACGGCTGTCGCTATGCCCGGTCGCAGCTTCAATGCCCCCGTCGTCGAGACCCCGTCGCGCCGGCGACCAATCTCCTCCACGCTCAGTGCGACAGACGCCGCGGCGAGCCCCGCGTCGTGGCGGCGGTCCATGGGCGTGGTGCCGGCGTGGGAGGCCTGGCCACGAAAGCGGAAGCGATGGCGCTCGACCCCGGCGCACCCGCTCACAGCGGCGGCTCGAATCCTCTCGGCCTCGAGCACCGGCCCCTGCTCGATGTGGAGCTCCAGATATGCCCCGACGCGATCCTGGCGGGCGGTCGCCTCGAGCACCTGATCCAGGCTGACGTCGTTCTCGGCCAGAGCATCCTCGATCGAGATGCCGTCGGCGTCGCGAAGGCTCCGCACGGTGGCCGGCTCCAGGGTTCCGGAGAACGCCGAGCTCCCGAAGAGGCTGCGGCCGAACCGCGCGCCCTCCTCGTCCGCCCAGTCGATCAGCGCCAGAGTCCGCGGCGGGCGCCGGCCGGCCTGCGACCAGGCCCGTAGCACCCCCACCGCTGCCATGACGCCAAGCGCGCCGTCGAGCCAGCCACCGTCCGGCACCGAGTCCACGTGCGAGCCCAGCGCCAGCGCGGGGTCACGCTCGCCATCAATAACCGCCCAAAGGTTTCCCGCGGGGTCTCGATCGGGCTCCAGTCCGATCTCGGCGAGCAGCTCACCCAAGAACGCTCGCGCCTCGCGCCAGGTCTCGGTCCAGCACAGACGCTGCGCGCCGTCGGCATCACCGGTCCGCTGCCTCAGCTCGCGGAGGTCGGCGACGACGCGGCCGGCGTCGATCGCCGGCGCGGAGCTCATGCAATCACCAACGGCATCAGCTTGTCGCGGTGCCAACGTGTACGCGTCTGCTGAATCTGTTGCCACGCTGGCTGTGGCACCGCGCTCACCCCCCTGCAGGCTCTCGGCGAAGGGCCTGACCCAGGCAGTGCGCCCCGCCGCCTCCGAGCGTGAACATCTCGAGGTCGGGTGCGAGCAGCTCCAAGCCATGAGCGCGCATCTGCTCGTTCAGGGAGCGCGCCCGGGCGCCGGTCAGCACCCGGTCGTCCCCCAGCGAGATCGCGTTCACCCCCAGGCGAAACGCCTCATCGCCCGATACCTCCAGGATCTCGAAGCCCTTGGCTTGCAGCCAGGCAACGAGGCCGCTCGAGACGAGCTCCACGCACACGGCGGCGAGCTTCGGCGCCAGTACCGCCATCAGCACGTCGATGTGAACGAAGACGCCGGGGATGGGCTCCACCCGCGCCTCCCATCCCTCTGCCTCAAACCAGGCGGCAAGCTGATGAGCGGCGGCACGCTCGGTTCGCTCCTCGCCGTTGCCGATCACGACGCTTCCCGGCTCGACGATCATCACGTCGCCACCCTCGATCGCACCGGCCGTGGCCATGCGCCAGATGGGAACCTCGCGCTCCTGGTAGAAGCGAATGACAGCTGCGTATTCCCCGCGGCGCCACCACTGCTTGAGCTGGGTGACGTAGGCGCCCCACGGGGTCATGACGCTCGAGTCGCGCGCGAACACCTGGTAGGGCAGGGCTGGATCCGGCTCGAGGAGGTGCGTGGTGACGCCGGCCCCCTCGTACGCCGAGATGAGCTCACCATGCTGAGTGCGGGCGGCGTCGGGGTCGAAGACCCGGCCGGTCTCCAGCGTGCCGCGGGAGATGGCGCTCGTGGAAAGCCACCTGAAGTTGTCGGGCGGACAGACGAGGACGTCCGTGAGTCGGCCGTATTCGGAGTCGACTCCCCAGGCCGTCACTCAAACACCACCAACGACACCAGCTTGTCGCGGCGCCAACGTGTACGCATCTGCTGAATTTGTTGCCGCGCCTGCTCTGGCACCGCGCTCACTCCACTACCACCCGGATCGTCTTGAGGCTGCGGTCCACGGCCCCCCTGACCCAGCCGCCGTGCTCCACGACCTCGTTGACGTAGTCCACGGTCTCGCGGGTGAGTCGCTCGCCCGGGAGGACGTTCGGAATGCCCGGCGGATAGGCGGCCAGCGACTCGGCGGCGATCCTGCCGACCGCCTCGCCGAACGGGATGACCTCCTGGGGCCCGAAGAAGGCCGTCCGCGGCGGGAGCTCGAGCGAGCCCCACGGGGGTGGGGGAGTGAGCGGCCGCTTTGGAGGCTCCTCATCGGCACCGAGCGTCTCCACGGCATGGCTGAGCGCGCTCACAAGCCGCTCGGCACT
>Ga0126307_10000865_pt1 | contig 20020 bp, 19 predicted proteins | sample Plot28_FD_89955 | JGI IMG/M metagenome (GOLD analysis project Ga0126307, IMG submission 89955) | Serpentine soil microbial communities from UC McLaughlin Reserve, CA, USA - Plot28 | ecosystem: Environmental > Terrestrial > Soil > Grasslands | place: USA: UC McLaughlin Reserve, Lake County... | reverse complement strand
GCGCTGGACGCCTTGCACCCCGACGACCGCGCGGCAGGCCCGCGCCTCGCGACCTTCGACCTGTCGCCGCGCGTGCTCGAGGCGGTCCGCGACGGCAGTATCGAGTTCGCGGTCGACCAGCAGGCCTACCTCCAGGGCTACCTGCCGATCGTCCTGCTCACCCAGAACATCCGCTACGGGCTCTTCGCCGGCGAGGGCGAGCTCATCCGGACCGGCCCCAAGTTCGTGACACGAGCGACGGCGGGCCAAGTGGTGCGGCTGAGCGAGCGAGGGATCCGGTGAGGTCACGTCGGGCCCGAGCGCGAGGGGCCCTCCTTGGGAGAGGGCCCCTCTGAGCGCTTCGATCAGCCTGCGCTGGTCAGGAACTCGTCCGTCGGGTTCGGGTTCGGGAACGAGCCGATCCCCGCGCTCGCCAGCGTGAACAGCGGGCGGAACACGTCACCCTGCGAGTCCAGGCCCTGGTAGTCGCCCACGAAGTAGCCGCGGGCGTACGGCGCCTGATGCATGTCGAACGCGTCGCCGAGCCGGTTCTCCGACCACGTCGCCCCGCCGTCGTGCGAGTGGATGATCCAGTGCTCGGTCGTCAGCTCGCCGTCGCCGGACACGTCGCTGCGGAAGTCGTAGTACGTGACCGCAACGTCGCCGCTGGCGTTGACGTGGACCGCCGGCTCGAACGCCTGGTCGGTGAACGTTCCGGCAGGCGTCTGGTTGACCTTGTCCGGCGTCGACCACGTCCGGCCGCCGTCATCCGAGTGCGACACCATGATCAGATCGTCGCCGAACGGGTTGTCGTCGTGGTCTTGCCACGTCACGTAGATCCGACCGTTGTGGGCTGCGCTGTAGTCGACCGCGAGGTCGATGATCACGCCGTCGGAGCGGACCAGCGTGCACAGCGGGTCGCCGTCGATGTACGGACGGCAGTGGATCGGCTCCGGGTCGGTCTCGCCGATCGCCTGGATCGGCGCGACGAGGAAGGCGCGCCGCGACCACGTCTCGCCCTTGTCGGTCGAGCGGATCACCTGCACGCTGCTGCCGCGCAGCGAGCCGGCGTTCTTGTGCGTCTGGATCTGGAGGAAGCCGTCGACGAGCGTCCCGTCGGGCAGCACGACGATCTGATTCGAGATCGTCTGGTTCTGCGTCCCCGGGTCGTAGATCGGGCGGGCGGCCTCCCAGCCCGGATCGGCCGACGCGCCCTCGGTCGTGCGCGCGAACCACGTCGGCCCGTGGAACGCCCGAGCGTTCTCGAACGCCGACGCCGGCGCGTTCGAGTTCGGCGACACGATCCGGTCCCAGACGGCGTAGACGAGGTTGCCGCTGGGATCGGTCGGGTCGGCGGTCAGCGACTCCTTGTCGTTGAAGTTGTTGCCGAGCGGGATGCCGGCGCGCGAGGTGTCGAACCTGACCGTGGTCGGCTCCGTCCAGGTGCTCGACCCGGCCGCCATCTTCGACACCAGCACGGCGTTGCGCGTCGTCGTCCGGTCGACCGAGAGGCTTATCGACCACAGGTCGCCGTTAGGCGCCCACGACACCCACGGATCGGACGAGCGGCCGTAGTCGCCGCCGTTCGCCGCAGTGCCGCCGGCGCAGATGCTGAAGTGCGGCCACGAGTACGCGAACGTCGCGCCGCCGTCATGGCTGACGGCCGCGACGAGGCCGTGCGCGCCGCCGTCCGACCAGCGGTCCTGCTGCCAGAACCCGGCGATATCGTCGGGATCGGCGGGGCTCACCGCGAGCCACGGCTCGACCTCGCTGTTCGGGAAGTTGAAGTTGACCCCGGGGAAGTTGCCCTCCGTGGGGCCGCCGCAGCCCGGCGGGAACGGCGTCGAGATGCTGATCGAGGTGGGCGCAGCGACGGTCAGCGGACCTGCCGCCGCGGGTGATGTACCCACTGCCGCCAACACGGCCGCTGCACCCAGCGCGAGGACGATGCGTCGCATGTCCTCTCCTCCCTTCTGCCGGAGATCCCCGGCCGCGAGCACCCTTGCGGGCGGCCGAGCCTGCGAAAGCTACTGCCCCTCGAGGCGGTCCCCAAACGCGGTGTTTGCGCGCCTCGCGGCCAGGTTGCACCGAGACAGGCGCAGTCGCGCTTCACCGCAGCGCGCTCTTGCGCACGGCGCCCGTGCGCATGCGCTGCGGGTGGTCGCCGACCTTGATGCGGGCGACCTGCCTGGCGGTCCTGAACGAGATCACCGCGACGCGGTCGTCGCCGGCGACCGAGACGAAGCAGTAACGCCCGTCCCGGCTCGCCGCGGACCAGTACGGCACCCGTCCGACCGGGACGATCCGCTGCGGCGCCAATGACTTGCGCCGGACGATCGCCGCATAGCCGGACATCGTGCCGGCGGCGCACAGCTTGGTGCCCCGCGGGTTGATCGCGAGGCCGTGGTGCGCCGAGTCGAGCAGGTAGTCGGTGCGCGGCAGCTGCCTCGCCTTCCCGCTCAAGGGCAGCCGCGCGACGCGCGTGACGCGGTCCCGCGCGAGGTCGTACTCCACGAAGCCGTGGAAGAACGAGACCTGGAAGTAGACGTAGCGCTCGCCGCGCGAGAGCGCCATCGGCCGGACCGCGGGGCTCATGTCCGGCTGACCCGCCTCGGCGAGCTTCTCGCCCATGTCGAGCTGCTTGATCACCTGCAGCGTGCGCGCGTCGATGATCTCGAACACGCGCTCGCCCTTCGTCGCGTCCTGCGACGGGTCGTCGCTGTCGGTGTAGACCGTCCCGATGCTGGCGTGGAAGATCCTGCTGCCGTCGCGCGAGAAGTTGTTCTCGTGCGGCTGGTCGCCTGACGCGATCCGGCCGACGATCGCGCCGTCGGCGGTGTCGAGCACGTCGATCGTGCGCGCGGTCGACGCGGAGACCAGCAGCCGGCGGCCGTCGGGCGAGAGCGCCATGTGGTCGGCGCGGTAGCCGTCGACGTGCGTGCGCCAGCGGATAGCGTTCGTCTTGACGTCGATCGCGACGACGTCCGCGAAGCTCGGGCGCGAGAAGAACACGATGCGACCGCTGCGCGAGACGAAGCCGTCGTCGACGTACTGGTCGTGGCCCTCGCCGACCAGCGCGCGGATGTTGTCGAAATAGAACTTGGCCGTCGGGTCGGCCTCGATCTCAGCCACTCGCTGCGCCTTGTCGGGAATCACGTTCAGGCGCTCGAGGCGCGTGAACCGGTGCGGATCGACGAGATCGGCGGTGCCCGCCCAGTTGTTGCTGACGACGAGCACGTCGCGCTTGACCTTCGCCGCGGCCGGAGCCGCGGTCGCGGCGGCCACGCACACGGCGATGGCAAGGGTGGCGAGCGGCTTCATCGCGGCGAAGGATGACGGGTGGCGCGAAAGGACGCGACGCTCCCGCTATACGCCGGCGACGTCGAAGCTGCGCGCGTCGGACTCGCAGAAGCGGGCGGTGCGCTCGGCCTCGGCGCGGACGTCGGCGCGCGCGGCACGCCGGAGCTCGACGTGCGGGGTGACGCTGAGCTGGACGGCGTCGCCGTCGCGCCGCAGCCGCCAGCTGGCGGCGACGCGGCCGTCGACGGTGACGGTCGGATCGCCGTTGAGCGTGAGCCCCAGCGGCAGCAGCTCGGAGGGGATGATCCGCTCGCGGTCGGCAAAGGCGAGCAGCGGCTGGTCCCACGGAGCGAGCAGGCGCACCGGCAGCCGCGTCGACGCCGGCGGCAGCGGCAGGTCCGGCAGGTCGAGCAGCTCGGCGCCGGCCTCGTCGCGGAACGCGACGACCGGCAGCCGCTCCCAGGCGGCGGCGAAGTCGCGCTGTGCGACGCCGGCCCAGGCGGCCGCGTCGCGCCGGCTCGCCGGGCCGAACGCGGCGAGGTAGCGGGCGAGCACGAGCGTCGCCGCCTCCGCGGGCTCCGGGAGCGGGCGCGGATCGAGGACGAAGCTCGCCCGCCGCCGGTCGCTCCAGAACCCGGCCGGTGGGAGCTGCACGAGCGGCAGCAGCGTCCGCGCGAAGATCACCGGTGTCCACGGGTCGGCGGCGACGCCGTCGTAGCGGCGGACGCGCTCGCGAATCTCGTCGTTGGTGCGCGGCTCGCCAAGCCAGGCGCCGAGCTCGGCTGCGACGCGCGCCTCGTCGAGGTGGGCGTAGGTCTTGCGCCAGGTGCGCATCCGCGCCTGGCGCGTGAGCTGGGCGTACGCCGGGAAGTCGGTGGTCGCCGCGACGTGGAGCGTGAGCCGCATGATCGTCGTCTTGACGACGTCGCCCGCGGCGATCGCCGCCTCGAGGTCCGCGCGCCTGAATCCGTCGAGCCGCGCCGCCAGCGCGATGTACGGCGCGGGCGCGTGCTGGCCCTGCAGCGGCGTTAGCCGGCGGATCGCGTCGGCCGGAGCGACGCGCCGCCGCTCGCGCAGCATCTGCCGGGCCGCGAGCGCGGCCGTGAGCTCCTCGCGGGTGAGTGTCCGCACCCGAGTGAGTGTGGCCCGATCGCGCGCGAGGCGGCACGACCGTGATGACCGCGTGGCTGTCGGACTACACGCCGCGCGGCGCGGAGTCGGCCAGCGCGATCCGCATGAGGTCGCGGATCGAGAGGATCCCGACGACGTCGCCGCCCTCGACGACCGGCAGGTGGCGGAAGCCGCCGTGCATCATCAGCGTGGCCGCGTGCTCGGTCGTCTCGTCGGGCTCGATCGTCTCGGGATCGCGCGTCATCCAGTCGCGCACGACCGCGTCGTCGCGGATCCCGCGGGCGACCGCGCGCAGCACGTCGCGCTCGGTCATGATCCCGGCGAGGCGATCGCCGTCGAGCACGAGCACCGCGCCGACCTCGCGCGCGACCATCCGCTCGGCGACCTCGGCGAGCGGAAGCCCCGACTCGACCGTCAGCAGATCCGTGGACATCTCGTCACGCGCTCTGGGCATGCCGAGACTCTACGCGCTGATCGGCGATCCGAGTAGGCTGGGCGGGTCGAAGGAGTGACGGGTTGAAGCGGCACGAGGGAACGATCGAGAGCACCGTCTCGGACGAGGACGCCCCCGCGTCGCTGAGCGCGATCCTGGCGTGCGTGGCCCAGCCCGTGTGGGTCGTCGACCACGAGGGCACGGTCGTGTTCGCCAACCCCGCCGCGGTGAAGACGCTCGGCTACAGCGACCTCTCGGAGCTGCGCGGTCGCGACAGCCACGCGACGATCCACTACAAGCGCCCCGACGGCTCACCGTTCCCGGCCGACGAATGCCTGCTCTACCGGTCGGTGCTCGAGGGCGTCAGCACGACGAGCGGCGAGGAGTGGTTCGTCCGCCGCGACGGGTCGGTGTTCCCGGTGGCATACACGGCTTCCCCGATCGAGACTGCCAGCGGCACGGGCGCCGTGATCGCGTTCACCGACATCGAGGAACGCCGCCATGCCGAGCAGGCGCTGCGCGAGCGCGAGGAGATCCTCGCCAAGGTCGCCCAGCCCGTCTGGGTCGTCGACGGCGCGGGACGCTTCTACTACGCGAACCCGGCGGCCCTGCACGCGCTCGGCTACGAGGACCTGTCGGAGCTCAAGGGCAAGCCCGGCCACGCGACCGTGCACTACAAGTACCCCGACGGGACGCCGTTCCCCGAGGCGGACTGCCCGGTCACACGCGCGCGGCTCACCGGCGAGCGGTTGACCGAGCGCGAGGACTGGCTCGTGCGCAAGGACGGCTCGATCATGCGGATCGCGTACTCCACGGCCCCGTTCGACCTGCCGGACGGACCCGGCTCGGTGACCGCGTTCATGGACGTGGAGGAGCACCGGCGCGCCGAGCGGGCGGCGCGCGAGCGCGACATCGCGCACGCCCGTGCGGCCGAGCTGCGCGGCGCGCGCCGGCGCATCATCGAGGCGGCCGACGCCGCGCGCGAGCGGCTCGAGCGCGACCTGCACGACGGCGCCCAGCAACAGCTCGTCAACCTCGCGCTGCGGCTGCGGATCGCGCGCGGCAAGCTGCCGCACGACCCCCAGCAGGCGGCCGCGCTGCTCGACGACGCGATCGACCTGGCGGCCGCCGCCACGAGCGAGCTGCGCGAGCTGGCCGCCGGCATCCACCCGGCGATCCTCACGCACCGCGGGCTGGGTCCCGCGGTCGAGCGGCTGGCGTCGCGCATGGCGCTGCGCGTGTCGCTGCTCGAGTTGCCCGACCAGCGGCTCCCCGCGCCGCTCGAGGCGAGCGCTTACTTCGTCGTATCCGAGGCGCTGACCAACGTGGCGAAGCACGCTGAGGCGAGCGCGGCGACCGTGCGGATCAGCGTCGGCGACGGTCGGCTCACCCTCGAGGTCTCCGACGACGGCCGCGGCGGGGCGGACATGCGCGCCGGATCCGGGCTGTCGGGCCTCGCCGACCGCGTCGCGGCGCTCGACGGCGAGCTGACGGTCACGAGCCCAGCGGGCGCCGGCACGACCGTGCAGGCCGAGATCCCGCTCGGCGCTAGCGGTGGTGGTTGACGACCTCGACGTTGTTGCCGTCGGGGTCGAGCGCGTAGGCGCCGTAGTAGCCGGCGTGATAGACGGCTCGCTCGGCGGGCGGCCCGTTGTCGCGGAAGCCCGCCGCGGTCGCCGCGCGGTGGAACGCTTCGACGGTCGCGTCGTCGCCGGCGGGGAACGCCATGTGCACGTGCTCGGTCGGCGTCCCGGCGACGAGCGAGAACGAGCCGCCGGGACTGCGGAACTGCAGCCGCTCGGGCGTATCGGCGCCGAGCTCCAGCCCCGCGTGCGGCGCGATCGTCGCGTAGAAGCGCTTCGACGCCGCGACGTCCGCGACGCGGATCCACAGGTGGTCGATGTTGGCGCCGCCGCGCGGCGTCTGGTGGTGCACCGCCTCGGCGCTGTTGCCGTCGGGGTCGAGCAGGAACGCGCCGTAGTAGTCGCTGCCGTACTCCGGCCGCGGGCCCGGGGCGCCGTCGTCGCGGTAGCCGGCCCCCGTGCCGGCGCGCCAGAACTCGTCCGCGTGCTCGCGCGACGGGGCCAGGAACGCGATGTGCAGCCGCCGCGTCACGGCGCTCGCGTCCTCGGCCGGCACGAGCGAGAAGTCGTCCCACTCGACGAACTGGGCGTCTCGGTGGGTGACCTCGATCCCCAGCGGCGCGAGCACCGTCGCGTAGAAGCGCTCCGACGCGGCCAGGTCCGACGCCCGGATCGTCACGTGGTCGAACATGCCGGTCAGAGGCGCTCGAGAACGACGACCGGGATCTTGCGGCTCGTGCGCTGCTGGTAGCGGTCGTAGTCGGGCCAGTGCGAGACCATCTCGCGCCACATCTCCTCGTGCTCCTCGGACGTCGCCACGCGTGCACGCGCGCGGAACCTGTCCGCGAGCACCTGCACCTCGACCTCGGGATTCGCCTCGAGGTTGCGGAACCACGACGGCGGCTCGTCGGAGCCCCCGCGGGAGGCGACGACGAGGTAATCGTCGCCGTGGCGCCCGTAGATCAGCGGAGTCGTCCGCGGGCGGCCGGAGCGCCGGCCGGTGGTGGTCAGCAGGAGCGTCGGGCTGCCGCGCCTCCAGTCGTGCCCGTACTCGCCGTCCGTCTCCCGGTACTGCCGGACATGCTCGTCGCCGTAGAGGTCTGATGCGTCGCGTCTCGCCATGTGGCGATGAGTACCCCGTCGCGCTTTCAAGGGATCGCGCGGCCGCCCGCGAAGCCCTCGAGGGATGCCCGATCGCGCGCTGCTCGACACGACCGCCGGCCGCGTCGTCGCGGCGCTCGCGGCGGCGCTCGTGCTCGCGGTTCTGGCCGGCCTCGTCGCGCTGTGGCCCCGGGGCTCGGAGGCGCCGCCCGAGGCGCCCGCGCAGGCCGGCGCGAGCGAGCGCGCCCGCGTCGTGGCGATCGAGCGCGGCGGCTGCGAGCAGTGGAGCGGGCGCGGGTGCAGGCGCGTCGCGATCGCCCTCGACGACGGGCGACGCTCGTTCCTCACGCTCGAGGGCGGGCGCTTCGCGCCGCCGCTGCAGACCGGCGACCGCATCCTCGTCGCGCGCAACGGCGCCGGTCCTGCGGCCGCCGCCGAGCCCGAGCTGGACGACCGCGCACAGCAGCCGGCGTTCGCGTTCCAGGACTTCCAGCGCACCAGCCCGCTGCTGTTCCTGGCGCTGGCCTTCGTCGCGCTCGTGCTCGCGCTCGGCCGCTGGCACGGGGCGCGGGCGCTGATCGGCCTCGGCGTGAGCCTCTGGCTCGTGATCGAGTTCCTCGCGCCGGCGATCCTCGACGGGCGCCCGCTTGTGCTGACCGCGCTGGTCGGCGCGCTCGCGGTGATGGTCGTCACGATCCTGCTCTCGCACGGGGCAGGGCTGAAGAGCCTGGCGGCGATGCTCGGCACCGCCGGCGCGCTGTTGCTGACGACCGTGCTCGCCGTCGTCGCCGTGCGCGGCGCGGACATCACGGGGTTGTCGAGCGACCCGTCGACGATCCTGCTCGCCGGCGTCGAGGGCCATGTCTCGCTCCAGGGGCTCGTGATTGCCGGGATCGTGGTCGGCGCGCTCGGCGTGCTCGACGACGTGACGGTCTCGCAGGCCTCGACGGTTCTGGCGCTCCGCCGGGCGAACCCGGCGCTCGGCTTCCGCCGGCTGCTCGGCGAGGCGCTCGCGGTCGGCCGCGACCACCTCGGCGCGACCGTCAACACGCTCGTGCTGGCCTATGCCGGCGCCGCGCTGCCGGTGCTGCTGATCTTCGACACGGCGCGCACGCCGTTCGGCGACGCGGTCAACGGCGAGCCGGTCGCCGAGCAGATCGTCGCGATGCTGGTCGGCTCGATCGGCCTAATCGCGGCCGTTCCGCTGACGACCGCGATCGCCGCCTTGCTCGCGAGCCGCATGCCGGCCGCGGCGGTGCGGGACGAGCACCACGGCCACGCTCACTAGCGTCGCTACTGCCGCGTCTGGTTCAGGCCCTCGGTCGGAAGTGCGGCCAGCCCGCGCCATGCGGCCAGCCCGATCGCCGCGAACACGCACGCAACGCCGAGCCAGCCGTCGACCACGCGACTGGCTGCGCAGAGCCACAGGATCAGCGCCGGCCACGGCAGGAGCCAGTCGAGCAGCGATACCAGCCACGGCTCGCGCGAGCTGCCGCCGCCATCGTCGTCGGGCGGCTGCCGTGTATCGACCAGCATGACCAGCACCGTGCATCCGTTGTAGCGCGCAGGGCGCCCGCGGTCCAGTTGCTGGCGCCTTCTGACCCCGTCCCCGCACTGCTAGATTGGCCCCGCAGCCAGCTTGGTGGGCGTAGCTCAGTTGGTAGAGCTCCGGGTTGTGGTCCCGGCGGCCGCGGGTTCGAGTCCCGTCGCTCACCCCTCGCGTCAGCAGGGCACCACTGCGCCGGGCAAGACGCTCTCGCTGCTCAGGCGATCGCGGCGGCGATGCTGAGTGCTCCGCGCGACCGGGCAACCGACACTCGATGGTGGCCGTCACGGACCGCATACCCGTCATCGACCGCGACGACCGAGATGGGCGGCAGCCCGGCGCCGCGCTGTTCGGCATGCCAGACGCTCAGCCACCGGCTGCGCGCTGAGAGGGAAGGGCGGAACTCACGATCGAACAGCGTCGCGCGATTTGGCTCGACCGAGCCCGTGATCGCGTCGAGCGGAATCTCGCGCACGGCACCGCTCGCGCCGATTCTGGCCGAGCTGCGCAGTTCGTGGATCGCGAGCCGAGCGCAGGCGACGCAAGCGCGTCGCAGCCTGAGCAGCAGGGACGAACGCCGCCTCGCCCGCAGCGCCCTGTCGAACGCGCGCTCAGCCTCTGCCGCATTCCATCCGAACGCATTGCCGTCACGCATGCCACAAGCATCCCAGCCCCGCCCCCAGCGCCACGATACGGCCCGCCCGCGATCGTGCCGCCCGGTCGGCACCCCGCGGCACTACGGCTCGCCACCGCAAACTCACTTTCCACGCTTGCTGAGCTACGTCGAGTACGCGCCGAGCAAGATGAAGCGACCGCCGTCAGCCCGAGGGTGCCGCGAGCGCCTCGCTGAGCCTGTCCAGCATCCGCTGCTCGCCCTCGCTCACGCGCTCGGCGTGGAAGCCCAGGAAGCCTCCTTCCTTCGCCGCGTTCGCCGCCTCCTGCGCAGCGGCCAGCAGCCAATCGCGCAGCGCTGCGGCGTCTTCCGGTGACGCCTTCTGCGAGACGATGCGGTTGACCTCGCCGAGCTCCTCGAGGATCTCCACGCCGGCCGCCGCGCCCTTGCTCGGCTTGAATCCCGCGAGCGGGCTCTTGCGCTGCCGTGCGTCCTCCGCGACCTCGCGCGCAATCGCGTTCACCAGCTCGCCATGACCGCCACCCTCCGCCGCGCCGAGGACCGTCTTCAGCGTTGCCGCGGTCTCCCTGACCGCCTCGATCGGGCCGCCAGGGTCGGCAAGTGAGATCGCCATACCGGCGACGAACGGCGCGCGCTTGAGGCGCGTCCATTCCTCGTCGGTGAAGTCGGCCTTCGACGTCATCAGCGCCCTCCTCGTTCGCAGTCCCGAGCACGAGCTCGTTCGTCGCATCCTCGCCGTCTGCGCCCCCCAACAGCTCGGGCCGACGGCGCCTCCCCGGTCCGGCCCGGCCGGCAAGACATCCGGCACTTTACGCAGCGCGGGTCAGGCTGGGGCCTTCGTTGCGCGATCCGCCCGGGGGAGACAAGCAGCACGGTCGGCCGAGGTATGCTCGCGCACGAGCGACGAGCATGAAGCCACGCACCGCAATGGCCGCGCTGATCGTCGCGCTGACTGCGATCGTGCCGATGGCGGCGGTCTCAGCGGACGCCGGCGTTGGCAGGGATCGATCGCACCGCGCGTGCCCACGCCAGCGGGACGCGTGCGTCGACCGGCTGATCGTCGAGATGCGGCGGAATCTGGATCGGCTGGGTTGTGGCCACAAGGCAGCGTTCGCATTGCTCTACCTGCGGACCACGGAAAGCATCCGCGACGCGATCCGAGCGGGGGAATTCAGTGACCGGCCGTTCTGGAATCAGGTGACAACGGGGTTCGGCCGCTACTACCTCGACGCGCTGAAGGCGTGGCGGCGCGGTCACCGCGGGCGCGTGCCAAGGGCGTGGCGTATCGCGTTCCGGGCCGCCAAGGGCAAGCGGGTCTCCACGCTCGGCGACGTGGTGTTGGGCATCAACGCCCATATCAACCGCGACCTCGCCTTCATCTACTTCCGGCTCGGCGTCAAGAGCCACGACGACCACCTTCAGGTCAACACCGTGCTGAGGCGGGTCCAGCCGATCGTGTATCCGCAGATCGCCGCGAGGCTCGACCCGACGTTCGCCGGCCAGGCGCCGAACGACCCCACCCTCTCACTCGACATCTTCGCCTGGCGCGAGCTCGCATGGACGAACGCTGCGCGTCTCGCCGCGGCGCCCGATCGCGCGGCTCGACGCGCGGTGGTAGCCCGAATCGAGCGGCACTCACACCGGATGGCGCGGCGGATAAGAGCGGCGTTCCCGACCACCGCCGCAGCCAACAGTCAGCGGGACGCGTTCTGTTCCCAGCACCGGGACTCACCGATCCGCTGACCCGTCGATCACCGAGCGACGTCACGAAGGGCCAGCCGGGCGCCGAGAGCCAGCTGGCGCGCGAGCTCACCGACAGACCGTAGGGATCATCGGCTCGAGCGACCCAGTCTGAGCAGCGGACCGGTGCCGTCGCGACGGCCACGCCCCGCGAGTCGGCGACCATGTTGCTCGAGGCGCATGGCCGCGATCGTCGAACTCTTGCTCGCGTTCCTGGTGGAGGCGTTCCGCGAGCTTCAGCAGTGGTGGCTCGGCCGCGCGCGGCTGCGCGCCGACGCCAACACGGGCTCGTCGGAAGTGGCGCGGTCTGCGCTGTCGCGCACGCCGGAGATCGAGCCGCTGGTCGCCGAGCTGCTCGTGCGGCACGCGAGCCGGCACGTCGGCGTCGTGGTCGGGGTGCTCGGAGCCGGCCAGACTTGGGTCACGGGATGGGGGACGGCAGGCTCGGACGGGAAGCCGCCCGCTGCCGCGGACACGATCTTCGAGATCGGGTCGGTGACCAAGGTGTTCACCGCCACGCTGTTGGCCGGGATGGTCGAGGACGGGCTGGTCGCGCTCGAGGACCCCGTCCAGCGGTACCTTCCCGCGGGCGTCGAGCTGCCGGTCCGCGGGCGGCCCATCATGCTCGGCGACCTCGCCACGCACACCGCCGGGCTGCCGCGCCTGCCGCACGCGTTCTTCCTGCGCTCGGTGCGCCACCGGCGCAACCCGTACGCCTGGTTCACCGTCGACGACCTGTACGCCGGCCTGCCTGCGACGCGGCTCCGGCGCGAGCCGGGCGGGCGGCCGCGGTACTCGAACCTCGGCTACGGGCTGCTCGGGCACGTGCTCGCTCTGCGGGCGGGCCACGCCTACGAGGAGCTCGTCCAGCAGCGCATCTGCCGGCCGCTCGGGCTCGCGGACACCTGCGTCGGGGTGCCGCCCGCCGCGCGCCGGCGCTTCGCGCAGGGCCACAACCGGCGCGGCCGACCCGTGCCGCACTGGGAGCTTCCCGTGCTCGCCGGCGCCGGCGCGCTGCGCTCCACCGTCGCCGACCTGCTGCTCTTCCTGCGCCTCCAGCTCGGCGAGGGTGAACCGGCGCTCGTCCGCGCCGCCGCGCTGACGCACGTGCGCAGAGTGCGCCATCGCGGCGTCGCGGTCGGGCTCGGGTGGACGCGGCTGCCGCTCCGGGGCACCGAGCACGAGCTGCTCTTCCACAACGGCGGGACCGGCGGCTTCAGAAGCTTCGCGGGTTTCGTGCCGGCCACCCGCACCGCGGTCGTGGTCTTGTCCAACTCGGCGCGCTCGGTCGACGCCCTCGGCTTCCGGATCGTCGAGCGGATCGCTCCCACGTCTGCTTTCCGGGTGAGAGCGTGACGAGAGGATCTCTAGATGGTCGACGAGCTCGAACGCGGCCGGGAGTGCAACGGAAGCGGCCTGGCTCCGATGCCATGCGCCACCGGGATCACGACGGGGCGGCCGCCACGGCGATCACGGCCGCGCCCTGCAGGCGCCCGGACCGCAGGTCCTCCAGCGCCGCGCCGGCCCGCTCGAGCGCGTATGGCACCACCGTGGTGCGCACCGGCACCTGCGGGGCCAGCGCGAGGAACTCCTCGCCGTCGCGGCGGGTCAGGTTCGCGACCGAGCGGATCGAGCGCTCTCCCCACAGGTCGGCGTAGGGGAACGACGGGATGTCGCTCATGTGGATCCCCGCGCAGACGACGGCGCCGCCCTTCGCGACGGCGCGCAGCGCGGTGGGCACCAGCGCTCCGACGGGCGCGAAGACGATCGCCGCGTCGAGCTCCTCGGGCGGCCCGGCGCCGGACGCGCCGGCCCACTCGGCTCCCAGCTCGCGGGCGAACCGCTGCCCGTGCTCGTCGCCGGCCCGCGTGAACGCGAACAAGCGCCGCCCCTGGTGGCGGGCGACCTGGCAGACGATGTGCGCAGCGGCGCCGAAGCCGTACAGCCCGAGCCGCTCGGCGTCGTCCGTCATCCGCAGCGCGCGGTAGCCGATCAGGCCGGCGCAGAGCAGCGGCGCCGCCTGCAGGTCGGAGTAGTCGTCGGGGATCGGGAAGCAGAAGCGGCTGTCGGCGACGGCGTACTCGGCGAAGCCGCCGTCGCGGTCGCAGCCGGTGAAGCGCGCGCGGTCGCAGAGGTTCTCGCGACCGGTGCGGCAGTAGCGGCAGCCGCCGCAGGTCCAGCCCAGCCAGGGCACGCCGACGCGCTCGCCGCTGCCCTCGACGGTGCCGACGATCTGGTGGCCGGGGACGACCGGGAGCTTGCTCGCGACGACCTCGCCGTCGACGAGGTGGAGGTCGGTGCGGCATACGCCGCACGCGTGCACCCGGATCAGCGACTCGCCGGCCGCCGGCTCGGGAACCGGCAGGTCGGCGAGTCGCAGCGGCCGTCGCGGCCCGTCGAGCACCATCGCGCGCATTCACGCGAAGGCTATGCGGCGGTCCGGGTTTCGCCGCGGCATGGCCACGGGCAACCAGCGGAGCAGCGATGCCGGTGAAGACCGTCTCGTCCTGGCGCGAGTTCGACGACGCCGTCGCCGCCGCTGACACGCAGGGCGATCGCGGCGGTCGGGCGCACTCGTCGCTCGTGTTCCGCGGGCTCGCGCGCGCGACCTACTCGAATCGCTCCAGCCTCGACCGGCTCGGCGCCGGCTCCGCGCGGCTCGAGCCGCACCTCATCCGCAACTTCCGCAAGTACGCGCACCGCGAGCGGCCCGGGCCGACGCTGTGGGACTGGCTGTCGCTGGCACAGCATCACGGGCTCCCGACGCGGCTGCTGGACTGGACGTTCTCGCCGTTCGTCGCCGCCCACTTCGCGACCGCGACGTCGCCCGGCGTCGAGGCCGTCGTCTGGGCGGTCGACTGCGGAGCGGCCCATCGACTGGTTCCGCCCGACCTCGGCCGCGCTCTGGCGCGCGAGGGAGCGACCATCTTCACGACCGAGCTGCTCGGCGAGCACGCGCCGACGCTCGAGCGGCTCGACGAGTTCAGCGGCGACGACCCGTTCGTGCTGTTCTTCGAGCCGCCGTCGCTCGACGACCGGATCGTGAACCAGTCGGCCGTGCTCTCGGTCATGTCGGACCCGGAGACGAGCATGGACGACTGGCTCGAGGCGAACCCCGACCTGTGGCATGCGTGGCGGATCGCGCCCGAGGCCAAGGCGGAGATCCGCGAGCGGCTCGACCAGGGCAACGTCAACGAGCGCGTGCTGATGCCGGGCCTCGACGGCCTGGCGGCGTGGCTGCGCCGGTACTACGCGCCCGTCGGCCCAGACCGCGACGCGCTGCGCGGCGGGACGATGGGCGAGCCCGCCCAGTCCGGAACCGGGCAGGGCGAGGAGGTCTGACGCCTCAGTCGGCGTCGCGCTCGCGCTGCGGCGTGCCGACGAACTCGGTGTTCTCGTGATAGCGGCTCGTCGGACGCGTGTGCTCCGGCCGCCGCTCGTCGCCCGTGTCCCGCGGCCCCTCGACGCGGTCCTCGTCGGGGTTCGTCTTGCCCAGCCACAGCGCTCCGCCCGTCAGGTACATCGCGACCGCGATGCCGATCGCGACGACGAGGATGATGACGGCGAGTCCAAGTCCGATTCCACCCATACCTGCCGGCTACCCGGGCGCCACGTGCGCCAACCGCATTCGGCATCGTCTTCCGGCTGACGCTTGAAACGGCGGTCTGCGCATGTACATTTCCTCACGCGCATGGCCAGCTCCAGGCGGGCGGGCATGTGCTGGACAGCGGGAGTGGTCGCATCCCTTCGACGAGGGGGCGCGACGGGCTTTCGGCGACAGCGCCCATCGTCGAGCAGGAGCAAGCGTGCGGCCAACTCTGCGTGTCCATCCCGTCCCGAAGAAGCAGGCGCCGCCGCCTGCTGTCGTGCGCCCGCCCATGCCGAGCAGCGATCGCTCTAAGGAGCGCCGCGCCCGCATCGAACGCGAGCGCTTGATCGCCTCCTGGCTGCGATCGCTGTCTACTCGCTAGCAGACGCCCGGATCAGCCGGAGCGCATGTCGTCGATCGCGGCGGGCGCTACCTCGCGGTCCGTTCGCGGCTTCAGGACGAAGACCTCGACGGCGACGTCCGGATTGACGTGGTTGTCGCTCATGAACGCGTCGACGTCGCGACCGGTGTGCTCGACGACGGCGTCGACAAGAGCCGGCTCCATCGTGCGCTGGAAGCGCCGCCTGATGTTGATCACGGCGTCGGCCTGGCCGTCGTCGACGAGGCTCCGCTCGGCCTTCAGCAGCGTGTCGCGCATCACTACGACGACGAGGTCGTCGTTGATCGTGGTGTACGCCCTGGTCGGGCCGCGCCCGGTGTACTCGCGCAGCAAGCGCACGACTGCGTTGCTGATCGCCTGCGCCGCCTGACCGCGGGTCGTGGGGGCGTCGGTGGTCGACATGGGGCCCTGCCTTTCTTCGCCCCCTTCACGCTGGCGCCGCTCATAGGAGAAGGAGACGTGGGGACCCCACGCAAGCGGCGGCCGATCCCTCCCGAGCGCTCGCCGGATCGGATCCGGCGGTCGACGAAAGGCCTAGGTCAACTGAGATTGTAGGCCGAGAGGAAGCGCCGGGGCCACTCGTCACGCCGCCGGACGGAGCGCGCGGGCTACGTTGCCGGGGCTGCGGTCGAGCCGGCCGGCTATCCACCAGGCCGTGTCGACGACCGCGTCGAGGTCGACGCCCGTCCGCACGCCGAGGCCGTCGAGCATGTAGACGAGGTCCTCGGTCGCGACGTTGCCGGTCGCGCTGCGCGCGTACGGGCAGCCGCCGAGCCCGCCGACTGCGGAGTCGACGATCGTCACGCCGGCCTCCAGCGCGGCGAGCACGTTCGCGAGCGCCTGGCCGTAGGTGTCGTGGAAGTGCACCGCGACGGCCTCGCCGGGAACCGCGCCCGCGACGGCGCCGAGCACGCGCTGCACCGCCAGCGGCGTCGCGACGCCGATCGTGTCGCCGAGCGACAGCTCGTCGAGCCCGAGCGCCCACATGCGCGCTGACACGCCGGCGACCTGAGCGGCCGGCACCGCGCCCTCCCACGGGTCGCCCCACGCCATCGAGACGTAGCCGCGCACGCGCAGCCCGGCGGAGCGGGCCTGGGCGACGACGGGGCGGAACATCTCCAGCGACTCGTCGATGCCGCGGTTGAGGTTGCGGCGCGAGAAGCTCTCCGTTGCCGATCCGAAGATCGCGATCTCGCGCACGCCGGCGTCGATCGCGCGCCGTAGCCCGGCCTCGTTCGGCACCAGCACCGGGTAGCGCGGCACGCCGCCGTGCGTCAGCGCGCGCGCGACCTGCTCCGCGTCGGCGAGCTGCGGCACCCACTTCGGATGGACGAAGCTGGTCGCCTCGATCGCCGGCAGGCCGGCCGCCGCGAGCCGCTCGATCAGCTCGAGCTTGACCGCGGCTGGCACCGTCTCGCGCTCGTTCTGGAGGCCGTCGCGCGGACCGACCTCGTAGACCGTGACCGCGCGCGGGACCGTCTGCTCAAGCATCCGGCACGACCTCGAACAGCACCTGGCCGAGCGCGACCCGGTCGCCCGGGGCGACGTCGATCTTCGCGAGCGAGCCGTCGAACGGCGCGGTCAGGGACAGCTCCATCTTCATCGCCTCGATCACGACCAGTGGGTCGCCCTCGCGCACCGCCTGGCCCGCCTCGCCGGACACGACGAGGACCGTGCCGGGCATCGGCGCCGGCACCGAGCCGTCGCCGCCGGCGCTGGCCTCGTGCGCGAACACCGCCGGGCGGCGGAAGACGTGCGCCTCGCCGTGGTGCCCGACCGTCACGACCTGCGGCGAGGCCTCGACCTGGAACTCCTCGATCGAGCCGTCGATCTCGAGCCGCAGCCGGCCGGCCGCCGACGCGACCGGCTGCAGCCGCCGGCGCCGCTCGCCGTGCTCGACGGCGCCGCCCCCGACGTCGACGCGCAGCACGTGGCGCTCGCCGCCGTGCTCGAGCTCGACCTCGACCGGCGCCGCCGGCCCGCCGAGCCGCCAGCCGTCGCGCGCGCCGAACGGATGCGGGTCGGCGGCCGCCCCGAGCGTCGCCTGCGACCACGCGGCGGCGCACAGCGCGAGCTCCGACGGCTCGGCCGGGAACGCGCCCGGATTGCGGTCCAGCCACGTCGTGTCGAGCGCGGCGTCGCGGAACTCGCCCGAGGCGGCGAGCCGGCGCACGAAGCCGAGGTTCGTCGTGACGCCGAAGATCGCCGAGTCGTCGAGCGCGGCGACGAGCGCGCGGCGCGCGGCCTCGCGCGTCGCGCCGTGGGCGATCACCTTGCCGAGCATCGGGTCGTACCACGTGTCGACGCGCTGGCCGGGCTCGAGCGCCGCGTCGACGCGCGCGCGGTCGCTCCAGCGCACGGTCGTCGCGACGCCGGCCTGGGGGAGGAAGCCGCCGGCGGGGTCCTCGGCGTAGACGCGCGCCTCGATCGCGTGGCCGCGCGGCGCGACCTGCTCCTGCGCGAACGGCAGCGGCTCGCCGGCGGCGACGCGCAGCTGCAGCTCGACGAGGTCGAGCCCGCAGATCAGCTCGGTCACCGGGTGCTCGACCTGCAGGCGCGCGTTGATCTCGAGGAAGTAGAGGTCCTCGCCCGCGACCATGCACTCGACCGTGCCGGCGTTGACGTAGCCGGCCGCGCGCGCGAGCCGCACGGCACCCGCGGTCAGCCGCTCGCGCAGCGCGGCGGAGATCGTCGGCGCCGGCGCCTCCTCGAGCACCTTCTGGTGGCGCCGCTGGGTCGAGCAGTCGCGCTCGAACAGGTGCACGACTCCCCCGTGCGCGTCGGCGAGCACCTGCACCTCGACGTGCCGCGCCGGCTCGACGAGCCGCTCGACCAGCAGCGTGTCGTCGCCGAACGCGGAGCGCCCCTCACGCCGCGCCGCGGCGAGCGCTGCCGGCAGCTCGCCGGGGCGGCGCACGACCCGCATGCCCTTGCCGCCGCCGCCGGCGGCCGCCTTGACCATCAGCGGGAAGCCGACCGCCGCCGGCGCGTCGGCGACGAGCCGCTCGTCGGGCGCGTCCTCGAGCGCCGGCACGACCGGCACGCCCGCGCCGGCCGCGAGCCGGCGCGCCTCGTCCTTGCGCCCGAGCCGCTCGATCACGTCCGCCGGCGGCCCGACGAACGTCAGCCCGGCCGCGGCGCACGCACGCGCGAACTCCGCGTTCTCCGACAGAAAGCCGTAGCCGGGATGGACCGCCTGCGCGCCGGAGCGTGCGGCGGCGTCCAGCAGCGCCGGGATCGACAGGTAGGACTCGCTCGCCGCGGCCGGGCCGATCCGCAGCGCGGCGTCGGCCTCGCGCACGTGCGGCGCCTCGCGGTCGGCGTCGGAGTACACCGCGACCGTGCGCAGGCCGAGCGCGCGCGCGGCGCGCAGCACGCGGATCGCGATCTCCCCGCGGTTCGCGACGAGGACCGCGTCGAATCCCATCACATGCGGAAGATGCCGTACTTGACCGGCTCGACCGGCGCGTTGGCGCAGACGGCGAGCGCGAGCCCGATCACCCGCCGGGTATCGAGCGGGTCGATGATGCCGTCGTCCCACAACCGCGCGGTCGAGTAGTACGGCGAGCCCTGGCGCTCGTACTGCTCCCGGATCGGCTCCTTGAACGCCTCCTCCTCCGCGGCCGTCCAGTCGCCGCCGCGCGCCTCGATCCCGTCGCGGCGGACGGTCGCCAGCACCGACGCGGCCTGCTCGCCGCCCATCACCGAGATGCGCGCGTTCGGCCACATCCAGAGGAAGCGCGGGTCGTACGCGCGCCCGCACATGCCGTAGTTGCCGGCGCCGAACGAGCCGCCGACGACGACGGTCAGCTTTGGCACCGTCGAGCAGGAGACCGCGGTGACGAGCTTCGCCCCGTCCTTGGCGATGCCGCGGTTCTCGTATTCGCGCCCGACCATGAAGCCGGAGATGTTCTGCAGGAACAGCAGCGGGACGCGCCGCTGGTTGCACAGCTCGATGAAGTGCGCGCCCTTGAGCGCCGACTCGGAGAAGAGGATCCCGTTGTTCGCGACGATGCCGACCGGATAGCCCGAGACGTGAGCGAATCCGCACACGAGCGTCTCGCCGTAGAGCGCCTTGAACTCGTGGAAGCGGCTCCCGTCCGCGATCCGCCAGACGATCTCGCGCACGTCGTACGGCGTCCGCAGGTCGGTCGGGACGAGGTCGTACAGCGCGGCCGGATCCTCCGTCGGCTGCTCCGGCTCGGCGAGCGCGAACGGCGGGGGCGCCGGCGGCCGCGCGACCGTGGCCACGATCGAGCGCAGGATGCCGAGCGCCTCGGCGTCGTCGGCCGCCAGATGGTCGGCGACGCCGGACTTGCGCGCGTGCACGTCGCCGCCGCCGAGCTCCTCGGCCGTGACGACCTCGCCCGTCGCCGCCTTCACGAGCGGCGGGCCGCCGAGGAAGATCGTCCCCTGCTCGCGCACGATCACCGTCTCGTCCGACATCGCGGGGACGTACGCGCCGCCGGCCGTGCAGGAACCCATCACGGCGGCGAGCTGCGGGATCCCGGCGGCCGACATCGTCGCCTGGTTGAAGAAGATGCGCCCGAAGTGCTCGCGGTCCGGGAAGACCTCGTCCTGGAG
>Ga0126307_10000864_pt1 | contig 20024 bp, 15 predicted proteins | sample Plot28_FD_89955 | JGI IMG/M metagenome (GOLD analysis project Ga0126307, IMG submission 89955) | Serpentine soil microbial communities from UC McLaughlin Reserve, CA, USA - Plot28 | ecosystem: Environmental > Terrestrial > Soil > Grasslands | place: USA: UC McLaughlin Reserve, Lake County... | reverse complement strand
CGGCGAGGGTCAATTACATCCGCGCCAGCGAATCGAACACGCTCGCGTCCTGGCCGGCCGAGACGATCACCAGGTCAGGATCGAATTGCCGGGCGATCGGCACGACGATGGTTGCGAACGCCTCGGCGTAGCCCCGATTTCCTGTGCCGGCCGGTAGCGGAACGTTGACCGTGAAGCCCTCTCCCTCTCCAATGCCAACTTGGTCGGTCGCTCCCCACCCGGGTGGATAGAGATCGTCTTGGTGCAACGAGATGAACAGAACGCTGGGATCGGCCCAGAACGCGGCCCGCGTCCTGTTGCCGTGATGCACATCCCAATCAACAATCAGCACGCGCGCCGCCCCGTGGACTCGCTGCGCCTGCCGTGCCGCGAGGTCGACGTTGTTGAAGACACAGAATCCCATCCCCTCGTCCGCCATCGCGTGGTGACCGGGGGGGACGGACTAAGGCATATGCCGCGTCGACAGCGCCGGTCATCACGGCATCGACGGCCGCGATCGTGCCTCCAGCTGCGAGACACGCGATCCAATCTCCGCCTCGTCCGATCGGAGCGCCCGACCCAGTGTCTCCGCCGTCGGTTTGGGCGATCTCGGCCACCCGCGCGAGATTCTCCGCCGTGTGATAAACGGTCAATTGCTCGTCGGACGCGAGAACGGGCTCGATGCGCCGCATGCGTTCCGCGATCCCAAACAGATCGATCAGGTGCTTAGCGCGGCCAACGAGCGCCGGACTCGACAGATGCGCTATCGGTTCGGCGAACGGGTACGGAAATCGGTCGTCGATCAGATCGAGACCGGTGTTGTGCGTCAGGTAGCGATCGTCGAAGACGAGACCGACGAGCCGCTCCCGTGGCACGGGTGACTTCGACGAGACGAGTCGAAACTCTACAGAGGGCCGACGCTAAGGCCCATCCCGTCCATTACGTTCCAGAAAGACATGAATGTCGACCAGTCGTAATACTTTGTCCCGCCGGTTGCCGGATCGGCGACGTAGACGCCGCCGCTGTCGTAACCGTCCGCAACGACGACGTGCAGTCCCGGCACGAGCTTGTAAGGCGTTCCATCCGCCGCATACTGGTAAAAGCCGGTATCGCCCCACAGACCGAGCCAGACGAGCACCGGGGTGCCTGCGTCGAGCCGGGCCGTGAGCGCCGTCGCATTTCCCTGGGCGTAGAACTCCTCGCCCCAAAAACCGAAGTCAGGAAGGACGGGAGCGAGCGCGGACGCGTAGACTCCATAGTCGTCGGTATTGCCCCACCAGCCAGTGATATCCCCCCGGTATCCCCAATGAGGGTTCTCGGACCAACCGACTCGATCATCGAAATCGTATTCCGAGACCGACGCGCCGTAGGTTCCCATTGCCATCGCCAAGGCGGCGTACTCACAACTCAGATTGCGTTGCTGCGCGTACAGGGGTACGCCGACCAGCACCGTGTCTGAAGCCGGACCTGGGGAAGCGCTCCAGTTTTGCGCGGTGCCGCTCTCCGGGAATATTGCGACATCGGCACTAAGCTCGACCATGTCAGGATTGTCGGCACAGCCACCACCGTCGGTGATCGAGACAGGCATCCCACCCGCGTACTCGCCCCCGACCAAGACGTCCATCCAGGCCTCGTCCCCGGGTGCCGCCCAGCTTGTGTCCGCACCGAGATAGGCGAGTCCGTCGCCGTCCGTCATCCCCCAATCAGACCAGACGACTTCACCGTCGCGCACGAGATTAACGCCGACCGCGACGTCGGCGACGCCTCCGCCTGCTTCTCGCACCTCGATGCTGACATCAACCTGGCAACCGGCAGTGGGGGTGACCGACCCGAGGGTCGCCCAACCGCCGACATGAGAAAGATCAGCCGTTTGGGCGGCAACCGACGGAGCGAAATTGGTAAAGGACGAGATGAGCATAGCCAGGACAGCCAGCGCGACGGCAGGTTTCGGCACCTTGTTCCCCTCCCTGAATCGAGGCTCCGTGTCCCGCAAGCCGGACGCCAGCGTGCCGTGCCGAGCGCCCGTCCTGCTCCGATCCTACCACAACGAATACCGTTTTGGGCCAGACGGTCACAGTGAACGTACACGATTGGATCGAGCGTGCTGCGCCCCATTAATTTCTGCGGAAGGCTTCCTGACAGTTCGCTTTATTCCTGCTCGAAGCGTTCCTCGCTCCACGGATCGGCGCTGTTGCTGTAGCCGAACGACTCCCAGAAGCCGGGCCGGTCTTCACCAAGGAATTCCACTCCACGGAGCCACTTCACGCTCTTCCAGGCGTAGCGGTCGGGTATAACCGCCCGCAAAGGAGCGCCGTGTTCCGGAGTCAATCGCTCACCGTCGTGGTGCGTAGCGAGCACGACCTGCCGCTCAAGAAAGTCCTCGATTGCGAGATTGGCCGTGTATCCAGCCGGGCCGTGAAGCACCACGAAGCGAGCAGACGAACCCACGCCCGCGAGATCGCTCAGAGCGCGTGCGGACACGCCGGTCCATGCGTGCCCCAGCGATGACCAGCGTGTCACACAGTGCAAATCCGCATCAATGGTGACAGTCGGCAGCGTTTGCCACTCGGCCCAGGTCCACCTCGTCGCGGCATCAACCAGGCCCCAAACCCGGAGATCCCACGTCGCCGGGTCGAACGACGGGACGTCTCCCTGGTGAAGAACCGGCCAGCGAGTGGCTATCACCTGTCCCGGCGGAACGCGGTGCGCCACGGCAGCGGGTACGATCGGGCGGCGAGCCCTGCGAACTGCTCTTGCTTTCAATGCCACAGCCACCTCGAATGCCACTGATACCAGTGATAGACGATTCTGATGGGCAAGTAAAGGAAGCGGACTGGCGACAAATGGCCGGATCGCTGCTGGCGGTCACCACTTGAATTTTGCCGAAGCTCGGTTGACGCTGGAGATATTGTCAATGTAGAGTCGCTTGGCAGAGAAACCGCCGTGCCCACGAGCGACCGCGCGTTGGGTGTTCCGATTCCACCACCGCGCGCGGCGCGGCTCCCCGCGGATTGGTTAGTCTTAGCAGCCGTCCATGAGGACGGAGCAGGTAGAACATGTCTCAGGACACTATGGCTGGCAAACGCGACTACTACCAGGTTCTGGAAATCAACCGCTCGGCTTCCGGCGACGACATTCGACGCTCCTACCGCCGGCTGGCACGGCAATACCACCCTGACCTGAATCCATCTGGGGAGGCGGAGGAGCGCTTCAAGGAGATCAATGAAGCGTACGAGGTCTTGTCCGACGATTCCCGCCGGGCTGCATACGACCGGTTTGGGCATGCCGCGACCGGGATGCCCGGTGGCTTTGGCGGATTCGCCGGTGGGGCAGACCCCTTCGGCTTCGGTGGCGCCGCCGGCTCGCCGTTCGCGGACATTTTTGAGACGTTCTTTGGTGCCCCCGGCACGACAAGGCGGTCACGCACGCCCTCACGCGGCGCGGATATCCAAATCACGCTCACCGTAGAGTTCGAAGAAGCGATATTCGGCGCGGAGAAGGATGTCGAGATTACTCGCCATGAGGTGTGCGAGAGTTGCGATGGATCTCGTATGCGCGACGGTCAGAAGCCGCCCATTTGCTCGGCGTGCAACGGCACTGGCCAGATCCGCCGTGCCCAGCAGACGATCCTCGGTCAGTTCATGACGAGTACCCCCTGCTCCATCTGCGGCGGCGAGGGGGTCAGCATCACTGATCCGTGCCCGGACTGCCGGGGTCGCGGCCGCGTTGCCAGAACCCGCAACATCACGGTTTCCATCCCCGCGGGCATCGACGATAACTCCTCGCTGCGTCTGACCGGCCAGGGCGAGGCCAGTCCGGATGGCGGCCTCGCCGGCAACGCCTACGTGCGCATCGTCGTCGCGCCCCATCCGCTCTTCACCCGCAAGGACCGCACCATCTTCCATCAAGTGCGCGTCAACGTGGCGCAGGCAGCACTCGGCGACGAGCTGGAGGTGGAAACGATCGATGGCCCCGTCGCCTTCCGGCTCCCCGAAGGCACCCAGAGCGGTCAGCAGTTCCGCATGAAGGGACGCGGCGCGCCGTCGGTGGGAGGAAGTGATCGCGGCGACCAGATCGTTACCGTCCAGGTAGTCACCCCGAAGAAGCTGACCTCGGAGCAGCGCGAGCTCTTTGCCCAACTCGCCGCGTCACTCGACTCTGAGGCAACGCGCAACGACGGCGAGCGCACATTTTTCTCGTGGGTAAAGGACGCGTTGCGGTAATAGCGGTATCCCAAGCGTCGGTCCTCTGGGGGAAAAAGGCGGTTCCCACTGGGCGGACAATTCGCCGTTTGACTACGAGGACGCTAACAAGACGCTGGTATACTCCCTCCGGCGAAGGCAGACACCATCCCCGCGTCAGCGCGCCGGTCGGATCTGTTCTTTCCGTTGGCGGGTGGTGAAATGGTATCACAAGGGTCTTTGGAACCTTTGTTCCAGGTTCGAATCCTGGCCCGCCAGCCGCACACCCGCCAAGTTTTCGCGTCCTCCCAGTTGAGCTAGGGATTCATACGAGCGCCGTGGGAATCTTACCGAGACAAGACGAACGAGTTGGCCTCGTCGTGCTTGCCGCCGGCGCGGGCACGCGCCTGCGCTCACGGGTCCCAAAACCGTTGCATACCGTGGCCGGCATCCCCATGGTGACGCGCGTGCTACGGGCCGGGGAAGGTGCGCGGCCAGTTGCCCGCGTCCTCGTCGTCGGACCAGAAACCGCCGATCTTGCGCGGCGACTCGAGTGCGCCGACGACATCATCAGCATGGTCCAGGACCCACCGCGCGGCACAGGCGATGCGGTGAAACGTGCACTCACCGTGCTGCCGCAGGTCGACCGGCTCGTTGTCCTCTACTGCGACCATCCTCTGCTGGAACCGTCAACCGTCGCCAAGCTCATTGCCGGCCAGCGCGCATCAGCCGCCCGAGTAGCGATCCTGACCGTCACCGTCCAGGATCCGGCTGGCTACGGGCGTGTCATGCGCGACGCCGACCAGCGACCGCTGGGTATCGCGGAACGGCGCGATGATGACCCCGGAATGCGTATCGGCCCGACCGAGATCAACACCGGGCTGATGGCGCTTGACGCTCAATGGGCGCGACGGGCGCTAGATCAAATCCACCCTAGTGGTGTCACCGGCGAGCTCTATTTGACGGACCTGGTCTCGATCGCCGTCAGCGAGTCTCAAGACAGCGGGGCGTGGCCCGTCACCGCGGTGGCAGGCGAGCCTGATGATGCCCTCGGCGTGAATGATCGCGCCGATCTCGCGCGCGCCGAATCGCAGGCTTGGGAGCGAAAGCGGCAGCGCCTGATGGCCGAGGGTGTCACAATGCGGCTGCCCGAGACGATCGTCATCGACGAGGACGTACGAGTTGGCGGCGACACCGTGATCCTGCCGTATTCTCAGCTCTCCGGTGCAACAGTCGCCGGGTCCGGTTGCGTCATCGGACCTTCCGCAGTGATCGTCAACTCCCGGCTGGGGGATCGCGTCATCATCCGTTCCTCGACCGTCGAGGATTCGGTGATCGCCGACGATGCCGACGTCGGTCCCTACTCACACGTGCGCGCCGGCAGCGAAATCGGATCGTGGACCCACGTCGGAAACTTCGCAGAGATCAAGAACGCGCACCTCGCATCTGGTGTCAAGGTCGGGCACTTCTGTTATATCGGAGACGCGGCGGTCGGGGAAGAAACGAACATCGGTGCCGGCACGGTGACAGCCAATTTCGACGGCGCGCGAAAGCATCAGACCGCCATCGGCGCGCGCGCCTTTATCGGCAGCGACACTATCCTGAGAGCACCCATCAGCATCGGCGACGACGCGCGCACGGGCGCTGGATCGGTAGTCACGAAGGACGTGCCCGATGGCGCGACCGTAGTCGGGGTGCCGGCGCGGTTGATGGCCCGACGAGCGCCCCGGCCATCCGATACAGGTGACCAAGACGTCGAGGAGGACTAGGTGGACGGGCGTCTGCAGATCTTCGCGGGAACGTCCCATCCCCAGCTCGCCAAGCAGATTATGGGTGAGCTAGAAGCTCCACTCGGCCGCGCCGATGTCGGTCTGTGGCGTAATGGTGAGACCCGAGTCAAACTTGAAGAGAACGTGCGTGGCTCCGACGTGTTCGCCATCCAGTCCATGAGCGCCCCCGTCGATCATCACCTCATGGAGCTGCTCCTCATCGTCGACGCCCTGCGGCGCGCCTCGGCGGCTCGTATTACGGCCGTCATCCCGTACTTCGCCTATGCCAAGCAGGAGAAGAAAACGACAGGCCGTGAGCCAATCTCGGCCAAGCTCGTCGCCAATCTTCTCACCACCGCCGGCGCCAACCGCATCCTGACCATGGATTTGCACTCGCCGGCCATCGAGGGGTTCTTTGATATTCCCGTCGACCACCTGCGCGCCGCACCGATCCTGGCGCGTCATATCAATCGCCAAGGTCTGCCCGACCTGGCCGTCGTCAGCCCGGACGCCGGAGGCGTCGCTCGCGCGGAGGAGCTGCGCGGGAGAACAGGCGGGTCGCTGGCCATCATCTCGAAGCGGCACCCGGGACCGGACGTATCGGAGGCGCTGGAGATGGTTGGCGACGTCTGCGGCAAGCCAGCCGTGATCGTCGACGACATGATTTCGACCGGCGGCACCCTGGCGCTGGCCGCCGAGCTCCTGAAGGAGCGCGGTGCCTCTCCCATCTATGCGGCGGCGACACACGGCATCTTCGCGCAGGAGGGCCTTGAGTTGGTCCATCAGTCGCCCCTGGACAAGGTCCTGGTTACGGACACGCTTCCCTTGCCGGACAACGGCCCAAGCGACAAGATCGAGATCGTCTCGGTGGCTCCGTTGCTGGCCGAGGCAGTCACCCGTATTCACAAAGACCTCAGTATCAGCGCCCTCTTCACCTGAGGAGGGCTTGTGGCGGATCTGCCGGAGGCATCGGTTCCGTGAGCGGCGACAGTTGGACCTTGATCGCGATCGCGGTCGTATCGCTCCTGGTGATGGCCGGCGCCGCAACGGTCGAGGCCAGCGCGGGACTGATCAGCCGCCACCGGTTCCGTCAGGCCGCCTCCGGCTCAAGCCGTGAGCGCAGCGTCCAGACCCTGCTCGATCCCCGCCGCTCTCTCGTCTCCGCGCTGCAGCTGGTGCAGGCGATAGCCATCGGGCTGGCCGCGAGCCTGATCACCTTCATCATCTTGCGTCAAGGTGGCTGGGGACCCGTGGTAATTGCCGTCCTCGTGACTGGCACGATCTTCCTCTTCTTCGGTCAGGCTGTTCCACGCGCACTGGCGCGTACGAGACCGAGCGCCACTGCTGGAGTGCTGCTGAGCCTGTGCCGGGTCGTGGCGACGCTCGTACGCCCCCTTTCCGCTCTCTCTGACGGCGCGGCCGATCTCTTCACTCGGCTATTAGGTGGCGAGCATCCCGATACGGTTCCCGCCGGTTCCGAAGACGAGCTGCTGATCATCACCAGGGATGACAGCGATGATGGTGTCATCGAACCGGAAGAGCGCAGGATGATCGACAACGTTCTGCGCCTGGAAGACACGACCGCGCGCGACATCATGGTTCCTCGCGTCGACATTGTGGCTGTCGCCGAGGACGCCTCGTCTCAGGACATTGTCGACGCGATGACGGAGAAGGGACACTCCCGCTTGCCGGTGTACCGCGAGTCGATCGATGAGATCGTGGGCATCCTCTACGCCAAGGATCTCTTGCCCTTTGTCATCGGATCGACACGGATGCTGCCCATCAAGCAGCTCCTTCGCCCAGCCTATCTCGTTCCCGAGTCGAAGCGGCTGGACGATCTTCTCGGCGAGCTGCGTCGAAATCGCGTCCACATCGCGGTCGTCTCCGATGAGTACGGTGGCACCGCGGGACTGGTCACGATCGAGGACATCCTGGAGGAGATCGTTGGCGAGATCCAAGACGAATACGATGAGGAGACTACGCTTCTCGAGCAGGTCAGCGGCAGCGAAATCATCGTCGACGGTCGGCTCCCGATCGAGGAGATCGAGGGCGCGCTGGGAATAGCGCTCACTGGGGAGGATGATCCCTACGGCACGGCCGCTGGATTTGTCCACTGGCATCTCGAGCGGATGCCTCAGGAAGGCGACCACTTCGACGCGCACGGGATCCGCGCCGAGGTCCTCGACGTCGAGGGCCACCGACTGCGGCGGTTGCGCCTGACGCGACTCGCCGCTGAAGATCCACCCTTGGAGTCCGACGAAGTCCTGAGTCGTGAGTCATGAGTCGCCAGTCCTCAGTCGTCAGTACTTACGACCTACGACCTACGACTTACGACTCCGGTTGGTTGATCCATCGCTTCGACAGCGTGGCCAGCACCATGGACGTCGCAAGCCAGCTCGCTCGGTTCGGCGCGCGCGAGCGCACCGCGGTCGTCAGCGCGGAGCAGACCGCCGGTCGCGGACGCGGAGGGCGATCCTGGCAGGCTGCGGCGGGAAGCGCGGTCTTCGCCACACTCATCCTGCGGCCGTCGGTCGCCGCCCACCGGCTGTCGACCCTGCCGCTCATTGCCGGAGTGGCCGTCGCGGAGGCACTCGAGCGCATTGCTGGATGTCCCGTCTGGTTGAAGTGGCCGAACGACGTCTGGCTTCAGGTCGACGGGGGCGCCGCGAAAGTAGCCGGCATCCTCGTCACCTCGAGCCTACGCAGCGAGAGCGTCGATCACGTATTGGTTGGCGTCGGCATCAACGTCCTCGGTGGAGCGCAAGAGCTGCCGCCGGGGGCGACAAGCGTCGAGGCGGCGACCGGGGTTACCGTGACCCCTGACGAGGTATTCCGGTGCATGCTGGAGCGCTTCGCCAATGCGTATACCGCCTTTGTCGCCGCCGACGGCCGGCCGTCTCTGACCGGGTGGCTCGCTCGCGCTGCGCTCCTCGGTGAACTCGTCATCATCGAGGACGCGGCTCGCTCACTAACGGGAACGTTCGTAGGGGTGGACGAAGACGGAGGTCTGCTGATCGAAGAGTCCAGCTACCAAATTCGCAAGGTCGTCGCCGGCGACCTCGTGCGTGGACCGCGCGCCGCCAGTCAACCCGAATAGTCATCGTCGCGCTCGGTCAGCGTTCCCCGCAGTTGCCGCTCGGAGCCGTGTCGAGGCGGGTGGAAGACGAGGTCCATCGCGATCCAGACGGTCCGTGAGAAAGGGAAGAGGGCTACCGGAAACGTAATTGCCAGCGCCACGGCGATGACTTCCTGCCAGATTAGCTGGAGATCTCGTAAATCCGTTTGAAAGATCAGAATAATCGCGAGTCCCAGCGCGAGGAACTCGGCCACGATCAGGTTCAGCGCATAGGCGCCGAGAAAGTACCCTTCTTCCCGCTCGAACCGAACGCCGCACCCGGGACAGCGCTCGCGCAGCGCAAAGTAGTCGTCATAGATTCCGGGACTTCCGCAATACGGGCAACGACGCCCGAGTGCCCTGCTCATCGTCACCACGAACCGATTCCAGGAGTCACGCGGCAGATCCCACAGGTCGGTCTTAGGCGCCTGTTCGCTGCTCATCGTTCCGTCCCGGTCAGCTCTTGGCGTTGCGCACCTCGGTAGTAAGCGCGGGAACGACCTCAAAGAGATCGCCGACGATTCCGAACGACGCGATTTTGAAGATCGGCGCATCCGGATCGCGGTTTATCGCCACGATGTAGTCCGAACCCTGCATCCCAACATTGTGCTGCACCGCGCCGCTGATGCCAACGGCGACGTAGAGGCGGGGCGAGACGGTCCGTCCCGTTTGGCCGATCTGCTCGTGGTGGGGTCGCCATCCGGCATCGACAACGGCCCGCGTTGCCCCAACCGCCGCACCGAACGCCTCCGCCAACTCCTCAACAACGGCAAAGTGGGCTGGCTCCTTGAGCCCCCGCCCTCCACTCACGACCACTTCAGCGGAGTCGAGCCGCGAGGTGCCGGTCCCCTTCGGCGTGGTCTCCATGAGCGAAACGCGCTGATCTTCCGGCGTCAGCGCCACGTCCAGCATCTCCACGACCGGCTCGGTCAGACCGGGCTCCGCTTTCGCGAAGCTCCCGGATCGCACCGTCGCCATGACTGGTCCACCACCGGGAAATCTGATTCGTGTCAGCGCCCGGCCGCCGAGCACCGGCCGCGTTGCCACCAACGCGCCATCTTCGACGGCGACGCTCACACAGTCGGCCGCCAGACCGGCGCCGAGCCGAGCCGCGACGAGGGGCGCATAATCGCGACCGGCCGTCGTTCCGGGAACCAGCACGACCGACGGGTCTGCCTCCGCAATTGCCCGCGTCAGCGCGGCGGCAGCGGTCGAAGGCATCAGACCGGCAAAACCCTCGCCGTCCGCGACCAATACCCGGTCGGCACCGCCACTACCCCACGTCCGCGCCGCGTCGGCGATCCCAGCTCCGATGAACAGCCCGGTAACGTTCCCGCTGCCGAGCTCACTGGCCACCTGCCTCGCCACAGTCAGCATTTCCCAGGAGATGGGACGCGGTGACCCGTCGGGCCCGGCCTCACCGACTACGAGGACGTTCCCACTTCCCTGCACGACTTCCTCCCTCATCGGCCCGGCCGGTGAGCGCTCCAAGTCAAATCAGCTTCTGCTCCTGCAGCCAACCGACCAGCTGTTTGGCCGCCTCAGTGGCTGGGACATCCTGCACATTCACGATCGTGCCGGAAACCGTTTTTGCCGGCACCTGCGGCGTTTCCCAGGCGAGGCGACGCTCCGATTGAACGCCGGCCGCGACGCTCTCGACTGGCTTCCTTTTCGCAGCCATGATCCCCTTCAACGAAGGCAACCTGGGTTGGTCGAGACCGGTCGACGACAGCAGGACAGCCGGCAAGGTCGAGCGGACGGTTTGATACCCATCTTCCATGTCGCGGCGGACCAGCAGCCCGTTCTCGTCGATTCTGATCTCGACGACGTTGGAGATAACCGGCATCTTCAGCAGCTCGGCGACTTGCGCTCCGACTTGACCCGCCTCGAGATCGTCAGTCGTCTGGCCGGCGATGACGAGGCTGCACCCCAATGGACGCAGTGCTTCGGACAGGTTTGACGCCATGCCCAACGTGTCGGTGGCGTTGACATCCTCCATCTCGAGGTGGACGCCGCGATCCGTGCCCATCGCCAGCGCGCGTGTGATGACGTCCCGCACCTGCGCCGGACCAGCGGCAACAGCGATCACCTCGCCGCCGTACGATTCTTTCAGGCGCAGCGCCGCTTCGACGGCATACTCGTCATAGGAGCTCATGACGAGCTGCGGGCTGGGCACGATGCGGCCGGTCGCGTGGTCAATCCGGATGGCGTTCATGTCCGGGACTTGCTTGATGAGCACGGCGATGGTCAGCGGGCCAGCACTTGCCATTACGTGTGGTGATTCTCCCCTGAACGCCCATATCCCGTGCGCGGCGTGCGTGCGGGCTGAAAAGCGTCAAACCCAGCCAGGAATCATACCAGTGGCCCAGGCACAACCTACCGCAGGCTCAGCTGGCGAGACTCTCTCCGAGCGCGAGGTGAATGTGCAGCGCCAGCTGCAATCGCAGGCGCAATCCGGCATCGTCGAGGTCATAGCCGGTGATGTCGCGAATCCGATCGAGTCGGTAGAGCACGGTGTTGCGATGCACGCCGAGCCGCTCCGCCGCTTCCTTCGGACTTCCGTTTGCCGCGAAGAACGCGTCCAAGGTGCTGATCAGATCGGCATTGTTCTGCCGATCATAGGCAAGCAGTTCGCCAAGCGATTGCGCGTAGAGGTCGCTCAACTCCGGCAGCCCTTCGGCAGCGAAGATCAGTCGGTAGACGCCAAGATCGCCAAACAGCGTTAGGTGCCCGGGTCCCTGCATGCGGCGTCCGAGCAGCAGCGCCTGGCGCGCCTCGGCATGCGAGCGCCGGATTCCGGCGATCCCGTCCCGGATTGTGCCGACTCCGAGCGAGATCGCGCTTTCTCCGCCCGAGCGTACCAGACCCACCAACTCATCTCGCAGCGTCAGGCCCAATCCCCGCTCCTGACCGACTTCAGCCGCCGAGAGCACGAACTCAGCGCTGTTGTTACGGATGCGCCACAGCACCCGGCCTCCCCGGATCGTCCCGATGCGCGCGATGGACGCCTCCAGCCCCTCCCAGCGCTCTTCGCTACCGCTTGCGCGAACTGGCCCAGCGGTGGTGCTGTCGATCCGGGCGATGACGGCCACATGCGACGTAAGCAGGTCGTGCCCGAGCCGCTTCGCCTGCTGCAAGAGCGTCGCTTCACTGCGCAGGGCGCCGTCCAGCACCTCGTCGAGCACGTCGAGCTCGACTTCGCGACGCACGGTCGCCGCAGCCTGTTCTCGAGCCAGCACCACGGCACAGGCCGCCGCACCGCGAGCCGTGACCTGCGCATCCTCCGGCGTCGCACTGCCACGGGGCGCGATCAGGGAAACGCTGCCGAGCAGCCCATCGCGACCAATGACCGGCGCCACCAGCCGCGACCAGGCGCTGTCGAGCTCGTAGCTCGCGGTCGGCGGATCGGCGGGACTGGCCTCGGCCGTTGTGCGCAACCAGCGCGCCACGATGGGCCGATCGCGCTGCACGATCGACTCGATCATTTCGCGACTCGGTGCCACCTTGCCGGCCGCGTGATAGGCGAGCAGCCGGCCGTCGCGGCCTTCAAGCGCCACGGGCCGGCCGCTGATGCGCGCCAGTTCCTGCACGACGTCACCGAGCGGCTCACCCGCGATGGCCAGGTCCATCAGCTGCCGCAACACCTCCTGGCCACGGTGCTGCACCGCTCGCCGGCGCTCACTGATCAGCCGTGCGGCATCCCGCTCCAGCGCTCCAACGTCTGCCCCCTTGGGAAGGGCAAGCAACGGCAGACCCGCAGCTTCCGCGGCGTCCCGCGCCGGTTTGCCAATCGTGCCGAGGACGGCCGCCCCGGCTACTCCCAGCTCGGCCAGGCGGCGAATGGCCTCATCCAGCTGTAGCCGCTCATCAAGTTCGGATAGGATCGCCACCGGTAGGAGCACCAACTCACCGCCCGCCAGGTGTCCAAACGCGGGCGGGCTGGAGCGGATCCGTGCGGCCCAGGTCACCTCGCGCCCGAGCCCGGCGGCCCCGGCGGCGACGGTCGTCCCCGGCGGCAATGCCAGCGTGATGACGTCTTCGACGGTGATCATCCCTGGCTGTGCCCGGTTCCACCCGATGTCAGGCTGCGGGCAGTCGTCTCATTCACCGTAGCGTTCCCGTTCCCACGGGCTGACGTAGCGCCGGTAGTCGCTCCATTCGTTACGCTTGACTAGCAGGAACTGATCGCAAACGTAGTCGCCCAACGCCTCGCGCACGAGATCGTCCTCGGCCAGCGCCGCGAGAGCGTCGCCGAGCGTTTGCGGCAACGTCGGCACTCCGAGGCGGATTAGTTCGGCGTCGTCGTGGCGGACCAGGTTCTCGTCCGAGGCCAGCGGCGGTTCTTCCCCGCGGCGTATCCCGTCCATCGCGCTGGCCAACGCTACGGCCAGCGCTAGATACGGATTCGCCATGTTGTCAGGCGATCGCAGCTCGAGCTCGACCGTGGAATCGGTCGCCGGTCCCCAGGACGGCACGCGCACCAACGATGCCTGGCTGAGCCGGGCCCAGGTGGCGTGCCGCGGCGCGCGGTGTCCGGCGGCCAGTCGTTTGTAGGAGTTGACGGTCGGACAGACAATCGCGCTCATGCCTCGCGCGTGGGCAAGCTGCCCGGCAATGGCGTGTCGGGCCTGGTGCGAGATGGTCTCACCTTCGCCACGAAGGGCATCGGATCCGTCGGCTAGATAGTAGAGACGCTGGAAGATATGCATCCCCGATCCCGGGGCGTCCGCCAGCGGTTTAGGCATGAAATTAGCGCGCAATCCATGCCTCAGGGCGACGGCTCGGATGACCTCGCGCACGGTGAGCACGGTGTCCGCCATCCGCAAAGGGTCTGCGGTGAGGAGATCGAGCTCCTCCTGCCCGGGCCCGGTTTCGTGGTGGGCCCCGCCGACCTCGATTCCCATCGCCGCCAGCGAGGCGACCACGTCATCACGTGTGCCAGTGCCGAGCCCCGGGCCGGTGCCGAAGTAACCTGCGGTGTCCGGAGGTGGCAGTAACCCGGCGTTGTCGGATTGAAAGAGGTAGTACTCCAGCTCGATCCCGACTCGGTAATTGAATCCAGCCGCTCTTGCCTCGGCCAGGTTGCGTTCCAGCACCGACCGCGGATCGCCGGCGAATGGCTGTCCATCTCGTCTTCGCACCGAGCACGAGAATCTAGCCCGGCATCCGGTGCCGGTTGGTTCGACATACGTCACCAGGGTCGCCGGATCGGGCACGAGGAAGAGATCCATTTCAACTTCGCGCTGCCCACCGGTCACCGCGGAACCATCGAACCGGTACCCATGCTGCAGCACGGATGGCAACAGGTGACCCGGAATCGTCATCACCCGGGCGCCGCCGGCGATATCGCTGAACTGCAAATCAACGAGGCGCACGTCTTCGCGCGCAACCCGCTCCAGCAGTTCTTCCCGTGTCGCAGCCTCCCCGCGGATCGCTATCTCTGTTGCCATCGATCACCTCTCGTCCGCCAACGCCGCCCGATTAGGCGGCGTGCACAAGATCACCGCGGACAGGTTACTTTCCATCTCCTCGTTAGGCAACGTGATCGTTGACTCTGCAGCCGGATCACGTCGGCAGCGTGTATTGGGCCTATAGCCATCGCCGCTATTGCTCGGACATAGCCGTTGGACGCACAGCCCAAATAATGGTCGACGCGTCAAGGCGCTACAGACGTTGGGTTGTGCCCGGTTGCCCGCTACGCTCGAGGTCCACGCTGGAGTGGATGTCCGGGATTGGTTCCGGGTGGGGCCGTGTGCGCCCTCGCGGACGGCCCGGCGACCTCTGTAGCGCTGGGTCGACAACGTGGATACCTGCTGGAGAGAGAAGATCATGCAGGCAGCACCCCGCTTGGCCGACCGCACCGCGCCGCTCTGGGACCCGGCGTTCGAACGCGATTCGTGCGGCGTCGGACTCGTCGTCGACATCGCCGGCCGACCATCGCGCCAGATCGTCGAGCGCGCCCTATCCGGCCTCGTCAATCTGACCCATCGCGGCGGGGTCGGTGCCGACTCCCGCACTGGCGATGGTGCTGGTGTCCTGACGCAAGTCCCCCTGGCGCTTTTCGACGAAACCCTCTCGGCCGTCGGCCATGGTGATCTTGGTCCTGGCCAGCTCGGCGTAGCCATGACCTTCCTTCCCCTGGACGATGATCAGGCAGACGCGGCGCGTCAAGCCCTGGATGAGGCGGTACGCCGGCGCGGGCTCGAGCCCATGGCGTGGCGAACAGTCCCTGTGGACCCTGGCGCGCTCGGCGACCAGGCGGTCGGCTCCATGCCGAGGATCGAGCAACTCCTCATCCGCCGGCCCCAGCAGATGGATGAAGACATCTTCGAGTGCCAGCTTTTCCTGGCCCGTAAGGCCGCCGAACGCGCCGCTGAGGCCGCGGGCTGGCCGGATTTCTTCGTTGTCTCTTGCTCGGCGCGGACCCTGATCTACAAAGCCTTTTGTCTGCCTCGCGACCTGCCGCTCTTCTACCTCGACCTTCAAGATGCACGCTACGAGAGCGCCATCGTCCTGTTCCACCAGCGCTATTCGACCAACACCCTCCCCACCTGGGCAATGGCCCAGCCCTTCCGCTTCCTCGCCCACAATGGCGAGATCAACACAATCGGCGGCAACCGGCTCTGGATGGAGGCCAGGTCCCCGCAACTCCGGTTCCCGGACGGCACGAGCCTGGACGACCTGCGGCCGGCGGTCTCCCAGGAGGGGAGCGACTCGCTCAGCCTCGACGATGTCGTGGGACTGCTCTATCACGGCGGCCGCTCGCTTCCCCATGCTTTGATGATGCTGGTGCCGGAACCCTGGGAACAACTCCCGGAGATGGATCCCGCGCGACGCGCCTTCTACGATTTCCATGCTGGGCTCATCGAACAGTGGGACGGCCCGGCCGCGCTCGGCTTCAGCGACGGCGTCATCGCCGGCGCCACGCTCGACCGCAACGGGTTGCGGCCTCTGCGCTACGCGATCACCGGTGATGGCCTCTTCATCGCGGGTTCCGAGGCAGGTACCGTCGAGGTCGATCAATCGACCGTCGTCGAGAAGGGACGGCTCGGCCCCGGCCAGATGATCGCGGTCGATACCCGGCGCGGCATCGTCCTCCGCAACGATCTCCTCAAGAGTGAGGTCTCGACGCGGCAGCCATACGCCGAGTGGCTCGCCGCCGGTCGCGTTCAACTCGAAATCTCCGATAGTGACCCAGACTCTGCGATCCCGACCGCGGCCAGCAATGGAACTCCCGCTCGCGCCAAACCGGACCAGGCGACCCTCGCCTTGCAGCGCGCCTGCGGCTACACCGCCGAGGATCTACGCCTGATCGTGAACCCGATGGCCGAGGGTCAGGAGCCGACGTGGTCGATGGGAGACGACGCTCCCCTCGCCGTCCTCTCCGGACGACCTCGGCCCCTCCACGCCTTCTTCCGCCAGCGCTTCGCGCAGGTCACAAACCCCGCCATCGACTCATTGCGCGAGCGCAAGGTCATGGCGCTCGATAGCTTCATCGGCCGCCGCTGCAACCTCTTGGACGAGTCAGCCAACCAGGCTCGCCTGCTCCAGCTGTCAAGCATCGCCATCGACGACGCCACCATGGACGCCATCAAGCGGCTCACCTCCGATGGCGTCGCAGCCGCGACTATTTCGACTCTGTTCGAAGTTTCTGACGAGGACGCGAGTGCTGCCCCTGGTGCGACTCTCGCCGCGGCGATTGAGCGCATCACAGCTGAGGCGGAAGCCGCCGCCCGCGATGGGGCCGGTATCCTGGTCCTCTCCGACCGCGGCATCGACCAGGACCACGCGCCGGTCCCCGTTCTACTCGCCACCGGCGCCGTGCATCACGGGCTCATCCGCGCCGGTCTGCGCAATCTAGCCGATATCGTCGTCGAGAGCGGCGAGGTCTGGGACGTCCACGCGCTCGCCTGTCTCATCGGCTTCGGGGCCTCGGTGGTCAATCCTTATGTCGCGCTGGCTGCGGCCGCCAGTCTCAGCGGTAGCCGCGGTTACGAGGAGCTCGCACCGGACACTCTGCGGCGTAACTACCTGCAAAGTCTCGAGAAGGGGTTCCTCAAAATCGCCTCAAAGATGGGCATCTCGACAGCCATGGGCTACCGCGGCGCCCAGATCTTCGAGACTCTCGGGCTGTCGAAAGACTTGATTGACCACTTCTTCACCGGCACACCGGCGCGACTCTGTGGCATCGGGCTGCCTGAGATCGAAGCCGACATCCTCCACCGCCATGGAGAGGCCTTCGCCGACCCCGCGCCAAAGCTCGCCGACCTCGGCTTCGTGCGCTACCGCAAGGATGGCGAGCCGCATGCCTTCGAGCCGCCGCTGGTGAAGCTGCTGCAGGAGGCGGTTAACACGGGCAGCGGCGAGGCCTACCGCGCCTACCGGCATCACGTCGCCCAGCACGCGCCGACATCCGTTCGCGATCTGATGTACGTGATGCCGCGCGGCGAGCCCGTCCCCTTGGACGACGTCGAGCCGGTCGAATCAATCGTCAAGCGATTCGTCGTGACCGCGATGTCACTCGGCTCTTTGAGTCCGGAGGCACACCGCACGCTCTCGATCGCCATGAACCGGCTCGGTGCCCGCTCCAACTCCGGAGAAGGAGGCGAGGACCAGACCTGGTACGACGAGGGTGGGCCAGATGTCGCGCACTCCAAGGTCAAGCAGGTTGCTTCCGGACGGTTCGGCGTTACCGCCCGCTACCTCTCAATGGCCGAGGAGCTGGAGATCAAGATCTCGCAAGGAAGCAAGCCGGGCGAAGGTGGGCAGATCCCCGGTCACAAAGTCACTCACTTCATCGCCAGTGTTCGCCACGCCGTGCCCGGTCTGCCTTTGATCTCGCCCCCGCCGCATCACGACATTTATTCGATCGAGGATCTGGCACAGCTCATCTACGACCTGCGTCAGATCAATCCTCACGCCAAGATCGGTGTGAAGCTGGTCGCCGAAGCTGGGGTCGGTACCGTCGCCGCCGGCGTTGCCAAGGCGCGGGCCGACTACGTGCTGATCAGCGGCCACTCCGGAGGCACCGGGGCCTCGCCGCTGGCGTCGATCAAGCACGCTGGCTGCCCATGGGAGCTCGGTCTCGCTGAAACGCAGCAGACGTTAGTCAAGAACGGGCTCCGCTCAAGGGTACGGCTGCGCACCGACGGCGGGCTCAAGACCGCGGAAGACATCGTCATGGCCGCGGTTCTCGGCGCCGAGGAGTTCGGGTTCGGTACCTCGGTGCTGGTCGCCATCGGCTGCGACATGGCCCGGCAGTGCCATCTCAACTCCTGCCCGACCGGTATCGCCACTCAGCGTGAAGACCTGCGCGCCAAGTACACCGGCACCCCGGATCAGGTCGTCACCTATTTCCTGCACCTAGCGAGCGCGATCCGAGAGGAGTTGGCCGCGCTCGGCGCTCGTGCGCTCGACGAGCTTGTCGGGCGCACCGATCTGCTGGCGGCGAAGCCGCATGCCGGGCGCGCTGGCATGCTCGACGTTTCGCCCTTCTTCGCCCAGCCGGCGCCAGAATCGCAGCGCCGTAAGCACGTCGCCCTCGGTCCGCAAGCCGCCACGCTCGACGACGCCGTGATCGAGCTGGCGGGTGACGCCATCACCAGCGGCGAGCCGGTCGTTATCGACATGGCCGTGCGCACCGAGAACCGCACTGTCGGCGCCAAGGTCGCCAACGCGATTACGGTCCAGCACCCGTGGGGTTTGCCGGAAGGCGCAGTTTCGATCCGGCTGACCGGGAGCGCCGGTCAGAGCTTCGGAGCGTTCATCGTCGATGGCATGAACCTCGATCTTGAAGGCGAGGCCAACGACTACGTCGGCAAGGGGATGACCGGCGGCGAGATCGCCATCCGGCCCCCCGCCGCTGCTCCCTTCGACACTCCGCAGGCGATTGCCGGCAACACCATCCTCTACGGTGCCACCGGAGGAGTCCTGTTTGCCGCCGGTCGTGCCGGCGAACGCTTCTGCGTCCGCAACAGCGGCGCCACCGCCGTCGTCGAGGGCATCGGCGACCATGGCTGCGAGTACATGACCGGCGGCCAGGTCGTGGTTCTTGGCCCGACCGGCTCCAACTTCGGAGCCGGCATGACCAGCGGCGTCGCGTTTGTCTACGATCCCGAGGGCGAGTTCCCGGGCAAGATCAACGGCGAGTCGGTCCTTCTCGAACCGGTGCCGGGCGAGGCCGACGCGCAAGACCTGCGCGCGCTCCTCGAGCGGCATCAGGCCGCGACGGACAGCGCGCACGCCCGCCGCCTCCTGGAACAGTGGTCGAGCACCCTGCAGTCTTTCTGGAAAGTCATCCCCCGCGCCTCGATCGCGGCTCGTGCCGAGGCCCAGGCGCAGGCGGAGCCGGAACCGTCACGAGGCGCCGCCGACTGATACGTAATACTTCGGCAATTCCGCCAAAATGACCGCCGCGCGAACATCAAACGCGCGGCGGTAATCGCTCGTGCCGGGGAGAGCGGCGTGGGAATCAGGCGCTACAGTCTCTTTACCGGCAGAGTCGTCGATCGGCAGCCGGAGAGCTGGGGCAAGACCCCGCACTTTCACATCCTGCTCGAAGTGGGCGGCCTGCGGTTCCGGGTCACGGTCAATACACGCTCCGGCACCAGCCATCACCGGAAATCCGATCTCCTCTACTTCGCCGACGATGACTTCCAACACGATGTCACGCGACAGTTGGCGGGCCTCGCTGACGGCGATCTCCGCGTGGAGTCGCGATCCGGCGGGCTCGCCCTCGACTATCAGCGAGGCGGTATGTTCGACCGCCGCCACATGCGGCGCATCCCGACCAGCCGCCCTGGTCCGCGCAACGATCTCGTCGACGAGCTCGAGTTTTACGTCGAGCGCCTGCGAACTGACCCGACCAGCCGGCTCCATGCCTACGGCACGCGCTGGGGACCGGAGTTTCGCACGCCAGACCGCGTGTTTGGCTTCATACCCGGCAGTGGCATTCATGACGTCCACATGAACCAGGGCAAT
>Ga0126307_10000863_pt1 | contig 20033 bp, 14 predicted proteins | sample Plot28_FD_89955 | JGI IMG/M metagenome (GOLD analysis project Ga0126307, IMG submission 89955) | Serpentine soil microbial communities from UC McLaughlin Reserve, CA, USA - Plot28 | ecosystem: Environmental > Terrestrial > Soil > Grasslands | place: USA: UC McLaughlin Reserve, Lake County... | reverse complement strand
GCCGTGCTCGCCGCCGTGACCGCGTATGAGAAGGCAGGACGCCGCGGGCGCACACTCACGCCCGTTCTGGGCGTCGCCCTCGTCGCCTGGGGCGCGGTCGTGCTCATCCACCCCGCTTGGCTCCCGGTCGGTCTCGGAGGCCCGTGATGGAGGCGCGAAGCGCACCGCGGGTCGCGGCGGAGGAGGCGTTTCTCGACGCCGCCGAGCGCCTGCTCGTCGAGGTCGGCCACGGCGGGATCACGACGCGCCGGCTCGCCGAGGAGGCGGGCGCGAATCACGGTCTCGTCCACTACTACTTCGGATCGATGGAGAACCTGCTCGTGCGGGTGCTCGAGCGGTTCACGGAACGGCTGATCGAGCGCCAGCGTGAGATGTACGCCCAGGACCTACCCTTCGCCGAGAAGTGGCGGCAGGCGATGCGCTACCTCGAGGAGGACCGGCCGTACCAGAAGGTCTGGCTCGAGTTGACGGCGCTCTCGTGGAACCGGCCGGACCTGCGCGAGCGGATCGCCCGCGTCGACGAGCAGTGGCGCGCGGTGCTGACGGAGGCGTTCGGGCAAGCGCGAAGCGAGCACTCGATCGAGATGCCGATCGACGCGCTCGTCTCGCTCGTGATGACGTTCAACATCGGGGTGATGGTGGAGGAGCTGACCGGCATCCGCGGCGGCCACCCCGAGCTCCTCGATTGGATCGAAAGGTGGCTCGATGACCGCGCTCGATGAACGGGTGCACCAGGAGCAGTCGCGCGCCCGCTATCCCGACGAGGAGGGGTACGTCGAGCGCCAGGGTGTCCGGCTGCACTACGAGGTCTACGGGGCGGGCGAGCAGACGGTCCTGCTCCTGCCGACGTGGTCGATCATCCATTCCCGCCACTGGAAGATGCAGATTCCATACCTGGCGCGGCACTGCCGCGTGCTCACCTTCGACGGGCGGGGGAACGGACGCTCCGACCGGCCGGAGTCGGGCTACGAGGAGCGTGAGTTCGCGGCCGACGCACGCGCGGTCATGGACGCGACCGGCACCGAGAGCGCCGTGCTCGTCTCGCTCTCACAGGGAGCGCAGCGGGCGCTGTTGCTCGCCGCGGAGCACCCCGAGCGGGTCGAGAGCGCGATCTTCATCTGCCCTGCCGTCGCGCTCGGGGAGGGGCTGCCCTGGAGGAGCGAGTACGCGTGGGCGGACGAGCTCGACACGGACGAGGGATGGGCGAAGTACAACCGGCACTACTGGCTGCGGGACTACCGTGGCTTCCTCGAGTTCTTCTTCTCGCAGATGTTCACGGAGCCGCATTCGACGAAGCCGATCGAGGATTGCGTCGGGTGGGGGCTCGAGACGACGCCGCAAGTGTTGATCGCGACGAACGCGCGGGAGCCGCTGGACGAGGCGGCGCAGCGCGAGCTCGCGGGCCGCGTCCTCTGCCCGGTGCTCGTGATCCAGGGCGCCGACGACGCGATCACCGGCCCGGGTCGCGGGATCGGGCTCGCCGAGGCAACCGGCGGCGAGCTCGTCCTGCTCGAGGGCTCGGGCCACGGCCCGCACGTGCGCGACCCGGTCAAGGTCAACCTGCTCCTCCGGGAGGTCGTCGCGCCGGCGCGGCCGGCGGGGCGCTGGGTGCGGGGGCGCTCACGGCGGAAGCGGGCGCTCTACGTCTCCTCGCCGATTGGGCTCGGACACGCACAGCGTGACGTGGCGATCGCGGACGAGCTGCGGAAGCTCCATCCCGACCTCGAGATCGACTGGCTCGCGCAGCATCCCGTCACGGCCGTGCTCGAGGCGCGCGGTGAGCGGATCCATCCCGGCAGCGTCCACCTCGCGAACGAGTCGAAGCACGTCGAGAGCGAGTCCGCCGAGCACGATCTCCACTGCTTCCAGGCGATCCGTCGCATGGACGAGATTCTCCTGAACAACTTCATGGTCTTCCACGACATCGTCCGAGACGACCACTACGACCTTTGGGTCGGGGACGAGGCCTGGGAGCTCGACTACTACCTGCACGAGAACCCCGACGAGAAGCGGGCCGCGTACGTCTGGCTGACCGACTTCGTCGGCTGGCTACCGATGGAGGACGGCGGTGAGCGGGAGGTGTTCCTGACTTCCGATTACAACGCCGAGATGATCGAGCACATCGCGCGTTTCCCGCGGCTCCGCGACCGCGCGATCTACGTCGGCAACCCCGATGACGTCGTCCCCGACGCTTTCGGTCCCGACCTGCCGCTCATCCGCGACTGGACCGAACGGAACTACGACTTCGCCGGGTACGTGACGGGCTTCGATGCGAAGGAGATCGGCGACCGCGGCGCCCTCGGCTACCAAGACGACGAGCGGGTTTGCATCGTCACGGTCGGCGGCTCCGGCGTCGGCGCGCATCTGCTCCGCCGCGTGATCGAGGCCTTCCCGGAGGCGAAGGAGCGCGTGCCGGACCTGCGGATGATCGTCGTGGCTGGCCCCCGGATCGACCCGGCGAGCCTGCCGCGGCACGACGGCCTCGAGATCCGCGCGTACGTGCACGAGCTCTACCGCCACCTCGCGGCCTGCGACCTCGCCGTCGTCCAGGGCGGCCTGACGACCTCGATGGAGCTGACCGCGAACGCGCGGCCCTTCCTCTACTTCCCGCTCCGGCACCACTTCGAGCAGAACTTCCACGTCCAGCACCGGCTCGAGCGCTACGGCGCCGGCCGGCGGATGGACTTCGAGAGCGACGGGCCTGCCGAGATCGCGACCGCGATCGCCGAGGAGATCGGGCGCGAGGTGGACTACCGCCCGGTCGAGACCGACGGAGCCGCCCGGGCGGCGGCGCTGATCGCCGAGCTGCTGTAGGACTCCAGCCAGCGCTCGACCTCGCGCGGGCTGCGCAGGCGGACGAGCGGATAGCGGCCGAGCTGCTCGGGGTACGTCCGCAGCCGCTGCGGATACGTGCGCAACGCGAAGTGCAGCAGCGAGTCGCGGCTGAAGAACGCGTTCCGGAAGGTCTCGCGGTTCCCGTTCCAGAGCTGTTCGCGCCGCGCGATCCGACGCAGCGTGCGCCATACGAGCCGCGGGATCCAGACGCGGCTGGGCAGGTCGAGCCACACGACGAGGTCGGCACGCTCGAGCACGAGGTCGCCGAGCTTGCTCCGGTACGAGCCGTCCACGACCCATCGCTCCCCTGCGAGCAGCGGCTCCACGCGCGACCGCAGCTCTTCCGGGTCGCCTGCTCCCAGTTCGGGCCGTGGTTGAGGGCGTCGAGCTCGTTGAACGGCGCGTCCAGCCGGCGCGCGAGCTCGCGGCCGAGCGTCGTCTTCCCGCAGCCGCTCGCGCTCGCCATCACGACGACCCTGCTCACAGGACAGAGTATGTCGTCGGAGCGTTGCGTCCGGGCCGTCCCACCTGCTCCACGAGGTGCGTGTGTAGATTCCCGGCGCTCATGCGCTACGTCTACGACTTCGACGAGGACTCCGGCGGCGGGAGGGCGCTGCTCGGCGGCAAGGGGATCGGCCTCGCCGAGATGACCGCGCTGAGCGTGCCCGTTCCGGCCGGCTTCACGATCACGACCGACGCCTGCCGCGCCTACATGGCCGCCGGCGGCGAGCTCCCGGACGGCCTCGAGGCGGAGATCGCAGAGCACATCGCCTTGCTGGAGGGAAAGGCCGGCAAGCGCTTCGGCGACCCGAAGGACCCGCTGCTCGTCTCCGTCCGCTCCGGGGCAGCCGTCTCGATGCCCGGGATGATGGACACGATCCTCAACCTCGGGCTGAACGACGAGGCCGTCGCCGGCCTCGCGAAGACGACGGAGAACGAGCGCTTCGCCCGCGACTCGTACCGGCGGCTGATCCAGATGTACGGCGAGGTCGTCGACGGCGTCGAAGGGCACGGATTCGAGCAGGCGCTGACCGACCTCAAGGCGGCACGCGGCGCGAAGCAGGACGTCGAGCTCTCGGCCGACGACCTCGAAGAGCTGATCGAGACGTTCAAGCAGATCTACGCGGAGGAGACGGGATCGCCCTTCTCGCAGGACGCACGCACCCAGCTCGAGAGGGCCGTGCGGGCCGTGTTCGATTCGTGGGAGTCGCCGCGGGCGCAGGTCTACCGGCGCACCTACGAGATCCCGGACGACCTCGGCACCGCTGTCAACGTCGTCCAGATGGTGTTCGGGAACAAGGGGGACGGCTCGGGAACGGGCGTCTGCTTCACGCGCGACCCGTCGACCGGCGAAAGCGGGCTCTACGGCGAGTTCCTCCAGAACGCCCAGGGCGAGGACGTGGTTGCAGGGATCCGGACACCCGAGCCGATCGCGCGGATGCAGGAGCTGCTGCCGGAGGCGTACGCCCAGCTGCTCGAGACGATCGGCCGGCTCGAGGCGCACTACCGTGACATGCAGGACATCGAGTTCACGGTCGAGGAAGGGACGCTCTTCCTCCTCCAGACCCGCACGGCCAAGCGCACGGCCGCCGCCGCACTGCGGGCCGCGGTCGAGATGGTCGACGAGGGCCTGATCTCGAAGGAGGAGGCGGTCGCCCGGATCGACCCGGCCCAGCTCGACCAGCTCCTGCACCCGATGATCGACCCCGCGGCGGAGGTCGCGGTCGTCGCGAAGGGCCTGAACGCGTCCCCTGGAGCCGCGTCCGGGGCAATCGTGTTCGACGCCGACACGGCCGAGGAGCGCGGCAAGGCGGGGGAGAGCGTCATCCTCGTCCGCTGGGAGACGACACCGGATGACTTCCACGGGATGGTGCAGGCGGCGGGGATCCTGACCGCACACGGCGGGCTGACCTCGCACGCGGCCGTCGTGGCGCGCGGGATGGGGACGCCCTGCGTGACCGGCTGCGAGGCGCTGCACGTCGACCTGCGCGCGAAGACGGCACGGCTGCCCGGCCACGAGCTGAAGGAGGGCGACACGATCACGATCGACGGCGGCACCGGGGAGGTGATCGTCGGCTCGGTCCCGCTCGTGCCGCCCCAGATCAACGACGACTTCTCGGCCATCCTTGCCTGGGCGGACGGGATCCGGCGGCTCAAAGTGCGCACGAATGCCGACACGCCCGAGGACTCCGCCAAGGCGCGTGAGTTCGGCGCCGAGGGGATCGGCCTCTGCCGCACGGAGCACATGTTCGCGGACGCCGACAGGCTCGGCCTGATGCGCGAGATGATCCTCGCCGCCGACGAGGACGGACGCCGCTCCGCGCTCGGGCGGCTGCTGCCGATCCAGCAGTCCGACTTCGAGGGGATCTTCGAGGCCATGGCGGGGCTGCCCGTGACGATCCGGCTGCTCGACTGGCCGCTGCACGAGTTCCTCCCCTCGCTCGACGAGGAGCACGAGCCGCGGATGCGCGAGCGGATCCGGGCTCTGCAGGAGTCGAACCCGATGCTCGGCTGGCGCGCGTGCCGGCTGGGGCTCTTCTTCCCGGAGATCTACGAGATGCAGGTGCGTGCGATCGTGCGCGCCGCGATCGCCGTGCGGGAGCGGGGAGGGGAGACGCCGCTCGTCGAGATCATGCACCCGCTCGTCGCCTTCGGCGAGGAGATGCGGCGCCTGCGCGAGCTGACCGTGCGCGTCGCCGCCGAGGAGGGCGACCTCGATTATCTCGTCGGGACGATGATCGAGCTCCCGCGCGCCTGCGTCCGCGCGGACGAGATCGCCGAGCATGCGGACTTCTTCTCGTTCGGCACCAACGACCTGACGCAGACGGCGCTCGGCCTGTCACGGGACGACGCGGGGCGCTTCCTGTCGCACTACCTCGAGACGGGCGTGCTCGAACGCGATCCGTTCGAGACGATCGACCAGGACGGCGTCGGCGACCTGATGGAGATCGCGGTCGAGCGCGGGCGCAGCGCCCGCGAGGACATCAAGCTCGGGATCTGTGGCGAGCACGGCGGCGAGGCGAAGTCGGTCGCCTTCTGCCACCGGCTCGGGCTGGACTACGTCAGCTGCAGCCCGTACCGAGTCCCGCTCGCACGGCTCGCCGCCGCCCAGGCAGCGCTGGCGGAGCAGGGCACGGTCGCGATCGGCGGCTAGGCGGTCGGCAAGTGCGCCGCATCCGTGAGCTCATCCGCCGCGTGATCCTGCGGATGACGTCGATGTACGACTGACTAGGTGTAGCCCTTTACCTTCCAGTACGCGACGGCGAGGCTGAGCAGCCCCACCGCGACGATGCTCGCCACGGACAGGGCGTCCATGCGGCCGTAGACGGCGCTGCGCTTGCCGAACTGGGAGAAGGCGAGGATGCAGAGCGCCCCGCCGGCGAGGCCCCCGAGATGGCCGCCGATCGAGATCCCGGGAACCGCGAAGGTGAAGGCGATGTTGACGATCAACAGTGTGAGCGCGCTGCCGCCGAGCACATAGGTGCCCTGGCGCTCGAGCACGATCGCCGCGCCGAGGATCCCGAAGATCGCGCCCGACGCTCCGACGGTGATCGCGTCCGGGCTCGCGACCAGCGCCCCGGCCGAGCCCGCGAGCCCCGAGACGAGATAGAGCAGGAGGTACCGCGCCGGCCCGAGCCAATCCTCGAGCGGCCGGCCGATCCACCAGAGCGCGAGCATGTTCATTCCGAGATGGATCGGGCCGTAGTGGAGGAACGCGGCCGTGAGCAGCCAGTACTACTCGTCCTGCGCGAGCCCGACGACCTGGCCGCTCGAGTCGATCGCGCGGATGAAGAGTGCACCGTGCTCGTAGATCCAGCCGGCGTTCGCGTTGACGGGTGCGCCGCCGGCGAGCTGGAGCAGGTAGATCCCGACGTTGATTGCGATCAGCGTCTTCGTCACGGTGCCGGGACTCCGGCTGCTGCGCCGCTGGACGTTCTGCACCACGCGGCGGGTGCCCTGCGCCTTGCCCGAGTGCTCCGGGCACCGGATCCCGACGGAGCCGAACGTCATGCAGTCGGGGCAGATGCCGCGGCCGCACTCGGAGCACGAGACGCCCGTTTCCCGGTCCGGGTGCCGGTAACACCTGAGCGTCTCCGCCATCGCAACTAGCGTACCCACGTGCGGATTCACGTTGCCTTCACTCCCGACGAGGCCGCGTCGGCCCCGACGGGAATCGTGGTCGACGTCGTCCGCGCCACCTCGACGATCGCACAGGCCCTGTCTGCCGGCTACCGCCGCGTCCTCTGCGTGCCCGAGATCGAGCAGGCGCGCGCTCTCCGCGCCGAGCTGCCGGACAGCGTCGTCGGCGGAGAGCGCGACGCGGTCAGGATCGAGGGCTTCGATGTCGGCGCCTCGCCGCGAGAATTCCTCGAGCCGCAGGCGGAGACGCTGATCCTGTCGACGACGAACGGGACGCGGACGATTGTGACCGCGGCCGAGCGCTGTGACGAGGTGCTGGTCGGCAGCCTGCTCAACCTCGACGCCGTCGTGCGGGCGGCGGACACGCGGGGGGAGGACGTGGCGGTCATCTGTGCCGGCTACAAGGGCGCATTCGCCTTGGACGACGCCTACTGCGCCGGACGGCTCGTGCAGGCGCTGGGTGGAGACCGCTCCGACGCAGCCCTCGCGGCCGAGTTGATCGCGGACGCGTACCCGAACGCGCTCGAGGGCATCAACGCACGCACGTACGGGCCTCCGGGGCTCGAGGAGGACATCGCCTTCTGCGCCCGCGAGAGCATCCTCGAAGTCGTACCGCGCTTCGCGGGCATGCGCGGCCCGGCGGCCGAGATCGTGCGCTAGCGGTTCGCGATCGCAGCCACCTGCTCGACCGCGAACTCGGGCCCCGGCAGGGCTGCGAACTCCTGCTGCAGCCGTTCGGCCGCCGTGCGGTAGCGGCGGCTCGGCCAGCACCGCGGAGGCCGCCTCGTGGACCGACTCGGGCGTTGCCGCGACCGGGTCGAGCACGCGGGCGAGCCCGAGCTGCTCGCAGCGGGAGGCGTTGAGCGGCTGGTCGGCGCCAATCGGGATCAGCACCTGGGGCAGCCCGTGTGCCAGGGCGCCGAGCACGCTGCCCGAGCCGGCGTGCGAGACGACGGCGCTGGACCGGGGCAGGATCTTCGCCTGCGGCACGAACCGCTCGACGCGAACGTGCGGCGGCAGCGGCCCGAGCTCGGCAGGATCGATCTCCGTCCCGACGGTCGCGATGACATCGACCTCCAGCCCGGCCAACCCGGCGAGCACGCGCTCGAAGAGATCGCCGGACTCGAGGTTGAAGACCGTGCCGAGCGTGAAGTAGACGGTCGGCGGGCCATCCTGCCGCGGCGGGCTGCCCGCGAACGGGCGGTACGTCCGCGCGGTCGGCGGCAACGGAGACATCGGGTCGCGGTAGCTCGGCGGCAGCGGGGCGAGCACGAGGTGGCGCGACAGCATCGCGAGCTCAGGGTCGGGCGGCAGACCGTGCTCGGCCCGGACGCTGTCGAGCGTCTCCGCGAGGAGCTCCGGCGTCGCAAATGACGCCGCCGCGAGCACCACCACGCTCGCGAACGGGAGCCCGAGCCGCTCCGCCGCAACCAGGGCGCCGAAGTCGGACTCGGCGCAGACGAGCACGTCGGGCCGCCACTCGCCGCAGAGGGCCGCGACGCGCGGTGCTCGCTGCCGCGCGAGGAAGCCGGCGAAGCCGTCGCGGAAGTCGCGCGCCTCGCGCTCCGGATCGAGCGCCTGCAGCGGGATCCGCTTCGGCGGCTTCCCTGCCTCCTCCGTCGCGAAGCCCTCGAAGCCGAGCCCTTCGACGACCGGCAGCACCGACGGTCGCCCTGCGAACGCGACCGTGTGGCCGGCGGTCCGGGCGGCTTCCGCGAGCGGCAGCAGCGGCTCGAGGTGGCCGCGTCCGCCGGTGCAGGCGAACAGGATCCGCACGCGGCGACTCTACGCCGGGCAGCCGTGGTAGCGGGAGGGATGCAGAGAAAGAGTGAGTGAGAGAGAGGGAGCGAAGCGACCCTTCAGGGGTCTTCGCGCGGTCGGAATCCGCTCCTCGATTCGATCTGCGCACATCGAAACAGTTTGACAGGAACACCTGTTCGGGTATAGAACATATGTTCCCGTGATTGCTTGTCTCCTGATCCCCGGCTTCGAACTGCGTGCGGCGCTGCGGGACAAGCCGCGGCTGGCGCTCGTCTCGGCCGCGCTTTCGCCGCTGCCCGGAACCGAGCAGCTGGTCGGTCCCGTCACCGCCGCCGCCGAGCTGGCGGGCGTCCAGCCGGGAATGAGGCTGGGCGAGGCGCTCGCGATGTGCCCGCAGCTCGTCCTCGTCGAGCAGGATCCGGCGGCGGTCGAGCGCGAGTGGGAGGGGGTGTTGCGGCGGCTCGAGGACTCCGGCTTCGCCGTCGACCCCGAGGAGCCGGGACGCGTCTACTTCGAGACGAGGGGCGTCGAGCGGCTCTACGGAGGACTGGAGGCGGCGCTCGAGCGGGCGCTCGCCTCCGTCGGAGCTGCCTGGGATCCACGCGCGGGCGCTGCGCAGCGCCGGTTCGCCGCCCTAGCGGCGGCGAGCGTCGCGCGTCCCGGGCAGGCACTCGTCGTGTCGGCCGGCACGGAGGAGGGCTTTCTGGCACCGCTGCCGCTCTCGCTCCTGCCGCTCCCGGCCGACCGCTACGCGGAGCTGGAGGGGCTGGGGGTGCGCCGCTTGGGGGAGCTGGCCGCCCTGCCCGGGGGAGCAGTCGCGGAGCGGCTCGGTCGGGAAGGCCGGCAGGCGTGGAGGCTCGCGCGCGGCGGTGCAAGCGGCCGCGTGCGGGGCCGCCGGCCGGCGGCGGAGCTCGTGGAGGCGCTCGAGTTCCCGGAGGCGGTCGGGAACGAGCTGACGCTCCGCCGTGCCTTCGGTTCGCTCCTCGACCGGCTGCTCGCCCGGCCGGAGCGGGCGGGACGGCCGTTCCGCAAGGTCGCGCTCTCGGCCAGGGTCGTCGGCGGCGGCTCCTGGCGGCGCACGGTGACGTTGCGCGAGCCGACGGCTGACCGGCCGCGTCTCCGCGCCGCCCTCGGCCCGAAGCTGCTCGAGATCCCCGCGCCGGTCCTCGAGCTGCGGTTGGAGGCGATCGAGCTCTCCGAGTCGGTCGGCCAGCAGCTCGAGCTCGTCAAGCCGGTGGGGGACGAGCTGCATGCACGCCTGAGCGACGGGCTGCGCCAGGTGCGCGCCTCGACCGGCTCGGGCTCGGTCGTCGCCGTCGTGGAGGTCGCCCCGTGGTCGCGGATTCCCGAAGCCCGGGCGCTCTTCGTTCCGCGGGACGAATAAACGCCCCGCGGCCGGCGCTCGTCGAGGCGAGCCCGGTCGGCGTGCCGCTCCGTGTCAACCGCGAGGGGGTCGCACTCGTCCGCGAGGAGTGGCGCGTCGTCGACCGCTGGTGGACCGAGGACCCGCTCGACCGCCGCTACTTCGACCTCGTGCTGGAGTCGGGCCGGAACGCGTGCGTCTTCCGCGACGAGGAGGCGGGCGGCTGGTTCAGCCAGCGGGCCTGAGAGCGTCGTGCGCGAACGACTCCCACTCCGCCTCGTGCTCGAACGGCACGACGACCCACTCCTTGAAGGGCTGTCCCTTGCCACCGGGATCGAAGAGGTGGGCGCCGTCGAGCGCGAGCGCCCGCGCATGCGCGTCCGGATCGGGCAGCTTGAAGACCATCCCGCCCCCGCTCTTGGCGAAGCCGGCGACCATCTTCCCGCCGCGCTTCACGCAGGGCATGCCCATCATCTGCGACGGCTCGACGTCGTCGTTCCGGGCACAGAGGTCGTCGACGAGCTCGTCGTACCGCTCCCGTGCGGTCATGCGGCGAGCGTACTACCGCTAGGCGGCCTGCTCCACCTGGACGACCGGCGCCGACGTTGCGGGCTACGCGGGCTTCTGGTCGAACGCGGCCCGCGCGGCCGCACGCTGGTCGTCGTCCCGCGCCTCAATCAGCTTCCGGGTGAAGTCGCCGAAGCCGCAGCTCGGCGAGTGGACGTTCAGGAACCGCGCCTCCCCGGCGGCGGGGCGGAACGTGTGCGCCACGCCCTGCGACACCTGCACCCAGGCTCCCGGGCCAGCCACGAGCTCCTCGCTGCCCGCTGTGAACGCGAGCTCGCCCTCGAGCACGTAGAAGCTCTCCGTGTGCCGCTCGTGGATGTGGGGCGGCGGCGCGCCGCCGCCCGCGCTCCGCACTTCCACGATCGCGATCTGCTCGACGTCGCAGAGAAGCGCAACGCGCAGCTCCGGACCGTCGGTGAGCACCTCGCCGGTCCCGAGGTAGGCCTCGGCTGCCGGCCGGCCGCCGTCCTCGGGCGGGTCGAACGAGTCGAATCTGGGCTGCTCACCGCGGAGGTACGGCGCGAACCCGCCTCCCGGTGCATGGAAGTTGAGATACCGCATCTCGCCGTCGCTCGCGTTGCGGAAGCCGTGCACGACGAGGGGCGGCGCGAGCGCGAGCGTTCCCGGCCGGATCGCCGTCTCCGTCCGGTCCGGGCCGACGAGCACGGTGAACTCGCCTTCGAGCACGTAGAAGAGGTCACAGTGCTGTCGGTGCACGTGCGGCGACGCGCCGTCGCGGTGCGGACCGAAGCGCGTCCAGGTCGCGTGCAGCTCGTCGCGATCGGACAGGATCTCGAGCCGGCTCTCCGAGACGTCGCGGACGATGTCGCCGCCGCCCGCAGGTAGGTGGACCGCGTGCCCTACGTCGAGCTCCATTGCCATTCAGCCTATTCGTTCCTCGACGGCGCGTCGCACCCCGAGGAGCTGGCGCTGCGGGCGGCGGAGCTCGGCTACGAGGCGCTCGCCCTCACCGACCACGACGGCGTCTACGGCTCGCTCGAGCTCGCCCACGCGGCCAAGCTCGTCGGCGTCCGCGCGATCACCGGCGCCGAGGTGACCTTGCGTGGCGGCGCCCACGTGACGCTGCTCGTCGAGTCCCAGCAGGGCTACGCGAACCTCTGCCGGCTCCTCACCGCCGCGCACGCGCACACGCGGCCGACGCGTCGCGAAGCGACGCCTTCAGGGATCTTGGCGCGATCGGAATCTGCTTCCGCAGATTCCGATCTTGCGCGGAGAACAGGCGAGCTGCTGCCGCCCGAGCTGGATCGCGCCCTGCTTGCCGAGCTGAACGAGGGCCTCGTCTGCCTCTCCGGCTGCGCCCGCGACGGGCTGGGCGTCCACGACCCGAATGCCGCCGTCGAGCTCGCCCGCGCCTTCGGACCGCAACGCTTCTACGTCGAGCTGCAGCGCCCGTTCGAGCGCGGCGACGCCCGCCGCAACGCGCACCTGCGCGATCTCGCCGCGCACGCGGGCGTCGAGACGGTCGTCACGGGCAACGTCCACGCGCACCACCCGCGCCGGACCGCGCTCCAGGACGTCCTCGTCGCGATTCGCCACAACACCTCGCTCGAGGCGAGCGAGCGCGAGCGGCGCGGCAACCGCGAGAGCATCCTGCGCGCGCCCGCGGAGCTGCTCGAGCTCTTCCCCGACGACCGTGACGCCGTCCTGCGCACGGCCGAGGTCGCCGCGCGGCTCGAGTTCGACCTGACCGAGGAGCTCGGCTACCGCTACCCGGACTTCTCGGACGGCGAGGTCCCGGCGATCGCGCAGCTCGCCCAGGTCTGCCACGACGCGTTCGCCGAGCGCTACCCGCCGAGTAACAGACTGTTGCTGAATCAGGCTCGGGCGCGGCTCGAGACCGAGCTCAAGCTGATCGACGAGCTGGGGCTCGCCGGCTTCTTCCTCCTCCACTGGGAGGTGCTCGAGCTGGCGCGCGAGCTCGCGCACGGGATTCGTGGTTCGGCCTCTCCGCGGCGCTGGCTGCCGCCTGGACGCGGTCGGGGCTCGTCGGTCGGCTCGATCGTCTGCTACCTGACGGGGCTCTCGCACGTCGACCCGGTGGCGCAGAACCTTTCGCTCGGCCGTTTCCTCAACCGCGAGCTGATGTCCGTGCCGGACATCGACCTCGACTTCCCGCGCGACATCCGCGAGCAGCTGATCGTCGGCGTCACCGAGCGCTACGGCCGCGAGCACGCCTCGCTCGTCGCAAGCTTCTCGACCTACCGGGCACGCGGAGCGATCCGCGACGTCGGCAAGGCGCTCGGGCTCCCGTTCGCCGAGCTGGAGCGGCTCGCCCGCGTCTCGGACGGGTGGAACGCGAAGAAGGTGGCCGAGGAGCTGCAGCTGCTCCCCGAGGCGGAGCGGCGACTGCTCTCGCCGCGCTGGCGCGCCTTCGCGGAGCTGACGCGCGAGATCGCGGGTCTGCCGCGGCACATCTCCCAGCATCCGGGCGGGATGGTGATCTCCTCGCGGCCGCTGGTCGAGCTCGTGCCCGTGCAGCCGGCGGCGATGACCGGACGGCAGCTGTGCCAGTGGGACAAGGACTCGTGCTCCGACGCCGGCTTTCTCAAGATCGACCTGCTCGGACTCGGGATGCTCTCCGCGGTCGAGGACTGTGTCGAGCAGATCGCCGAGGTGTACGGCGAGCCGATCGACCTGACGCGGATCCCGCTCGACGACAGGGAGGTCTACGCGGAGATCCAGCGCGCGGACACGATCGGCGACTTCCAGATCGAGAGCCGTGCGCAGATGCAGAGCCTCCTGCGAACGAAGCCCGAGAATCTCGACGACCTGACCGTGCAGGTCGCGCTCGTCCGCCCAGGGCCGATCCAGGGCAAGGCCGTGCACCCGTACATCGACGCGCGCGAGCGGCTGCGGGTCGATCCGACCTACGTGCCGCCGGTCGACCACGAGCTCCTGCGCGAGCCGCTCCGCGACACGCACGGCGTCGTCGTCTTCCAGGATCAGGTGCTCGAGGTGGCGATGGCGCTCGCCGGCTTCTCGATCGGCGAGGCGGAGGGGTTGCGGCGCGCGATGAGCCGCAAGCGGAGCGAGGAGGCGATCGAGGCGTTCCGGCAGCGGTTCATCGAGGGCGCCGCCCGGAACGGCGTCGGCCCGGAGGCCGCCGACCGCGTCTATGACAAGCTCGCCTCCTTCTCCGGCTTCGGCTTCCCGAAGTCGCACGCAGCCGCGTTCGGCCTGCTCGCCTACCAGTCGGCCTGGCTACGCCACCACTATCCGGCCGAGTTCCTCTGCGCGCTCCTGAACGCGCAGCCGATGGGCTTCTACCCGCCGTCGTCGCTCGTCCGCGACGCCCAGCGCCGCGGGGTGGAGGTGCGGCCGCCGGACGTGAACCTGAGCGACGTCGGCTGCAGCTGGGAGGAGGGGGCGGTGCGGATGGGCCTCAGGTACGTCAAGTCGGTGGGGGAGGACGACGCCGAGGCGGTGGTGGCGGAGCGGCTCGCGCGGGGCGAGTTCCTGGGCGTCGGCGACCTCGCGCGGCGCGTCCAGCTCGACGCGCGCGAGCTCGAGGCTCTCCTCCGCAGCGGCGCGTGCGACCGCTGGGGCAAGCGCCGCGACCTCCTCTGGGAGCTCGGTCTCGTGACGCGGCCGCAAACCGTTCAGCGCGAGCACAAGCAGCTCTCGCTCGAGCTTGACCCGACGGTGGCGACGCCGGAGCTGCCCGATCTGACCACCTGGGAGCGGATGCTGGCCGACTATGCGGCCACCGGCGTCTCGATCGACGTGCATCCGCTGACGCTGCTGCGCCCCCATCTGCCGGCCGACGTGCTCCCGAGCAACCGGCTGAACGAGGCGCCGCACCGCAGCCGCGTCGCCTTCGCCGGGATGGCGGTTGCGCGGCAGCGGCCCGCGACCGCGAGCGGGATCGTCTTCATGCTGCTCGAGGACGAGCTCGGCCAGGTGAACCTGATCGTCTCACCGGAGCTCTACGAGCGGAACCGGGCGGTGGTGCGCGGCGAGCCGCTCCTGCTCGTGCGCGGCCGCTTCGAGCACATCAAGGACAACCGCAACATCGTCGTCGACTCGCTCGAGAGCCTCGGGCCGCTCGCGCGCCGGGTCTCGCAGCGGCCGGAGGTGGGCTCCAGCCTCCCTGAAGCCCACCACTTCGGCCACCGCTAGCGGCTAGAAGCCGCCCACGTGCTCGCGGACGATGCCGCGGCCGTCCTTGCTCGCCGTCCCCGTCGACTGTGCGGCCGAGCGAAGCGCACCTTCGACGGCGGTCGGGCTCGAGCCCGCATGCGTCGAGAGGTAGAGAGCGCCGCCGCCGGCGCCGTGCGGCGACGCCATCGACGTTCCGGACATGGTCGCCGTCCCGCCGCCCTTCCTCGTGGAGAGAACGCTCACGCCCGGCGCCCACAGGTCGACGCAGGAGCCGTAGTTCGAGAAGGACGCCTCGCGGTCGGCGCTGTCCGTCGCGGCGAGGGTCATGATCCCGTTGTTCGTGCCGCCTCCGGCCCGCGCGGGAGAGCGCGTGCACGCGTTCGTCCCCTCGTTCCCGGCGGCGACCGCATAGAAGACGCCGCTCGCGGCCGAGCGCCGGACGGCGTCGTCGACCGCCTGCGTCGCCCCACCGCTGAGGCTCATGTTGGCCACGGCGGGCTTGACGGCGTTCGCGGTCACCCAGTCGATCCCGGCGATCACTCCCGAGTTGGAGCCGCTGCCGTTGCAGCCGAGCACCTTGACGCCCGTCACCGGAGCGCCGGGCGCGACGCCGACGACGTCGTTCGCGTCGTCCTTGGCGGCAACGGTCCCCGCCACGTGCGTGCCGTGGCCGTGGCAGTCGCGGTTTGGACCACCGGCGAAGGCGACGTGGCCGACCACGTTCAAATCCGGATGCGTGGCATCGACGCCGGTGTCGAGGACGTAGACGTTCACGTTCGAGACCGTGCCCGTGCCGTCGCCCGCGCTCGTCGAGCTGACATCGGCGTCGATCTTGTCGATGCCCCACGGGAGCGTTTGTGCAACCGCGCTCATCTCGCCGTCCGGCTCGACGTAATCGACCCGCTCGTCGGCCTGCACGGCGGCGAGGCGGGCGTTCGGGATCGTGGCGGCGTAGCCGCTGAGCGCGTGTGAGTAGACGAACGCGATCGCCGCGGCATGCGCCGCCGCGTGCTCGTTCGCCACTGCGCGGGCGTTCGTGCCCGGCTTCAGGACGACGATGTACCGGTCGGCACCTGCATCGGTACGAGCTGCGGCCGATGAGCCCGCGACGAGAGCTGCGATCGCCAGAATGGCGAGCGCGGTGATGCGACTACGCATGTTCCCCCCTCGGTTGTGTGACGGCGGGCGCAGCGTAGGCGACAGATGTAACGTTTGCAACTCGGATTTTTCGCCGACAAGAGGCCGATGACGGGGCTGCGCACGGACGGGTATCTGCCGCTCGCCGACTACGCCGCGATCGGCGACGGGCGCACCTGCGCGCTCGTCGGCCGTGACGGGTCCGTCGACTGGCTCTGCCTCCCGAACGTCGACTCGGCGCCCGTATTCGACCGCATCCTCGACGCCGACGGCGCCTGCCTCGAGCTTGCTCCGAGTGGCCTGTTCGACGTCGAGCGCCGGTACCGGCCGGGCACGAACGTTCTGGAGACGACGTTTCGGACCGCGCAAGGCTCCGTCCGAATCACCGATGCGATGACGCTCTACGACCGCTCGTCGCTCTCGCCGCTGCGGGAGCTCGTGCGCGTCGTGGACGGGCTCGACGGACGGGTGGCGTTGAATTGGGCGTTCAGGCCCCGCCTCGACTTCGGCCGCCGAAAGCTGCGTCTGCGCGAACGGGACGGGCTACTCGTGGCAGCGAACGGGAGCGACGCATTCGCGCTCTCCTCATGGAACGCCGGCGACGGCAGCTTCGAGCTCGGCCGTGGGGAGCGGGCGACGCTGGCGCTCACGCACGCGCACATGGAGCCGCTCGTGCTCCCGTCCCGGGACGACGTCGAGCGTCGCGTCGAGGAGGCCGCGGCGTTCTGGGCCGGCTGGAGCGACCGCCTCGAGTACGACGGGCTCTGGCGCGAGGCGGTCGTACGCAGCGCGCTTGCGCTCAAGCTACTCGCCTTCTCTCCCTCCGGCTGCATCGTCGCTGCACCCACGACGTCGCTTCCAGAGCGGATCGGCGGCGACCGCAACTGGGACTACCGCTTCGGCTGGCTGCGCGACGGCGTCTACACGCTGCGGGCGCTCCTCGCGCTGGGCTGCGTGGACGAAGCACGGGCGTTCTTCTGGTGGCAGATGCACGCCACGCGCACGACGGAGCCGGAGGTGCGGCCGCTCTACTGTGTCGACGGCGGGATTCGCACCGACGAGAGCGAGGTCGACGTGCCCGGCTACCGCGGGTCGAGCCCCGTGCGCGTCGGAAACTTCGCCGCCGGGCAGCTCCAGCTGGACACGTACGGCCCGCTGCTCGAGACGACCTGGCGCTTCTGGAAGCAGACCGGCTCACTGGGCGCGGCGCGGCCGCGCGAGCTCGCGGCGCTCGCCGACTTCGTCGCGTCGGAGTGGCGACGGCCCGACTCCGGAATCTGGGAGTCGCGTGACGAGCCGCGCCACTACGTCCTCTCGAAGGCGATGTGCTGGACCGCGCTCGACCGCGTCGATCGCCTCGCCGACGAAGGTGCGCTGGCGCGCCGGCCCGAGTGGCGCACGGCAGCGGACGAGATCCGCCGGTGGATCGAGGAGGAGGGCTGGGACGAGGCACGTGGGCGCTACGCGTGCGTGCCGGGCGAGGACGAAACGGACGCAAGCCTCCTCGCGATGGCGCTCTGCGCATACGTCGATGCGGACGACGAGCGTTTCGCTGCCACTGCAGACCACGTCCGACGCGACCTCGGGCGCGGGCCGCACCTCTACCGCTTCACCGGCGCGGACGAGATCGAGGGCGCGTTCACGACCTGCTCGTTCTGGCTCGTGGACGCGCTGGCGCGGGCCGGGCGGAAGCAGGAAGCGACGGCGCTCATGGACGAGCTCGTCGCCTCCGCGAACGACGTCGGCCTCTACGCCGAGGAGATCGACCCGGTGACGGGTGAGTTCCTCGGCAATCTGCCGCAGGGGCTCGTGCATCTCGCGCTCGTGAACGCCGCCGTGTCGATCGCGGACGGAGCCGATCCAGAGTGATCGTCGGAGCGCTCGCCGGCGGGCTCATCGGCACGGCCGTGCTGACGAGCGGCTCGCGTCTGGCGCAGCACCTGGGCTGGACGCGAATGGACATCCCGCTCCTCCTCGGCACGATCTTCACGTCCGAGCGCGGCCGCGCGACCGCGATCGGGTACGCGATCCACTTCGCCAACGGGCTCGTGTTCGCGCTCGCCTACGGCCTCGTCTTCGAGGCGACCGACCGCGCCGGCTGGCTCTTCGGACTGCTCCTCGGCGCGGCACACGGCCTGTTCGCGGGCGGCGTGCTCCTGAACGTGCTCCTGCCGGTCGTCCACCCCCGGATGGGGATGGCGTGGACCGACGCGCGGTCGGCGCCGGTGCTCGAGCCGCCCGGCTTCCTGCTCTCGAACTACGGCCGCTCGACCCTCCTGGCCACGTTTGCGCTCCACCTCGTCTATGGCGCGCTGATCGGACTCTTCGCCTCGCTCTGAGCGAGCGCCCGGTCGAGCAGCATCGCCGTGTTCACGAGCCCGATGTGCGAGAAGGCCTGCGGGAAGTTGCCGACGAGCCGGCCGGACACCGGGTCGTACTCCTCCGAGAGCAGCCCGAGGTCGTTGCGCAGCGAGAGCAGCCGCTCGAACATCTCGCGTGCCTCGTCCAGCTCCCCGAGCAGGACGAGATTGTCGACGAACCAGAAGGAGCAGAGGAAGAACGCGCCCTCGCCGGGAGGCAGGCCGTCGACCGACTCGGCCGCCTGATCGTGGCGGTAGCGCTGGACGAAACCGTCCACGAGCAGATCGCGCCTGACGGCCTCCAGCGTTCCTCGCACGCGCGGGTCGTCGGGCGGCAGGAAGCCGTAGAGCGGGATCGTGAGGAGGCTCGCGTCGACGCGCTTGGAGTCGTAGGACTGGACGAAGGAGCCGAGCTCGGAGTCGTAGCCGCGGTCGAGCACCTCGGCGTGGATCTCGTCCCGGACGGCGCGCCAGCGCTCGAGCGGGCCGTCGCGTCCGAGCTCGGTGATCAGGCGCAGGCCGCGGTCGAAGGCGACCCAGGCCATCACCTTCGAGTGTGTGAAGTGCCGCCGGGGCCCGCGGACCTCCCAGATCCCCTCGTCGGGCTCCTGCCAGCGCCCCTCGAGGTTCCGCAACAGGTGGATGCAGAGCGCCCAGGCCGAGTCGTCGGGGGGAAGGCCGCGCCGGCGCGCCTGGTAGAGGACGTCGAGCACCTCGCCGTAGACGTCGAGCTGGAACTGCCGACTCGCGTCGTTGCCGATCCGAACGGGGCGCGACCCTTCGTACCCCTCGAGCCAGGGCAGCTCGAGCTCCGTCAGCCGCCGCTCGCCCGCCGGCCCGTACATGATCTGGAGGTCGTCGGGGTCCCCGGCGACGGCGCGCAGGAGCCAGGAGCGCCAGGCGCCTGCCTCGTCGACGAAGCCGCTCTCGACCAGCGCCGTGAGCGCGAAGCTGGCGTCGCGGAGCCAGCAGTAGCGGTAGTCCCAGTTGCGGACGCCGCCGATCCGTTCGGGGAGGGAGGTCGTCGGCGCGGCGACCAGCCCGCCCGTGGGCATGTAGGTCATCGCCTTCAGCGTCATCAGCGAGCGGAGGACGGCCTCGGCGTAGCGGCCGCGGTAGCCGCATCGCGTCAGCCACTCGTCCCAGAAGTCGCAGGTGTCCTCGTAGGCGTGCTCGGGCGTGATCGCCCGCGGCGGCTCGTGGTGCGAGGGGAACCAGGTCAGGACGAACGGGTGCCGATCGCCCTGCTCGACCGTGAACTCGGAGACGGTGCTGAGGTTCTCGCCGCGGAGCTCGATCGGCGTCCGGAGCGCGAGCGCGTCCGGCCCGCCGATCACGATCCGCGTGCCGTCCTCCAGCCTCCGCACCCACGGGACGATCGATCCGTAGTCGAAGCGGATGATCAGCTCCATCCGCATCGGCACGCTCCCCTCGAGTCCCTCGACGATCCGGACGAGGTCGGGATCGGTTCCCCGTGGTGGCATGAAGTCGATCACGCGGACGACGCCGTGCTCGGTATGGAAGTCGAGCTCGTGCACGAGCGACCGCCGGCGATACCGGCGCTCGACCCGCTCGACCGCACAATCCGGCGTCAGCAGCCAGCGGCCGTTTCGCTCGGTTCCGAGCAGCGCGGCGAAGCAGGCGCCCGAGTCGAAGCGCGGGAAGCAGAGCCAGTCGATCGAGCCGTTGCGGCCGACGAGCGCCCCGGTCTGCAGGTCGCCGATCAGTCCGTAGTCGTCGATCCGCAT
>Ga0126307_10000862_pt1 | contig 20035 bp, 18 predicted proteins | sample Plot28_FD_89955 | JGI IMG/M metagenome (GOLD analysis project Ga0126307, IMG submission 89955) | Serpentine soil microbial communities from UC McLaughlin Reserve, CA, USA - Plot28 | ecosystem: Environmental > Terrestrial > Soil > Grasslands | place: USA: UC McLaughlin Reserve, Lake County... | reverse complement strand
GACGTCGAGATGCTGCAGGATATGGTGCTTGCGGCCGTCAACGAGGCGATGACGAGCTCCCAGGAGCTGGCCAACAAGAAGCTGGGCGGTATTACCGGCGGTCTCGGGGATCTCGGCCTGAACCTGCCCGGGCTATAAGGGTTCTTTGGCGACCTACGCAAGGCCGGTAGAGAGGCTCATAACGGAGCTCTCCAAGCTGCCCTCCATCGGGCCGAGAAGCGCCCAGCGCATCGCCTTTCACGTCATCAGAGGCAAGAAAGAGGACGCCATTGGGCTCGCCGAGGCACTGCAAGAGGTCAAGGAGAAGATCAAACCGTGCAGGCGCTGCTTCAACCTGACCGAGGCCGACGAATGTGAGATCTGCCGCGACGCCCGTCGGGACGCCTCTGTAATCTGCGTCGTGGAAGACCCCTACGATATCGGTCCTGTAGAACGGACCAACGAGTACCGAGGCCTCTACCACGTCCTCGGTGGCGCCCTCTCTCCCCTGGACGGCATCGAGCCTGAGGACCTGCGGATAGCCGAGCTCCTCGAGCGCGTCCGTGAAGAAGGCACCACAGAGCTCGTCATCGCGACCAACCCGAACACGACGGGCGAGGCGACCGCGCTGTTTATCGCACAGGAGGTGAAAGACCTGCCGGTAAGGGTCACGGCGCTCGCGAGCGGCCTCCCCGTCGGAGGGGACCTCGAGTACGCCGACGAGGTGACCCTGGGCCGGGCCTTCGCCGGTAGACGCGAGCTGTAAGCGGTTTGCTTTGTAAACCGAGGCTTCAGGCTACAGGTATCGGCTATCGACGTTTTAGGTTAGTGTGGATAGCTTTGCTGAAGGTTTATGGCTGAGACGCGGGTTCGGGGTTCTCTGGGCGGGATGAGCCGTCGGGCTGTGGAGTCGCTCGGGGATACTGTGGCGAGTTTGCCGCCGCGGGAGGCGACGCTCGTGAAGATGCCGGACCTCCATCCGGAGCTCGCTGGTGCCTTACGCAAAATGGGCGCTTCGAGGTTGTACTCACATCAGCTTGAGGCTTACGAGCGGGTACTGGCCGGTGAGAACGTGGTGGTGGCGACGGCGACGGCGAGCGGGAAGTCGCTGTGTTACAAGATCCCGGCTTTCCAGAATGCTCTGGGCAGGGCGAAGAGCCGCGCTGTCTTCCTCTACCCGACGAAGGCCCTGGCCCAGGATCAGCTCGGCAAGATAAAGGCCTTCTTCGGCCTGCGCGGCGTACATCCTGCGACCTACGACGGCGACACGCCGCACGCACTCCGCGCGGACATCAGACGCAGGGCGAACATACTGCTTACGAACCCTGACATGCTGAACATCGGCATTCTTCCCAACCACGAGGCCTGGGCCGACTTCCTGCGCAACCTGGAGATCGTGGCCGTCGACGAGGCGCACGTCCTGCGCGGCGTCTTCGGCTCGCACGTGGCTGCCGTCCTCAGGCGGCTGAGGCGGGTGGCGAGGTTGCACGGTGGTGATCCGCAGTTCGTCCTCACGAGCGCCACGATAGCCAACCCGCAGGAACTCGCCGAGAGCCTCACGGGCCTACCTTTCGCCCTGGTGGACAACGACGGCGCTTCCACGGGCGAGCGGCGCGTCGTCTTCCGCAACCCTCCCCTGCTCGACAAGGAGAAGGGGGAGAGGCGCAGTCTCTTGACCGAAGGCGCTCTCGTGTTCGCGAACCTCGTCTCGCAGGGGGTCAGGACCATAGCTTTTGCGAAGACGAGGAAGGCTGCCGAGCTCATCTACCGCTACGCCGCAGACAGGCTCGGCGTGGACGGGGCGCGCAGGATCTCGCCTTACCGCGCCGGCTACACCCCGCGGGAGAGGAGAGAGATCGAAGGCCGCCTCTTTCGCGGCGACCTGCTCGGCGTCGTCTCGACGAACGCGCTGGAGCTCGGGGTGGACGTCGGAGCCCTGGACGCCGTGGTCTGCTGCGGGTACCCTGGCAGCGTCGCCTCGATCTGGCAGCAGTGGGGCCGCGCCGGACGCGGCAAGGACCCTGCCCTCGCCGTGTACATCGCCGGCCGCGACTCGCTCGACCAGTTCCTCTTCGAGAACCCGCCGAGGGTCTTGGGCAGGAGGGTCGAGGCGGCCAGGGTCACGATGGAGAACCCCTACATCCTCGGCCCGCACCTGCTCGCCGCTGCCCACGAGGCCCCGCTCGACTCAGACGACGAGGAGTACTTCGGGCCCGCCTACAGGAGCGTGGCGAAGGCGATGATGGAGGCCAGGGCGCTGGCTTCGAGCGGAGGCCGGCTGGTCTACGTCGGCGGGGACAACCCGGCGCGCAACATCTCCCTGCGCTCGGCATCGTCCGAGACGGTGCTCATAGCCGACGGGGAAGGAGAGTTGATCGGGACCGCCGAGGCCACCCGCGCCCCGAGCGAGCTGCATCCCGGCGCGACCTACCTCCACCGCGGGACCGCATACGAAGTGGAGAGCCTCGATCTCCAATCCCACCGCGCCGTCGCCCGCCGCGTCCCGAATCGTTACTACACCAGGCCGCGGGTCGAGACCGACGTGGAGGTCCTGGAAGAGCTCGAGAAACGAGAGCTTGCGAACGGATCTGTCCTGCACTGGGGCAGAGTAAGGACGACGGACTCTGTCACCTACTTCAAGAAGGTTCGGGTGGCCGACGACAAGGAGGTCGGGGTATACCCCCTGGACCTCCCTGACGTGATCCTGGAGACGCAGGCGCTCTGGCTCACGCTGCCCCCACTCCCCAGGGAAGCAAGGCCGAGCTTCGAGAGCTTCGGGGGCGCCCTGCACGCCGGGGAGCACGGCATGATCGGGCTCCTGCCGCTCTTCGCCATGTGCGACCGCGCCGACATCGGCGGCCTCTCTACGCCTGTCCACCGCCAGAGCCGTCTCCCCACGGTCTTCGTCTACGACGGCTATCCCGGCGGGGTCGGCATCTCCGGGCGCGGTTACGACGCCTTTGAGTCGCTCGCCCGCGACACTTTAGGCGTCATCACTCGCTGCCCCTGTAAAAAGGGATGCCCCGCTTGCATACAGTCCCCCAAGTGCGGCAACTGGAACGAGCCCCTGAGCAAGGACGGGGCCGTTAGCCTCCTCAGATACGTGCTCGGACAGACCTCCCGCTACCCGACTCTGTGACGGACAAGGCTTACGTGGCCGTCGTCGGCTCGGGAACCGCAACAGGAGCGCTCTACGAGAAGGCGCGCGAGGTCGGTAGGCTCGTCGCCGAGTGGGGAGGAACCGTTGTCTGTGGCGGACTCTCTGGTGTGATGGAGGCCGCGGCCCGCGGGGCCTCCGAGGCCGGTGGCACGGCCATAGGCATCCTTCCCGACGAGGACCGGCGGAGGCAGAACGAGTATCTTACGTACTCTGTGGCCACGGGCGCAGGGCAGGCGCGGAACCTTGCTGTGGTGTGCTCCGGAGACGTGGTCATAGCCGTCGGCGGCGAGTACGGGACGCTCTCGGAGATCGGGCTAGCCAGGAAGGTCGGGCGGCACGTGGTGGTCCTGGAAGGTTGGGATCTCGGGGAGCACGTGTCCGTGGCGTCTTCGCCGCAGGAGACCGTCGAGGCGGCGTTCGAATTTCTCGGTAGATAGGAGGACGCATGGGCGATACGAGGTCCGAGATACAGGAGATCGTAGACAGGGAGACGAGGGGCTGGGACACACAGGATGTGGAACTGCTGCTGAGTGTATTTCATCCTGATATGGTCTGGCCCTGGCCGAAGACCCCCAAATCCCACGATCCCATGGAGTGGCGCTTCGTGCTCGGAAGGTACGATCCCGAACGATGGGGCAAGAGGTGGCGAGAGCTGTTCGACACGCACGAGCTGGTCAGAAACAACAGGGAGACCAGGAAGATCGAGGTCTCCGAAGAGGGTGACGCGGCGCTCGCCGTCGTCGATATAGATACCCTCTGGAGGAATGCGGCAGGCGACGAGAGCCACTGGAAGGGCCGGGTGTGCAAGGTGTATTCCACGGTAGACGATGAATGGAAGATGACCATGCACACGGGTGTACTCGAATATCCTTACCTGGCGACAGAGTAGAGATGCGGTCCTTGGGATAAGTTCGAAGATGAGCCAGGAGATCTGGAGGTCTAACGATGGAGAACGAGCGGGTCGCGCTTGTAAGTGGGGGCAACAGGGGGATAGGCCTGGAGGTCTGTCGCCAGCTCCCTGAGCGGGGGATCACCGTGATCATGGGTTCCCGCGACGGTGAGCGGGGTAGGGCCGCCGCCGCAGGACTTCTCGGCGGCGCGGTCGTCCGGCAACTAGACGTAGCAGACCCCGAGAGCGTGGAACGGCTCTCGCGATCTATCGAGGAGGAGTTCGGGCGGCTCGACATCCTGGTGAACAACGCCGCTATCTCCAACGACGAGGGCCAGAGCGGCGTGGACGCCGACCTCGACCGGGTGAAGGCGGCGCTGGAGGCGAACCTGTTCGGGGCGTGGCGGCTGTGCGAGATGGCCATTCCTCTCATGCGGCGCAACGGCTACGGCCGTGTCGTCAACGTCTCGACGGGACTCGCCACCCTGGAGGACATGGGTGGCGGCTCTCCAGGTTACCGCGTCTCCAAGACCGCCCTCAACGCCCTGACGCGCATCCTCGCCTCCGAACTGCGCGGGAGCGGCATCCTCGTCAACGCGATCAACCCAGGGTGGGTGCAGACCGACATGGGTGGCTCCGGAGCCACACGCTCTGTCGAAGAAGGCGCGGAGGCCATCGTCTGGGCGGCGACGCTACCAAACAGCGGCCCCACCGGAGGCTTCTTCCGTGATCGGAGCCCGGTCCCCTGGTAGCCGTTTCGCAGGCCGTAGTCGGTGTCCGGGCACCCGCACGGAGGTACAGGTCGAAAACAGTTCCTCCGTACGGCGCGAGGTTCGAAGGACGTAGACCCGTGGTCTAGAGCCACTCGCGGAGATGCCGACCTACCGCGTATCACGCATTCGACTACGAGCGTTCAGCGAAAACAAGAGCTGACAAGCTGACAAGCTGAAATGCTGACTTGCTGACGACTAGCCGTTCTTCCAGGCGGAAACTAGCCGGACGGGTGATGCCCGTCTCCGAGTTCAGGGATAGAGTATCCGTGTAAAGCAACAGGATCAGGAGAGAACTATGGAGCGAACGGGTACTCTGGGCGCACTCTCAGACGGTATGGCCGACGCGGTCGAAAGCATCGCCGCATCGGTGGTAAAGGTCAACGGACGGAGGCGTCGCTCAGGGAGCGGCGTGGTCTTCGCGCAGGACAAGGTACTCACGGCGAGCCACGTGCTCGAGCGTGAGGAAGACCTGACGGTGGAGACCGGCGACGGAAGGACGCTTTCTGCGCGGTTCGCAGGGAGGGATCACTCCACTGACCTTGCGGTGCTGAACGTTGAGGGCCTGGACGTCGGGCCCGCTTCGCCCGCGGAAGGTGAAGCCCGTGTAGGCCAGATCTCGCTTGCCGTAGGCAGCCACTCCCGTGGTGAGGGACCGAGGGCAACCCTGGGGGTGGTTAGCTCCGTCGGAGGCCCGGTCCGCACCCGGCGGGGACCGAGGCTGGAACGCTACATCCAGACCGACGCGACGCCTTACCCCGGTTTCTCGGGAGGGCCGCTCATCGACGCGCGGGGGAAGGTGCTAGGCATCCTGGTCTCGGGCTGGGGGCGCGGCGCCGCGTTCGCCATTCCGGCCGACATAGCCTGGCGTACCGCGGGGACGCTCTCGGAGCGGGGCTCCGTCAAGCGCGGATACCTCGGCATCCTGAGCCAGCCGGTGCGCCTCCCGGACGGAGAGCGGCTTGGCCTTGCGCAGAGGGGCGGTCTTCTGGTCGTTGGCGTAGAGGATGGCAGCCCAGCGGGGCGCGGCGGCCTCATAGTGGGCGACATCCTCGCGACGCTGGACGGTCAGCCCATCGAGGACACCGACGATCTGCTGGTGCTGCTCGCAGGCGACAGGGTCGGTCGTACCGTATCTGTCAAGCTCGTGCGTGGCGGCGAGCTTACGGAGGTCGAGATAACCGTAGGCGAGCGCGGCTAGGGGTCCGGCAGATGGCCGAAGTATCCGGAGACTCCCGGGCCGTCCTGGCCGGCGCGCGGATGATCGAGGAGGCGCAGAGGAGCGTAGTTCAGGTGCGCAGTGGCGGACGGGGCATCGGGGCAGGTGTGATCTGGCGCCCGGACGGTCTCGTCCTCACTAACCATCACGTAATCGCCGGAGGGCGCAGGGACGTCAAGGTGGCCCTCCAGGACGGCAGGACGTTCGGTGCGGACGTAGTAAAGAGCAGCAGGAGCCTGGACCTCGCACTGCTGAAGTTAGAGGGCAACCACCGGGATCTGCCGGCGGCCCCGGTCGGGGACTCGGACGCCCTGCGCGTAGGCGAACTGGTCTACGCAATAGGCCACCCGTGGGGCCGGGTCGGGGCCGTGAGCGCCGGCATCATCGGCGGTGTTGGCGAGCTCCGCGGGCCGGGCCCGCGGCCAGGCCAGGGTTCCTCGACGCGCTACGTACGGTCGGACGTCACCCTCGCGCCGGGAAACTCGGGGGACCGCTCCTGAACGCCCGCGGTAAGGTCGTCGCCATCAACGCGATGATCTTCGGCCGTATGGCGGTCTCTGTCCCTAGCAACGCGGCGAGCGCCTGGGTCGCCGCGGAACGCCGCCGGAGACTAGGGATCGGGGTCTTGCCGGTCGAGCTACCGGTATCTATGCGCAAAGAAGCCGGAGCATCGGGGCTCGTGGTCGCCGCCGTCGAGACCGGTGGCGCCGCAGACCGGGCCGGCCTGCTGGTCGGGGACGTCTTGCTCGCCGTTGGCGGGGAACCGCTCGGAGAGCCAGGGACCCTGCTCGAGGTCCTCGCGCGGGCCGGTGATGCCGTCTCCCTGCGCGTGATGCGCGGCGGTAGAATCATGGTCATGGAAGTGCGCCTGGAAGAGCCGGGACGCGCCGCATGACGCCCACGCGGGTGTTCGTCGTAGCCCCTACGCCCACCATGCGGGCGGGACTGCGTTCGATGCTCGCGGCGGTCGAGTCCGCCGACCTGCTCGTGGTCGGCGAGGCCGGTCTGCCGGAAGGGCCAGTTTCCCCGCTCTCCGGGGCCGATGTGGTGCTCGTCGCCGACGAAGAGTTGCTCGAAGAGACCGCGCTCTCCGTCTCCGAAGACGGTACCCAGTCGCTCCTGTTGCTCTCGGAGGACGAAGGCGAGGCGTCCAGGTTGCGCGCCCTGTCTCTGAGAGGTTGGGGCGTCGTGCCACCTGACGCCTCTTCGGATGAGCTAGGTGCCGCCGTCGCAGCTGTGGCCCAGGGTTTGACCGTACTCCCGAAGACCCTGATCGAGCGGTTGCTAGACGAGCCTGCGGCGGCCGTAGAAGAGCTCTCGGAGCCGCTGACCGCGCGCGAGAGCGAGGTGCTCGGCCTGCTCGGGCATGGGCTCTCCAACAAGATGATCGCCCGCGAGCTCCACATCAGCGAGCATACGGTCAAGTTCCATATCTCCTCGCTCTACTCCAAGCTCGGAGTCGGCAACCGCGCCGAGGCGGTCAGCCACGGCGCACGACACGGTCTGATCTCTCTTTGAGGTAGCATTCAAGCTGGTCAGCACTTCAGCCAGTCAGCTTTTTGTATTCGCTGGGCGCCCTCAGGTGAGTGCATGATTCGCGGTAGGTCGATTCCTCGGTAATGCGATTTCGGCGATCCATCGCCAATGCCTCTCTATCCCTCCAGGTATAGAATGGAGCCGACCATGTGGGGTGATGGAAGGCAGGGTAACCTCGGACTCCCTAACAAAGATGGCGATTCTATCTGTCCTTGCGCTCCTTTGTATCCTCGTCGGGTGCAAAGAAGAGCGGGATACCGGGGGGGCGCATTCTGCGGGCGGGGATAGACGAAGTGAACCTGTAGCTTTCCAGGAGCCTACACGGGTGATCGTCACCAGCGACGACGCTTCGCTCCCTGACGGATGCCGCCCAAGGCAGGTGGCCGAGCTCGTGATCTCCTTCGTCAACGCTTTCAACAGTGGGGATCAGGCGAGTCTGTCCCGCATCTTCTTCGTGTCTGAGGGTCCAAGTCCCCCTGATTTCGCGGAGAGGGGCTACGATCCGTGGTCCTGGTACACCGTCGGCGAGGTCCGGGCAGGGGGCAAGATAGAGAGTAACTTCGTCACCTACGATCAAGGCGAACTGCTCAGGTACTTCGCCAAGAGGCACAAGAAGGGGGAGCAACTGAGACTGCTCAAGATCAGCCTGACGCACACGGGCCTGCTCGGCAAAGACGACAACGTAGGTTTCGTCTACGTCCTCAACCGGACCGCCAGGGATCTCGAGCCTGGCCTCGGGGGACCGGCGCGCATAGCCTCGGGCCAGGGGGCTATCAACTGCAAGAACCGCCGCATCTTCGCCTGGCGCATGGATATGAAGGTCGAAGAGCACCGTACGTCCCGCGACGCCGCCAACTGGCTGTGTAAAGACCCACCCGGTTGGAAACCTGGCAAGGCCGTCGTCGCGTGTACATGAGGTATCAGGCTACAGGCATCAGATGTCAGGTAGAGTGTCAGTGATGAGACTATATGAGGGGGTGTTTAGCCTTGGAGGTGTGCGGGGCTCCGCAGTTGCCTCGGGTCCGTCCCACAACACCTGAAACCTGTAGCCTGATGCCTGTAACCTCTTAGCGGCCGGGCAGGATCAAATGCAGATCCCCGAACTCGTGCCAGAGATAGCCTCTTTTCAGGGCCTCGGAGTAGGCGACTTCGAGATGCCGCCTGCCCGGGGTGGCGAGGGGGCATACCGATCCGCTTCCGGCGAGTGCCTCGAGCATAGACAGGTGGGTCGAGCGCGGTTCGTGCAGCCCTGTCAGCATCGCGTTCACGGAACGTACGCCGCGCTCCGGGGTTATGAAGAGGTCGGTCCAGCCTTCGCCGGGATGGGTAGTGCCGTCCCTGTCCGTAACGGTCTCGAGGGCGCGCACGACGGTGGTCCCGACGGCGACCACCCTGCGGCCCGCGCGGCGGCCCGCGTTGATCGCGGCAGCGGTCTCAGCAGGGACACGGTAGAACTCTTCGTAGGGCGGCTCGTCGTCTTCGAGGCTGGCGACGCCGGTGTGCAGTATGAGCGGCACGACCCTGACCCCGTTCGCGACGAGGCGTGTGATCAACTCCGGGGTAAAAGCCCTTCCCGCCGAGGGCATCTCGGCGCTGCCTACCTCAGTGGTGTAGACCGACTGGTAGTAGCTCGCCGGCCAGCTCTCCCTCACGTAGCGGTACCGGATGGGTGACCCGTATCGCTCCAGATAATCATCGAGGTTCGCAGGCAGGTTTAGGGTGGAGATCCAGAGCCGGTTGAATCCCCGACCCTTCTGCCGCTTCTCCGATAGGTAAGGGGTTTGTAGAACGATACTCGCCCCTCCGGACACTGTAAGGATCTCCCCAGTCTCACCGTCGAGTACAGGTTCATTGCCGGAAGACGATCTCAGCTCGACGACCCACAGGTCCGCGGGCAGGTGGGTCGAGAGGTGCACGGTGAGGGGTGTGCCGTCGGTGCGCTCGGCGGGAAGAGCGGCGTTCATGGTGCCGCTCGTGTTGACTACGAGGGTATCGCCGGCTTCGAGGAACTCGGGGAGGTCGCCGAACCTGGAGTGAACGACGCGGTCGTCGTCCAGGTAAGAGACCATCAGGCGAACTTCGTCGCGGCGCAGGCCCCTTGCCTCCGGCGGCTCGCCGGCCTCCAGCTCGGAAGGTAACTCGAAGTGCAGCGGGGATTCCGCCTCGGGAAAGTCGGGAACAGTGTCTATGGTTTCCAGTGCTCCTGTGACCGTGTTGGACATCCTTGTCGTGCCCTTCTATGGGTTCCTGGTAGCTGTGCTTGCGGCCAGCGTGCGCGCCTCGTAGCGTCCGCTCGGCAGGTCGCCTGTCAAGAGCTCGAGGAACCCTGGCACGCTCTCTTCGGGGAGCGGGCGGTCGCTGATGTCCTCGTCGGGGAAGGCTTCCTGGTGCATCTGGGTCCGCATGTCGCCGGGATCTACGCGGTAGACGCGTAGCTCCGGGTTTTCGGCCGCGAGGATATTGGAGAGCTGTTCCAGGGCGGCTTTGCTCGACCCGTATCCGCCCCAGCCTTCGTAAGGTTCGACGGCGGCATCGCTCGTGACGTTGATAATCCGAGCCCCCTGTTTCAGCTCGGCCCGGACGGCCTGGATGAGCGCGAGGGGTGAGATCACATTCGCACTGTAGACCTCTTCCAGTGCGTCGAGCGGGTAATCCAGCAGGTCCGGCTGGGGGCTCGGGCCCAGGATACTCGCGTTGTTGACGAGCGCGTCCACACCGCCGGCCTCGCGTGCCGCCACCGAGATAGCGGCCCTGTGTTTGGGGCCGGTAACGTCGCCTGGAATGGCGACGACGCGCGTGCGTCTGGATAGCTCCTCGCGGACGCCCTCGAGGGCTTCCGCGGTACGGGCGTCGATGATCAGGGCCCAGTTCTCTTCGGCCAGAGCGCGAGCCAGCGCCAGGCCGAGGCCACGCGAGGCACCCGTGATAATTGCCGTGCGATGCGATGGTTCTGCGGTCATTTCGTATGCCTCCTGGTCTTGTTTGAATACAATGTATCGTCCTGTCCGGTGCCGGGAAACGTCAGGAGGGATGGTTTTCGGCCTGTACTTTGGTACAGCAAGGCTTCAGGCCTCAGGTATCAGGTCTTGAAGGGTCGTGCCCGTGCTGAAGTACGCCTACTCCGCCGTCTCATGGCTCGGCAGCCGTAAGAGGTGCTGGGGTAGACTGCTTTCGCAGGTTACGGCGGATCGCACGTCGAGTGACCCGGAGGAGCCGGTACGTCCCCTCGGGCGCAGGCGGATCTCTCGAGGTCTTTCCTGAAGCCTGAAACCTGATGCCCGGAACGCGGAAGGCTCAGGCCTTCCGTGTTCCGCTTTAGGGTGCCTCGATGAGCCCGCGGTGGACGGCGATCCTGGCTGCCTCGGTGCGGTTCTGGGCTTCGAGCTTGGCGAGGATGGAGCCGACGTGGAACTTGACCGTCCGTTCCGAGATGAAGAGCCGCTCTGCGATCTCGGCGTTCTTCAGGCCGCGGGCGAGGAGCGCGAGCACCTCGAGTTCCCTGGAAGTGAGGCGACGATTCTGCGGGACGTCTTCCTCTATGCGCCCGAGCAGCCTGTCCGCGACGGCGGGCTCGAGGAGGGAGCCTCCGGCCTGGACGGTGCGGATGGCGCCGAAGATCTCCTGCCGGGACGCGCCCTTGAGCAGGTAGCCGCGGGCGCCCGCGCGTAGGGAGCCGAGTATGCGAGCGTCCGTGTCGTAGGCCGTGAAGACGACGGTGCGTGCGCGCGAGCCGGCGTCGCGGAGCCTTTCGAGGGCCTCGACGCCGTCGGTCCCAGGCATCTCCAGATCCAGGAGTATCACATCGGGGTCGAGGCTTTCTGCGAGCCTGACGACTTCGTCTCCATCGGCCGCCTCGCCCACCACCTCGAAGTCGGTCTGGGTGCCTAGCACGGCGACGAGACCCTCGCGTAGCATTGGATGGTCGTCGGCGACGAGGAGCCGGATCTTATCCACCCTGGAGTCCCTCTAGCGGCACGGTAACCTCGACGCGCGTACCCTCACCAGGACTACTCTCTATCTGTAGGGAACCACCAAGCATCTGCACCCTCTCTCTCATGCCGACGATGCCATGCCGACCGTCCGCTACACGGGAAGGGTCGAAGCCGCGGCCGTCGTCCTGGATAGATAATTGCACCCACTCAGGCGTGGCCACTAGCCTGACCGCAACACGGCTGGCGCTTGCGTGGCTGGCGACGTTGGTGAGGGCCTCCTGGCAGACGCGGTAGAGGGCGGCCTCGACCCGCGGCGGGAGCGGGCGGCTGCCGTTTACTGTCCCGAATCTCGTGGCCACGTCCGTCTCCGCTTCCCAGCGGTCGACGAGGGTCCGTAGCGCCTCTGGGAGGGAGCGGCCTTCGAGCGGGGCGGCGCGGAGGTCGAGGACCGAGCGGCGGGCCTCATCGAGGTTGGAACGGGTGAGCGAGAGGGCGCGGCGCAGCGGTTCGCGGGCGCGCTCCGCGCCGGACTCCTCGTCGAGTAAGGCTTCGGCCGACTCGAGCTGGAGTCCAGTGGCGGTGAGTCCCTGGGCGAGGGTGTCGTGGATCTCTCGCGCCAGGCGGTTGCGCTCCTCGACGGCGCCGAGCCTGGCGCTGCGGTCGAAGAGGCGGGCTCGCTCGACGGCGATGGCGAGCAGATCGCCTGTGGTGGACAGAAGCTGCAGGTCTTCGGGCGAGAGGCCTCGCCACTGCGGGCTCGCCACGTTCATGACGCCGAGCTTCTTCTCCCCGGCGTAGAGGGGGATGCTGGCGTGGTAGCGCAGACCACCGGTGCCGTCGACCAGGCCGTCGAGACGGCTGCAGGTCAGGACGTTGACATTCGCCGCGCCTTCCAGGTCGCCCCTCTTGTAAGTGTCCAGGCAATAACAGTAGCCCGAGCCGTCCATGCGGCGCGGGTCGTCCGCGAGGGCAGGAGGGAGGTTGCGGGCCGCGGCGAGGTAGGGCTCAGGGGAAGAATCGTCCATGAGCCAGATCCAGGCCGTGCGTAATCCCAATAACTCCGCTACTTGCGACAAGGTGAACCCGAGGGCCTCGCCGAGCTCGACGGAGCGGTTGAGCTCGCGCGCGATCTCGTTGAGCACCAATAGCTCGTGGTTGCGCCGCTCCAGATCCTCTTTCCCCCAAGTGTTCAGCCCAGACAAGCTCGTCTCCGCAACTTCTTCATCCTTCGATGAGTTTATCAGCGAGGGACTTCGCGATGGCGAGCAGCTCGTCCACATGCTCGTCCTGTTCGCCAACGAGCAGCCCCTCATGGCTCCTGGCGCCAAGTTCTTCATCAGGCTCTACAAATAACGTCACCGGGGCGGTGTGGAAGATCAGCCCTCGTGTCTTGACTGATTGCCGATGGCTGGAAGCTGACGGCTCCTTTCTCGGATAGGTTGAACCTTTCCGAGAAAGGCTCTCTAGCGGTCTTTTCTACTGCGGCCTGTTTCTCGACCGGCGTCTCTGGAGGACGTAGGCGAGGAACAATAGCGCGACGAGTCCTATGACGCCGTAGCCGAGGGACTTCGCGATGGCGAGCAGCTCGTCCCAGTACTGGCCGAAGACGTAGCCGACCAGCGAGTAGGCTACGGCCCACACGATCCCGGCCGCCAGGTTGTAGGGGAGGAACCTGTAGTACTTCATCCTGGTAACCCCCGCGAAGAGCGGCGTCATGCTGCGCAGGCCGGGTCCGAAGCGTCCGACGAAGACGGTCTTCCCGCCATGCGCGTCGAAATAGCGTTCGACCCTATCTAGGCTCTTCTCGTGAACCAGAAAATTGAGGAGCCGCACCTTGAGGATTCGGTAGATCAGGGGCCTGCCGCCGATGCGTCCGATCCAGTACACCGAGTTGTCGGAGATGAGCGCCCCCGTGAAGCCGCTGAGCATGACCAGCGGGAGCGCGAGGTGCCCGCTGTTGGCGAACAAACCGCCGGCCAGCAGGACGATGTCTCCCGAAGAGGGGAGGCCGAAGTTGTCCAGGGCCGCCCCGAAGATTATGACCAGGTAGCCGTGGGCCACGAGCAGGTCCGTCACGAAATCCAGCACACCGCTGGGTGAGTTCGGGATGGATCTGATGAAGTCCAGAAGGCTTTCCATGCGCCGCAGGGGTTATACCATGCGGGACGGGGAAGAGTTAGACCCTTCCCCGTCCCGCGCTGGTCAGCACTTCAGCCAGTCAGCTTTTTGTTAGCTGAAGTGCTGAAATGCTGATAGCTCGTCGTGCATGAGGCCCCAGGCCTCATGCACGACGCCGGTTGACGCGTGCCGGCGGCCCGGCTATGCTGCCAGAGGACAAGCAGGGGGTGAGGGGGTCCAGGAAGCCGGTGCGAGTCCGGCACGGTCCCGCCACTGTAACCGGGGAGCGAACCCGAAGAAGCCACCGCCGCTGCGGGAAGGCAGGGTTAGCAGAGAGCCGGGAGTCAGGAGACTGGCCTTTCGCCCGTGACCCCAAACCGGGGCGAGGACCCCGAGAAGGAGGCATCTATGGAGAAGACCCTCGGACGGAGACATCCCTCCACCATGCCGAAATGGAGCCTGCTGGCTCTCGCTCTGTTGCTCGTTGCGCTGTTCGTGCTCCTCTCGGCCAGTGGGGCCCTGCTGGCACCGCTCCTGGGGCAGGCCGCGGGTCCCTTCGACTACCTGCACGAGTTGGCCCACGACGGGCGACACCTGCTCGGCGTTCCCTGCCACTAGAGCCGCCCGTGGTCTCGGCCTACCTGCGCCGCGGCATGGCCGCCGGGTTGCTCGCCGGTCTCCTCGCCGGCCTCTTCGCCTTCCTCGTAGGGGAGCCAGTCCTCGACCAGACGATAGCGTTGGAGGAGGCGTCGGCAGGCGCCCACCACGAGGAGATCTTCTCCCGCCCGACCCAGAAGGTCGGCTTGTTCTTCGCCACAGGACTCTTCGGGGTGACGGTAGGTGGGGTGTTCGGGATCTCCTACGCCTTCTTCCGAGAACGTCTGGCCACGGGTAGCGATCTCAGGCGCAGTGTCTCCCTCGCCGGTGCCATCTTCGTGGGGGCGTTCCTGATCCCTTTCCTCAAGTATCCGGCAAACCCGCCAGCCATCGGCGATCCCTCCACCACAAGGGAGCACACCGCGGCCTACTTCACGCTCGTCGCGCTCTCGCTACTCGCCATCCTCCTGTCCTGGATCGCCGCCGGGGCGCTGAAGGCACGCGGTGTCGGCGCCTTGCGACGCCGACTGACGGTCGGCGCGGGTCTGGTCGTCGTCGTGGGCGTACTGTTCTTGCTCTTGCCCGCTGCGCCATCCGCCGGTGGGTTCCCATCCGGGCTGCTCTGGGCTTTCAGGCTCTCATCGATAGGCACCCAGCTGTCCTTCTGGGCCGGGCTCGGACTACTCTTCGGTGCACTGTGCGAGCGTGCCAAACGCAAGGGTGTGACGGCTTGAGCGGCGCCCTACTCGTCGCGGGGACCCACTCCGACGCGGGGAAGAGCGTTCTCGTGGCAGGCATCTGCCGCTGGCTCGCGCGCGAGGGCGTGAGCGTCGCGCCGTTCAAGGCCCAGAACATGGCGCTCAACTCCTTCGTGACGCGGGAGGGGGATGAGATCGGACGCGCCCAGGCCTCCCAGGCCGCCGCCGCGATGGTCGAGCCCGAGGTGGCCATGAACCCGATCCTGCTCAAGCCCTCGGCCGAAAGGACCACGCAGGTCGTCGTGCGCGGCAAGCCCCGGGCGACGGCGAGCGCTATCAGCTACGGAGCAATGAAGAAGACGCTGCTGCCCGTAGTGCTCGAGTCGCTCGAAGATCTGCGACGGCGCTACGACGTTGTCGTCTGCGAAGGGGCTGGGAGCCCGGCGGAGATCAACCTTCGGGAGAACGACCTCGCCAACATGGGCCTCGCGCGCGCCGCCGACATCCCTGTCCTCCTCGTCGGGGATATCGACCGCGGCGGCCTCTTCGCGAGCCTCTACGGGACACTCGCGCTTCTCTCGCCGGAGGACCAATCACTCGTCGCAGGCTTCCTCGTCAACAAGTTCAGGGGGGATCCAGCGGTCCTGGCCCCCGGTCTGGAACAGATGACTATCCTGACAGGCCGCCCGTTCTTCGGGACGCTACCCTGGATCCCCGGCCTCGACCTCGACGGGGAAGACTCCCTGGCCCTCGACGCCCCGCGCCCCGTCAAGCCTCCACTCGGCCGCGACGTGCTCGAAGTAGCCGTCGCCCGCCTCGGGCGAATCAGCAACTTCACGGACTTCGACGCCCTGTCCCACGAGCCAGGCGTCTCCGTGCGCTTCACCGAGTCGGCGGAAGAGATACTGGACGCGGACCTCGCCGTCCTCCCCGGGACGAAAGCGACGGTAGAGGACCTGGAACTGCTCCGCACCCGCGGTCTCGAGAGGGCCTTCGCCGAAAGAGCAGAGCGCGCCCTACCCACGCTAGGCATCTGCGGCGGCTACCAGATGCTCGGCGGGCGCATCGAGGACGGCGTGGAGAGCGGCATAGCAGAAGCCGCCGGGCTCGGACTCCTTCCCGTCGAGACCTTCTTCGAAGAGGAAAAAGTCTTGGGGCGTCCACAAGGACGGGCTCCCGGTTTTGGAGATGCGAAAGTCTCGGGGTACGAGATCCACCACGGGAGAGTCAGGCGAAACGCAGGCGACCCTCTCTTCGAGCTTGGCGAAGATGCCGAAGGCTGCCGGATTGGCACGACGCTAGGCACGTCCTGGCACGGTGTCCTCGAGTCGGACGGCTTCCGTCGCGCCCTGCTTCTATGGGTGGTCACCGTACGCGGCCTCGACTGGAGGCCGGGCGAAGAGTCGTTCGCCGCAGCCCGCGAGACGCAACTGGAGAAGCTCGGCGACCTCGTGGCGGATCACGTGGACCGTGAAGCCGTGATGCGCCTGATAGACGACGGGCAGCCCGCCGGGCTGTCCGTCGTCAGGTTGCAGGCTTCAGGGGGGAATGGCGACGGTTCGTTGACCAGGGCGGCAGAGCGTGCGAGTTTGCCCGCGACCAAACTAGAAGACCTGAAACCTGAAACCTGATGCCTGAAACCTTAAATTCCAAGCTGCTTTTCATTACCACTGCGGACACCGAGATCCTCGCTGCTGCTATGGCCTCGGAACGTCTGCCCGGGGGCTTCCCCGAGCTCAGGTGCACTAACCCTGCTGCGCTGGATGACCCCGCGGCTTTCTTCGAGAGGGAGTTGCCCGGCGCCGAGGCAGTCCTGGTGCGGTTGCTCGGCGGGCGGAGGGCCTGGTCCGAGGGGCTCGAGGAGTTGCGGCGGCGGTGCGCGCGGCTCGGGGTTCCGCTGCTCGCCTTCGGCGGGGAGGCCGAGCCGGACGCGGAGCTGACCGCGCTCTCGACCGTACCTTCGGGGACCGCGCTGGAGGCGTTCGAGTACCTGCGCCACGGCGGCGTCCGTAACACGGAGAACCTGCTCCGCTTCGTCGCCGACACCGTTCTCATGGAGGGCTACGGGTTCGAGCCTGCGTCGGCGCTGTCCGAGGTCGGCGTCTACCATCCGGGGTTGCCTGAGGGCTCGACGGTCGAGGAACTGCTCGCGCGGCATGAGCCGGCGAGGCCTACCGTTGGGGTGATCTTCTACCGCGCGCACTGGATGAGCGGGAACACGGCCTTTGTGGGCACGCTGGTCGAGGAGCTGGAGGAGGCCGGGACCAACGCCCTGCCGGTCTACAGTTACTCGTTGCGCGCAGGTCCTGAGGGCAGAGTGCAGGCTCTGGAGTTGCTGAAAGACAGAGTAGACTGCCTCATCACGACCGTCCTTGCGGGCGGTGGGTCCAATGCGGCGGATGCCAGGAGATCCGGTACTCCCGAGGAGTGGCTGGAGTGGGACGTCCCCGCTCTCGAAGAGCTTAGCGTACCCGTCATCCAGGGGATCTGCACGACCTCGACGCGCGAGGCGTGGCTCGCCTCCGACGCAGGGCTCTCCCCGCTGGATACCGCCTGGCAGGTGGCGATCCCCGAGTTCGACGGGCGCATCATCGGGGTCCCCTTCTCGTTCAAGGAACGCCTCGGCGAAGGCTCACCCATCGGCGCCCCGCTCACCCTGTATAAGGCCGACCCCGAACGCACAGCCCGCCTCGCCGGGCTCGCGGCGCGTTTCGCCGGCCTCGGGCGCATCCCGAACTCACAGAAGAGAGTCGCCGTGTTGCTCTCCAACTATCCGACCAAACACTCGCGGGTAGGCAACGCCGTAGGTCTGGATACCCCGGCGAGCGCTATCAGGTTGCTCGACGCGATGCGGGCGGCGGGCTACAGGATCGAAGACGCGCCAGATGACGGAGACAAGCTCATCCACTCGCTCATCGCCGCCGGGGGGCATGATCTCGAGTTCCTGACCGAGGATCAACTCGACGCCGCTGCCGGACGTCTGGATTCGAGACGCTATGCAGAATGGTTCGGCCGGCTACCCGAGGGTTTGCGGAACGAGGTAGTAGAGCACTGGGGGAGGCCGCCGGGGGATCTCTACGTTGACGATGGAGACTTCGTGGTGGCGGGACTCTCTTTCGGAAACGTCTTCGTGGGGATTCAGCCGCCGCGGGGTTTCGGGGAGAACCCGATCGCGATCTACCACGACCCCGACCTCCCTCCGACGCACCACTACCTCGCCGCCTACTGGTGGATGATCGAGGAGTTCGGGGCCGATGCTGTCGTCCACCTCGGCAAGCACGGCACCCTGGAGTGGCTGCCAGGCAAGTCTCTGGGCCTCTCGCCCTCGTGTGCCCCCGACGCCGCCCTGCGCGACGTGCCGCTCTTCTATCCCTTTGTCGTCAACGACCCTGGCGAGGGGACGCAGGCCAAAAGGAGGGCGCACGCGACCGTCGTCGACCACCTGATCCCCCCGATGACCCGCGCCGAAACCTACGACGATCTGGCGAAGCTCGAACAACTCCTGGACGAGTACTATCAGGTAGAGACGCTGGACCCGTCGAAGCTGCCAGCGATCCGGGTTCGTATCTGGGAGACCCTCCGCAATGCGGAGCTCCACCGCGACCTCGGCGTCGAGGAGCAGCCCGAGGAGTTTTCGGACTTCCTCACCCACGTGGACGGATACCTCTGCGAGATAAAGGATCTCCCCATCCGCGGAGGCCTCCACGTCCTTGGCGAGACCCCTGGGGGCGAGCCTCTGCGTCACCTCCTCGCCTCGATCCTGCGCCTCGGCGCCGGTGAAGTCCCTGGATTGCGCCGCGCCGCCTGCGCCGCCTTCGGCCTGGACGAGAGGTTCCTGGCGGAGAACGGCGGCACTAAGGTCGAGGCCCCGTCCGGGCTCACCGACCGCTTCCCCGCCGGGGTCGCGACGGCCTCAGACCTACTCGACATGCTGGAGGAGGCTACGCAGGTCCTGCTTCAGGGGATGGAAGCCCGCGGTTGGGACGCAGAAGCCGCAGGCGCAGTATGCGAAGAAGTTCTGGGCGTCGCCGACGCGGGCGTGGAGCGGTCGCTACGCTTTGCGGCCGAGGAGGTCGTCCCGCGTCTGATGCGTACGCCCGAGGAGATGAGCAACCTGCTAACGGGGCTCGGGGGTGGGTACATACCGGCGGGCCCTTCCGGTTCTCCGACGCGAGGGCTGGTCAACGTGCTACCTACGGGGCGCAACTTCTACTCCGTGGACCCGAAGGCGCTGCCGAGCGCGCTCTCATGGGAGGTTGGACAGGGGCTCGCGGACGACTTGCTGCGGCGCCACCTCGAAGAAGAGGGCCGCTATCCCGAGACGGTCGGGATCGTGGTGTGGGGGACGGCGGCCATGAGGACCCAGGGCGACGATGTAGCGGAGATACTGGCGCTGCTCGGCGTGAGGCCCGTCTGGAACGAGGAGTCGCGGCGGGTGGTGGGGCTCGAGGTGCTCCCGCAAGGAGAGCTCGGCAGGCCGAGGATCGACGTTACAGTCAGGATCAGCGGCTTCTTCAGGGACGCTTTTCCGAATCTGATCTCCCTCATGGACGAAGCGTTCACGACCGTCGCAGGTCTCGACGAGCCCGAGAATACGAACTTCGTCAAAAAGCACGCCGACGAGGAGAAGCAGAACGGTGCCGACAAACGTCGCGCCACCACGCGCATCTTCGGATCCAAACCAGGAGCTTACGGCGCAGGCCTTCTCCCCCTTATGGACGCCCGCAACTGGCGTACAGACGAGGACCTGGCCGAGGTCTACGCCGTCTGGGGAGGCTATGCCTACGGTAGAGGGTTAGATGGCGTCGAGGCGCGGGAGGCCATGGAGTCCAACCTGCGCAGGACGGAGGTCGCCGTGAAGAACATAGACAACCGCGAGCACGACCTCTTCGACTCCGACGACTACTTCCAGTACCACGGAGGTATGATCGCCGCCGTCCGCGCCCTGACAGGCCGCGACCCGAAGGCGTACATCGGCGACTCCGCCGACCCATCCAGGGTGAAGACGAGGGATCTCTCCGAAGAGGCCCGCCGCGTCTTCCGAAGCCGGGTGGCGAACCCGAAGTGGATACAGGCCATGCAGCGCCACGGCTACAAGGGCGCCTTCGAGCTCTCGGCCACCGTCGACTACCTCTTC